>ERZ808043.2-NODE-2-length-186611-cov-10.325892_pt1 | contig 186611 bp, 167 predicted proteins | sample MGYA00380194_ERZ808043 | MGnify/ENA primary metagenome ERZ808043 (study PRJEB31490, sample SAMN06133370) | cow dung metagenome | isolation source: H3 | host: cow | place: China: Chengdu | collected 2015-05 ...
GCGCTCAAGGAGATATTATTTGAGACGATTATATCAAAAAACAAAAAAAAGACCTTGAGAAATCTCAAAGTCTTTTTTGTGGTGCCACCAGGAATCGAACCGGGGACACAAGGATTTTCAGTCCTTTGCTCTACCAACTGAGCTATGGCACCAACATGTGTGCTTGCTTCTAAAGGGTGGTGCCACCAGGAATCGAACCGGGGACACAAGGATTTTCAGTCCTTTGCTCTACCAACTGAGCTATGGCACCTCTACCTTTATCTGTTTAGCGAGTGCAAAGGTAGACTTTTTTTCTTATACAGACAAATTATCGGGCAACTTTTTCACATTTTAGGGTAAAATATCCCTTGAAACAGGATTTTCTTTGTTTATCTGCAAGGTTTTATACATTTTTGGTGTATCTTTGCATCGCTTTACAAAAGCATTCGGATAGTAGCGCAGTTGGTAGCGCACTACGTTCGGGACGTAGGGGTCGGGCGTTCGAGTCGCCTCTATCCGACATGAATCCGACACTGAGGAGACCCATAATCCGCATCGCTGTGCTCGTAGGAGCATGGTGTTGCGGATTTCTGTTTTATTGGCTGATAGGCATTTCCATGAGTCGAAGTTGGACGGAGTGCTCTATGGGCGAGTGGCTGTTTGCCACATGGCAGGGATGCGCAGTCTTTCTTCAGGAGAAACTGGCAAGCATGAACCTGAGCCAGGAATCCTTCGGACAAATAGTGGCACTGACACTTGGCAACAGAGAGTTTCTGACACCAGAGACAAAACTACTATACCGCGAGGCAGGAGCCTCTCACCTCTTGGCCCTGTCAGGCATGCATCTGGGCATATTGTACGGTGCTTTCAGGATGGTGATGCAGAACCTGGCATACACACGATGGAAGTGGCCGGCATTCTGTGGCATTATGATGCTGCTATGGTCCTATGCCATGATGACTGGTTGCCCCAAGAGCCTCATCCGTGCTGCACTGATGACATCGCTGGCCTTGCTGCTACAGTTGTGCGGAGAAAGGCGCAGCCATATTGATATTCTAAACGTGAGCGCTGCAGTGGTACTGCTTACGGACCCTGCCTCGTTGTGGGACATCGGTTTCCAACTCTCCTGTGCCGCTATGTTGGGAATAATCATCCTGGGCATACCCACCACAGAGAATTGGAGGCACCTGTCTCTACTGCCACGATTGATACTGAGCAGTTTGACAATCTCCATCTCAGCACAGCTGGCTACCCTACCCTTGACGCTTCTGTATTTCCAAAGCATTGCCACATACAGTGCCTTGACAAGCCTGGTGGCCATACCGCTAACCACATTGATAATATACTTCAGCATAGGCATATATGCTGGCATACCGTGGTGCATCCCCGTGGTGGAGTGGCTGATATGGTTCCAAAACAGGGTAATGGAAATGGTGAGCAACCTGCCGGGGGCATACATAGAATTATAGGGTGGCGAAGTTACTAACGTTCGGAATTACTCAAATACATTTGACTGAACGATCTTAGAAACTCACACTCGGCATAAAAAGTAAACTTTTCCTGCTCTCGCTTAACCGTTTCTTTGGTAATTCGCTCACTTAATCGTAACTCTGACCTTCGGCGAAGTTACTTACACTCGGGAAAGCAAAATTTAAGCAAACTTTATTTTGCTTTTCGCTCGCTTATTCGTAACTTTACCCTCGCCACATGACTAATATACCTTATTGATAATATATATATGAACACACGACTACTTGTCCTTTGCTTAATATGTCTTGCATGCGGAACGGGCATGCATGCGCAACTTCTGCTGAAGGGAAAAGCGTCTTACTACCACGATGCCTTGCATGGCAACAAGATGAGTAACGGCGAAAGATACCACAGGGACAGCATGACGTGCGCCCACCTGAAACTGCCATTTGGCACCATGCTGAAGGTGCGCAATCTGAGAAACGACAAGGAGGTGATAGTGGAGGTTACTGACCGTGGCCCCTATGCCAAGAAGTACATTCTGGACCTTTCGCGTGCCGCAGCCAGGGAATTGGGCATCATAGGACGAGGATTTGCACCCGTGGAAATCAGCATATACACGCCTGCAAAAGTACCCTTCCGACTGAAGGACGAGGAGGCAGAGATTCCCGAACTGGACCTCCAGCACCGCATCATGGCCATATACCCAGAACCTCTGTGGCAACAGGCAGACAGTACCGGCACGGAATAATAACTAAAAGACACAAGGACTGGACACATATAGTCCCTATAACTGTCCTCCCGACGACGAACCTCTGTCCTCCCGACGACAAAGCCGTGTCCTCCCGACGACAAGCCTCCGTCTTCCCGAGGGCCACTTTTGCATATTAAACTGCAACTATCAACGGTTCGCGGAAATGAAAAGAGCCAAACTCTTCGATGACATTGCCATGGTTCCTGCCTTGTAGTGCCAATATATCAGTTTGCAGAGAGTTTTACTCCTCTGGTATGGTTATTTCACCTGCAATGCTGGTATTGAGTTGTGCCAAAATCTCATCCTTGGAATATCCCCGCCCCAGGAGATACATCAGTTTGGATACGGTGCTCTCCATGGTTCCGTCGTAACCGTTTACTGCACCTGCCTGCAAGAGCTGGCGCCCTGTCTCGTAGCGGCGCATCTCCACTGTGCCCTTGGAACATTGTGTTATGTTCACCAGTATTACCCCACGCTCGTTCAATTCCTTCAGCTTCTCGAAAAGCCATGGTTTCTGCGGAGCATTGCCCGAACCATATGTCTTGATGATGAGCGCTCGCAGGTTCTTCATGCCTATCACCGCCTCCACATACTCCTGCTGTATGCCAGGGAAAAGTGTCAGTATGAAGATGCCCGTCTCCATGCAGTAGTGCGGAGTGAAGGGAACATCTGCCTTGGGGCGGCGGATGTGCAGAGTGTCGTATTTGATGTTTATGCCCGCCTCAGCCAAGGGGGGATAGTTGTACGAACGGAAGGCATTGAACCCTTCGGCATTTATCTTGGTGGTACGATTGCCACGCATCAGCATGCTTTCAAAGAATATGCACACCTCCGGCACCATTGGCTCCCCTGCCGAATTGCAGGCAGCGGCAATCTCTATGGACGTAAGCAGATTCTCCTTTCCGTCCGTGCGCAACTTTCCTATGGGCAGCTGTGCACCTGTTATCACCACTGGTTTGGCTATATTCTCCAGCATGAAACTCAAAGCAGATGCCGTGAAGGCCATAGTGTCCGTACCATGCAGCACCACAAAGCCATCGTAGGCATCGTAGTTGTCGGCAATAACCTGTGCTATCTTCACCCAGTGCATGGGTTCCATGTCGCTGGAGTCTATGGGCGGTTCAAACGTATAGGTCTGTATCTGCAGGTGCAGGCGCTTCAATTCCGGCACATAATGCTGAAACTGGTCGAAGTCGAAATTCAGCAAAGCCCCCGTTTCCGGGTTCTCTATCATACCTATGGTTCCACCCGTATAGATGAGCAGTATGGATGGTTGCGTATTGTTGTTCATATCATTTGGAATACGAGATACATCATACAGATACTCTCCTAACTATAAGTATACTTATTTCGTATAATAAGCACATGGGCAAAGAAACGAGCAAGAGTGTGAACACATCGGCAGTAGGTGTGATTACAGCCCCTAGAACAAGAAGCGCTACAACTACATGTCTACGGTAACGACGCATCATATCGGCCCCTATCAATCCCATTTTACCCAAAATCCAACAAAGAACCGGTATTTCAAACACTATGCCCATAGATAAACTCATTGTCAACATGGTATCTATATAAGACCCTATCGTAACTGTATTCTCAATAACTTGACTAATCTGATACATTCCCAAGAAACGAAAAGTCAGAGGAAACAGCAAATAATAAGATAACATGATACCCAAGACGAACATCAGCAAGCCACTACACAACAGCCTAAGAACGTATCTGCGTTCATGCTGGTAAAGGGCTGGTACTATAAAAAGAAACAACTGATAAATAACATAGGGAGAGGCAAGCATGAAACCGATATATGCCGACATCTTGACATGAAGAAGAAACTGCTGTGCCAAGCCTGTATTTATGATACGGACAGAAAGTGGTGGCAATATATTCCCGTCGTCTGTAGAAAACATGCCACCCACCTTCTCCAATATGCTATATGTGATGAATCCGCTGTCCTGTGGAGCTAACACTATGGCAAAGACCCGATCCTTCAGACAGAATACCACAACGGCACAAAGGACTACGGCCACTATCATTCGGATAATACTGCCACGCAATTCATCCAGGTGGTCCCAAAAGCTCTGAAGTTCATTCACAGGAATACTATTCTTTATTACTGTAGCAACAAGGCATAGGTTCTGGTACATCAAAACCAACCTGGCGGCCTCCCCTGCTATTTTCTACTTCTTATCCTCTATCTCGTCCTCTTTACTGTTCATGCCATCCTTGAAACTACGCACTCCCTTGCCCAAACCCTTCATGAGTTCGGGTATCTTCTTGCCTCCAAACAAAAGAAGTACCACCAAGGCGATAAGAAGTATCTCCTGAAAACCTATTCCAAACATAATAAATATGAATTAAACTGTGACTTTAAACCATTTATCGCATGCACACTCTCCCCTACAAGGTATCTTGTTTCAGCTTCTCCACAAAATCGTCTATCCTATGCAATTGCTTTGGAATATTGATTTTCTGCGGGCAGTGGTGATTACACTGGCCGCATCCTATGCAGTGGTTGGCCTGTCGCAACTTCTCTACGCTCCTGTCATACCCTACCAAGAATGCACGGCGAGCCTTTTGGTATTCCTCGTCCTGACGGCTCTTGGGGACATTGCCTTCATTCACACATTTATTATAATGAAGCAAGATGGAAGGTATGTCTATGCCGTATGGGCATGGCATGCAGTACTTGCAATCGTTACAGGGTATGGTAGGATACTGCTCTATGAGTTTTGCCGTATCAAACAGGAACTGAGTTTCAGCCTCGTCCAAAGGTACAAGCGGTGAAAACGAGCGTATATTATCTTGCAAATGCTCCATATATGTCATTCCACTAAGCACGGTAAACACATTGGGGTGTGACCCGGCAAAACGGAATGCCCATGAGGCAACACTTCGTTCAGGGCTATGCTGCTTCAGACGGCCAACTATGTGGTCAGGCAGTTTTGCCAAACGGCCGCCCAACAGCGGCTCCATCACCATTACGGGGATACCGCGCTTTTCCAACTCTGAGTAAAGATACTCGGCACCAATTCCGCTGCCCTTAGCAATATGCCAATCCACATAATTCATCTGGATGAGAACAAAATCCCAATGGTAGGTATCGTGCAGAGCCAGAAGCTCATCAAACGTTTCCTTGGAACCATGGAACGACCACCCAAGACGACGGATACGACCTGCCTTTCGCTCCTCCTGCAGGAAATCCAGCATGCCATTGTCCACATATCGTTTGCGGAAATTAGCCATGCCTCCACCACCCAAAGAATGAAGCAAATAGTAGTCTATATAATCCACCTGCAACTCCCGGAACGAACGATGGTACATAGCCAAAGAATTCTCACGAGAAGAATCTGAGAAATTAGATAGTTTCGTGGATACATAGTATGACTCACGCGGATGGCGTTTAAGGGCTATACCTGTGGCACGCTCAGACTTGCCCTGCACATAAACTGGCGATGTATCAAAGAAGTTCACACCATGTTCCATGGCATAGTCAACCAGCCGGTTGACAGTTTCCTGATCTATTATATCCCCCTCTCCATCGGGATTTGGCTTTGTAGGCCATCGCATACAGCCATATCCCAAAAGCGACACCTTGTCTTCTCCCAATGCCGGAAATTGCCTATGCGTCATACCCCCCGTGGGCACAGGTCCCAATTCACCACTGGCACTCTGATTGCTGTTGCCCACATTACAACCAGCCATAGCAATAGAGGCTGTTCCCAAACCAAATATCTTGAGAAATTCACGTCTATCCATAATTTTCTTCTTCTATGCTTAAATAAACCTATGGTTCTCGTGCCCCTCAACATATATGGCACTGAACGGACGGGCTGGACACAGGTTCTCGCATGCACCACAACCTATACAACGTTCCACATCCACCACGGGTATCTTCAAAGACTTCTTTCCGCCCTCGTCAAATGGCACCATCTGTATGGCACCTGTTGGACAATGACGTTCGCAATTGCCACAAGATTGCCCATCACGCACTGGTATGCAATTATTCTTTATCCATACGGCATGGCCTATCTGAATGGAAGACTTCTCCTCACGTGTAATCGGACGGATAGCTCCCGTAGGGCACAAATCCGAGCACTTGGTACATTCCGGGCGGCAATAACCACGCTCATAGGACATTTCCGGTTGCATCAGACGAGAAAAGTCCGACGAAGGACGCAACACACCATTCGGACAGGCAGAAACACATAACTGGCATGCGGTACAATGCTGCGCAAAGTGGCGCACGCTCAGTGCTCCTGATGGAACTATGTGGGTATTCCTCTCTGGAATCACCTTGTCTTCTATCTTTGCAAGACCTCCATCTACCTTCATCTTCTGTGCCTTGACACTCCCAGAAGCCACAAATGCTGCACCTGCAAACAAAAACGCACGTCGCGCCTCGGACATCTGTGCTTTTGAAGAAGAATCGCCGCCACCTTCTTGTGCCTCCGCAGAAGCATGAGCATATCTTATCGCCCCCTTCCTGCACTTTCCTATACAATCCATGCAAGCAACGCAACGGCTATAATCTATCTCGTGCCTATACACGTCTATGCAGGAAGCCTTGCAATTCTTGGCACACAATCCGCAATCCACACACTTGGCCTTGTCCATAACAGGACGCAGCCATGAGAAACGTGACAGAAAACCAAGAACCGTACCCACCGGACATATTGTGTTGCAATATGTTCTGCCACCACGCCATGAAAGCACAAGCAGGAGCAAGAGCGTAGCAACGGCTACAGACAAGGTCATCCCCCCCTTCATCCAAACCTCCGTTTCATAAAAAGCATAACTGTCTGCTCTCTCCGCAAAATATGCCAACACATTATTGCCCCATTGCCATACTGGAGCAAGCAACGTGCCAGCAATGCGGCCGTATGCACTATACGGAGCAATAAGTTTGGCCAATACGCCACCACCCAATACCAGGGATGCAACAAAAAGAGCAAGAACAACATATCTGAGCCACGACCTGGCTGGAGAATAACTATAGCGGTTCTTCTTAGTCTTCTTGCCAAACCATGCAAAAACATCCTGCATCACGCCCAACGGACAAATAACAGAACAATAAATTCGACCGAAGACAAGGGTAAGCAATACAAGCATTGCCACAACCACAAAATTCATTGCCAACACAGCAGGAAGGAACTGAATCTTTGCCATCCAACCAAACCAAGCATGTGCTGTGCCGGTAAAATCAAGGAACAAGACTGTAACGAACAGGAAAAAGAACGTAGCCAAGCCTATTCTCAACTTTCTTAACATAACATATCCTTTTTATAATATCATCTATATGAAGATTAAACAGCGTAACTTCTGATTTTATGTGCAAAGATAAGTTTTCTTACAATATAACACTAATATTTCAATAAAAAACTATCAATATCCGCACCCAAACATGAGCAAACATAAATTCATATCATCCTAATGTTATATCGTTCCCCTTGTCCGCAACAGCAGCCCTGAGCATATCAATCACTTCAATGTCTGCTGGTAGCCAGTTTACCCTGTCCAGTTCCTCGCGTGAAAGCCACAGTGCCGCCTCATGTTCGTTCAGCGTCCAGGAATCCGCAGCCAGAGTGCACAGATAGCAGTGCATGGTAAGGTGAAACTTGGGATAGTCATACTCCACGGTGCACAGGAATCTGTCAATGTCTATCGGAGCCGACAGTTCCTCCAGGATTTCCCGCTTCAGGGCATCCTCCGGAGCCTCGTCCGCCTCCATTTTGCCACCGGGAAACTCCCACCAGCCCTTCCACTCGCCATACCCCCTCTGCGTGGCAAGTATCTTTCCATCCTTGCAGATAACCGCTGCTACTACTTCTATATGTTTCATGGCGTTATTATTCTTTAACTGCATCTGCCACCCCTACAAGATTAGAAATCCCACCCTCACTTACACGAGCATATGCACTGATGGACAAAGGTATGCCAAAGCCTAAGGACTCTAATCATGCCACACGTTGTCCTCTTCACAGCTCATCAACCTCTTTAATTCTTCGATATCGGGTAGTGCATGCTGCATTTCTTTGGGCATATCGTAGATTGTCTTGTATGTTGCTACACCCATCGGTTTATTGTAGTCACGTACAGCATATTCTGCATAAGCCTGATTTGCACTCTTGCAAAGAACTATACCTATTGATGGATTTTCGTGTGGTTTACGAACTTTGTCATCAAGTATTTGCAGATATGCCTGTAATTGTCCTAAATAGATTGGCTTAAATTTACCAATCTTCAGTTCTATGGCAACCAATGCATTAAGTTCGCGGTTGAAAAACAGCAAGTCGCTCCACATCTCCTCGCCATATATTTCCAAATGATATTGATTACCAACAAATGTAAAATCCCTTCCAAGTGTCATAATAAATCGTTTGATGTTATGAATTATGCGTTGTTCAAGCAATCTTTCATCAACATCTTTTTCTTGTGAATCAATATCTTCTACATTTATATAATCAAGCAAATATTCATCCTTGAACATCCTTATTGCTTTCATCGCTTGCCGGGCAGATGGCATTGTCTGTATAAAGTTGTTTGGCGCAAAGCTGTCCGGTTTAGGAATACCCGTTTTTAAAATGTTTCTCAAAGTGTATTTATCCCATTGATGAGTTACTGCTTCATGTATACAAAGCAAAACCTCGTCAATTTTCTTTGTCTTATGCAAGATTTCCATATGATGAGAGAAACTGAGGCCTAGGAACTCATCTCGGTTAATTTCGGTCGCCATCGGCGACCATTTTGTCAGAGAGAATCTGTCGCATTCTATATCATCTTGCAATTTTTCCAAATCCATTTCGGTCGCCATCGGCGAGCGATTTAGATATTGAGTCCAGAACTCAGAAAATGTACGCATTTTCTTAATGCTTTCCTCCGAAAATCCCCGTAATCCTGGCAACTCCCTTCTTAATTGTTCACTAATAAACTTAATTGCGCCAGTCCCCCAAGTTCCTTTGCGAGAATTAGCCGAAACATAAAGTCCTATACCAAAGTAGAGCGATAATTGTGTGCCACTAATCATCCTTACTGCACGACTCTGGCTCTGCAATATTGCCGATTTAATTACGTTGACAGCCTGCGTTACATCGGTAGAAATCCGAACATCTGTTTTATTCTCGTTCTTTGTCATCTTCTCTCTTTTAGTAAATCATTTGTTTGCTTTTTGTTACCACTCTTTGGCAGTTAAAGAAAACCACGAATAAGCAAGTGGGTAGATGTCTACATTTACACGCAACGAGCGAAAGCAGTTTCGTGAAACAACGCCACAACCTCCTTCTCAATATCAAGTTCAGGAGTCAATTCTCTTTTATATTCTATGCGGTTGGTCTCAGACATAAGTGAATATTGTTTAATGGATAACTATCAGTATATTATAGGCATCGTGCCAAGATTTCCTTCGAACAAATATCGGTCAAGATATTCTAATATTTTATTCGATTCACCAAGGCCACCACAACAACCAGGCTCTCTACATATTGTAATAAATTGGCAACGAGAAACTATTTCTCTCAGGAAGAATCGCACCTCATCATGTTCATAGTACATTCTTCTAAAAATAGTTTCTGGCCAAGCATATATTTTCTCTTCGCATTCAGTCGTAAAACAATCTAAATCGAAATCTAAAATAAATGGAATTGTTGCGTCCTTTGAAAATTTATTATATCTCCCATATGGAGGCTGATTATATTCAAAAATATTCCTTACGGCAGTATAGTAAGGTTCTTGAATAACATTGTCACCAAGACAACCTCTACAGCCAAGTGACGTATTTAGATGGTTTATTGAATATAATTCATGTGTTTTCCCATCTGTTGAAACGAAACGATTGTTTAAAGCACGAATATTACTATTATCTTGCTGACCAATCACTACAGAGTTGTTTATCAACCCCAATTCCATACCAGCTAACAACCAATCATCATCCAAATATCCTAAATCAAATTCAACAAAAGACCAAAAGTTAGGACTGGAAACATCTTTTAATTCTGCTGTACCCCAACGCTTGAATAGTTCACTTTTGACTATATTTGGATTGCATGCATCATCATGACGATCAAAATATATTATATTGGGGCAACTTGCAAACATGCCAAGTTTAAACGCTTCAAATAGAATATTTAATACATATCTATGATCATCATATACTATAATATATTTCTCATTATATCTGTAGACCTCTACATTAGAACGGAATGTAAGTTCTCCTAATGACCTTAATTCTTTCATATATTCAATTATGGTATAACTTTATTTTGATAGCAAAGGGACATTTAGAGCGTATCTAAAGGTCTCTATTAATCGTTTTCTCGCAGTTCTATATTTGACCATTTCAAATTCAGCAAAAATATCAAAACATATAATGGCTCTCTCTTTCTCTGATAGTGCCAAATCTCTCACAACCTCAATTGCCCGATTAAGCAGTCCCAGAAATTCAAGGCAGATATTTAGAATTTCCTCATATTGATCAAGAGAAAAGAAAAATTCATTTGATGTAAACCAATTATCTGTTTCTAAAAGGTAATCCCGCATTTCAAATACTATCTCACTATAATTAACTATACAGCCTTTAGGGCAATCAGGCTTACAGGGTTTTTCAAAATCCACATTATCTTTGCAATCGTAATCTTTGTATGCAGCCAGTTTTGTACTATATTCTTCTATCTTTTGCATCCTTATACAAGCTTCCTTAAATATGGACATACGCTCTGAGAATACATTCCCATAAGAGATTTTTAAGACCTCAATTCGTGAATCGAGTATAGATTTGTATGCTGCAAGATCTTTGTCCAATTGCGCTTGGTACTTTTTATTTCTACGAGCAAACCATTCATCAATAAGGTTTCTGCCAAATATCCTTGCAATGGCAAAAACGATAGCTGTAAGTCCTGTTATTCCACCAAATACAACAGAGACCCATTCAAATATAATTTTCCAGTTCTCCATATTCTAAAATATTAATTCCTCATACGCCTTTCAATCTCTTTATCTCGGATGAAATATTGCTTTCAAGTATTTGATACTCTGAATATATCTTCAGCAACGTATTACCTATATCCATTCCATGCTTATTGTAATGATATCTCACGGCTTGAATTAGAGAACCACTTATAAATTGAGCTTTGTATGCGTATAGTTTAATTATAAATTCAGGACATACAGCATTATGAACAATCATATTCCTCAATCTATAAATCAACGTCACATCATCAGATACTAAGCTCTTGAAATCTATAATACATTTCTTATCCTCATAAAAGGATTGAAGAGCTATTAGATCTCGCTTAAATATTTCATCATTAATTTCTGCTATTAGTCTGGGTAGTTCTACAAAGAATTTTGTCAACTCAATTTTGTCTCCTGGCTGTATATTTAATTTAGCGGACTCTATTGTTTTAGAAGTAAATCCATAGTAATTATTAAATTGTTGTGTAGTCATAACTAGGTGAGTATACATGTTATTAGCATACGAAAAAAATTTATTTCTAGCCATAACACTTGAGCAAATCACTTTTGCAACATTAATAATACTACTGTCTTTCGGATTAATATTTACTCTAATAGAATTTGATACTTTAAGAATGCTCTCTAAAGCTATCCAACTATACAAAAGTTTATCTTCAAATTTAGTTGCACATTTTGCTTTTATATACCAATGTGTCGATTTACTGATTTCCTTAAAAGTATTATTTGATATATCACTATTTTCAGTAAACTCTTTAAGCCAATCGTTTATATTATCACCATATGAAGTGAGATCAAACGCCATTAAATCTCTATGTTGTCGCATATGATTAACATCATCCTCAACAGAATGGTGAGAACCACAGACTTGGCCATCGACTACTATAGCAGCAAATTGCTTACTGATAGAAAGTTTATCTTTGCTTCTAATATTAAATGACAGATAATCTAACAAACTTTCGACTCTTTGCCTTGCGTAATTTATAGATGTATTTAAGAATTTATGTTTAACTTTTACTGCAACATTAACATATTGATAGGAGTCTGGTTTTTCAATCTCGTTTAGACATTCTTTAGGTAGATATGTTGCCATATCAATAGAGTACAAATGCACATCTTGGAAATGATAACTAATGCTACCTTTTACACCTAGCAATCTAAGAATAACATGTCCGTTCTTTGCTTCTTTATGGAAGTGAGTCAATATATTGCTTATATACTCTTTTGCACTGCGGGACTTATATCTGACGCTTACTGCTTTATGATATTCTTCTTCTGACACAAAGTCTTTTCGTCGCAGTTCATAAAATGAATCTCCACATAAAACGACATTACGTAAGTCGGAGATTAGCACATTATCTTCTTTTATCAATTCTGATACGTCTTCAATATTCACACCTAAGCATACTAATTCTTGAATAAATAGGTCGGTATACAGACATATCTCATTTTTTATATTTTCGTTTAGTTTCTGATCGATTTCGAGAACGCATTGTAATTTATCTACTATCTGGTTCAGATAATGATGTTCATTCATTGATAACAATATCTTCTCTAAAATCGTTTTCACAACTAGAGGAGAGTTATCCCAATTCTTTAATGCTACACCTGTTTCAACTTTATAAAGTTCCGAAAAAGCGCAATCCAGCTTTAGAATACGCCCTAGCAACTCTTTAAATAGACTTCTATTATCCTTATTGGCAAAATCATTATGCTCGATTTCGGAGATAATCTCTGATAGTAAGAAGTGAGGGCTGTTTAATTGAATTCCATAATCATCCAAATCGCATAATTCTTTTATGCGATGATCCCAATATTTCAACCAGAACTTTAACGGTGTGTTAGTTGGATAGTCCAATATTTCTTTTATCCTATCATTCATATATATTTATGTGCGTTCATATTTTGATATAATGGGACACCTATATTTTCAATGCAGTCTATAAACGATTATCTTCACGTTTGGGCACACATTTAATGTAACAGACGATGTTTGCTTGAGTCTTCAGTCCAATACAGATACTCCAAAACGCTCTTTAATTTCGCCCCCTTTTTCTTATCAATATTGGCAATTATCAATAGCTGGATAATCATCTTTATTGTCGTTTCAGGGATCTCATGACCAGGAGTGAAAGTCCTTTCATTATTCATCTCTGATAAAGGTATTTTTGTACGAATGTCTGTTGCTTCATATCCGTATGCACTATATTGCCCTTTTCTACAGCGTTTATATTTCCATGTATAGACGTAGGAATCGCCGAAAGCCCCCTCTGTAAATTCTGACATAAAGACCTTAACCTTATGACATATAACTATTTTGCGAATAGCATCTAAGAGTACAAATATGCCTAAGGATATACACAGCCAAATCCATAGAGGCAAGGGGAAATTCCATACAAAAGATTCAGTTATTGCATATATGATTCCTGAAGCTATTAGGCTGCTAATTACGCCTATGATAATTCCTTTCAATGTATCGTTCATAAATTCTTTTATTAATTAAATCACATGTACTTTGCCATCTACCTCTGTAACTTCTCCATTCTTAATCATCTGTTGATACACCTTACGGAGCGAATAGATGATATTTTCTCCTGTACGCTTAAATCCGAACTCGCGAGCCGTAACGATAAATAAATCGTCTGGGGCAATACCAAAACTATGCAGAGCAATAGTCTTCATAGCTAATGCCAACTCTTTATCACAGATATATGCGATAGGACGCAAATAGTCATCATCTGGATTAGGAACACGCACCTTTACATCTGCAAAGTCTTTTATCCTTACAAACTCATTTTTATCCTCTATTATCATTCCTTTTAGGTGATTTCGGAAGATGTATTTTACTTCATCACGAACAACAGAGGTGGCTTTTTGACGACCATATGCAGGAGCAATACGCCTACACAACTCTTCAAAATGAATAGGTTGTTCCAATGATATGATGTCCCACGCTATATCATATCCCTCTCTTGTATTTCCGTTCTCATCAATAATGTTTAGGGGATATGCACGCTTATACAGATCAAAACCATAACCCTTATCACCAATCTCAGACGGTTCAATCTTTTCCTCGATTTCAATAATTGGTATTACTGCATCTGCATTGTTATCATTACTATCAATGTTATTATCCTCCGACTCAATAACTGCACGCCCAAGAGCCTTTTCAACTGCATTTATGAGTTTCTCTTCTTCCGTCTTTTGGTCTTTTATCCAATCAGTTGACCAAATACGATAAATAGCCCAGCCCATATCTTCAAGCACAGCCTGTCGCAAACGATCTCGTTCACGAGCAGTTCGAGAGCTATGATATGCTGCACCATCACATTCTATACCGATAGCAAATTTACCGCTTTGTGTTGGATGTTTAACAGCCATATCAATACGAAAACCAGAACAACCAACCTGTGTTACCACATTGTAGCCCTTAGATTGTAAGAAATCATATACAGCCTCTTCAAATGGTGAGTCAAAGTCCAAATCGTAGTTAAAGGTAAGTTCTTTTTCTAACGCTACGATTCCCTGTTGAGCAAACTCAATGTATGAACGCAACATCTTTACGCCTTCCGAAGATACCTTTTCCAAATCAATGTCGGTCGGCACAATGGAGCCAACTAATTTCACATTATGTTTGGCTCGTGTAATAGCTACATTTAGTCGGCGATAACCTCCCTCACGACTTAATGGTCCGAAGTTCATATACATTATGCCCTTGCTATCCTTTGCATAACCAATACTAAAGATGATTGTATCTCGCTCATCACCCTGTACATTCTCAAGGTTCTTAATGAAGAAGGGTTCTTCTTTGTCCTCGATAAAGAACTTGTCAAAGCGAGGATTCTGTAATCTCTTTTGGCGGATAGCTGCATCAACAGCATTTTGTTGAGCCTCACTAAATGTTACGACACCAAGAGAACGATTAGGATGCTTCTTGAAATGTTCAAATACTAAATCTGCAACCTTTCTTGCCTCGATAATATTATTCTTCTTACCACCTCTGTCATATACACCATCCTTTACATAAACATACTCAACACCACAATCAGGAGCATTTTCTGTTGATGATGGGAAAGTGATAAGTTGACTATTGTATATCTTGATATTAGAGAACGCTATAAGGTGTTCATGACGACTTCGGTAGTGCCATCTCAAACTACGCTCTGGCAAAACTGATACAGCTTCATCCAAAATGGATTCGTAAGCTCCAGCGTCATTATCTTCAATAGCACAATCAGAATCTACATCAAAATCTTCATCGTTAAGCGATGTTGAGAAGAAACTTGTTGGTGGCAACTGTTTGGTATCACCAACAATAATTACCTGCTTGCCACGCATAATTGCACCAATTGCATCTTCCGTATGCACCTGAGATGCCTCGTCAAAGATTACCAAATCAAAGTCATAACTCTGTGCTTCAAGAAATACACTCACCGACAAAGGCGACATCATAAAGCAAGGGCGTAATGATGTCACAAGATTAGGTATTGCCATAAAGAGTTTACGCAAAGGCATCAATCGTCTTTGCTTGTTAAGTTCTCGTTTTAATATGGCAATCTCATCCCTCGCTCCATTTATTGAGTTAAAATCAGGGATTCTACTCAATGCACGCTCTCTTACTCTTGCTTGCGCGATTTTGAATTGACCTTTGTCTAGTTCACAGAATTCATTGATGGTTTGATTCTGTATTCTACCTCTGAAATTCTGTACAGCGGGGAAATTTGGCAATACAGCATCTAACCACAAATGGTAGAAGCGCTTAAGGTATGCATCAACTATATACTCATCCTTAATAGATATGTTGTCAATCTGAGCAATATATGCGCCTAAACCAGCCTTTTGACATTTCTCTCTATTTGAACAATAATCAACCCACTCTTCCAAAAGATGTTTCTTGTTTCGACAATTAGTGAGGCGATCCATTAAATCCTCGAAGATATAATCATCAAAAGTGTTAGGCTGCTCGAATAAAGACTTAAACCAATCATATGGAGTATCTAGTATATGAATAAGTCCCTGTAATTCTTCATACCTCTCATAGCAATAGTTAACAATCTTTTTATCTGTACAAATCGCCTCAACAAACGATTGAGGCAAAGAATATATAGTTATGAAATCCTTAAATTCATCAGCAAATTCCAAAGCTGAATATAGATTGTCCCAATTAGTATCTAATTCATTATAATAGTTGCCATACTTTGAGACAATTGCACTTTTTATAGACTGCAACTCTTTCTCTCGATTTTGAATCTCAATCAATATCTTTAGATCCTCAATGATTGTGTCATAATCTCCAGATTGTTTACGCATACAGCATACGCAACTATACAATTCATCGAATTGAGTAAAGACAGTTTGCAACTTTGTGTGAATTTGCGTCATGTATTCGTAGCGAGTACTACAATTCACCTCAAAAGAGAACTCACTATTTAATGTAGAGTATATTTGATTATAATTACAACTCTCAAACGAGGATATATACCTGTTGATAGTCGCAGAAGGAATAGTCCCATCAAGCAACCTATTTCTCAACAAAGTTGGTACTTTGTCGAATTTACCTCTGAGCTCTTGAAATGTTGAAATCGCATCATTGCATATATTCCAATCTGTGTCTATACCCTTATAATACATTCCATATCTTGATGAATACTTTTTATATGTATCTTCATCTAATGCTATATCTTTGAGAATTTTTTGAAGTTCACAAATCTTGACAAGCAAATTATTATACTCAATAATGGAGGCTTCGTTTTCTGCCTTTGCATAAGCATTTATTGCAGTTATGTCATTTGCTAAATTCTCACAGAAAGATGTAATACTGTTATACAAGGACACGACTTCTTGTGTAACAACAGAGATGGTTGCTCTATTTCCGAACTTGCTTGTTAAATAGATATTGATATTCGTCAAGTCGTCTGATAGATTCAGGCTCTTATATGAGTTGATTTTTTCAACTAAAGCACTAATATCAATACTTCTATGTATCCAAGAACTTTTAAGCTTGTTTGTAATAAGGTCCTTATACTTAGTTGTCGCATCAAAAACAACAAACGCTTCAGTTATATTATCCCAGTTTGTGTCCAAACCAGCATAATAGTCACCAAAATTCGCTCGATATTCTTCTGTTTTAAGTTTGCCTACCTTATCTACATATTCTTTGATGCGAGTTAAATATTGCAAAGAGTTATCATACGATAATTTATCTCCGTTACGCATATAGCGTTTTAATTCTGCAAGATCTCTTTTATATGCAGATGAGAAAAGTCGCTTAAAAGCGGAACTGTAATCACCTCTAAATCTTTGCAACATTGCATATAAATCCACTGTAAAGATTTCATCATCAAAGATGTTTGTCAAAGAATCTCTTAATGCTTTGATGTCATTATGCTCTTTGGCAATGGAGTCAAAAGAAGATTTTATAGTATTATAAGAAGCAGGAATAAACCATTTTTCAGTCGGAGTTATTCCTTTTGAAATTATCTCGGCAAGACAAATTACCTCACCCATTGCCACAAAGGAAGAAGGCACATCGATTCCTAAAAGAATACATATATTCTCAACTACTGACAGCGTATTTGAAATCTTCTCCTCTAATGCCTGTAATTTTGAAAATAACTCCTTTAGTTTTGATATTGCAGTTGTATCACTGAAATCAATCGCATCTTTGGAGAAAAGTTTTGCAAAAGGCAAATATTCGGCATTAAACCTCTGTAAGATGGTTTTGCAGTCTTGCTCAATTATTTCACGATGATATAGCGTTTCAATATCAGCCCTTATATTTGCTGCTGATTCGTGTAAAGTCAGGTCCTTTTCAAAGTTGCCAGTAATACTCGCAAATTTCTTATCATCAAACCAACGCTCGGACGGTTGAATATTTGTTTGCAGCAACGATACAATATCGTATAACTCTCGTAAATTATCGTATGATGATGGAGCATCGCATCCAAGTTCCTCAGACAAAACTCTACCTTGCTCAAATATGTCAGATAAATTTTCTAAAGCAACCTTTATGGTCTCTAATCTATCCTTGATTTTGATTGCAATATCATTTCTACTTTCTGTATTCAAAAGGTTCCAAAAAGTTGCCACGCATTGCTCTATTGTAGAACATATATTTTTGCCATCCAATTCTAAAATACCTTCATTGTAGATAGCTAACAATTTGGACTTACTATTAAGAATAGTGTTTGTGTCTTGCTGGTATTTATATGCTTCGTCTCTTAGAGATGAAATATTATCGTCATATATCCATCTTATAGGAATTAGTGGAGATTTTGACACTAATGCAAGTAGTTCAACCAGAGTATTAAGGCCCTTTTGTGAAGGTCTAATTTTAATGCCTAATGTGCTACAGGTTTCTTCAAATATATCAGCTTCTTCCTTAAGAAGTGTCAATAACTGAGATACATTTGAATCTATGTCATGTCGTAATTCATTAGTAAGCATTCTTACTGATGAGTTCCGCCAAACATTATTTGCATAATCTTCACTTCTTTTGCCTACTGTCTTAGCAAATTCTTGAAGAAGATATATTTTCTCATTTAATTCAGACTCAGTTACTTTATCTGTTTCCTCTATTGAGAATATAACGTCTGGAACATTCTCCAATTTTGCCAATTTACCATTGACAGAATAGATGGATATATTAAGACCTGAGGTAAGTGTATGTAACTCTTCTTGATACTCGTTGAGTAGATTCCTTTTTCGCTCTAACAAGTCAAGTTGTGCCAAAGCCTCGTCTCTTACACGAGTACGGTCTATATTGATAGAGTTAGCGAGGTCTCGCAATATCTCCTTTTTCTTCGCCTTATGGCTATGAAGTGTAAAGCAAAAGTCAGCTAATCCAACACTTGCTAAACGATTATACACAACCTGTAAAGCTGCCATTTTTTCAGATACAAATAAAACCTTTTTGCCATCCGCAATGGCTTCGGCGATAATATTTGTAATTGTCTGACTCTTACCTGTGCCCGGAGGACCTTGCAAAACAAAACTAGCGCCCTTCTTTGAAAGTAATACAGCATCCTGCTGACTTGAGTCTGCATCTACCACTTGGAATGTATCAATAGGGCGAATCTGCCTATCGTGATCGAAGTTGTTTAGTTCTTCTGATACTTGAATAGGATCTTGCTCTCCTACAAGTGCGGCAATTACGGGATTAGCATTTATCTTTTCTTCATTCCTCTCTAAATCTTTGTACATATTGATTTTGAGGAATGACAAATTTGTGAGATGCGTACTTTTCTCAACTTCCCAACCTTTATTCTCGACTTTGTGTAGCAGTTTCTCTACATATTCAGCAGGAGAATCATGAGTAGAGTCAAATTCCGGCATAATGATTCCAAAATCATTATCTAACTTATGGGACAATGTTGGATTGATAACGATTTCATCATCATGCAGCACCAAACGATATGGAGAAGTTATTGATTCAATAAGAAGTCTTACAGGAACTAAAATAACAGGAGAAGCAAAAACTTGTGATGAATCATCTCGTTCTTTCCACTTGAGCATACCAAATGTAAGGTATAGTGTATTTATACCTTGCTCTTCAATTGAAGTGTTGGCTTTATATCGTAGGGCTTTTAAGGTCTTTTGAAGGTCGCCAATAGGCTTATTTGTTTCAATATCACCTTTGATAACGGTATCATAAACTTCTTCACCCTCATCATCAACTTGGATCTTTTTTGCATATGGAAAGACTATTTCTTTTTCGTGTGCAACAACAAGTTCCCACAACTTTTCAAAAGAAGGCGTTGTAATTCTTACATTGCTACGCTTTCCTTCAAGAAAGTTTATTAACCTATTTCTCTTTCCAAAATCGAGTAATAACTTCTTCCAAATTTCAATTCGGTTATGTAGTTTTTGTCCCATTTATAATATTTATTACAACCGATTATACATTTATAATAATATATATCTTATCTTGTTCCAGTATCCTTGTCTTGCAGGTGTTATACTCCTTGCGACATCAAATATTGTTTATACTCTCTAACGATTAACTCTTTTATATCAACCCCAAGCAAATCTGAGATTTTAAGTAAGCTATTGAGGTCGGGCTGCGATGAGTTTGTACACCATTTTGAAACGGTAGACGGGTTTACACCCAATTGTTCTGCTAACCATTTATTGGTGCGTTTTTTCTCAACTAAAACTACTTTTATGCGGTTTATATCTTCCATAACTTTGTTCGTTTGTAACAAAATTAGTGATTTTATTTCACTTTAACTGCATCAAGGCGAAATTATTTGCTTATCAACATGCTTATTTATGACAATCTACCGTTTCCTGTACCATTAACCCCGCCTGCTTTTCAATGTAACCACAGGTAAACCTGCGTTGTCTGTCCCTGCCCTACAACAGGGTCAACGCAAAATACAAGTAAGGAAAAATCGGAGCAACCTTTATCGTGATTAAACCCAAATCGGTCGACCGATTTGGGTTTAAGTGAACCTTATGTATTCAGCCGGAACACGATCTACACACATATACAGCACAACTCCTACATCAATACCCAAACACCCCCAGTCCGCCAATAATCCCTCTATATAAGGACTACAGTACTCATACGAGAGGACTCCAGTCCTTATACTAAGAGGACTCAAGTCCTCTTAGTATAAGGACTTGCACAAATATGTGGAGCGTTACTGTACGTCATGGGGTGTACGATAACGGACAATAGCATGAAATCAATTCTCACTCCGTGTAAGCAACTCAGTTCCCCGGTGAACTGGAGTTTCCTTACGAGGAAACAGACTTGGCATCTATTCGGATGCTTGCACACGAAACGGACACGGCACGGCCGTGTCCCTACTGTTGATGTCCAGCAAAAACTAAAAAAGCGCCTCCCCTATGGTCAGGGAAGGCGCTCGATTTATTGCAATTTAGAATTATTCGGCACTTGCTGTGGTCTCTTCAGCAGTCTCTGCTACGGGAGCCTCAGCTACAGGAGCTTCTGCTGCCTTCTTGCCAGAGCGACGTGTGCGCTTAGCCTTCTTGGCAGTCTTTGCCATGTTCTCGTCGAAGTCTACCAACTCAATGAAGCACATGGGGGCATTATCACTGGGACGGTTGCCAGTCTTGATAATGCGGGTGTAACCACCGGGACGGTCACCAACCTTTGCGCTGATGGTGCTGAACAGCTCGGTGATAGCCTGCTTGTCCTGCAGGTAGCTGAACACTACGCGACGTGCATTGGTTGTATCTTCCTTTGAGCGGGTGATCATGGGCTCTACATACTTCTTCAGAGCCTTGGCCTTAGCCACAGTCGTAGTGATTCTTTTGTGCATGATCAGAGAAACGGCCATGTTGCTCAGCATAGCTGCTCTGTGGGATGCAGTACGACTCAAATGATTGAATTTCTTATTATGTCTCATAAGTTTTCTTAATCTTTATCTAATTTGTATCTTGAGATGTCGGTTCCAAACGACAGATTCAGACTCTCCAGCAAATCATCAAGCTCGGTGAGCGATTTCTTACCGAAGTTGCGGAACTTGAGCAGGTCAGTCTTGTTGTACTGTACCAGGTCGCCCAGGGTGTCCACGTCAGCAGCCTTCAAGCAGTTGAGGGCGCGAACGCTGAGGTCCATGTCGACGAGCTTGGTCTTCAGCAACTGACGCATGTGCAGAACTTCCTCGTCGAACTCCTCATTGCTCTCAGCATCGCAGTTCTCCAGAGTGATCTTGTCATCAGAGAAGAGCATGAAGTGATAAATGAGGATCTTGGCGGCTTCCTTCAAAGCGTCCTTCGGGTGAATGGAACCATCAGTTGTGATCTCCAGCACGAGCTTCTCGTAGTCAGTCTTCTGCTCTACGCGATAGTTCTCGACTGCATATTTCACGTTTCTGATAGGAGTATAAATTGAATCGATGGGTATAACATTCACATCGGTGCAGTACTCGCGGTTCTCCTCAGCGGGAACGTAGCCACGGCCTTTGTTTATGCTAATCTCCATCTGCATCGTTGCCTTGGCATCCAGATGGCAAATAACTAAGTCAGGGTTTAACACTTCAAATCCAGTCAGATACTTATTGAAATCACCAGCCTTGAGTTCAGTCTTGCCCTCAACTTTGATGCTCATCTTCTCTGTCTCGAATTCATCTACTAACTGCTTGAAGCGAACCTGCTTCAAGTTAAGTATAATGTTGGTTACATCCTCCTTTACACCAGGTACGGTAGCAAACTCGTGCTCAACGCCACGGATTGAAACTGTGTTGATGGCAAAACCATCAAGTGAAGAAAGAAGTATGCGGCGCAAAGCATTACCTACGGTAGTACCGAAGCCACCCTCCAGAGGACGGAACTCGAACTTGCCGTACTTGTCGTCCGCCTCCAACATTAATACCTTATCAGGTTTTTGAAATGCTAATATCGCCATCCTTAATTATTATTTAGAGTACAATTCAACGATTAACTGCTCCTTGATATTCTCAGGAATATCTGCACGCTCGGGCTTGTGAAGCAACTTGCCAGACTTGGTAGCCTCGTCCCACTCGATCCAGGGATACTTGCTGTGGTTGAAACCTGCCAGAGCATCACCGATAACCTCGAGGTTCTTGGCACGCTCGCGAACACCTACAATCTGTCCGGGCTTAACTGCATAGCTGGCGATGCCTACAACCTTACCGTCAACGGTAATGTGCTTGTGGTTAACCAGCTGACGAGCAGCACGACGGGTGGGAGCGATACCCAGACGGAATACTACGTTGTCCAGACGGCACTCGAGGTTCTGCAACAGAATCTCACCGGTAATACCGCTGGTACGTGCAGCCTTCTCGAACATGTTGCGGAACTGCTTCTCCAGAACACCATAGGTGTACTTGGCCTTCTGCTTCTCTGCCAACATCACACCGTACTCGGAAGTCTTGCGACGACGGTTGTTGCCGTGCTGGCCGGGAGGGAAGTTTCTGCGTGAACGTACTTTCTCAGAGCCCAAAATGGTCTCGCCGAAACGGCGGTCAATTCTTGATTTAGGTCCAGTATATCTTGCCATAATCTTTTACTTACTTTAATTTAGGTCCTTAGTTATTATACTCTTCTTCTCTTGGGAGGACGGCAACCGTTGTGAGGAAGGGGAGTAACGTCGATAATCTCGATTACCTCGATACCTGCACCGTGAACGGTACGGATAGCAGACTCGCGGCCGTTACCGGGACCCTTAACGTATGCCTTAACCTTGCGCAGACCCAAATCGTAAGCGATCTTTGCACAATCCTGTGCTGCCATCTGGGCGGCGTAAGGAGTGTTCTTCTTACTGCCACGGAAACCCATCTTGCCGGCAGAAGACCAAGAGATAACCTGACCTTCGCTGTTAGCCAAAGACACGATGATATTATTGAAGGAACTGTGAACATGCAGCTGACCGAGAGCGTCAACCTTCACATTTCTTTTCTTAGCTGCAACTGTTTTCTTTGCCATATCAATTATTATTACTTAGTAGCCTTTTTCTTGTTAGCAACGGTCTTCTTCTTACCCTTACGTGTACGAGCATTGTTCTTTGTGCTCTGACCGCGAACGGGAAGACCATGACGATGACGAACGCCACGATAGCAACCAATATCCATCAGTCGCTTGATGTTCAGAGAAATTTCACTGCGAAGGTCACCCTCAACCTTGTACTCAGCAGCAATCACCTCACGGATCTTACCAGCCTCGTCGTCGGTCCAATCACAAACCTTCTTGTCCTTGTCGACACCAGCCTTCTCCAAAATCTTGGCTGAGCTACTACGACCTATACCATAAACATAGGTCAAAGCGATTTCGCCTCTCTTGTTCTGAGGCAAATCTACACCAACAATTCTAATTGCCATATACTATTTTTCTTTTTTGCAATAAATTAACCCTGACGTGTCTTGAACTTAGGGTTCTTCTTGTTAATAACATACAAACGACCCTTGCGACGGACAATCTTGCAATCAGGGGTACGTTTCTTCAATGAAGCTCTTGTTTTCATATTTAATGTCTATTATTTGTATCTAAATACGATGCGACCCTTCGTCAAGTCGTATGGACTCATTTCCACCTTGACCTTATCACCGGGAAGGATCTTGATGTAGTGCATTCTCATCTTGCCACTGATGGTGCAAAGAATCTGAGCGCCTATCTTGTCCAGCTCAACACGGAAGTTGGCATTGGAGAGGGCTTCTACTACTACACCATCCTGTTCTATTACTGCCTGCTTTGCCATTACTTTACAGCTCTGTTGTTAATATTGATTCTCTATCTTTTCTATCTCCTCAAACGTTGATAGGATTTCTGGTTTACCATGATGTATCGCGATTGTGTGCTCGTAGTGAGCTGCCCAACCGCCGTCGCGGGTCTTTATTGTCCACTTGTCTGGCATCATCCATATTTCACGACTGCCCTGAACAATCATCGGCTCGATGGCTATGCAAAGGCCGTTCTTCAGTTGCTTGCCGTTGCCAGGTCTACCATAATTGGGAACCTGAGGATCCTCGTGCATGTTCTTTCCTATGCCGTGACCAACGAACTCCCTTATAACTCCGAAACCTTGTTCCTCACAATGTTTCTGTACGGCATAGCCGATATCTCCGACTCTCTTTCCGGCATATGCGGCTTCTATACCTTTATATAAGGACTCCTTGGTGGTTCGCAGGAGGCGGTTGACCTCTTCGCTTACTTCTCCGACACGGAAAGTGTAACAAGAATCACCGTTAAACCCGTTCAAGAGTGCTCCGCAATCCACGGAAACGATGTCACCATCCTTGAGAGGCTCGTCGTTGGGTATACCATGCACCACCTGGTCATTGACCGAAGTGCAGAGACTTGCCGGGAAATCCCCACCGTAGGGGTTGGGGAAACCCAGGAAAGTTGGTATCGCTCCATGGTCGCGTATAAACTCTTCTGCTACCTTATCCAACTGCTTTGTGGTAACACCTGGCTTTATGAGCCTGCCGACCTCTGTCAGCGTTTGTGATACCAGTTGGTTGGCAGCACGCATCAAATCAATCTCATCCTCAGTCTTTAGAAATACCATCTTAGAGAACCTCTAAAATTACTGAGCCATTCCGTTGCGGCCGTGAATGCGACCGCTGCTCAACAGACCGTCATAGTGTCTCATCAACAAATGACTTTCAATCTGCTGCAATGTATCGAGAACTACACCTACCAGAATCAGCAAGCTTGTACCTCCGAAGAACTGTGCAAATTCCTGTGACACATTGAGAAGACCTGCGAATGCGGGCATACAGGCAATGAGAGCCAGGAAAATAGAACCGGGGAATACCAAACGAGACATTATCTGATCAAGGTACTCTGCTGTATCATGTCCAGGACGAACGCCAGGAATGAAACCATTGTTACGCTTCATATCCTCAGCCATCTGAACAGGGTTCATTGTAATAGCGGTATAGAAATATGTGAATGCTATAATCAATATAGCAAACAGCAAATTATACCACAGGCCTGTCTGATCGCTAAGCGCTATCAAGGCAGCAGAAGGATTCTCGCCTCCGCTGACCATCTGCAAGAATGTCACGGGAATGAACATAATTGCCTGCGCAAAGATAATGGGCATAACATTAGCAGCGAATATCTTGAGAGGGATGTACTGACGTGAGCCTCCTACCTGCTGACCAGCATATACACGCTTTGCATACTGTACAGGCACCTTGCGTGTACCCTGTACCAACAGGATAGCAGCGCAGATTACGGCCATGAGAATAACCAGTTCAACAGCGAACATGATAAGACCGCCGCCATTAAGGTTATTCAAACGGGCAACAAGTTCCTGACCGAATGCCTGGGGAAGACGAGCAATAATACCGAGCATGATAATCAGTGAAACACCATTACCGATACCCTTGTCAGTAATACGCTCACCCAACCAAAGGATGAACATGCTACCTGCTGCAAGAATGATGGTGCTGGATACGATGAACAAAGTCCAATCCAGCTCAGGATTCAATGCACCAGGCGTCTGGATGCGAAGGTTAATCAGATATGAGGGAGCCTGGAACAACAGAATGAGGATTGTCAGAAAACGAGTGTACTGATTCATCTTTCTGCGACCACTCTCACCCTCACGCTGCATCTTCTGGAAATGAGGTACAACAAATGCAAACAGCTGAATGACGATTGAAGCCGAAATGTAGGGCATGATTCCCAATGCAAAGATAGATGCATTGGAGAAAGCACCACCAGAGAACATATTCAACAGAGACATCAAACCTGTGCTGGTCTGCTCGTGCAACTGGGTCAGGGCAGCGGGATTGATACCGGGAAGTACAACGAATGAACCAAAACGGTATACAGCAGCCAAGGCCAGGGTGAAGAGGATCCTGGTTTTCAGGTCCTCTACACTCCATATGTTCTTTAAGGTTTCAATAAACTTTTTCATTCTGTTTACAGTTTAGTAGCAGTACCACCAGCAGCTACGATAGCAGCTTCAGCAGACTTAGAGAAGGCGTTAGCAGTAACCTCAACCTTAGCACTGAGAGTGCCGTTGCCGAGAATCTTGATGAACTGGCCAGCCTTAGCGAAACCAGCTGCAACGATCTCAGCAGCACCGATAGTGGTAATACCCTTCTCGGCCATTGTCTGCAGAGTGCAGAGATTTACTGCCTGATACTCTACGTGATTGATATTCTTGAAGCCGAACTTGGGCAAACGACGCTGCAAAGGCATCTGACCACCCTCGAAACCGATCTTCTTCTTGTAACCGGAACGAGCCTTGGCACCCTTGTGACCACGGGTAGAGGTACCACCCAAACCACTGCCGGGACCGCGACCAATTCGACGCTCGCTGTGAGTAGAGCCTTCAGCGGGCTTCAATGTATTTAACTTCATAACGTTTCAGTTTTTGAATTGAATAAAACTTGAATTAGTCAATAACCTTCACCAAGTGATGAACAGTCTGAATCAAGCCACGAGTGCAGGCATTGTCCTCCAACTCTACGATCTGATTCATCTTCTTCAGGCCCAAAGTATCCAGGGTTGCCTTCTGGCGCTTAGGAGCATGGATACGGCTCTTGACTTGCTGTACTTTAATAATTGCCATAATACGTTTCTCCTTTACTAAGTTTAACCACGGAATACTTTCTCCATGCTGACACCACGGCTCTGAGCCACCTGGCGAGCATCGCGCATGCTGGCAAGAGCAGCGATAGTAGCCTTTACCAAGTTGTGGGGGTTAGAAGAACCCTTAGACTTAGCCAGACAGTCAGTAACGCCAACACTCTCCAGAACGGCACGCATAGCACCACCGGCAACAACACCGGTACCATGGCTTGCAGGCATGATGAGAACGTTAGCACCGCCGAACTTGGCAGTAGCCTCGTGAGGTACAGTACCCTTCAGTACGGGAACCTGAACGAGGTTCTTCTTGGCAGCCTCTACGCCCTTGGCAATAGCAGCAGTTACTTCACCGGCCTTACCCAGACCCCAGCCAATAACGCCGTTCTCGTTACCTACAACGACAATTGCACTGAAGGTGAATGTACGACCACCCTTGGTAACCTTAGTAACGCGGTTGATAGCAACCAAACGGTCCTTCAATTCCTCGCTATTGATATTAATGTTCTTAATTGCCATAATCTTAATTAGAATTTAAGTCCACCGTTACGTGCAGCATCAGCCACTTCCTTCACTCTACCATGGTACAGATAACCGTTACGGTCGAACACTACGGTTGTGATGCCAGCCTCAAGAGCCTTCTTGGCAATCAGTTCGCCAACCTTAGCAGCCTGCTCCTTCTTGGGACAAGCCTCCATACCGAGGCTGCTTGCGCTTGCCAAAGTGGTACCGGTCAGGTCGTTGATGATCTGTACATAAATCTGCTTGTTGCTGCGGAATACGCTCATACGAGGACGTGCGGCAGTACCAGAGATCTTGTTACGAACTCTATATTTGATCTTAATTCGTCTTTCTATTTTGTTTGTCATAATCTTACAGTTTTAAAGATTTACTTTGAACCTGCTGACTTACCAGACTTTCTGCGAACTACCTCACCAGCGAAGAGGACACCCTTGCCCTTGTAAGGTTCGGGCTTGCGGAAAGAACGAATTTTTGCACACACCTGACCGAGCAACTGCTTGTCGCAAGACTCCAGGATAATCAGAGGATTCTGGTTTCTCTCAGACTTGGTCTCTACCTTAATCTCAGAAGGCAACTGAATGAAGATGCTGTGAGTGAAGCCCAAAGACAACTCAACGAGGTTGCCCTGGTTGCTAACACGGAAACCGACACCTACAAGCTCCAAGGTCTTCTTGTAACCCTCGCTTACGCCAACAACCATGTTGTTAACCAGTGAACGGTACAAACCGTGGAAAGCCTGCTTCTGCTTGTTGTCGATATCAGCAGCTTCGTCAATCTCAAAAGTGATTTCTGATCCAGAAATATTCACCAGGATAGAGGGATTGATAGCCTGACTCATCTCACCCTTGGGACCCTTAACGCTAACAACGTTGTCGTTGTAGCTAACGGTAACACCAGCAGGGATAGTAATGGGCAATTTACCTATTCTTGACATTGCTAAATCCTCCTATTAATATACGTAACAAAGAACCTCGCCACCGATCTTGAGCTCAGCAGCCTCCTTGTTAGTCATTACACCCTTGGATGTGGATATGATAGCAATACCCAGTCCGTTAATAACACGAGGCATATCCTTGTAACCAGTGTACTTACGCATACCGGGAGTTGAAATACGAATCAACTTCTTGATAGCGTTCTGACGAGTCTGCTCGTCGTACTTCAAGGCTACCTTGATTGTACCCTGAGGGCCATCCTCGATGAACTTGTAGTTCAGAATGTAACCCTTCTCGAAGAGAATCTTGGTGATTTCCTTCTTCAAATTTGACGCAGGACACTCAACAACACGGTGCTTGGCCTGGATTGCATTACGCAAGCGCGTCAAATAATCTGCAATTGGATCTGTCATTTTTTTAAAGGTTTTAATTAATCGGGTCTATCCCGACAATATTAAAAGATAATTATATGTTTCTTGACGCGCCCTTGAAAAGGACCCGTCAAGAATTTCTTACCAGCTTGCCTTCTTAACGCCGGGAATCAAACCTGCAGAAGCCATCTCGCGGAACTGTATACGGCTGATGCCGAACATACGGATATAACCCTTGGGACGACCTGTAATCTTGCAACGATTGTGCAGGCGGATGGGATTAGCGTTGCGAGGAATTGCCTGGAGCTTCTGAGCTGCCTCGAAAGCATCAACGGGATCTGTGTTGGGATTGTTGATAATCTTCTTCAGAGCTGCACGCTTTTCAGCATACTTAGCTACCATCTTTGCACGCTTTACCTCGCGAGCCTTCATTGATTCTTTTGCCATAACTCTATGTTAGTTTTTAGCGTTCTTAAAGGGAAGACCGAACTCCTTCAGCAGAGCGTAACCCTCTTCGTCGGTCTTAGCTGTGGTTACAAAAGTGATGTTCATACCCAGGATGCGGTCGATTGCGTCGATGTTGATCTCAGGGAAGATGATCTGCTCCTGAATACCGAGGGTATAGTTACCACGACCATCAAACTTGCTTTCGATACCCTTGAAGTCACGGATACGGGGCAGAGCCACACGAACCAACTTCTCGAGGAACTCATACATGCGCTCACGACGCAGAGTTACCATAACACCGATGGGCATCTTCTTACGCAACTTGAACTGAGCAACGTCCTTCTTAGAGAAGGTTGCAACTGCCTTCTGGCCGGTAATCTCGGTGATTTCCTTGATAGCAACCTCGATAATCTTCTTATCAGCAGTTGCCATACCCAGACCCTGGTTGATGACAATCTTCTTCAGAACGGGGATCTGCATTGAAGAGTCGTAGTTGAACTGCTTCATCAATGCAGGAGCGATACGCTCTGCGTATTCTTTCTTAAGGCTTGCAGTATTTGCCATTTTAGATTTCCTCTCCACTCTTTTTAGCGAAACGGACCAACTTGCCGTCTGCATTCAGTTTTCTACCAATGCGAGTAGCCTTGCCAGTCTTGGGATCAACGGGGTTCAGGTTAGAGATGTGGATAGGAGCCTCGATCTCGATAATGCCACCCTGAGGGTACTTGGCACTGGGCTTCTGACTCTTCTTAACCTTATTTACACCCTCGACGATGGCGCGCTGCTCTTTAACGAACACCTTCAACACCTTACCGCTCTGACCCTTATTCTCGCCAGAGTTAACGATTACGGTGTCGCCTTTCTTAATGTGTAACTTACTCATTGTTCTTCTTTCGTCTTTGAATATTAAAGAACCTCAGGTGCCAGAGACACGACCTTCATGTTTGCGGCACGAAGCTCACGGGCAACAGGACCGAAGATACGGCTACCACGCAAGTCTCCTGAATTGTTCAGAAGAACACATGCGTTGTCATCGAAGCGGATATATGAACCATCAGCACGACGAACTTCCTTCTTGGTACGTACGATCAGGGCCTTTGATACTGCACCTTTCTTAACATCACTGGTGGGGATTGCGCTCTGGATAGCAACGACAATCACATCACCTACAGAAGCGTAGCGGCGACGAGTACCACCGAGGACACGGATACACTTTGCCTCCTTGGCACCGCTATTGTCTGCAACTACTAATCTAGATTCTGCCTGTATCATTTTTACTTAGCTCTTTCTACGATTTCTACTACTCTCCATCTCTTGGTCTTGCTCAGAGGACGAGTTTCCATGATCAAAACGGTGTCACCCTTGTGGCAATCGTTCTTCTCGTCATGTGCATGGTACTTCTTCGTCTTCGCAACGAACTTACCATAAATAGGGTGCTTTTCCTTGAACTTGGCTGCAACCACGATGGTCTTGTCCATCTTGTCGCTAACCACGACACCCATACGAGTTTTTCTTAAATTTCTTGCTTCCATATCTTGAAGTACCTAATTACTTGTTTGACTCTTTCTGGCGAAGCACAGTCTTCATGCGGGCGATGTTACGACGAGCAGCCTTAATCTGAGAGTTATTTTCCAGAGGAGCAACAGCATGATTCAACTTCATCTGATCATAGTTTGCTACCTCAACAGCGATGCGCTCTGCAAGTTCAGAAGCGGTCATTGCGTTAATTTCTGCGATCTTCATCTTTATGCGTTTTTGTCGTAATCACGTCTTACAATAAACTTGGTGGTTACGGGCAACTTCTGAGCTGCAAGACGAAGAGCCTCCTTCGCAATTTCGTAACTTACACCTTCTATCTCGAAAATAATACGTCCGGGGGTAATGGGGAACACATAACCTACGGGATCACCCTTACCCTTACCCATACGTACGTCAGCGGGCTTCTTGGTGATTGGCTTGTCAGGGAAGATACGAATCCAGCTCTGACCCTCACGCTGCATGTATCGTGTCATAGCAACACGGGCAGCCTCAATCTGACGGGCGGTAATCCAGCGTGTTTCCAAAGACTTGATACCAAAGCTACCGAAAGCCAACTGGTTGCCACGCATTGCATTACCCTTACGGTGGTTCTTTTGTGGCCTTCTGTATTTAGTTCTTTTTGGTTGTAACATTTTAATTCAGTTTTTAACGGTTGTTGTTCTTCTTGCGACGGAAGTTCTTACCACCGCCGTTGCCACCGAAACCACGGCCCTGCTCCTTTGCCTGAGTAAAGTTAGGAGCCAAGTCCTTCTTACCATATACCTCTCCGCGGCAAATCCATACCTTGATACCAAGGATACCTACCTTTGTCAAAGCCTCTGCATGGCAGTAATCGATATCAGCACGCAGAGTGTGCAGAGGAGTACGGCCTTCCTTGAACATCTCAGAACGAGCGATTTCAGCACCGTTCAGACGACCGCTGATGAGCACCTTGATACCCTCGGCACCAGCACGCATTGAGTTAGCGATAGCCATCTTGATAGCGCGACGGTAAGCAATCTTGCCTTCTACCTGACGAGCGATGTTGTTTGCAACGATAGTAGCATCCAACTCGGGCTTCTTTACCTCAAAGATATTGATCTGGATATCCTTGTCGGTTACCTTCTTCAGCTCTTCCTTGAGCTTGTCAACCTTTTCACCACCCTTGCCAATGATCAATCCTGGACGGGCTGTACACACAGTGATGGTCACCATCTTCAGTGTACGTTCGATGACAATGCGAGAAATGCTGGCGTCACCAAGACGGGCATTCAGATACTTACGGATCTTGCTATCCTCGAGGATTGTGTCGCCGTAGTTCTTGCCACCAAACCAATTTGAATCCCAACCGCGGACAATACCAAGACGGTTGCTTATAGGATTAACTTTCTGTCCCATGTTTCTTTTCTAATTAATCATTCTTAGTGTCAACGAACAAGGTGATGTGGTTAGAACGCTTGCGGATTCTGTAACCACGACCCTGAGGAGCAGGTCTCATACGCTTGAGGGTTGCTCCCTCGTTCACAAAAATCTTAGAGATATACAACTCTCCGTCTTCTGCCTTGCGATCGTTTTTCTGTTCCCAGTTAGCGATTGCAGAACGGAGAAGTTTCTCCACGTCTGCGCTGGCAGCCTTGGCACAGAACTTCAGTGTACCCAGGGCTCTGTTTACCTCCATTCCGCGAACCAGATCAACAACGTATCTCATCTTGCGGGGAGAAGAAGGAACGTTCTGCAACTTGGCAAAACTCTGGGCCTTGCGTGCTTCCTTTCTTGCGTCAGCAGCTAATCTTTTTCTTTTTCCCATTATATTATTCTTTATTATCCAGTTGTTGGTTCCGTTTACTTCTTCTTCTTGTCACCATGACCACCGAACTTGCGGGTGGGAGCGAACTCGCCCAACTTGTGACCTACCATATTTTCGGTAATGTAAACGGGAATGAATTTGTTTCCGTTATGCACGGCTACTGTATGTCCTACGAAATCAGGAGAGATCATAGAAGCACGAGCCCAGGTCTTGACTACGTTCTTCTTGCCGCTTTCATTCATGGCAAGAACCTTCTTCTCAAGATTAACTTCGATATAGGGACCTTTCTTTAATGAACGACTCATAATATTACGCTGTTAACTTCCTTTGATTACTTCTTGTTAGCTCTCTCGATGATATACTTATTAGACTGCTTCTTAGGAGCGCGAGTCTTCTTACCCTTAGCATACAAGCCGGTGCGTGAACGGGGATGACCACCTGACTGACGACCTTCACCACCACCCATGGGATGATCATGAGGATTCATGACAACACCACGGTTATGAGGACGACGGCCCAACCAACGGCTACGACCAGCCTTACCAGAGCATTCCAGAGCGTGGTCGCTGTTACCTACGCTACCAACAGTAGCCTTACATGCGCTCAGAATCTGACGGGTTTCGCCAGAGGGCAACTTGATCACGCAGTAACGGCCCTCACGAGAGGTCAGCTGTGCGAAGTTACCTGCAGAACGAACCAACATACCGCCCTGACCAGGACGCAACTCAATGTTGTGAATCACAGTACCTACAGGGATATTCTGCAAAGGAAGTGCGTTACCTACCTCGGGAACAGCGTCTGCGCCGCTCATTACGGTAGCACCTACCTTCAATCCATTAGGAGCGATGATATAGCGCTTTTCACCATCAGCATAGTAAAGAAGTGCAATGCGAGCTGAACGATTGGGATCGTATTCGATTGTCTTAACTACGGCTGGAACACCATCTTTCTCACGCTTGAAGTCGATGAAACGATACTTCTGCTTGTGGCCGCCACCAATGTAGCGAACTGTCATCTTACCGGTTGCGTTACGACCGCCGGTAGAGCTCTTACCACATACGAGAGACTTTTCAGGTACTGATGCAGTAATCTCTTCGAAAGTACCTATAATCTTATGTCTTTGGCCCGGTGTTGTGGGCTTAAATTTACGTACTGCCATCTCTTAATTAAATATTGCTATAGAAATCAATTACATCGCCCTCCTTCAGAGTAACGATTGCCTTCTTGAAGGCGTTTGTACGACCTTTGACCAGACCAGCCTTAGTGTAACGAGTCTTGTTCTTACCAACATAAACACAGGTGTTTACATCAGTAACAGTTACATTGTAACGTGCCTCAATCTCCTTCTTCAGCTCAATCTTGTTTGCCTCAGGACGCACCACGAAGCCATACTTATTCTGCTTCTCTGTAATACCAGTCATCTTCTCAGTGACCAGAGGTTTGATAATGTATGTCATAGTTTTATGTACGTCTTATTACTTAGTGAGGTTACCTTCAATAACAGCCAGAGCGCTCTCAGCAACAACCATTACATCTGCATTCAAAACCTGATAGGTATTCAGAGCAGCTGCGGGCATTGTTGCAACACGCTGGAGATTACGAGCAGACAAATATACGCCTTTATCAGAAGCGGGAGTTACCACGAGAGCCTTCTTGCCTGCGATATTAAGATTATTTAACACCTCCAGCATAGACTTTGTCTTAGGAGTCTCGAATGTGAAGTCTTCAACTACTACGATTGCATTCTCCTGAGCCTTGTAAGCAAGAGCGCTGCAACGAGCCAACTGACGTACCTTCTTGTTCAACTTGAAGCCGTAATCACGGGGCTGAGGACCAAATACGCGAGCACCACCTACGAGTACGGGGCTATTGATATCACCACGACGTGCACCGCCACCGCCCTTCTGGCGTCCGAGCTTGCGTGTAGAACCGCTCATTTCGCTTCTCTCCTTGGTCTTTGCAGTACCCTGACGCTTGTTAGCCATAATCAGCTTAACATCCAGGTAAATTGCGTGATCGTTAGGCTCGATAGCATAGATAGCATCATTGAGCACTACCTTGCGGCCAGTATCCTGACCTTTGATATTCAATACACTTGCTTCCATCTTACTTAACTATGCTAACGATTGAACCTTTATATCCGGGAACACTACCCTTGATCAACAGAAGGTTGTGCTCGGGAATAACCTTTAACACCTGCAGGTTATGAGTGGTAACACGCTCATTACCCATCTGGCCGCCCATGCGCATACCCTTGAATACCTTAGCGGGGTATGAACAAGCACCGATAGAACCGGGCTTACGCAAACGGTCGTCCTGACCATGTGTAGCCTGACCTACACCACCGAAACCATGACGCTTCACAACGCCCTGGAAACCCTTACCCTTTGATGTACCCACTACATCAACAAAGGTGCAGTCTGAGAAGAGCTCTACGGTAATAGAATCACCGAGGTTCAGCTCGCCCTCAAAATCTGTGAACTCAGCCAAGTGGCGCTTGGGAGTGGTACCAGCCTTCTTGAAGTGACCAGCCAAGGGAGCAGATGTATTCTTCTCCTTTGCCTCTTCATAACCGAGCTGAATAGCTGCATAGCCATCCTTCTCAACGGTCTTAATCTGAGTAACCACGCAAGGACCAACTTCGATAACAGTGCACGGTACATTCTTACCGTCGGCACTGAAAACGGATGTCATTCCGATTTTCTTTCCTAATAATCCTGGCATTTCAGTTAATTTAAATAATTTGTTGTTAATTTGTTGTTTTTAGTCTCGTTTCATTCCCTCTTGCTTAGCCTATCCATAGGCACACAAAAAGAGAACCGCCACAATAGGCGTTCTTTTTGAGAAAGTTTGATAGCCGAAGCCAGCGCATTCCTTTCCTTTTCGAGTGCAAAGTTACGGATTTTTAATTTATTACACAAGAGATTACACAAAATAATACGCCTACGCGTACAAAAAAGGGCGTTTTAACACCCAAAAGGACACAAAAAGACCCTCACGAGGTTATCATGAGGGCCTTTTATGTTATCAAACATGCATGTAGAGGGTATTACACCTTGATCTCTACCTCCACACCGCTGGGGAGTTCGAGCTTCATCAAAGCGTCAACAGTCTTCTCATTGCTTGAGTAGATGTCGATCAGGCGCTTGTATGCGCTCAACTGGAACTGCTCACGGCTCTTCTTGTTAACGAAGGTTGAGCGGTTAACGGTAAAGATACGCTTGTGAGTGGGCAGGGGTATAGGACCAGATACAACAGCACCTGTAACCTTAACGGTCTTAACGATCTTCTCTGCACTCTTGTCTACGAGCATGTGGTCGTAGCTCTTCAGCTTAATACGAATTTTCTGACTCATTTCTTTCTTTATTATTATTATTTAATAAGGTGGGAGCAACCATTAAGAGTCGTTTGCTAATGGCTGTCCCTTTCCTTATGATGCTTTATTAATTAGAATCTCCAGGATATTAGAGGAGGTCGGCACGACCCTTCATCTCCTCGAGAACTGCCTTTGCAACACCAGTGCTAACGGGAGCATGGTGATCGTAGGTCATAGAGCTGGTAGCACGACCAGAGGTGATGGTACGCAGAGCGGTTACATAACCGAACATTTCTGCCAGGGGAACCATAGCCTTAACGAGACGAGCACCGGTACGTGTGGTATCCATACCCTCTACCTGACCACGACGCTTGTTCAAGTCACCGATAACGTCACCCATGTTCTCCTCGGGAGTAACAACCTCGAGCTTCATGATGGGCTCCATCAGTACGGGCTTAGCCTTAGCGCAGCAAGCCTTGTAAGCCATCTGGGCAGCGATTTCGAATGACAGCTGGTCAGAGTCAACGGGGTGGAATGAACCATCAACCAACTCAACCTTCAGGCTATCCATGGGGAAGCCACCGAGAACACCGTTCTTCATAGCAGCATCGAAGCCCTTCTGAACGCTGGGGATGAATTCCTTGGGAATGTTACCACCAGTTACGCTGTTAACGAACTGCAGAGGAGTCTCGTTGTAGTCCTCGTCGCGGGGACCAACGTTAACGATGATATCAGCGAACTTACCACGACCACCAGACTGCTTCTTGTAAACCTCACGGTGGTTAACGGTAGCGGTGATAGCCTCCTTGTAGTTAACCTGGGGCTTACCCTGGTTACACTCCACCTTGAACTCGCGCTTCAGACGGTCGATGATGATATCCAAGTGAAGCTCACCCATACCAGAGATAACGGTCTGGCCGCTCTGCTCGTCGGTCTTAACGGTGAAGGTGGGATCCTCCTCGGCCAACTTCTGCAAACCGATGCTCAGCTTATCCAAATCCTTCTGGGTCTTGGGCTCTACAGCGATACCGATAACGGGATCGGGGAAGTCCATAGACTCGAGTACGATGGGAGCGCCTTCCTCGGCCAGAGTATCACCAGTGTGAATATCCTTGAAACCTACACCAGCACCGATATCACCAGCTGCGATGCAGTCAACGGGATTCTGGCTGTTAGAGTGCATCTGGAACAGACGGCTTACGCGCTCCTTCTTGCCAGAGCGAACGTTGTAGATGTATGAACCAGCCTCAACCTTACCAGAGTAAACACGGAAGAAGGTCAGACGACCTACGTATGGATCGGTTGCAATCTTGAACGCCAGAGCAGCAGTCTTCTCGTCCTCGCTGGGCTTGCGTGCTTCCTCCTCACCGGTCTCGGGGTTGGTACCCACGATGCTGGGAGTATCCAGAGGAGAGGGAAGGAACATGCAGACATAGTCGAGCAGAGTCTGTACACCCTTGTTCTTGAAAGAAGAACCACAGGTCATGGGAACGATATCCAGGTTCAGAGTACCCTTACGGATAGCAGCTACGATTTCCTCCTCGCTCAGGCTGTCGGGATCCTCAAAATACTTCTCCATCAAGGTATCGTCCTGCTCAGCAGCGAGCTCAATCATCTTGCCGCGCCATTCCTCGCACTCGTCAACCATGTCAGCGGGGATATCCTCAACGTCATACTCAGCACCCATAGTCTCGTCGTGCCACAGGATAGCCTTCATCTTGATGAGGTCAACGATACCCTTGAAGGTCTCCTCAGCACCGATGGGCAGAGCCACAACGCAGGGAGTAGCACCAAGAACCTCCTTCATCTGGCGAACAACCTCATAGAAGTCAGCGCCAGAGCGGTCCATCTTGTTAACATAACCGATACGGGGTACGTTGTACTTGTCGGCCTGACGCCATACGGTCTCAGACTGGGGCTCAACGCCACCTACTGCGCAGTATGTAGCAACGGCACCGTCGAGAACACGGAGTGAACGCTCTACCTCGGCGGTGAAGTCCACGTGTCCCGGAGTGTCAATCAGGTTGAACTTATACTTGTCGCCCTTGCAGGTCCAGTAAGCGGTAGTAGCAGCAGAGGTAATGGTAATACCACGTTCCTGCTCCTGAGCCATCCAGTCCATGGTAGCAGAACCATCATGGGTCTCACCGATCTTGTGTGTCTTACCGGTGTAGAAGAGGATACGCTCACTGGTAGTTGTCTTACCGGCATCGATGTGAGCCATGATACCGAAGTTACGAGTCAAATGCAGATCTTGCTTTGCCATTGTGTCGTAAATTGAATTAGTGATGGATTTATTTTAGAAACGGAAGTGAGCGAACGCACGGTTAGCCTCAGCCATACGGTGCATATCCTCCTTACGCTTGTAGGCACCGCCCTGCTCGTTGTAAGCATCCTGGATCTCAGCAGCCAGCTTGTCAGCCATGGTCTTGCCACCACGCTTGCGAGCGTACAGGATCATATTCTTCATGCAGATGCTCTCCTTGCGGTCGGGACGAATTTCTGTGGGAACCTGGAATGTAGCACCACCGATACGGCGGCTCTTAACCTCTACCTGAGGAGTAATCTTATCCAAAGCCTCCTTCCAGATCTGCAGTGCGGGCTTCTCCTCGCTCTGCATCTTGTTGGCTACGATCTCGAGTGCGTTGTAGAAGATATCGTAAGAGATGCTCTTCTTGCCATCGTACATGAGGTGATTAACGAACTTTGATACCTTCACATCGCCGAACTTGGGATCGGGAAGGATAACTCTCTTCTTTGGTTTAGCTTTACGCATTTTCTTTCAATTGTTTTGTGTTCAGGTTTGCATCTTGTACTTCTTCTTCAACTCCTGCCGCTGCAGGGTTTACTCAGGACACTGTCTGCAACACCAAAACGGTTGTTTTAAATAACTTGACTCGCCTTGTTACTTACAAAGGGGAGTATTACTTCTTAGCAGCCTTGGGGCGCTTTGCACCGTACTTAGAACGACGCTGTGTGCGGTTAGCAACACCTGCGGTATCCAGAGTACCACGTACAACGTGATAACGTACACCGGGCAGATCCTTTACACGACCACCGCGAACGAGAACGATACTGTGCTCCTGCAGGTTGTGACCCTCACCGGGGATGTAGCAGTTAACCTCCTTAGAGTTTGTCAGACGCACACGAGCTACCTTACGCATAGCTGAGTTAGGCTTCTTAGGTGTGGTAGTGTAAACACGAACACAAACACCACGACGCTGAGGACAGCAGTCCAGAGCGGGGCTCTTGCTCTTGTCTACCAACACGGTACGGCCTTTTCTTACCAATTGTTGAATTGTAGGCATTTTGTTTAATTTTTATTTGTTATATATATTAATTATGTGTATACAATTAAGGAGGGGCACAGTATGCCCATTCGGGTTGCAAAGGTACAACAAAAATCTGAAAAACGGCATTTTTTCAATAAAATAATTGTGCCAAGACCCATTTTTTAATTGTTTCCCTCTATAGCAATGCCACATCATCCTTACAACAGCCCTTCATGCGGAACCATAAAAACACACATAATCGCAACAGAAACTGGGTTGTCTTAAACCCAATTCATTTTGGTGCAAATTCAAAAATTAGCGAAAGTTCGTATTGACAGATTGAGCCGTGGCATCGTTGCCACGGCTCAATCTGTCAATACATTTATTTGTGAGTTTTCACATTACCACGTCTGATCCCACAAATGATTGTGATTACTTTCGTGGTTGCTACCCTCACGATCAAAATCGTCGTACTCTCTTGCTCGCCCAGATGTATCTGTAGTTTCGTCAGAGACCCCCAAACTAGCACTAAGCATAGACAAGGGTACCATCTCTATCGCGGTACTTTTTGGACTAACATATAATCTTTTACCCATATTGTTCACTTGACAAATACCTTTTTCTTATTACTTATAACAATACCCTTATAGCGTTTGGCCTTCACCTCACGTCCACTAAGATCAAACATGCGGTCACTTTCATTCTTGCCACAAATGATGTTTTCTACACCAGTTTCCTGAGTTGTATGTATCACATTAAGCCTGGACATATTAACACCAGTAGGAAGTTCAAGATACGCATGATAGGGGGCAAGCGAAGCACCACTTCCTGCCTTCTGCATCATATCGCCTTTTATATTGAGGATATACTTTCCTGCAATCTGACTTCCATCCATTGCACTGAAAGTACCGGTCCATCCATCATTGTTGACAAGAGCATCAGTTATCTTATTTTGTCTGCCCGTAAAAGTTACCTCCATACGATCGTCCGATGGTGTACCTGCGTAACGGAAAATGTATGCCACACCTGCCTTGAGAATCTCATCTTCTTCGAGTTCAACGAATCTGATAGAGGTTTCGGTAATAGTTTCAAATTTCTCGAAAACAAAACCAGCCGCCTTCATCTCCTCGATTTCAGCATCGAAAGGAAGAACAATTGTTTCATAGCCTCCGTCGAGATATGCATTGCGAGTGTAACTGCATGCAATACCGTCGGCTGTGATGCTATACTGATTGCCTTCGAAGGGCAAATCTGTAGCGTCGGTGAGTTCCAACGCCTCAGCGCGGTGGGATGTGCTCTTGTTGAAGGTTATTTCATAAAGTTCATTAGCTATTGAACCGTAATTAGCGTCTGCCGTAAACTTGATGGTAGCAGGCGGTTCGTTTACCGCTACTTCTACATTGTTACGGTGGTCGTAGATACGGAAGCTCAGAATTTCATTTCTGTTGGCCTTTACGTTTAACATGGTGTAGTATCCATGTCGTTCGTAGTATCTTTCAGACGAATAGATATTGTTTCTCACCACACATCTATCTCCCACAAAAACACCGATTTCATAAGCACTGTCGCAGGGTACTCCATCAATGAAAGCCTTGGCAGTAATAGTCAGCGTATTCTCAGTGTTTTCAGCGTTGGCAGTGTAGTAATATCCTTCCTTCGTCCACTTCGGAGCATAAGGATTTGTAGTCTGTGCTATTAAGCACATAGTAGTGGCGCACCAAAGCGCCACTACTGTGTATAGTTTTTTTATCATCCGTTTACTTTTGGATTAACTGTTTGTAATGTACAGCCTGACCGTCGGGTGTAACGAGTTCGAAGATGTAAACGCCATCATTCAAATCTGCCTTGTCAAAGTCGGAAGGAAGACCTGAGTAAACGATACGTCCACTTACGTCAACAACTCGGAGTAAGTTGTAATTATTGGTTGTCAACAACTGACCGATTGCAGTAGCATTACCAAGTTTCACTGCGAAAGGACTATCAAAGTCGCCAAGCGTAGCATCAGCATTGAACGCAATCTGAGTAGAAGTTTCCAACACTTCGTTGTTAACAACGACATACATGCGGAGGAGACTGCTTATTGTCTTGTCGCCTGGTATTGTCAAATAGAAGAATCCATCTTCTTGCTTCATGGCAGAAGCCAAGCACTTAGCACCGTCGAACACGGCAATTTCCTGTGCATTTGAAACAATATCATCGCCATCCTTAACAATAGCAAGTACAGTCATGTTGTTTTCATACAATGTAGGATCGATAACATCAAACATGCTTGTATATTCCATCTGTCTTGTATGTTCCAACTTTCGTGTAAGAGCAAATGCAGCTGTTGCGACAGGACGCGCTTCAGGATATCTCAAATCCTTTTCTTCATCCGTTGTGTTGCGGTAGATATAACCCTTACCGGGGTTAAGCGCCTTCAACGTACCAGTCCAAGCCGTACCGTTGTACATTGCAAAACCGTTCTGACCCTTTACTTGGTCGTTTCTTTGAGGTTCGATATTTGCAAATGCATCGTCGAGTGAGAGGCTGAAACTGCGGATGTAAGGAATCCAGCTCCATCCCTGTTCCTTGATGATGATGTTGGTATTATATCGAGAACAAGCAGGACCTGCGATAACAAGTGTATCTGCTGATTCCATCTGCAACTTGTACATCTGACCTGTCTTAACTTCAGGAATACCATCATAAATAGGTTCGTCCCATTCATCAGTACTACCTGTTTCTGCGTAATACCATCCAAACTCAGCATCGTATTCACTAAATGCTTCCTGGTTCTTCAACATTTTACCGTTGTTACCAATGCTCTTGAGGACTGAGTTGATTTCTGAGTCGTATGACTTATCTTCAGAATTAATATTCTGAGCATAGATTGAAATCCAGTTCCAGTTCTTGTTGAGTGATGTGTTCTGCTGGATGTAGTTTGTAGCATATACCACGCAGGGGAGGTCGAAGTCACCCCAAGTTGCGTCGGCTGCGAATTCAAGCTTAGTGCCTTCGCTCCATCCGTAGTCAATATACTCATCCTCATACTCAGGAACGTAAGTATATACAAACGGATGTACGATGCCTGTGCTTGCATCCCAAACCTTCAAGGTAATTTCCTTACCATCATCTTCGGGGTTGCCGTAGATATTGAGGAATACGCGATAGCTGTCGCTGTAACTGTCGTATTGTACGTTGGTTACACCTACGCACTTGTCGTCGATGAAGGCACCTACAAGGTCGTCTTCGTCCTCGCTATATACGTTGTTCATCTCACCACCATCGATGTCCTCGCTCATGTTGATCATTACCGCACCCATCAAGGTTGCCATACCTTCGTAATCAGAAGGTGTAACAGTCCAGTCGGGAGCTTCAGACTTCAAGTTCATATTTACAGTCAACGGAACAAGAATAGCGTTGTTGCCGCTTGCGTAAATTGAGAACTGGCTCTTACCTGTAGGAGCAGAAGCATCCACGGTGAAGGTGATTTCCTGGTTACCGAGAGCAGGGAGTGAACCCGAAGTGAAGTTAGCGCTCAACCATGCGGGGAGATCATTGAGTGCCCAGTATTCAGTCTGTGCGCTCTGGTTGGTAATCATAGCAGTGAACTTCTTTTCTTCACCGATGTTACCTACCACATCCAATTCGTCCTCGAACCAAAGCAATTGATTGCGCTTCACGAGAGCTGTCCAAGTTATCGGGAGTGACTGGTTACCGTTGAGGTCGAGCACATCCTTAACTGTTACGTTCACGGTTACGCCTTCAATGCGGTTAGCATCTTCATCAAGGTTGATGACAATACCACGTTCGCTTGATACGAAACTGTAGTTCACATTGCTTTCCTTGTTTACAGGCTTGAGAGCAGGAGCCTCATCGTTGCAAGCAATTGCATGGAAACTATTCTTGAATCCTGTAGCCTTATGGCGCTTCGTTACCATATCCATAGCCGAACCTTCGGTCACAATCTGCTGGTTGGCATCGAGCTTTTCTTCCTCGAAGGGGTAGTAAGCTGCAAGACCGGGTTCTGTGCCATAGAGGCGAGAGTACATACGTTCGCGCAATACCTTAGCATTCAAAGTTGCATTCCAAACGCGGATTTCGTCAATCTGACCGTTCAACTTATTTATCAAGTTGTAGGGAGTATTCGTGTCATTTGACGCTACGCGGTTTGCACCAAGATACATGTATGAAGTCTGCAAAGCAGGAACATTCGTTGAAGCAACCTGACCCATCGCTTCACCGTCGATGTAAACGATAGCGTTACCACTACGGAGTACGTTCATGGCGAAGTGGTGCCAGTTGGCATCGTTGTACTGCTTGTTACCCATTGACATGATCGTCTTGTCGTCCTGAGTAGCGTAGAGTACCATCTTACCTTCTTCGAGTGCTGCACCAAATGCATCTGTGTCGAAGAGGTAAACAACTTCGTCGTCCTGTTCCTTTTCAGCACGGAACCACATTTCAACGGCATAGTCGTCGTTGTTGCGAGCCGGACATTCTGCCAAGTAGATGGCAACGGCGTCATTGTCAGCATACAAAGCATCGTTAGCAAGGTCGAGTGCCTTGTTCTGGTTGTTCAGATACCAAGCAGTGTTCTTGATGGTCATGTGACGGTTGCGTGCCAAGTCTTGAGCCTGCGTGCCACGACCTTCGTTGAACTTCCAGTAGCCGATAAGATGCTCTGTTGAAGGCTTCTTAGTTTCATACATCTGAGCCTGGAGGTTGTTGACATCGATCGCTTCGTCCCAAAGTGCTACTTCATGGATGGCGCCGGTAAAGCCCTTGCCGCCAATAGCGATGCGTCCGTTTCCTTCATACTTCTCATAAGAGTTTCCAATTTCATCATCAATAGGATAAACCTCGGTGTTCTTGGCCAATATCACAGTCTGGTCATCCGTAGCCATGAGTGCTGAGTAAGCAGGACGTGCATTTTCTGGACCATAACCTGTAAATCCTTCGGGATCAAGGCTGAATGCGATATAAACCCACTTGCCTGCGGGGATGTACTTGGCGTTGCCAGCATCAATTCCATTTACGGCCAATTTATAGGCAGTTTGCTGTTTCTTATCAACCCAGATTTGTGTTTCCACGATACCCAACTCTATCTTGTTACCACCATTACCATGACTAAAGAAGGTACCGCGATAAACGTCATATTCTTCTGTTGGTTCGGCATCGATTCGGATCCACATGTCAGCTGCAAAGCCCTTGCCGATGAAGTTGTAGTTTGCATCGGTCATAGCCACAGCATCTTCGCCGCCAGCAGCCTTGAGTGCCACGTCGTGAGCCACTTGCTGACCGTTGAGTGCAGCTGTTACGATGAAGTTACCCGTTGAAGTCAAGCGTCCGTTATTGATATCTTCGTTGAAGGTGAGCTCAATGTCGTCGCCAACACCGAGGAAACCTGTTGTGGGCTTCGGAGTGCCGAACGCCATGGGGCGTGACATGTCCTTAACGACTTCGATAACATCTGTCACTAACGTAGATTCGCCTGTTCCGTATGTACTTGCAGAGAGTACGCGGAAGGTGTACTTGCCATCGGCGAACGAACTCATGTCGAGTGAGTAAGTCACGTCAGCCGTTTCCGGCAATGGCATCTGGAGCGATGAGAGCTGCTGACCCTCCTCGACATTGAGCAGATACTCCTTGAGCGTAGTCCAGTCAGTATCACCCTGCTTCATGTACTGAATGCGGAATGCCTTCAAGTTGTAGTAGTTGCGATCGAAGCTGTTGAACGTAATGTCAAGGTTTGCACCGCTTGAAGTGTTCAAGAGTGTGCGGTTCAATTCCATCTTCACGGGTGAAGAAGAGGGCACGTAGTATGCCGAGATATATACGGTGTCGGCAATCTGCGGGAATGTACCTGTGGGGTCGCCCTGTTCCTGCGAAGCGAGTACGATACCGATGTTCTTGTAGTCGAGTACGCCGAGATTACTTTGCTTCAAGAGCAAGGTCTTTCTCACTACTTCACCAGCAGGAACCTTAATCACGCGGTTGTCAGAGAGCGCCACGCCGTCGATGCTGAGCTGAGCACCGTTGGGGTTGGTTTCGTCCATCTGGAGCAACTTGTAGTAGAGGTCGCAGTCAATTTCTGACTTGTTGGTGAGCAACAATGTGTAGCTTGCCGTTGAACCTGAAGTGATGTTGCTTACGGTAGGTACTTCTACTTCAATGTCAGGAACCTCAATCTGCATGGTCTTTTCGTGGAGCTTGTGCTTGCCGGGCTCGAAGTACTTGGTGTACTCTTCATCTTCGAAAGGAGCACTGGTTTGACCACCACGCGTGCGGAACATCGGACTGTAAGAAGCGCTTCGATAAGCATCGATCGTCAACGCATCATCACCACCTTCAGAAAGTGTAAAGCTGAATGATGCTGTATTAGAGTCACCATCGCTGGTGTTCTTATGACGCTTACCACCAGTTTCAGTTTCAACTTCAGCTGTGAAACCGGTTTTATTAAACGTAGCACCAAATTTATTACCCAAAATGGCAAGTGCACCCGTTTCGTGTTCGTGCGATTCTGTTGAAGTACTATCCGTTTCCAGTGAATAAGTGATGCTGGTACCTCCGTCGAGTGAGTAGTTGTTAATCAATCGCTTCACTTCCTTGTCTACACCAAGTTCTTTCACTGAAATTGTGCCATCACGGTCTTCCCAGGCCTTCACCTTTTCTTCTTCGTTTTGTGCAAGGTACTTAATCCAGTTTGAGATTTGCATATTTGCCCATCTTATTTCATCCTGGTCAGCCTTAAGTTCCTGACCGATTTCATCGTTCAAGACTTTTTCTTCCTCGAGTCTCTTAGGAAGTACAATCTTGTAGCTGGGACCTTCGATGGCATCCACTGCTGTAGCCTGGTCTCCCCAGATTTCCCTGTCATTGTTGTCCGAACCAAATCGTTCGTCGTCAGGACTCAACATGGTGATATAGATCAACTCGTCGGTCGTGTTCTGATAGTTTTCGTATTCGGCAGGTGTAACTGTGATAAGTTTACTGTTACGAACCTGAATCAAGTTGGGAATGAGATAACTTTCAATGTAGTAGCCAGTATAACTGAACTTCGTGCTGAATTGAGAACCTACAGAGACAATTTCATCCACACCTAATTCAATGTTGTCATTTACATCGCGCAAGAAGTTGACTTCGCGTGCCTTACCAAAGAGCAAGTTACTTGAGTAACCTACATACACGTCGGCCATAGAACCCACCATGCTGGGGTCGTCGGATGTAGCGACGGCTTCGGTAATTGTCAACGAGTGGCTCACGGTAGTCGCATTCTCGCCTTCAGTAACCACCTTTGCGCCTGCTGTTACTTCGTCTTTGGTATCCGTTGAAGTAATTACTCCTGTACCAATCCCATGGAATGTCACTGCCTTAACGCCAAACTCCCACGTGTCTTTAATGGTCGTTTCCGAAGACCACTGGTGTCCGATGGTCCTTTCCTTGGTCTTAACGGTACCGCTTGACCATTCAGCACTTGAGTTACTTCCTGGTGGGTCGCGCAAAATCATCAACAACTTGTCAGGACCAGATGTGACAAAGTTACTACCTGTGGGAATAGAACCAAGGATAACACCTTCCATAAAGTTTTTGCCATCGATGGTCCATTCGTACACCTTACCGCCAATCTCGTATGTCATTGAGATGTTACGTGAATAGGGAGCCGTAATGTTGGGATAACCCGCCTTCCAGGTATAGTCCGCTTCGCCCTTCTCATCCAAAAGGAGTTGATTTTCTTCGAGTTCAACAACATCACCAGCTTTATAGCCTTCTTCATTATTTTCCTCAACCTGTACCAATACGGTTTGACCATCTGAAAGTGCGTTAGAGATAGTTACTACGCAGTCCTTCAAAGGTACAGTGGATGTGATGGGCTCTGCATCGTCATCTTCATTGACATACTGTTCAAAACCCTTTAACTTGAAAGTGTAGGGATTTCCTTTAATAAAGAAAGGCTTACCATAAGTATAGATGGGTGTGCCCTCTTTGTTCACAATGTTTACGGTGAAGGTTCCTCTTTGGTCTGTTATGTCAATTACGTCACTACCAAACGCGCCATTGTTGAAATCGGCTTGTGTTACAGTGAACGAAGGTTCTGAGTGGTAAACAACCATGTATTTGGAGTTGTACTCAAATTCCAAGGTGGTCTCAGTTCCTGTTTTCTCATTAATTACCGAAGTCGTGTCAGTTGCTGTAACGTTAGGATTGCTGAGATCTACAAGACCTGCCTCGCCAACTGTTTTCTGAGTCTTCACCACTACAGGTGCCGAAACATTATAGACGAGTGGCGGAACCAAAGCAGAGAATTCACCCGTCTTGGCATCGGTCTGGATAAAAATCTTGCCAGACAAATCATTGGCACCACGCCATGAGGTGCTGTTAATATTGCTTGTTGTAGAAGCACACGCCAATATATCCTTATTGTTCTCATAACGTGAGGTGAGACCTTCGGTTACGTTCACCACGTTGAGCGAATAGAGGTCATTGGTGGGAGTCAATACCAATTCTGCAACACCGATGTTGTTCGTACTTTCTCCGAAACCAACCGATTTGTTGCCTTCGATGTCGCCACCGACTACGCGACCTACTACGCTCACCAACGTATTGTCGTAGAACGTGAGGTTAGAGACTTCGCGGTCGAAGGTAAACATCGTGCCAACACCTGCAGGATAGCGTCCTTCAGCAACGAAGGTGTGACCATTCTTAGTGATGTTGATATAGTGATCGCCGATAGGCACACTAATTTCGAAACGACCCTGTTCGTCTGTTTCAATCAACTTACCTTCCTTTGAACACAAGTTTCCGTCAACAGAGAAGTTACATCCCTGCACGGGATAAGTGGTGTTTTCGTAATAAACTACACCCGTTACCTTGAAGCTACTTACGTCCTCAAACTCGACATTGTCGTGTGTCAAGGTATTGCTACTTACATAGCGTGTGTGGTAAGTGGGGTTGAACTCGTGGATACCCATTACAGGACGTACCAAATAAGTAGTACCATCGCCACTGAAGGGCACACCGCGGATGACATAGTTACCATTCTCATCCGTATAACTATAGATAGAGAGTTGTTCCTCAGTGGGTACAACTTCTGAAACGGCAACATTACCCTGAATAAGGGCGTGGTTGCTGTTGGCTACACCATTGGTCTTACTGTAGTCATACACATTTTTCATGCCGCTGATGCCTTCATCTACGGGCCAATAAGCAAGCAAGTTCTTTTCGGTGCAAGTGAGGGTACGGTTGTAGTAGGTATTCACCTCCTTATCGGTGAGCACCTTAGTCCACACACGCATTTCGTCAATATTGCCCTTGAATCCACTCTTACCGAAGGTCACTGCGCGTGAGCGGTTTGTGTCCTCAAACTTCACGTTGGCTTTTCCCGTGAAGGTCTTGAGGGTCTTACCTTCCTCGAATGCGACGCCATTCTCGTTCTCATCTGTGGGGCGTACCGCACGCAAAGTATAGGTGCTGGCTCCATCGTATGAGAATACGAGGTGTGTATATTCATCGGCAGGGATGATTATGCCTGTAGCGCTGTATGATGCAGCATTTGAACCGGTAGCACTCTTCACCATCAATTCATAGCCACCAGCAGCAGGACTGACACCTACTCCGGCATAACCATTCACATCAAAGATACTCTGTGTGCCTGTCATGTCAGCATCGGGATGCACATACAGCTGGATAGTCCAGGGGCGATTGCTGCCCGCAAGGTAGTTCTCAATCATCTCGTCAGAGGGCTGCCATTGCACACCTGACGTATTCTCACCAGCGAGATAGAACGAATAGAACTGCTTGGCTGTGTTGTCATTGTCACCACTCTTAGTGAGCAACACCTTCACATTCGCCACTGCAGTACCGGTGCCATACTTGATGCGTCCTGAGAGGAGACCGCGTGTCTGTACGAAACCATCGCTTTCCAATGAGTTACCTTCTGCCCATCTTGCCTTTATCTTATCTGTAGCAGGGACATAGGCAAAGGCTGTCACCTTATAGTCGTAGAACTGACCAGGCTGAGCAGACATATCTTCGTAATAGAATGCCGACTCCGTACCAACCGTTTCATAAATTTGGGCAAACACCGCCTGCGCGTCGCCCAAGAGTTTGCGGTACACCACATAACGGGTGTCGCCTTCACTGACCACCTTCACGTTCCAGTTCAGCTTCACCATGTTGCTGTAGGTACCCTGCGAAGCCGTGAATTCCTTCACCTTGGTCATCAAGGCATAGGTGATGGTCTTTTCTTCGGAGTAGAAGTCCAACCCCCAATAAGTGGTCTTGATGCGGTACTTGTACTCCTTCCACGACTGCACATCGTTATCGGTGAAGGTAGTAGCTGTCTGACCCACATCCTTCAAGTTCAGCCATTGACCAGAGGCTTCGTCCCAACGTTGGATAAAGAAAGTCACATCGCTACCGGTCTTTTCGGGATTCCATGAAAGTTTTATACCACCATTTTCGCCATCGTTGAGGTCAGCATTCATGTCTGCGAAATTAAAAAAATTATCATGCGCATTCGTTCCGCTAACGGTCAACTTGCTATCGAGAATGGGTTCAGTCATGGTACCATAACTGTTGGGAGCAAAGGTTACCCAATAGGTATAGGTTGCACCCGTTTCACGATTCGTGTCGGTAAACGAACTGGTACCGTTGTTCAAACGGCTGCTGGTCAAGAGTTCGTAACCCGTCTCACCATTCTTTCTGCGGAACACGAGCCATCCACCATCGGTGTTATGGTTAGCGTCCTTGTTGTTGATGGTCCACTTGAGCGTTGCCGTGTTTTTCCACTTGTCCTGCGAAATCGCCAGGTTAGAGGGATACATGAAACCCTTCACCACAACGGAAATTCGGTTCGCCTGGAAGTGCTGATTTACAGTCTTTGTTTGGGCTGATTGAGCAGTACCATAAGATTGGTAAGAGATGGTCTGCGAGCGCTTGTAGAACTGGTGATAGTAGATGGTAAAGTTCTCTGTTTCATCGAAGGTTGTTTTGAGCGTGTAAGTTGCCTTACCCCCCGAGAGTGATGCTTCACCATAGTTGTTGGTATAGTAACCGTATTCGTTCACAGCAGTGCCGCTACCGAAACCATAGTATTCGTTCCAGCTGCCATGGTCATTACCCGAGATTGAAACCTCAATTTTTTTGCCTGCTCTTCGGGTGAAGGTTGCAGTGTTTGTACCAGGGATGCTATATTTGATGCGATAGAATCGTTCAATACCATTACCCTTATGCCTCTTTTCGGGACCTTGCCATTTGGCACCATCTTCTGGACTACCCAAGGAACCTTTTTCCTGGCCCATCCAGTAGTCTTTGTTATTCTTGCTGCCGTTGTCTTTGTAGTCCCACCAACCGGTCCAGCGCACAAAGAAATTGGCCATCTGAGTAGGACCCATCAATTCACCAGGGTAGAACATAACGTCACTCGTTCTGACGTGACCATGATATGTTGCGTCTTGAATATCACCCACACCATAGGCCTCATTTTGACGCATGGTGATACCATACGTACGATCCAAATACAGAATCTCGGCACCTTGGCAAAGCGGATGGTTGAAGTAGTGGCTGGGGTTCGTTTGGTATTTGTTATAAGCTGTAGCATCGCCACCTACATAAAAGCGCGAATACTTCAACGCTTCGTCATAACCATCGTTTTCCCAAGTCGGGAATCGCCACGAGATCCAATGCTGGTCGAGAGTCAACTCTTTTACGATTAAATTGAAATGGCCATTGTAGCCGCCTGCATTGTCATAAGCAAATGCAGTGTTGACTCCACCGAACGCCAGCAGAATCAGCATTAAACTTTTTTGAAAAATCTTTTTCATAAGTTGTTAGTATTAGTGAATAATTTTGTGAAAAGATACAGTTTTGGCTATTTGTGCTCACAAAGTTACGCTTTAAGGCATAGATAATAAAATTATCTGCGTTGTCGTTTTACAACACAGGCGTTGCATTTTTACAAAAATTATAAAACCAATGTAAAGATTTGCAAAAAGACAAGAAAATCGCCCATTTCATCGAAGAAACGGGCGATTCATCTATTTTAATCCTTCAATAAACTCTGTTGGGGTGAAACCTGTAATTTTTTGAAAGTTTCTCCATGCTGTGGACCTATGTCGGTAGCCGACATAGTTGAATAACTCATGAATATTTGCTTCGGGATTGCGCTTCAGACTCTCCACGACATAGTTAATGCGACGATGTGTGATGTAGTCCACGAAGGTGCGTCCGGTGTTGCGTTTGAACGCTTCGCCTACATATGTGCGGTTGGACTCAAGCTGCTCCGAAAGCGAAGTAAGACTAAGTTCCGGACTACGCCACTTGCCATTGCTCTCGAGCAGTAGTGCAATGTGTTCCCACAGAAGATTATCATCTTCTGAAACTACATCGTTGCCATGAGTATTAATGTCAATAGAAGAAGACGGCAGAAGACGCTCGTAGAGCTCGTAGTTTGTTACCAATATAAAGAAGAGCATCCACAGCAGATCATGTATGGGCACCAGCCAGTACATATGAGTCATCTGTGTTAGAAAGTGCACAAGGCCTATTATGCAGAAGCCGGAAGAATAAGTGAGAATAAACTTGCGGTCGGCGGAACTGTGACGCCAATCATAAGGAACCAGAAAGAGCGAAAAACTATAGAACAACATGACTATGAGGGCGAGGAGACGAAATTGTACATTGAACTCACCAAGGTGTTCCCACAGGTCAGCATAATTAAAAATAGGAGTATATTCGATGCCTGAGCACATACCTATAATCACCAACACAAGCAAAGGCGCAAAAAGCATGGTGTATATTTTGGCACGACTGACAGTAGGCCGCATCACCTCCAAAGGATATAGGAAATAGGTCATCTGAATGAGAACAGGCACAAAAATGTGCTCTGGTTCCAGAAACGCTCCATCAGCCGCAGTTGTCTTTTGCCAAGTACGAAAAATAAACATAAAAGCAAAAATTGCCCCTATCCAACATAGCACAGCCTGTATGTTACGAGAGCAGTCGCCCGTCTCGCTGCGTCGTCTCCACAAAACGATACCGCACCATAAGAAAGTTACGGTCTTCAATAGCAAAAGTATTGTTGCAATATATCTCATGCACTCATTCCTTTATATACTACACCTTATATTATATATAGTCCCGAATTGTGTTTACAATTGTGTTTACATTTACAAATATATAACACTTATATAACAAAAGCAAGAAAACGGGAGAAAAAAATAGAAACGTAAATCACATTATAAACAAAACAGGCTTACATTGACCTGCATTTTGGTCCTCCCGAGGACCGGACCGAGAGTTCCCGGTACTTTCGCCTCGGTCCTCGGGACGTCAAGCCTCGGTCCTCGGGAAGAGCAAAATCATCTTCCAGACAGGCAAGTCCGGCAACAGGCAGGCATAAAAGCAGGCAAACTGCATCAATACGAATGGTTTTAAATTAAAATAACGCAATGCTTCGGGGGCTTTACAATAAATTATAGTATCTTTGCCGACGTAAAACAAACATATTTAACCTAAATATCACTACATTATGAAAAAGTTATTGCTACTTGCCATTCCTGCTATGCTGTTGGCAAGCTGTGGTCCCAAGGAGTACACCATCCAGGGCAAGACCACCGGAGATTTGGAAGGAAAGAAGGTATTACTGATGAACAGCCAGGGAGAGACTGTTGATTCATGCATCGTTGCAGACAGTGCCTTTACCTTTGCAGGTACCACAGAGGGACAAACCTTCTACACTATCAGCGTTGAGAAAATCAAGGCTAACGTATTCGTACAGAACGGTGCCGAGATTTCTGCAGACCTGACATCTAACCCAACTGTCCTGACCGACCAGGGCGGTCTGAACGACACCTACAATGCCTTCATGGAAAATATTTCCATGGCAAGCAAGGCCATAAACGAGAAGGCACAAAGACTTATGGGTGAGGGCAAGGCTTACCCCGACGTACGCGACTCCATCCAGGGCGACATTGAAGCTCTGTACGACATGTACCGCAATGGTTTGCAGGAAAACAAGGAGAACATTATCGGTGCACATATTTTGGGCATGGTAGCCCGTGAGTTCTATTCCGACCTGACAGCGCTGGACTCCGTAATTGCAGAAGTAAAGTATGCCACAGAAATTAAGGCTGTGAACGATTTGCGTGCATTCCTTGTAGCCGCAGAAAACACTAAGGAAGGCAAGATGTTCGTTGACTTCAGCGGCCTTGACCTCGAGGGCAACGAGTCAAAGCTCTCTGACTACGTGGGCAAGGGCAAGTATGTGCTCGCCGACTTCTGGGCGTCATGGTGCGGTCCCTGCAAGGGCGAAATTCCCAACCTCATAGAGTTGCACAAGCAGTTCGCCGGTGAGAAGTTCGTGGTACTGGGCGTGAACGTTTGGGATCAGGAAGACAAGTTCAAGGCCGCTCTGGAGGAAGAGGGTATAGAATATCCCCAAATCTACGTTCCACGCGACGGCAAGGACAATGCCACCGAACTATACAGCATTCAGGGCATTCCCCAGATCATGCTCTTCGGTCCCGACGGTACCATCGTGAAGCGTAACCTGCGCGGTCAGGAGATGAAGGACTTCGTGGCTGACCAGTTGAAGTAAAGCCCTATACACGACATAACACACAGAAGAGGCGTTGCACATGTGGATGCAACGCCTCTTACTTTTTCTATCAAATAGGAAACTTCGTCCTTATCTTGGTTATTGTTTTTAGCCAAGCAGTTCTTTCACCTTGGCTGATATTGCCTTGCCGTCGGCACGGCCTGCAAGACGCTTGCTGGCAACGCCCATTACCTTGCCCATCTCCTTGGCACTGGTGGCGCCAACTTCGGCAATGATGGTGCGGAGTTCTGCCTCAAGTTCCTCGGGAGTGAGTGCCTTGGGAAGGTATGCCTCGAGGGCGATGACCTGTCCCATCTCCTCCTCTGCCAGGTCGGGACGGTTCTGCTCCACATAGAGCTGGGCTGTGTCCTTGCCCTGCTTCACCAACTTAGAGAGAATCTTTAATGCCTGCTCGTCGGAGAGTTCGGCATCGGCACCAGGGGCGGTGAGAGCCTCCAGGAAATACTTCTTGGCATTGCGCAATGCCATAAGGCGGACCTTGTCCTTGGCCTTCATGGCCACGACTATGTCTTTGCTAATCTGTTCAAACAGCATAATGATATTGGGGGGTTGATTTATTAAACTCTTGTTCCTCACACAAAAGTAGCGTTTTTGAGCGAACTGACCAAACGATTAAGGCAAAATCTTCCTATATGTCAGCGTCTGCACCATGCCTCGGCAGGCAAGATAGGAAAGGAAGGCTATCCAGAGGCCATGGTTGCCATAGAGGGGGACGAGGAGGTAATACCCTGTCAGGAAGAGGACCATGCTGATGGCCATGGACAGAAGCATGAGGCGCGGTGAGGTGGCGCCAATATAGATACCGTCCCACAGGAAGGATGCGACACCGCAAACAGGCAGGAGCAGAGTCCAGTGGCGGTAACTGGATACTGCTTCCAGAACTTGCACATCGTCCGTGAGAAACGACATGAACCACTCGCCTCCCAAAGCATACAATACAACAAAGAACAATGCCACTGCCCCACCCCATTGGAAGAGTCTTCGCACCACGGAACGGCAGACTTCGCTATTGACAGCACCTATGGCCTTGCCCACAAGCGCCTCGCCGGCATAGGCAAAACCGTCCATAAAGTAGCTGAAGATGGTGAACATCTGCATGAGCAGGGTATTGACTGCAAGTTCCACACTGCCCTGCGCTGCTCCGGCGGCAATGAACATAAAGTGCACAACTATCAGGCACAGGGTGCGCAGGAACAGGGAGAAGTTCTGGCGGTTGGTGGTGCTACGCGGAGCAAGTGCCTGACGCAAAAGCCGACCGAGCGGTGGCATGTGGAACGCCTCCCTTCGCCATAACCTGCCGTAAAACCTCAAGCAAAGGACAAGGGCAATAGCGAAAGCCACCCATTGCGCCAACAAGGTTCCCAGCGCAACACCCTCTATGCGCATGCCCAGCACATAGACAAAGACTATGCTGCATACAATATTCAGAAGGTTCTGCGCTATGGCAACAATCATGGGGAAACGTGAGTTCTGCATGCCAATATACCATCCGTTCATGGCAAAGAGACCAAGAGCAGGAACTGCTCCCCATATACATATATTAAAATACGTGCGCGCGAGGGTTGCCACCTCTGCCTCTGGCGCTATGTACCACAAGGCGCCTTCACATATAAGTGGCGAAAGTGCCATTAGCATCAAAGCAAGAACAAGAGCAAGGAGGAGGCTACGGACAAGCAGCAGTACCGCTCCGTCCAAATCCCTACGCCCCCAGGCCTGGGCGGTTTCGCCTCCGGTTCCCATCCTCAAGAAGCCGAACATCCAATAGATGATATTGAAAAGCATGCCTCCCACGGCAATGGCGCCAACATAATACGATGCCGGTAAGGAAAGATCTGAGGATTGGGCGGCGGGACCTCCCATATGACCGGTTACTGCAACATCAACCAATCCTAACAGTGGAACGGTGATATTGCTGACTATGCTTGGCAAGGCAATGCCAAAGATACGGCGGTCAAGGGAGGAAAGAAGGGACATCAGGCGAAGAGTTTTTCGTCCAGTTCGTTGCATGAGGTCAGCAAACGGCCGTCCTGGATGCAAACGGATTCCACCTTGGCCTTCAGGCACAATTTCTCGTCGGAGGCTCTGTAGATTTCCTGAAGGAACACGTATCGTACATTTTCCTTCTTGACGGTGAGACGGCAGATGAACTCGTCGCGGCTGCGCAAAGGCACCTTGAATTCCATAGTGATGCGTGCCACAACGGCATCAATGCCATGGGCATGCATTTCTGCGAAACTGATACCCTTCTCCAAAAGGAACTCATGGCGTGCATGCTCCAGATAGTGCTGATAGTTGGCATTGTTGACAATACCCTGAAGGTCGCATTCGTAGTCGCGCACCTTCAGGCGAAGTTCGTGCATGGGGGCTTGTATAGGCATAGCGAATAATCTTTAAGTTGTAATAGGGACTTTAAGGTCGTTAAGGTCCTTAGAGTCCTTAAAGTCGTTAAAGTCGTTAAAGTCGTTAGAGGAGTAAAGAAAAAACGCCTTGTCAAGGCTGATTTGCCTCGGCAAAGCGTTCTTTCCATTATTGTTTTAATGTATCATTTAAAAGTCATCGAAGTCGAGACGAGCCTTGCGGTTGGCCAGAGTGCGCTCGTAGTCCTCGCGAGAACCTACCACGATCTTCTCGTAGTCGCGCATACCGGTACCGGCAGGAATCAGGTGACCGCAGATTACGTTCTCCTTCATACCCTCGAGGTAGTCGCTCTTGCCGTTGATGGCAGCCTCGTTGAGCACCTTGGTTGTCTCCTGGAAGGATGCGGCACTCATGAACGAGCTTGTTGCCAGAGAAGCACGGGTGATACCCTGCAGGATCTGGGTAGATGTGGCGGGCATAGCATCGCGAACCTCCACGATCTTCTTGTCCTGACGCTTCAGCAGAGAGTTCTCGTCGCGCAGACGGCGTGCGGTAACAATCTGACCGGCATGCATTGTCTCGCTGTCGCCAGCGTTGACAACTACCTTCTTGCCCCAGATGCGGTCGTTCTCCTCTGCGAAGTCGAGCTTGTCCACAACCTGAGTCTCCAGGAAGCGGGTATCGCCGGGCTCCACAATCTGAACCTTGCGCATCATCTGACGTACGATAACCTCGAAGTGCTTGTCGTTGATCTTTACACCCTGCAGACGGTAAACGTCCTGAATCTCATTAACGATGTACTCCTGAACGGCGGTGGGACCCTTGATGGCCAGAATGTCGGCAGGAGTGATGGCACCGTCAGACAGAGGAGTACCGGCACGAACGTTATCGTTGTCCTGTACCAGGATCTGCTTGGAGATGGGCACGAGGTACTTGCGGACGTCACCAACCTTGGAGGTGATGGTAATCTCACGGTTACCGCGCTTAAGACGACCCATGGTAACAACACCGTCGATTTCAGCAACGACAGCAGGGTTGCTGGGGTTACGTGCCTCGAACAGCTCGGTTACACGAGGCAGACCACCGGTAATATCACCGCCACCGCCTACTACACGAGGTATCTTGACAAGGATTTCACCCACACGGGCATCGGAACCGTCCACAATGGCGATGTGGCCACCGATGGGGAAGTTGTAGGTACGCAGGATGTCGCCGTTCTCGTCCAGGATGTGGCAAGCGGGAATCTTGTTGCGGTCCTTAGACTCTATGATGATGTACTCGCTCTGCTTTGTTGCCTCGTCGGTCTCCACGCGGTATGTTACGTTCTCGATAACGTCCTCGAACTTAACCTTACCGGCGCTCTCAGTTACGATAACAGAGTTGAAGGGGTCCCACTGGGCAATGATGTCGCCCTTCTGGACGATGTCGCCTTCCTGCTTGAAGAGGGTACTGCCATAGGGAACGTCCTGGCTGAGCAGAACAATACCGGTCTTGGGTTCTACGAAGCGAACCTCGGCCAGACGGCTGACTACAACCTGAGTGGTTCCATTGTCGGTCTGGGCCTCTACGGTACGGAGTTCCTCGAATTCCAGACGTGCCTCGTACTTGGCCTTGATCTGTGCATTGGCAACGGCATTACCTGCCACACCACCGGCGTGGAAAGTACGCAGAGTCAACTGGGTACCAGGCTCACCGATAGACTGGGCTGCAATAACACCCACTGCCTCGCCCTTGTGAACCATGCGGCTTGATGCCAGATTGCGTCCGTAACACTTCATACAAACGCCCTTGCGGCTCTCACAGGTAAGAACAGAACGTATCTCGACCATCTCAATGGGGCTGTCTTCAATCTCCTTGGCCTTGGCCTCGGTAATCTCATCGCCGGCAGCAACAATCATCTTGCCGGTTGTGGGATGAATCACATCGTGCACACTGACACGACCCAGAATACGGTCGTAGAGAGAGCTGATAACCTCGTCACCATTCTTCAGTGCTGTGCACTCAAGACCACGCAATGTGCCGCAATCCTCCTCGGTGATGATAACGTCGTGAGAAACGTCAACAAGACGACGGGTCAGGTAACCTGCGTCGGCAGTCTTCAAAGCGGTATCGGCAAGACCCTTACGGGCACCGTGGGTAGAGATGAAGTACTCCAGCACGCTCATACCTTCCTTAAAGTTAGAAAGGATGGGGTTCTCAATGGTCAGAGGCTCGGCACCTGCCTTCTGAGGCTTAGCCATCAGACCACGCATACCAGACAACTGACTGATCTGACCGGCGCTACCACGAGCACCAGAGTCAAGCATCATGTACACGGCATTGAAACCCTCTTCGGCCTCGGCCATGGTCTTCATCAGAATCTTGGACAGGTCGTTGTTAACCTTGGTCCAGGTTTCAATAACCTGGTTGTAACGCTCCTTGTCGGTGATGAAACCCATACCATAGTCCATGGTGATGCGTTCAATCTCATCGTTACCGCGCTGAACGAGTTCTGCCTTCTGCTCGGGAACGATAATATCGCCCAAGTTGAATGACAGACCACCTTCGTATGCCATCTTGTAACCAAGGTTCTTAATACCGTCAAGGAACTCACAAGCACGGGCAACACCGACGCTCTTGATAACCTTGGTAATCAGACCACGCAGGGTCTTCTTGGCGATAACATCATTGAAGTAGCCAATCTCGGCAGGGATAATCTCATTGGCAATAAGACGGCCCACAGAGGTCTCTACCTGACGCTTGCCCAAAGTACCGTCCTCGAGCAAGTCATCAACTATAACCTTGATGGGAGCATGAATCTCCACACGGTTCTGGTTGTAGGCGATGATAGCCTCCTCGGGTGCATAGAAACTCATGCCAGCACCCTTTGCACCAGGACGGAGCTTGGTGATATAGTACAGACCCAATACCATATCCTGTGAAGGAACGGTGATAGGCTCACCATTGGCAGGGTTAAGAATATTGTGGCTCTGGAGCATCAGAAGCTGAGCCTCCAGGATCGCTTCATTAGACAGAGGCAGGTGAACGGCCATCTGGTCACCGTCGAAGTCGGCGTTGAACGCGGTACATGCCAGGGGATGCAGCTGGATAGCCTTACCCTCGATCATCTTAGGCTGGAATGCCTGGATACCCAGACGGTGCAGTGTTGGTGCACGGTTCAGGAGCACAGGATGACCCTTCATTACGTTCTCAAGGATATCCCAGATAACAGGGTCCTTGCGGTCTACTATCTTCTTGGCGCTCTTAACGGTCTTAACGATACCGCGCTCAATGAGCTTGCGAATGATGAATGGCTTGTAGAGCTCTGCTGCCATCAGCTTGGGCAGACCGCACTCGCCCATCTTCAACTCGGGACCTACAACGATTACAGAACGAGCAGAGTAGTCAACACGCTTACCCAACAGGTTCTGACGGAAACGGCCCTGCTTACCCTTCAGCGAGTCGCTGAGTGACTTGAGGGGACGGTTGCTCTCAGACTTGACGGCACTGGCACGACGGCTGTTGTCAAACAGACTGTCGACAGCCTCCTGGAGCATACGCTTCTCGTTACGCAAAATAACCTCGGGAGCCTTGATTTCCAACAGGCGCTTCAGACGGTTGTTGCGGATGATAACACGACGATAGAGATCGTTCAGGTCGCTGGTTGCGAAACGGCCACCATCCAGGGGTACCAGGGGACGCAACTCTGGTGGAATAACGGGCAGAATGCGCAAAATCATCCACTCGGGCTTGTTGATTTCGCGGCTTGCACGGAAGCTCTCCACAACCTGCAGACGCTTCAATGCCTCGTTCTTGCGCTGCTGGGCACCTTCGGTGTTTGCACTGTCACGCAATTCGTAGCTGAGTTTGTCAAGGTCTACGCGCTGCAACAGGTCGAGGATAGCCTCTGCACCCATCTTGGCAACAAACTTATTGGGATCGGTGTCGTCAAGGTACTGGTTCTCACGAGGCAGACGATCGGTCAATGCGATGTACTCCTCTTCACTGAGCAAGTCACCTTCACGGGCAACGCCGTCCTGAATACCACGCTCGTCCTTGTCGTCACGGGGACCAAGGATACCGGGCTGGATAACAACATAACGCTCGTAGTAGATGATGCTGTCCAACTTCTTTGTGGGCATACCAAGAAGGTAGCCAATCTTGTTGGGCAGAGAACGGAAATACCAGATGTGTGCTACGGGAACAACAAGCTGGATGTGACCGCTTCTCTCGCGGCGGACCTTCTTTTCTGTAACCTCTACACCACAACGGTCGCAGACAATACCCTTATAACGGATACGCTTGTACTTGCCGCAATGGCACTCATAGTCCTTGGTGGGACCGAAAATGCGTTCGCAGAACAAGCCGTCGCGCTCGGGCTTATAGGTACGATAGTTGATAGTTTCGGGTTTGAGCACCTCGCCATAAGAGTTCTCGAGAATCTCCTCGGGGGATGCCAGTCCTATGGTTATCTTGGTGAAGTTGTTCTTCACCTTGGTTTCTTTCTTGAAAGCCATATCTTGTTTCTCTCTTTTTTAGTCCAACGTAATTCTCAAACCCAAACCGCGCAACTCGTGCAACAGTACGTTCAAAGATTCAGGGATACCTGCGTTAGGCATTGCATCGCCCTTGACAATTGCCTCGTATGCCTTGCTTCTGCCGGTAACATCATCACTCTTGATTGTCAGGATTTCCTGGAGAACATGGCTGGCACCGAATGCCTCGATAGCCCAAACCTCCATCTCACCGAAACGCTGACCACCAAACTGTGCCTTACCGCCAAGGGGCTGCTGGGTAATCAGGCTGTAGGGGCCAATGCTACGTGCGTGCATCTTGTCCTCAACCATGTGACCGAGCTTCAGCATGTAGGCAACACCTACGGTAGCCAACTGGTCGAATGGTTCACCTGTAGCGCCATCATACAACTGGGTAGAGCAGTAACGGGGCAAGCCTGCCTTGTCAGTCCACTCGTTCAAATCCTCGAGGTGAGCACCGTCGAAGATGGGAGTAGCAAACTTAACACCAAGCTTCTTGCCTGCGGCACCGAGTACGGTCTCGAAAATCTGACCGATGTTCATACGGCTGGGCACACCCAGGGGGTTCAATACGATATCTACAGGAGTACCGTCGGCCAAGAAAGGCATATCCTCCTGACGTACGACCTTAGAAACGATACCCTTGTTACCGTGGCGGCCGGCCATCTTGTCACCGACACCAATCTTACGCTTCTTGGCAATGTAAACCTTAGCCATCTGGATGATACCGCTGGGAAGTTCGTCGCCGATGGTTATAGCAATCTTGGCGCGCTTGATTTCGGCATCCAGAACCTTATACTTCTTAAGGAAGTTGATAACGAGCTGCTTTATCAGGCCATTGGTATGCTCGTCATCGGTCCAACCGCTCAACTGAACAGCGGTGTAGTCAAAGTTTTCTAATACTGAAGCAGTGATTTCTGCACCGGCAGGAATCAGTTCTGCACCCATATAGTCCTTGACACCAGCACTCAACTTGCCAGCTGTAAGTTCAAGCAGCTTATCAATAAGGATAGCCTTCAAGTCGGCAACCTTGCATTCAAACTCTTCGTCAATAGCAGCGATGCGCTTCTTATCCTCAGCCTTGGCAGAACGAGTCTTGAGAGCCTTTGAGAACAACTTCTTGTCAATAACGACACCCTTGAGAGAGGGGCTTGCCTTCAAAGAAGCATCCTTAACATCACCTGCCTTGTCACCGAAGATGGCACGGAGCAGTTTCTCCTCGGGACTGGGATCGCTCTCACCCTTAGGAGTAATCTTACCGATCATTATGTCACCGGGAACAACATTGGCACCGATACGGATAATACCATTCTCGTCCAAATCCTTGGTAGCCTCTTCGCTTACATTGGGGATATCGCTGGTCAGTTCCTCCATACCACGCTTGGTCTCGCGAACCTCCAGGCTGAACTCCTCTACGTGCACACTGGTCAAGATGTCCTCACGAACAACACGCTCGTTCAATACAATAGCATCCTCATAGTTGTAACCCTTCCAAGGCATGTAAGCAACAAGCAGGTTCTTGCCAAGCGCCAACTCGCCTGCCTCGGTAGAATAACCTTCTGTCAGGATATCACCAGCCTTCACGCGCTGACCCTTTTCACAGATAGGACGAAGGTCAATGGTCATGTTCTGGTTGGTACGACGGAACTTGGGAATACGGTATTCCTTCATTGCAGGCTCGAAACTTACGAAGTCCTCTTCCTCTGTACGGTCATACAAAATACGGATTGTTGTAGCATCTACATAATCTACAACGCCCTCGCCCTCGGCAGTGATCATTGTGCGGCTGTCCTCACAAACCTGCTTCTCAATACCGGTACCTACGATTGGAGCCTCGGTACGGAGCAAGGGAACAGCCTGACGCATCATGTTACTACCCATCAATGCACGGTGAGCATCGTCGTGCTCCAGGAAGGGAATAAGACCTGCAGCAATAGAAGCAATCTGCTGAGGAGCAACGTCCATCAGGTTCACCTGAGTGGGAGGTACAACTGGATAGTCATCATCGCAACGACACTTAACCACCTTACGGATGAATGTACCATCCTCACGCAAGGGAGCATTACCCTGACCGATAACAAGTTTTTCTTCCTCCTCTGCACTATAATATTGAATACCCTCTGGAGAAAGATCAACCACACCATTCTCTACCTTTCTATAAGGTGTTTCAATGAAACCAAGATCATTAATCTTCGCATAAACACAAAGACTACTAATCAGACCGATGTTGGGACCTTCAGGAGACTCAATAGGACAAAGACGGCCATAGTGAGTGAAGTGTACGTCACGAACCTCAAAACCTGCACGCTCACGAGAAAGACCACCAGGACCAAGGGCAGAAAGACGACGCTTATGTGTTACCTCAGCCAAGGGGTTCGTCTGGTCCATAAACTGGCTCAATGCATTGGTTCCAAAGAAGGTATTAATTACGCCAGATATAGTCTTTGCATGAACAAGGTCTGTTGGACTAAACACCTCGTTATCTCGAACATTCATACGTTCGCGAATGGTGCGGCTCATACGAGCCAAACCTATAGCAAACTGGTTAGCCAACTGTTCACCAACAGTACGTACGCGACGATTGCTCAAATGGTCAATATCATCTACATTCGCCTTACTGTTAATCAGCTCAATAAGATACTTGATAATCTCAATGATATCCTCCTTAGTCAGAACACGAACGTCACTATCTGTTGAAAGATTTAGTTTCTTATTGATACGATAACGGCCAACCTCACCTAAATCATAACGCTTATCTGAGAAGAAAAGGTTATAGATTACCTCCTTAGCACTTGCATCATCTACAGGATCTGCATTACGTAATTGACGGTAAATGTATGTAATAGCCTCCTTCTCACTATTAGAAGTATCTTTCTGTAGGGTATTAAAGATTATGCTAAAATCTGTACCTTTATTCTCCGACTTGTGAAGTAAGATTGTGCTTTCACCACTCTCAAGAATCTGAGCGATATTCTCTTCTGTTAATTCACTCTTACGATCAAGGAGGACTTCATTACGTTCAATACTAACAACTTCACCGGTATCTTCATCAACAAAGTCTTCTACCCAACTCTTCAAAACACGAGCTGCGAGTTGTTGACCTAAATGAGCCCTAAGATTCTCTGGAGTAACTTTAACCTCCTCTGCCAAGTCAAATATCTCTAAAATATCACGGTCATTCTCAAAACCGATAGCACGCAACAGAGTGGTTACGGGCAGTTTCTTCTTACGGTCAATGTAAGCATACATCACATTCTGGATATCCGTTGCAAACTCAATCCAGCTTCCCTTGAAAGGAATGATGCGTGCTGAGTACAATTGGGTACCATTGCTATGCACACTGCTACCGAAAAAAACACCGGGAGAACGGTGCAACTGACTTACAACAACACGTTCGGCACCATTAATAATAAAGGTTCCGTTATTTGTCATGTAAGGAATTGGACCAAGGAAAACGTCCTCAATTACTGTATCGAAATCCTCATGATCAGGGTCAGTACAGTAAAGTTTCAACTTCGCCTTCAAGGGGACACTATAAGTCAGGCCACGCTCGAGGCACTCTTCTATTGAATATCTTGGTGGATCAATATAATAGTCCAGAAACTCGAGAACGAAGTTATTGCGAGTGTCTGCAATAGGGAAGTTCTCACTGAACACCTTATACAGTCCGTCGTTCTTACGAAGTTCTGGTGGAGTATCCAACTGGAGGAAGTCTCTAAAGGACTTCAACTGCACGTCAAGGAAATCCGGATAAGCGTATGGAGCCTTAACGGTAGCAAAATTTACTCTGTTGTTAATAATATTAGACATCTATTTGGTCGTTTATGATGACTTTGGATAGTATAGACACAAAAAGGTAAAGAACCCTCTACCAGAGGATCCTTTACCGTAATTCCTTATTCAGGAAGTTTTGATTACTTCAGCTCGATCTTAGCACCAGCCTCCTCGAGGGTCTTCTTCAGAGCCTCAGCGTCAGCCTTGGGCATACCTTCCTTCAAAGTGCTGGGAGCACCGTCAACCATCTCCTTAGCCTCCTTCAGACCAAGGCCACAAGCCTCCTTAACGGCCTTTACAACCTGGAGCTTAGCAGCACCTGCATCAACGAGAACTACGTCGAAATCAGTCTTCTCCTCAGCTGCAGCCTCACCAGCACCAGCAGCAGGAGCAGCAACTGCAACAGCTGCAGCAGCGGGCTCAATACCATACTCATCCTTCAGGATAGTTGCCAACTCATTAACTTCCTTAACTGTCAAGTTTACCAACTCTTCAGCGATAGCTTTCAAATCTGCCATTTTCTTATTCTTTTATTGATTAGTTTGTTACTTTTATTAATTCTTATGCGGCAATTCCGAAGATTACTCGGGACGCTCGCCCAATGTCTTGAGGACACCGTGGATTGTGTTCTGACCACTCTGCAGGGCAGAAAGAACATTCTTTGCAGGAGACTGCAACAGAGCAACGATGTCTGCAATAACCTCGTTCTTGCTCTTGATTGAGCAAAGTGCATCCAACTGCTCTGCACCTACGTAGATACCCTCCTCGGCATAAGCAGCCTTCAAAGCGGGCTTCTCTATCTTCTTGCCCTTGAGTTCCTTTATCATCTTAGCAGGAGCATTTGCAACCTCTGTAAAGAGAACTGCAGTGGTACCTACCAAGACGGGATTCAAAGCCTCGAAATCAATTTCGCTTGCCTCAAGAGCCTTCTGGAGCAATGTGTTCTTAACAACAACCATCTTCAGGTTGTTCTTGAAACACATACGACGCAGATTGCTTGTCTGACCTGCATTCATACCCTCAACATCAACGATGTAGAAGTGAGGATACTGCTTCAGCATTTCGCCGAGCTGTGCAATAATTAAGCCTTTATCTTCCTTTCTCATGATAGATTACTTTTATTAGATTTCTTCTGTGGTCTTGGGATCAACCTTGATACCCAGACTCATTGTACTTGAAAGATAAACACTCTTCACATATGTACCCTTAGCAGCAGCGGGCTTCAACTTAATAATTGTTGCCATGAACTCCTTAGCATTCTCAGCAATCATCTCGGGAGTGAAACTTACCTTGCCGATTGAAGCATGAACAATACCAGTCTTATCAACCTTAAAGTCAATCTTACCCTGCTTTACCTCGCGAACGGCCTTTGCTACATCCATTGTAACGGTACCACTCTTGGGGTTGGGCATCAAACCGCGGGGACCAAGAACACGACCCAGAGCACCAATCTTACCCATAATAGCGGGCATAGTGATGATGACATCAATGTCAGTCCAACCACCCTTAATCTTCTCAATATACTCATCAAGACCTACGTAATCAGCGCCAGCCTCCTTAGCAGCGGCCTCCTGATCAGGAGTACAGAGACAAAGTACACGAGTTACCTTACCTGTACCATTAGGCAGAGATACTACACCACGAACCATCTGGTTGGCCTTACGGGGATCAACGCCCAAACGAACGTCAATATCTACAGAAGCATCAAACTTGGTAGTGGTAATCTCCTTTACCAAGGCAGAAGCCTCCTTCAGTGAATATGCCTTCCCTGCTTCAATCTTCTCTGCTGCCAACTTTTGATTTTTTGTCAGTTTACTCATTGTTAATTGAAGTTTAATAGTTATTTACCAGGGAATTCACCCTTCACTGCAATACCCATACTTCTGGCAGTACCAGCTACCAATGTCATTGCAGCCTCAACAGTAAAACAGTTCAAATCAGGCATCTTATCCTCAGCGATAGTACGAACCTGATCCCATGTAATCTCAGCAACCTTCTTACGGTTAGGCTCAGCAGAACCACTCTTTACCTTAGCAACTTCCATCAACTGTACAGCTACAGGAGGAGTTTTTACAACGAAATCATAAGACTTGTCATTGTAATAAGTGATTACTACGGGGAGTACCTTACCGGCCTTGTCTTGAGTGCGGGCATTGAAAGCCTTGCAGAAATCCATGATATTGATACCCTTAGAACCCAGAGCGGGACCTACTGGAGGTGAAGGATTAGCTGCGCCGCCTTTAATCTGCAATTTGATAAATCCAGCAACTTCTTTAGCCATTTTTTTCTCTATTTATAATTAATTTTCTGAGTCGTTATAATATGCAGTCTCTTTCGTAACTAAAAGACAACCTAAACATAGGATGCGAATTATAACTTCTCTACTTGCATAAAACTAAGTTCAAGAGGAGTCTTGCGACCGAAAATCTTGACCATAACCTTAAGTTTTTTCTTTTCGCTATTAACCTCTTCAATAACGCCATCGAATCCACTAAAAGGCCCATCTATAACCTTGACATTCTCGCCAATGGTAAAAGGGATCATAACATCTTCAGCGACATCCTGTATTTCATCAACTGTGCCTAACATGTGATTAACCTCTGCCTGTGACATTGGCATAGGTTTTACATCTGACTTTGTTGCAGACAGGAAGCCAAGAACATTAGGAACATTTCGCAGTTGCGACTGAGTCTCACCTACAAGCGCTGCTTCTACGAAAACATAGCCTGCAAAGCGATTTTTCTCTTTAACAACTCGTTTGCCATTACGAACTGTCACTATCTTTTCTGTAGGAATAAGTACCTGAGATACATTTGCTGCAAAATCACTATGTTGTGATATCATTGCCTCAACATACTCCTTTACTTTGCCTTCCTTGCCACTGATGGCACGCATAACATACCATCTCTTTTCAATTTCAGCCATTCCTAAAACAACTTTACAAGATTAGTGCAGAAAATCATAAACAAACTCCATTCCAACCTGGAAAATAGAGTCCATGACAAATACAACCAGTGCGATGCAGAGGGAAGCAATTAAAACAACAACAGCACTGCCCATAAGTTCCTTGCGAGAAGGCCATGAGGTCTTATGCACAAGTTCTTCGTATGAATTCTTAAAACTAGTTATTATACTATGCATTTTCGTTTATTTTATGCACGGGAAGAGAGGCTCGAACTCCCGACACCTGGTTTTGGAGACCAGTGCTCTACCAACTGAGCTATTCCCGTAGATAGAGTCCCACCATTACTGGCAGGACTCCTTTTCTTGTACTTTTGACCTATATTAGTCGAGAATCTCGGTAATCTGACCAGAACCCACGGTGCGACCACCCTCACGGATAGCGAAACGCAGACCTACGTTCAAAGCAACAGCATAAATCAACTCAACATTGATCTCTACGTTGTCACCGGGCATTACCATCTCGATGCCCTCGGGCAGGTGAATCTCACCAGTACAGTCCATAGTACGCAGATAGAACTGAGGACGATACTTGTTACCGAAGGGAGTATGACGACCACCCTCTTCCTTCTTCAATACATAGATAGAAGCCTTGAAGCTCTTGTGGGGCTTGATTACACCGGGGTGTGTAATAACCATACCACGCTTGATCTCCTGCTTATCAATACCACGGAGCAACAGACCTACGTTGTCACCAGCCTCACCCTGATCCAACAGCTTGCGGAACATCTCAACACCAGTGATAACTGACTTCTTGTCCTCACCCAGACCCAAAATCTGAACTTCGTCACCTACCTTTACAACACCAGTCTCAATACGACCAGTAGCAACAGTACCACGACCAGTAATAGAGAACACGTCCTCAACGGGCATCAAGAAGGGCTTATCAACGGCACGCTCGGGCTCCTGAATCCAGGTATCACAAGCTTCCATCAGCTCCATTACCTTATCCTCCCACTGAGCAACACCGTTCAGAGCGCCCAGAGCAGAACCACGGATAATAGGAGTATCCTCCTCAAACTCATACTGAGCGAGCAACTCACCCATTTCCATCTCAACGAGCTCCAGCATCTCCTCGTCCTCAACCATGTCACACTTGTTCAGGAACACAACCAGACGGGGAACGTTTACCTGACGAGCCAACAGGATGTGCTCACGAGTCTGAGGCATAGGACCATCAGTAGCAGCACAAACGATGATAGCACCGTCCATCTGAGCAGCACCAGTTACCATGTTCTTTACATAGTCGGCGTGACCAGGGCAGTCAACGTGAGCATAGTGACGGTTTGCAGTCTCATACTCAACGTGAGAAGTATTAATGGTAATACCACGCTCCTTCTCCTCGGGAGCATTGTCAATCTGATCAAAGCTCTTCTTCTCAGAAAGACCCTTGTTAGCCAACACAGTAGTGATAGCGGCAGTCAGAGTAGTCTTACCGTGGTCAACGTGACCGATAGTACCAATGTTTACATGGGGTTTGGTACGTTCAAATTTTTCTTTTGCCATAGCGGTAATTAATATTTTACTTGTTATTATTTGAAGTCTAACTAAAAACTTGAGCTGCTTCCGAGAGTTGAACTCGGGACCTCATCCTTACCAAGGATGCGCTCTACCACTGAGCTAAAGCAGCAACATTCCCTCTTTCCTTAGAGCGGAAGACGGGGCTCAAACCCGCGACCCCCAGCTTGGAAGGCTAGTGCTCTATCGACTGAGCTACTTCCGCATACCTTATATATATACGTCTCTGAAAGAGGTGGGTAGTGATGGATTCGAACCACCGAAGGCGTAAGCCAGCAGATTTACAGTCTGCCCCATTTGGCCACTCTGGTAACTACCCGTATGCCCATTTGCGGATGCAAAATTAGGCATATTTTTTGAAACGACCAAAACTTTTATGAGTTTTTAGCGTCTAATCTATTTATTTTTGTGCTTTTCTATCTGGCGGCCCAGTATTTCGCACGTTTTATCAATCGCTTCTTCAAACGTGTCGCATGTTTCGGAAGCAAACAAACTCTTACCCGGAACATCAGCCTTGATATCTACCTGCTTGTTCATTGCAGTTTCAGGCTTTACGACCTTCAATGACACCTCTACCTTTCCTATTTCGCTTTCGAAGCGCTCCAGTTTCCCAACTTTCTTCTCAATGAAGTCTTGAAGTCTTTCATTCACATCAAAGTGAATAGCCTTGATTCTAATGTCCATAAAACCTCCTTTTGTTTATTAGGCTCTCGGATGAGCCTGATTATACAATTTCTTCAGTTCTTCAAAAGTTGTATGCGCATATATAGCAGTAGTTCTCAAACTTTCATGCCCTAACAACTCTTTGACAGACTGGAGATCAGCCGAATGATTAAGCATAGAAGTAGCAAAGCTATGCCGCAATACATGCGGACTACGCTTTGACTGCAGTGTTACTTTAGACAAGACATCCCTCACCATGAGACGAAGAGCAGAATAATCAAGTCTCATTCCTCGCTGGGCGGAAATAAATAAGGCCTCATGTTGTACACGCTTTCTACAAAGAAAATCCTCACGTTCCGCCAAATATACCTCCAAGACAGACTTAAGTTCCGGTAGAATTGGAATAAGACGTTTTTTTCTACGCTTACCCACAACACTGACAACAGAACCATTCATATCAAGGTCAGAAACATCCAAAGCAACCAATTCCGCCGCACGCATGCCTGTAGCATAAAGCATGCTCACTACCGTACGCTCTAATATTCCCTCAAAAGTCTTTGAAAAGTTTGAATCTTCCAACAAAAAATCCAAATCCCTTTCTCCAACAAAATAGGGCAACACTTTTGCTTTTTTAGGAGCATGCACTCCGTACGCTGGATCAGCGCTTACCATTCCTCTCTTGAGCAAGAAACGATAAAAGGATTTCACCGCACTCAACTTTGGACAGACAGCAGAGGGAGTCAGTCCTCTCTCAAGCAAGGCCACAACCCATGCACGAACCACATCGGACGTTACCGTATCCCAGGTCATCTCATTGTCTAAGGATTTACAATATAGTTCGAACGCTTTCAAACTACCGCCATAAGACAGAACAGTATGTTCACTATAGTTCCGTTCATATCTCAAATAGGCGACAAAATCCTCAAACCAAGCATTCATTTATAGTCCTCCTATGCTTTTCTGAGGTTAAAGATAGACATTTTTTCGGCAACTTCAAAGGATATGCCTCAAAAATTAAACTTCTTTAATACTTAACAGAGGATTAATCCTCTATGCGCTGAAGCTGCTGAACATAGATAGCACGCTCCATCTTCAGACGGTTCTTAACAGAGGGCTTGTCAAACTGCTGACGGGCACGAAGCTCCTTAACAACACCAGTCTTCTCAAACTTACGCTTGAACTTCTTCAACGCGCGCTCAATGTTCTCACCTTCTTTTACAGGTACTACAATCATTGTTTTTAATTATGAATTAGTTAATATTATGCAAAACGTACATTTTGCGGCGCAAAGGTACGACCTTTTTGTGAAGTAGCAAAGGATTTTAATAAAAATTTACACAAAGGCACACTGGGGCAGCATGTTCACAACCGAAAGACCCGCTTGGCCATTTCCTAATGGCACGTCCTTCTGCTCCACAAGGAGCAAATGAAAGGCTGTGCCATAACCACGGCACAGCCTCCATACCTATATATAATATATAAGGTGTATTCTGCTCTAATGCGATTACAGGTTGGGGTTCTCCTTTGTCCAATCCTCAACTGCGGGGATAATACCAAGAGCGATAATCTCGTCGCGCATCTTGCCCAAGTGCTCAACAGAAGACTGCAACGCGGCCATTTCCTCTGCAGTACCCTCGGGAGCTACATAATGAACGCCGTCTGCATCAATTGTTGTAGGCATAGCCATCATTACATTCTTGTAACCCAGTTCCTCGCTGTTTACATAGCAACCTGCAGGCAGAGTGTAGGGAGCACCACCCATAGCAGCCTCAATCATCTTGATAGCGCAGTAAGAGGGACTCTGGAATGAACTGCGGCCACGCAACTTGATAATGTTTGAACCACCCTGAATGGTATTGTGCTTGATTTCAGCCCAACGTTCCTCAGACAGACCCATTTCAGCCAAAGGCTTGCCATCAATCTTAACCTGAGAAGCGAACACAGCCATCTGCTCACCGTGACCACCATAAGTCTTAGCACCAGTAACCTTGTCCTGCTGAACACCGAACTCCTTGGCCAAAGCCTGCTGCAGACGTGTAGAGTCCAGAGCAGCCAGAGAAGTCAGCTGATTGGGCTTCAGGCCAGAGTGAATCAGAGCTGTGAGAGCTGTTACGTCAGCGGGGTTGAAGATAACCACAACGTGCTTTACATCGGGGCAGTACTTCTTGATGAAGTCACCGAACTCAGCAGCAATCTGACAGTTGCCCTTCAGCAAATCCTCACGGGTCATACCCTCCTTACGGGGAGCGCCGCCAGAAGAAACGATATACTTGGCACCAGTGAAAGCCTCCTCGGGGTTAGTAGTCCAAGTGATGTTAGCACCGGGGAAACCGCAATGTGCCATCTCGTCAGCTACACCATGAACACCAGGTTCGAAAATATCATACAAACAAATGTTGGGAGTCAGACCCAGCATCAAAGCACTCTGTACCATGTTAGAACCGATCATACCACCGGCGCCAACAATAAGAAGTTTTTCGTCAGTCAAAAAAGCCATAATTACTAATATTTAGTGTTTAAACAATATTTATTCCGAACAAAGATAATGCTTTTTCCAATAAGACACAAAGCAAATGTGTTATTTTTGCATCATGTCCCCATGTTTTGACACCTATGTTTTACAAATCAACTCAGATAGCAAGTATCGCATCCTGCAACCAGGCTTTTTCCTGCTCAGTAGCAAGAAGAGGCAAAAGCACCTCCTTCACCCTATCGTGGTAAGCATTCAACCAACGGCGTTCATCGCATGTAAGCATCTCTGCAACTATCAGTTTCCTGTCATACGGGCACAAGGTCAATGGTTCAAATTTAAGGAAACGCCCAAATTCCGTTTCCTGTGCAGGCACACATAACAGGCAATTCTCTATACGCACCCCAAACCTGCCCTGCACATATATTCCCGGTTCATCCGTTATTACATGTCCCGCCTGGATAGGTTTGACAGTATCCTGCCTATAGTTTTTCCTTATCTGTACCGGTCCTTCATGCACACCAAGGACATGCCCCACCCCATGGCCTGTGCCATGACCAAAGTCATATCCCTCACGCCACATAGCTGCTCTGGCCGCTGTATCTAACTGTAACCCCGTAGTTCCCTCTGGAAAATGCATGGCTTGTAATTGCAGATGTCCCTTCAGGACCAAAGTATAGACACGTCTTTCCTCCTCAGTAGGTTCGCCTATGGCTATTGTACGTGTAATATCCGTAGTTCCGCAGTCATAATGAGCACCACTGTCCAACAAGAGCAGGCCGTTCTTCTTTATCTCGGCATCGGTCTCCTCGGTTGCCTCATAATGTACTATCGCGCCATGTTCGGCAAAACCGGCAATTGTTTCAAAACTCAGCGACAGAAATCCCTCCTGCTCGGCACGCAAAGAGGTCAACACCCTGTCCACCCAAAGTTCCGTCACTTTCTCAGCATCATTCACAGCCTGCTCCAGCCTGGCGAGGAAGCGCACCATTGCCACACCGTCGCGGACATGAGCCTTGCGGAAACCATCCTGCTCTGTTTCGTTCTTTACAGATTTCCACTTTGCCACAGGTGTTTCCGTATTGAAACGGGCCAATTCTTCGTCATATGGCGCCACGCTTACCCCCAATCCATCCAGATAATCCTTTATGGCACTTACCTGTTCCTCGTTGACATACAGGACATGGTTCCCATCTGCCGACACATATAGGAATGAGATCACGAAAGGATTGTACGCAATATCGTTGCCACGTATGTTCAGCATCCATGCAACTTCAGCAAGGTCTGATATATAGAGACTCGCAAGATTGTTCTCCAAAAGATAATCCACCAAACGTTGCAACTTGCTTTCTGCAGACTCTCCTGCGACATCATCCGCCATCACCCATGCCTTGGTACAAGGCAAGGAGGGACGATCCGTCCAAATCTTGCTGAAAGGTTCGTTGTAACTCCAACGCACCTTCTCGCAATGCGCAGCTAGCCAATCCTGTATATCAGTATCCACGCCGTCCCTCATCAGTCGGAACTCTGTACCCTCCAGCTGCTCCTCTGCCTGGAACCAATAGCGTGAGTCAGTCCATAGCAAAGCCTCATCCATGGTCACCACTGCTGTTCCGGCACTGCCGGTAAAGCCTGTCAGCCACTTTCGGCACTGCCAGTGCTCTGCCAGATATTCGGAGCCATGCGGATCATCCGTTGGGACGACCAGAGCATCCAAACATTCCTGAGCCATCCACTCACGTATGGCACGGAGTTTATCCTCTGTAGACATATTCGTCGCTTGTTGTTACATTCTGCGTATTCTCGGGATTGCTGTCAGCCTCCATGTACCAGTCGCTGTATTCTATGTAGTGTCTAGCATAAGTCTTGTTCAGAGTTTGTGCCTGTTCGGCATCCACCTTCTTCACAAACTTTGCAGGAACGCCAGCCCACAGTTCGCCGTCGCCTATGATTGTATTGCTAAGTACCAATGCACCAGCAGCAACAATAGCACCTCGGCCCACAACGGCATGATCCAGCACCGTAGCCCCCATTCCTACCAAAGCACCATCCTTTATCTCACACCCATGCAGGGTAACAGAATGACCTATGGTGACATCATCACCCAGGATGCAGGGAGCCTTGCCGTTCAACGTGTGCAGACACGAATTGTCCTGAATATTCGTCCGGTTACCTATCTTTATAAAGTGTACGTCGCCTCTTACCACAGCATTGAACCACACCGTGCAATCGTCGCCCATCTCCACATCTCCAGCTATCACCGCTCCTTCCGAGAAGTAGCAGTGTTTGCCGAACCTTGGGGCAGGCATGCCCTTTAGAGTCTTTATTATAGCCATGACGTGTCTACAGGGTTATCAGTTCAATGTTTCCACTGCAAACGCCATTCTACGCAAGGTTTCCTCCTTGCCCAAAAATGCCGCCAGTTCATACATATCGGGACCTTGTCCCTCACCAACCAGGCACACTCGCCAAGCATTCCATGGTTTAATACCGCTCTGCTCCACCCAAGGGTCGCAGACTGCCTTCATTCCTTCCACACTCCAGTCCTCTACAGTCTCCAGTATGGAAGCAAACTGTTTCATATCCTCAGATGTAGTATCCTTCCAGTTCTTCTTTACAAACTTGTCTTCCTTATCAAAAGTGACTGGAGCGACAAAGAAGAATCTTGTCAGAGGCCACAGGTCTGATGCAAAACTTATATTACGCTTCTTCTTGTTGCCCTGACCATCAACATACTCTATTACCTTCATCTTCATCATGCGTACCACCTCGGCCATCTGCTCAGCCGTAGCCTCAATACCTTCGGCTGCCAGCACCTTGCCGAACTCGGGTGCCCACTCGATGTCATCACGGCGTATCATATACTGATGATTGAACCATGCCGCCTTCACGAAGTCAAACTTGGCTCCGTTCTTTGAGCACTTGCTCAAGTCAAACAGCTTCACCAATTCATCAAGAGAGAACAACTCAGAACCCTCTTCGCCTGGGTTCCAACCAAGCAGAGCCAAGAAGTTGATCACTGCCTCGGGCAGATAACCCTTCTCGCGATAACCGCTGCTCACTTCTCCGCTCTTGGGGTCATGCCACTCCAATGGGAATACGGGGAAGCCAAGTTTATCGCCATCGCGCTTTGACAGTTTGCCGTTGCCTACAGGCTTTAACAACAATGACAGATGCGCAAAACGAGGCATGGTATCCTCCCAGCCAAAAGCACGGTAAAGCAGAACATGCAGAGGAGCACTGGGAAGCCACTCCTCACCTCTGATTACATGAGTTACCTCCATCAAATGGTCGTCCACAATGTTGGCCAGATGATACGTAGGCAGGTCATCGGCACTCTTGTACAGAACCTTATCATCCAGAATGCTTGAGTTTATGACCACATCGCCACGAATGATATCATCCACATGCACATCCTCTCCCGGCTCTATCAGGAAACGCACCACATAGGGATATCCGCTCTCTATCAGTGCGTCCACCTCCTCCTTGGGCATTGTCAACGAATTGCGCATCATGCCACGAGTCTTGGCATCGTACTGGAAGTTCTCTATCTCCGCACGCTTGGCATCCAATTCCTCGGGAGTATCAAACGCAATATAAGCCTTTCCGGCATCCAGCAGCACCTTCACATATTCACGGTATATGTCCCTGCGCTCGCTCTGGCGGTAGGGGCCATGGTTGCCACCAAAACCGACGCCCTCGTCAAACTTCACGCCGAGCCAGTTGAAAGACTCTATGATATATTCCTCAGCTCCGGGCACAAAACGTCCGGAGTCTGTATCCTCTATACGGAAAATGAAATCGCCGCCATGCTGACGGGCGAACAGATAATTATACAGTGCCGTACGCACACCTCCGATATGCAAAGGTCCCGTCGGACTGGGTGCAAAACGCACCCTTACTCTTCTTTCTGCCATTACATTATTATATTATAGGTATTATTGCCACAAAAATACAACTTTTTTTCCTATTACACGGCTTTTTTTCGTAATTTAGCGCCCGAAAGAAACAATTATAGGCCATGAGCAGATTCAACCATCGTCACAAGTGGACACGACAGGATTATATAGTCCGTTGCTTATCCATCACTATTGTAATTGCGGTATTAACCACATTTATGCCACGCGAAAGCGTACGCACCTACCACTATCACGAAGGTGGCATCTGGGAATATGCCACCCTTATCGCCAAAGACAGTTTCCCAATTCTCAAGAGCCAGGAACAATTACAGAAGGAACGAGACAGCGTTATCCATTACTACGAGCCATACTTCCAAGCCAGAAGTAACACCACAGACAGCATCGTCAGGGTATGGCATCAATTCTTCCAAGACAACCTGGACAGCATAGTACCAGCATACTATGAAAAGTATATCACCTCTAAGTTATTGGAAATTTATGATCGCGGCATCATTTCCGTAGAAGAACAGGACATCATCAGCGACCCACGCATCAGCGCCATACGCATAATCACAGGCAAGGTTTCCACAGTGCGTTCCACATCAGAGGTTTATTCGCCCAAAACTGCATACGAAGCTCTAATAAACTCTGCCGATAGTACTAAATTCAAGCAGTCCGACCTAATTAAATGCCATCTGGACCGGTTCCTGACGGCTAATCTGCATTACGATGCTCAAAAAAGCGAGCAACAGTTGCGTGACGTGGAGAGCCTCATCACGCCCTACCTTGGGCAAGTCATTGTCGGGCAAAAGATTGTGGACCGCGGAGATATCATCGATGCAAATACCCTCCGCATACTGGAAAGTATGCACAAATTCCTGGATGAACAGGAAAAGTCTACAACAGAAATAGTGCTGAACCTTTCAGGACAAGCCATATACACATGCATTATCGTCATCTTGTTCTTCCTCTATTTTCAGCAGTTCCGCAACGACTATCTGGATTCCCCAAGAGCCATGTTGCTCATATGCACCCTGTTCCTCTTCTTTCCCCTCGTCACTTATGGCATTGCAGTTCACAGCAATATAAGCCCCTACATACTACCATACTGTATCACCCCAGTCTTCGTACGAATATTCATGGACAGCAGAACAGCTTTCATGGCACATATAATGACCATTCTGATATGCGTTCCTGCCGTATCACAACCAGCAGAATTCATTACCATACAGACCTTGGCCGGACTGACAGCTATCATCAGTCTTAGACAACTGACGGAACGACAAGAGCTGTTCAAAGCCATTCTGATTGTACTCACTGTTTCAGTCCTGTCGTATATCAGCATACAACTCATCAACAGACGAGTATTATTCATTGAGGACGTCAACTACACAGATTTGGTGAGCATAGCTGTCAGCAGTCTGCTCCTGATGATTTCGTATCTATTACTTATCCCCATTGAAAGGATCTTTGGGTTTACGAGCAATGTAACTCTCATAGAGTTGTCAAACGCCAACAATCCACTTCTTAGACGCATGTCGGAAGAAGCACCTGGCACATTCCAGCATAGTATGCAAGTTGCCAATTTGGCTGCTGCAGTGGCAGAAAGGCTGGGAGCCAAAAATCAACTTGTACGTACCGGTGCTCTGTATCACGACATAGGCAAGATACGCCATGCGGCTTTCTATACAGAGAACCAACGTGGCATAAACCCTCACGACAGGCTTACCGATGTACAATCTGCACAAATAATCATAAATCATGTTCGCGATGGCCTTGCCTTGGCCGAGAAGCACAAATTGCCAAAGGTTATCCGCGACTTTATCGTCACACATCATGGCAACAGCATTACCAGGTTCTTTTACATACAGGCTCAAAACAAATGTCCAGGCGTGGAGATAGACCCAGCCAACTTCACCTACCCAGGCCCCGAACCCAATACGATGGAACAGGCCATCCTGATGATGTGCGATGCCGTAGAGGCTGCCAGCAGAAGTTTGAAAGATATTACCGAGGAAAGCATCTCTGCATTAGTGGATAAAATTGTGGATGGACAAGTAGAAGAAGGGCATTTTAAACAAACCCCAATCACATTCTTAGATATTGAGAATGCCAAACAGGTAATGAAAAGCAAGCTCCAGACCATCTATCACACTCGCATCCAATATCCTGAACTTAAAAAATAATGTGATGTGCTAATTGAGTATGACAAGCCCTTAGGACAACCGTATTCAATTTCCAAAATACAAAAGCCAAAAAGGGCCCTGCAAGTAAGCAAGCAAGCAACTTACAGGGTCCTTTCGTCAATCTACATCATAGTACATTAGTGCAGATTTGTACTCTGGTTTAGATATCATATACCTTTGTATCTCATGCAAACGCCTTCGCACCTCTGCCATATCTGCACCAAGTTCAATCTTCAGGCAGACCTTTCTTATGTACATAGTCTGCACACGTGCTATCGGCGGCATATCAGGACCAAGAACTCGTTTCCCGAATATTCTTCTCAATGTACCTGCCATCTCTTCTGCCAGATGCTCCACCACAATCTCGTCCCGATGCTTCATATAAACATACACCAAACGGCACAATGGCGGATATACAAACAATTTCCTTTCCTCCATCTGAGTTCTGAACATACCTTCGTAGTCACCAGCGACAACCTGTTGTACCGTAGGCTGCTTGGCATCATGAACCTGCAGGATTACTCGACCGGGACGAGGAGATTCTTCTGTATCTGCCCCAGAACGCCCAGCACGTCCTGCAACCTGAGTCATCATCTGAAAAGCTCGTTCATAACTTCTAAAATCAGGTTGGTTCAGCATAGTGCTGGCATTCAATATTCCTACCACACTGACTCGTCTGAAATCCAACCCCTTGGTTACCATCTGCGTTCCTATCAGTATGTCTGTTTCTCCTCGTTGAAATGATTTGATTATCCCCTCATACGCACTTCTGCTCCGAGTCGTATCCAAATCCATTCGAGCTATTCTCGCAGATGGAAAAACATCCTGAAGCACATCCTCTATTCTCTCCGTTCCATAACCTTTACCGCTTAGGTTATCTGCATCACACTGAGGACATTTTGAGGGAAGAGGGAAGGCACTGCCGCAATAATGGCAAACCAACTGACTGGAACGCTTATGGAATGTCAGACTCACGTCACAATGTGGACATTGGGGTGTCCAGCCACAAACACGACATTCCACCAACGGAGCAAAGCCCCTCCTGTTCTGGAACAATATAATCTGCTCCTTACGTTCCAAAGCTCCCCTGACTTCTCTAAGCAGCAGTGGCGAGAAAGGACCATTCATCAGTTTCTTGCGTTTCAGTTCTGCTATGTCCACCACTTCTATTTCAGGCAGACAAACATTACCAAATCTCGTGGTCAGAGCTACATATCCGTATTTCCCCAACATAGCATTGTTATACGACTCTAATGATGGCGTTGCAGTACCCAACAACGTTTTGGCGCCAGCCATTCTGGACATCATCAAAGCTACACTTCTGGCATGATAGCGAGGGGCTGGTTCTGTCTGTTTGAAACTGGACTCGTGCTCTTCGTCAATAATTACAAGACCAAGGTTTCTGAAAGGCAACAGGACACTGCTTCGTACCCCAACCATAATGTCATACGGATTGCCTGAAACCTGTTTGCGATAAACCTCCACTCTCTCCGCATCGGTATAACGACTGTGATATACACCCAATCTATCTCCAAAAACACGACGCAACCTGTCTGTCAACTGACTGGTTAGCACTATTTCCGGAAGCATATACAGAACCTGCTTACCCTGAGCCAAAGCCTCGGCTATAAGGTGTATATAGATTTCTGTCTTACCACTGGACGTAACCCCATGTAATAGACAAATATCCTTCTGTTCCCACTGATGGATAATATTCTCCTTAGCTTCCTGCTGTGCAACAGACAGGGGGTGCAATACCAGTTGTGTTGGAATAGTATCAGTAGGTATCCTGTCCACGGTCTTCTCATACTCTTCCAATATGCCCTTGTCGTAAAGTGCTTTCAATATGGGTGCAGAACAAGCAGATGCCTTCAGTAGTTCGTTCTTAGTTATTTCCTTAATGATGACTGGATTCTGAACCGTCAGGGCAGCTCCTACTCCTGTCAATTCTATAAACTTCATAAGCAATGTCTGCTGCTTATGAGCCGTCTTCATGGTCGCAAGGGTTGAGTTAAGTCTTATCGCATCGAAATACTCCTTAGACAAACGAACATATTCAACCGTACGCGGACGATAGCGCACTATACCATCCTTCTCCTTCAATCCAGAAGGAATGGCAGCCTTATATACCTCGCCCAATGTGCACATATAATAGCCTGCCACCCATTGCCAGAGCTTCAGCTGATGTGGCAGAAGCATCCGTTCCTCGTCCAGTACATCCAAGATTTCCTTGGTCTGGTAGGCAGGTTTTTCTTCATGCAGCCTCGTTACCAAAGCCGCATACTGTTTCTTCTTGCCAAATGGTACATTCACACGACAGCCCACCTGAACCTTGTGAATCAAGTGGGCTGGTATGTCATAGGTAAACTCCCCATCCAAAGGAAGGGGAACTATACAGTCTGCATACATGCGCTATGCTATATTAGAAGTAATATGCCAAGCGAACCTTCACCGTCTTTTGCTTGTAATTTGAGATAATATTGGTGGCATCTGCCCAAGTCAAACTACCGCTGTCGCTGATGGGTATGGTATAAGTGACACCCAGTTGAAGGTGGTCAAAGAGTTCCAGACCTCCACCTACGTTCCAGCCCCAAGTAGAGCGTGAGATACCATTCGCATTGCCATACAACTCGGCTATCGTGGCATCAGAACTCAGACAATAATTGTACTGTGGACCAGTGGCCAAATATATTGCCAACACCTTAAACAAGCTGAAATCATAACGAAGGTTCAGCGGTATCTCTATATTGGACAGATTCTTGCTGATACTCGTTCCCTCCTGGTTCACTATATTGACACCATTCATACTATACGTAACTGCGACATCTGCACCAAAACCCAACAATGGTATGTTTAGTTTCACCTTGGGACCAACAAAAAAACCAGCACGGTTGGAGCTCTCGAACATTTCCTTATCAAAACTTAGACTATTGAAATTCATACCGGCTTCCACACCCCATCTGAACATCTTTGTCTGTGCCGATGCTGTCAAACCACAGACAACAATGGCGATTGTAAGTAAAATCTTTTTCATGAATCAAATCTGTTTAGGTTTGTTATACTTATCTTCTCTGTCTGCGTACACTCACTCGGGCTGCGCTACTGCCACTTCCTCCACTGTTGCTCTTCTGTTTTGTAGCTTTGACGGAAGAAGGACTGCTTGCCGAACGACGTGAACTCTGCTTCTGTTTCTTTTCCTTTACCTTAGTACCTTCTTTTGCCAGACGTATGCTGTCCTCTCGGGCAGCCTTTATACTATCTTCCTTAGTCATATGTCCCCAGATACCCTCCTCAAAGTCGAAGATTTCCTTTTCTATTCTTTTCTGCTCTTTTGTCATGGCAGAATCAGTCTTGCAATAATTGGCCAAAGCCAGGCCTTGCATGTTGTTCGTCTTATAGATCTGACCGTCATAACGATTCATGGCGAAGTAGTCATCAGCGGTCATGTTGTTTACATTATTGAGGTTACTTGCCATTATGGGCAAACGACCAAGCCATGGAGCCAGCTCATCATAATTCAGCCAAAACAAGGGATATGGAGTTGCTTCGCCTCCAAAATCATCAGCTCCCCTCATGAGCACAGGACAGATTGCAGTAACCTTGGTTGAAAAAGTACCTGTTCTCTGGTCCAGATACACGCTTTCCTTTATATAATAGCGCGTCACCTCGGCAGATGGTATATCATTGTTGGCAACCTTCAGTTTGCCATTCTCCTCCTCATAGTATATGCTATAGCGGTCCAGGACATCACGTACCTGCATCTTGTCCTTCTTCTCAAAACTCTCCACACCATCCAGATTGTAGGTATAGGAATCCAGTCTTCCGGAAAGAATCAGATGGAAAACGTATGTAAACAGATTTACCTGCCTGCCTCTTGGTTCCACCGGATAATACAGTGGTGCATTGGCATCCTTGGTCAGATCCAAAGAACGGTAGACATCGCGTTTCCACACCACATCCTCTGGCATAGACTGCTTCACTGGGAACATCAATGAGGCACGATCCGTCTTATCTGTGCTTTGAGTCCTATCAGAGCCTCGTTGCGCCACGGCATTACTCGTTGTTACACGGCGTTTGGCTGGCTGAGCACTCACAACTGTGGCAAGACCCGCCACCATCAGTATCAGAAACACTCGTTTCATATATCTTTGTTTATATATTTATCAGTTTACAATTACCTCTACAGCTCCATTCAATGTACGTTCAATACCATCGGGACCTTGGGCGCGTATCTTCGTTATGAAGAAGCGTTTTCCTCTTGACAAGCCTCGCATCATATTCTTCTGACGTTCAGTGAAGCCTGGTCCGCTACTTACCTCTGGCACTGCATTGCCAAGATTATCAAAGAAAACCATCTCAAAGCCTTTCACGCTGAAAGGTATGTTCAACAGTCCGTCGTCTATGGCTGCACCAATGCTGTTTGCTGACATTAATTGTTGTTTTGCAATCTTTCCTCCCTTGAATTGGTTATCACCTACTGGTATGTATGCAGTCGGATCTGGCAATTTGCGGACTCTGTAGGTAAACTTGCCCATGACCTGGTTTCTGCCTTCCTGACGTGCTGTAACGGTAAACTCTGCCTCACCACCTACATTGGTAGGCACGGCAATATACTTTCCTAGTGCAGTCTGCTTCAGTGTTCCGCCCGTCATCGCCAGACTGACCTGATTGGTAGGAACACCTGGTACGCTCACACTTATTGGGTTGTCGTATCCGGCATACAGCACATTCATTATATCTGCGCTCAGTGTTGCGCTTGGTGCCACTACGGAGTATTCCTGTTGGAACTCTCTCTTGATGGTATTTCCTTCACCATCAAGCATTTCTATATGACCTTTCAGCGTATAGTCACCCGTCCGGTTGCACATCATCTCATAAGTACCATGGTCGTCTTCTATCACCTTACCCCCTATATATATCTTAGGTCTGCTGGTTGTATCCACGGCCGCCATAATGATTTGGGCAGAGAACTTTCCTCCTTGTACTACCGTTCTGCTATTTGGTATGACGAAAGCATTCAATCGGTTTACCCTTATATCCTTTACGTCAATGTTTCTTACAAGTTCGTGCAGGACCTGCCCTTCAGCATAGCGTATGTCGTTCTGCAGCTTCGTCAGCAAAGTTACTGCCGCCGCCGTTGGCATGGACTCAAACATATACTCCTGCCAGTTCTTTCCTAAGACTTTGGCTTCCGAGGGAACATCTGTGTTCAGGTTGCTCTTTACTAATTCGCGTTGGGCATCATTCAGCAGCATTGCCGTAACCCTCTCCCTGTAACTTACTATCGCATCGTGCAATTCGCCACCTCTACCTCTTATAGGAGCAAGCATTACCTGCGTTGCAGCCTCCAAGTCCTCTTTCTTACGAATATTACGGACATCGCCATCATCGCCATCAGTTTTTCTGACAATCTCTAACTTCAGTTCGTCCAACAAGGCATACAAAGAGTCAGTCATTCCTCTCACCTCCTGTGCCTTGGAGTACCACACCTTCACCTTAGCCGGATTGGCACTATACTGCTGTTCAAAGCGTTTATAGACTTCCTCGTTAACCTGTGTAGCATTGTCGGTGCTCAGGGTCAGCTTATCGTCCACCATTTCAAAACCCTTCAGTACATCGCTGCTGACGTTCAGGGCCAACATGGCCATCAGCACAACATACATCAGATTTATCATCTTCTGACGTGGAGATACCTTTTTCTTGACTATTTTTCCCATGCGTTCTGTTCTTCGGTTCTACCGAGATTATCAATTCTCCTCCTTAGACACAGGAGCCGCAGCCACACCCATATTCACGGTCAAAGCCTGTATCATGCGTGCATACACCTTGTTCAGTTCCTCTATCTGTCCAGCCATCTTGCGTGTCTGCTCGTCTATCTGCTCTATTGTGCTCACCTGCTTGCTGATATTGCGCAACTGCAACTCGTACACAGTAGCAATACCAGTCAAGGTACGGTTCAAGTTCTCCATCTCCTCGCTGTCTGTACTCATACGTGCAGCCTGAGCCTTAACTCTGGAGAGAACCTCGGTCAATTCTTTCAGTTCCTCTGCATAGTTCTTCACCGCCTCTTCTATGACGGCAGGATCGGTTGCCTTTATTTGGTTGGGATCAACGGAAAGACCAGCACCCTTCAACTGAGACAAAGCAAGCTGCGCTTCGGCTGCTGCCTGTCCTGCGCTGGCAAGATTGGCTGCTGCTGCACTTAGAGCTGCACCCTGTGCAAGAGCCTCGGGATCTACACTCATCACTACCGGAGCACCTCCTGCTACTACTGGAGCAGCACTTGATGCTGCAAGCGAACCTCCTGCAACAACAGGATTACCCTGTGGAATAACAACCTGCTGAACCTGGTTGGATGGAACGGCATGTTCTTCGGACTTATCAGTTACTCGCTCAAAACCGGACAAGACGAACACCAGCACCTCTGTTCCCATTCCCAGGAAAAGCATTATATTGGCTCCTGGCAGATGGGTCAGTTTGAACAGTGTACCGAGAATAACGACTGCAGCACCCCAACTGTAGGCATACTGCATGAAAGTCTGCCCTGCCATGGTGTCCATCCACTTCTGTATCTTGTATATGATAAACATGATATTACTTTGGTTTTAGGTTATACTTATTGTCGCTTAGACTATATATAATATATAAGGTATGTTTTACTATTTTCTCGCTCTGGCATTATCTACTACCATACTTCTCACGCATCGGAAACCGATGAAACAGCGTGGCTGGTTCTGGTATTCATAACTGCGCCAAGCCGAGCGTATCATACTCTCTGGGTCTTTCCATGAACCACCTCGGACAGATTTCTTCTTCAGACGATAGGGATCCTCCAATGCAGCGTTATACTTCAGTTCGGGATTCATGTCGCTCATGGCTTCCACGCCAGCCTCAGTATATACTGTGCTTGTCCACTCTGCCACGTTTCCTGCCATATCAAACAGACCACTGGAGTTTGCACTGAATATACCGCACTGCGATGTTATCAAACTGCCATCCTTGGTATAGTTTCCCCTGTCTGGCTTGAAGTTGGCATAAAAACAGCCCTTGTCGCTCTTCACCTCCTTGGCTTCCCATGGGAAGGCATGTCCTTCCTTGCCACGGGCAGCATACTCCCATTCTACCTCGGTCGGGAGGCGATAGCGCTGAAGATGAGTGGCATAGGCACCCATTCCCACGTTCATCATCTCTGTACGCCATGCACAGAATGCATTGGCCTGTTCCCAATCCACACCTACCACGGGATAATCGTCATAGGCAGAATGCGAGAAGTACAGTTTCATGTACCTTTCGTTGTCGGCATTATCAAAATCGTTCACCCAGCATGTAGTATCGGGATATATGTTCACGATATATGTATTCAAGAAATCCCATGGTCCGCTCAAAGGACGTGTGATGGTCTGGCGCACTATCTTGCCCTCATCGTCTATCCATGCGGTGTCCTTGGAAATCATCACCACTTCGTTCTCATTCACCTCGTTATCGGTGTTCAGGTCTCTCTGCTTGGGATCCAGACGGTACTTGCGCTGCGCAGCCATGGCATAGTCATAGATTTCGTAGCGATAGTTCATCTGGCTGGCATCCAGCATTCTGGTTCCATCTATGGGATGCGTCACATACACGCTCTCTATGGCTCGCAACTCATCCTCGGTAGCCTTGCGCTCAGAGGGAATGGGCTTATTCCAGTTCAGGTGCGGGGTTACGGGTTCGCCATAACGGTCCTCCTCTATCTTAAAGGTTTCGTCGCCACCATAGGCAGGATCAGCCAGACGCTCTCGGATAATGCTATCGCGCACCCAGTTCACAAACTGTCTGTACTTCGCATTGCTCACCTCATGTCTGTCCATCCAAAAGCCATCTACACTGATGTCTTTTCTTGGAAAAGCAGTTCCCCAAAGGGTATCGTTCTCCTCCAGACCTATCTTCAGGCTTCCCTTGTTCACTGCCACCATGCCAAAGGGTGCCGATTCGCTGACGGAAGCTCCTCTCACTCCCACCAGTTCACCACCATTAGCCATGGCATTGCTCTTGGTTCCCATACAAGCGGTAAGCAGCATGCATGCCATAGCAAGCATGAGCACTGCCGTCAAGGATTTCATTTTCTTTGTCATATCTTGTGTTTAATCTTATCTTTCTCTATCACTATTCCGTTTTCACAGCCATCTCACCGACTGGTGCTTGTTCTTGCCTTTCTTGTCCAGATTCAATTCCATCACATAACCGATATGAATCTCGTGTGTACCATTATGGATTGCTATGCCTCCAGTGTACATCTCATAGCTATAACCTATGTCCACTCCTCGGAAGTTGAGCCCCAACAACAGGGATGCGCTCACCAAAGGACTATAGTTCACACCTGCATACATCTTGCCTTTTTCACCATCGTAGCACAAACGGGCAGAAATGTCTGCTCTCCATGCCATCAGATCCGTACGGAACATGGCTGCCGTCCTTAACGAGAACTCTGGAGTGCGGCACCTCAGTCTGTGTCCACCCATGGCATACATAGTAGGCACGGTCCTCATTTCAAACTGTTTGTCATCACCCATGCTTATCCTTGGAGATAGCAAGTGGGTTACCGAAGCTCCCACATACCATACATCCCTACGTTCAAACCTCAGTCCCATGTCCATATCAAAGGCAGTTCCGTTCACATCGGCGGTAGGCACATATTCATCCGAAGTTCCCTCGCCCAACACCACATCGGCTCCGTTGAAGGAGTTTGCCATCAATGCCAGCCTTAGCCCAGCACTCAGCACGTATTTCTTGCCAAAGGGATGATGGTAGGCATACTGCAACCATATCTTCTTATTGGAGAAAAGTCCGATTTTATCGTTCAAGAAGCCGGCTCCCATACCATGCCTCTCTGCCTTGGGCATAAAGAACATTGGCAAGTCGCCATGAATGAGCATCGTCTGTCCGCCGTCCTCAAATCCTGCCATCTCCATTCGGTATGCCGCATTCACATCCAATGTGGCTGACCGTCCTGCCGCTGCAGGGTTATAGAAACTCTGGAACCTCCAGTAGTTGGTAAAAGCTACATCGTCCTGTGCCATAGCCACCAATGCCGGTAACATCATTGCCAGTATAGTCAATAGCCTTTTCATCTCTTAGAATAACGCAAACGGAGTTAATTTATTGCCTCAGGCGTGCAAATATACGTATTTTATTTGAGATTATGCATAAAACACGCAAACTGGTACATGAAGTTTATTGCAAAACACACGCCTATTGTTATTATATCAACAAAGGCAATGCCATCGCACTGCCCTTGATATCCTGACCTGTAGTTGCTGACCTCTTAATACTCTTCTTCATCCCATAGGAAGTCCTCCTTCTGAGGATAGTCGGGCCAGATGTCCTCTATGGTTTCATACACATCGCCCTCATCCTCTATCTCCTCCAGGTTCTCTATAACCTCCAGAGGTGCACCGCTTCTCACGGCATAGTCAATCAACTCTTCCTTGGTTGCAGGCCAAGGTGCATCCTCCAACTTGGATGCCAATTCCAAAGTCCAATACATATCTTATTCTGCTTTTGTTTTTAAAGTTCTCCTTCTCCAGGCATATAGGCCTTTTCATGGCACAAAGATAGTATTATTATCTAAACTACCTACTATTTTGCCAAAGAATTTCGCTTTTTCCTGCCAAAAAGTTTTCTCTGAGAGCCAGTACAAACAAGAAATCGCTCAAACGGTTCACATATTGCAACACCTCGTCAGGGACAGAAGCTTCACGCGCCAGGCCCAGTATGCACCTCTCTGCCCTGCGGCAAACCGTGCGGCAGACATGTGCCAGGGCAGCAGATTCCACACCACCCGGAAGAACAAAACCTCGCCATGCAGGCAACTCTGCATTCCACTCGTCTATCTGCCTCTCCAATGCCTCCACATCCTGGGATAGCACGCATGATGGGCCTTGCACCTTCACATCTCCCTCGGTGGCAAGCACAGCGCCCATGCAAAAGAGCACGTTCTGGCATTGTATAATGCTGCTTCGGGCCGTTTCATCGGAAATCTTCGCCAAAAGCAAACCCAGGAAGCTATTCAGTTCATCCACTGTACCATAAGCGTCCAGACGAATGCAGTCCTTCCTGACTCGTGTTCCACCCACCAGAGAGGTTTCCCCTCTATCCCCCGTTTTGGTATATATCCTTGCCATACTACCAGTTTATTACATAGTGTTGTTTGTTCAAGTCCTTACGGGCAAAGGCAATGCCCAGGTCGTACAAGTCAAAAGTCACAGTTATCCTTGCATCGTTCTTCAAACGTTGCCAGAATTCCTTCTTCTTATGTATATTCAGCACCACCATCATTGTGCCTTCTGCCAGAAATCCCAACGACTGTTCGTTACCTGCCTCAACAAGGATCATATCTGCCACGGCATCTGCCTTTGGACTTAGTATCTTTATACCCTTGGCTCCATATTTGCTGGCATCGCACAATACATTGTCCATACCCTCGCAATACATTGTCCGGGGCTGACGGAAATTAGCCAGCCGGAACAATAAATGGCGCAAGCCCTTCACCCTCCGCTTCTGCCACCAACGGAGATTCCTGTCCATCTCGTCATAGGCATAGTAACTGCTATTGTTGTACAGAACATCCGTAACAAAGCCAAAGGCAAAGGGAGAATGCACCCCGTAGCCTTTACGCTTGCGGAATCTCATCAACCATATTATGGGATTCTGAACCAGCAACATTTCTCACATACGACTATATTCTACAAAAGACGGACCAAGTTCTCAGTAGCCCTTCACAATACACAGGACGGTACTGAAGTGGGCCATAGCACCCAAAAGCACAAAGATATGCCAGATGGCATGGAAGTTCCTGCGCTCGTCATGTGCAAAGAAATACGTTCCACCTGTGTAGAACAAACCTTCGGCAAGCAAGAATACCAGTGAAAGGACAGAAAGGCGCGAATATACACTCTCGGCTATCAGCAAACCGCTCCACCCCATGAACAGGTACAGACCAAGGGAAAGGCGTGGCCATTTACCAAAGGCTGCAAGTTTATATACGACACCAAGGACCACGAAGAACCATTGTATGCCGAATACCAGCCAACCCAGCCAACCGCCTACCACACCGATGGCTATGGGGGTGTACGAGCAGGCTATCATCACATAGATGCTAATGTGGTCGCACTTGCGCAGGGCACGTTTCAAACGTCCTGGTGGCACCATATGGTAGACGGTGCTTGCCAGGAACATCAGGAACATGCCCACGATGAAGAAGATGACACCAAAGGACATCTGCCATCCTTGTGCCGTGGCTGGCCATATCAGCCAAATGCAACTCAGTGCAAACACGACACCAGCCAGATGTGTCCAGCTGTTGCCGTGCTCAAAGGGTACTTCCTTCATTAGAATTCAAACTTTTCTATCTTCAGTTGGCCACAGTCCAGAAGAATACCTGCATACTCCTTGAACTCGGGTGTCTGTTCGTGCAGGTCAAGTGATGCCTGGTCTTCCCAAGTCTCGCAGAACATGAACACATCGGGACGTGTGGCACTCTCAAAGACATCGTATGCCTTGCATCCCTGGTGTGACTGACTCTTTCCGGTGAGTGCCATGGCAGCAGCCAAAGCCTCGTCATAACGGCCCTCATTGGCCTGGAAGAAACAATTTAATCTTAACATAGTTGTATTTACTTGATAATTATTGGTTATTTATACTATATTTCACACATAAATGTTTTCTGTGGTCATTGCTTATTCTTGTTATCTCACACAGAATCCACAGAAATCACAGAATTACCTGTCCTGTAGATATTAACTTACGCTGGCGCTGGAATCCACGGAATTGTCGCTTGGGGCTGAAGCCCTGCGACGGGCTGCGCGGTGTTAGTGCCAATGGTTTTATGTTTACACTGCGCCAGCCGTCATGACGGAGTCTATGACAAATTCTGTGGATTCAAAACCTTTAATGTTCACCTTCTTTTAATTCAATTTAGAGTAAATCTCTGTGGATTCTGTGAATTCTGTGTGAGATTATCTTAATTTCATTTAGAGTGTACCGTCTGGTTGATATTTGGTTTTCACACAGAATCCACAGATTTCACAGAATTGCCTGTCATGTAGATTGTAATTTACGCTTTCGCTGGAATCCACGGAATTGTCGCTTGGGGCTAAAGCCCGGCGACGGGCTGCGCGGTGTTCGTACTACTGATTTTAGTTCACATTGCGCCAGCCGTCATGACGGAGTCTATGACAAATTCTGTGGATTTAAACTCTTTACTTTTCACTTTCTTTTAATTCTTTTAATGTATATCTCTGTGGATTCTGTGAATTCTGTGTGAGATTATTCTCAATTCAATTTACAATTCTTTTGATACCATCCATAAGGTTATCGGTATTAAAGTTAATAAGTAATCCAACCTTCTTGTCCATCAGTCTCAAATATGTAAGGATTTGTTTGTGATGAATCGGTTTGATTTCCTCCACAGATTTGAGTTCTACTATTACTCTATCATCAACCAGTAGGTCCAGCCGAAGACTATCGGTGATGTTTATACCTTTATAATTGACCTTTATCTCAACCTGTGATTCTACAGGAATATCATTAAGTTTCAATTCATGTATCAACGCCTGTTCGTAGACACTTTCCAATAGTCCAGGGCCTAATTGTTTGTACACCTCTATGGCACAACCTATTATCTTGTAAGTAAGACTATCTGTATTGTCCATAATTGTAACTTGGTTTAGTGGTTATGTTTTAGGTCGAATCTTTTTATTTCACACAGAATCCACAGAAATCACAGAATTGCCTGTCCTGTAGTTGTATTTTACGCTGGCGCTGGAATCCACGGAATTGACGCCTGGGGCTGAAAACCTGCGACAGGCTGCGCAGTGTTAGCGCCAATGGTTTCACGTTCACAATGCGCCAGCCGTCATGACGGAGTCTATGACAAATTCTGTGGATTCAAAACCTTTAATGTTCACATTCTTTTAATTCAATTTAGAGTAAATCTCTGTGGACTCTGTGAATTCTGTGTGAGAATATCTTAGAGTGTGTCGTCTATGTTGATGTTTGGTTTTCACACAGAATCCACAGAAATCACAGAATTGCCTGTCCTGTAGTTGTATTTTATGCTGGCGCTGGAATCCACGGAATTGTCGATTGGGGCTGAAGCCCGGCGACGGGCTGCGCGGTGTTAGTGCCAATGGTTTTATGTTTACACTGCGCCAGCCGTCATGACGGAGTCTATGACAAATTCTGTGGATTCAAAACCTTTAATGTTCACATTCTTTTAATTCTTTTCCAAGTAATTCTCTGTGGATTCTGTGAATTATTCGCCTACGCTCATCAAGCTAAAGCAGTCTGTGTGAGAATATCTTAGAGTGTGTCGTTAGCGAGAGAATTTTTCACATGAGAGACCGTTCTAAAGTTTGGACATGAACTTCTCCTTATTTATAATATATCGTACGTGTTCGCCTTCGCCGACTGGGCCTTGCTCGTCATAGGCCTCGACGTGGAAGGTGAGTTTGCGACCTTCGCGGGAGAGCAAGGTGGCTGTGGCAGAAACGGACTTGCCAAGTGGAGTGGGTTTCACGTGGGAGACGGAGATATGGCTTCCCACGGTAGATTCGCCATCCTCCAGTTCATCCTGCACGCAAAGCATGGCAGCATTCTCCATCAGCGCCACCATCATGGGGGTGGCAAGAACCGGCAGGTCACCACTGCCTACGGTGCAAGCCAGATGCTTCTCCTCCACAACAATTGTACTTGTATGGGTCTTAGGATTCAGCATATTCTGTATTTCCTTGCGGAAGTCGTATTTCACCGGCGCTTTGTAGACGTTATACCCCAAAGCCTGGGCAGCCTCCACATTGGCCTGGGCATCGTCTATGAACAGGCATTCTTCGCCCTTGGCACCAAGTTTGTCCAGTACGGCAAGGAAGATGTCGTCATTGGGTTTGGACATGTGCATCTCCTGCGAGAGAAAGAGATGGTCAAAGTACTCCTCGGCCTTGCCACCGAAGTACTTCTGGGCTATGTGCACCCAATGCGCCTCGTTGGTGTTGGACAACAGATGCACCTTGTAGCCCTCTGCCCTCAGTTGCTTGATAAACTCCAATTTATAGACAGGTATGCTCAGCAGGCAATCGTTCCACGCCTCCAGCACCTGCTCGGCTGTGGTGCCGGGACGACAGAACTTCTGTATGCCAGATACGAAGTCCTCTGTGGAGATATCCCCCGTCTGATACAGATCCATGGCACCGTTTGCCACCAGCCCATCGCATAACGTGGCCTTGGCTCTTCCGTTCTCTGCACCGGCAAAATCGGGACGCTGCAGAATCACGCTTGGGTCGGCACCCAAAGCACGGAAACTCTCCAGACATCGGGGCATGTCCAAGTCTATCAGCACACCTCCCAGGTCAAATATCACATGCTTAATCATACAACTCAATATATTCGTAAGTATTTCCCACGACGGACAGGTATCGTTCAAAGTCCTCCTTTGCTATCACCACCGTACCACGGCAATCATTGGGGTGGAAACTCAGCGTCTCCGCCTCCTGAAGCGTTGCATCCAGAAACAGGTGCACATGGTGCTCCTCGTCGTTTATAAGACCGAAGGGCGACACGCTGCCGGGTTCAAGACCGAGATATTTCATCATACGTTCAGGCGAGGCAAAGGACAATTTGCCGGGAGCAGGCAAGCCACGGCTCTGCAAGGCCGCCTTCAGACGTTGCTCCAGGCTATGGATATCCAGATTGTGGTCGCAATGGTAGCACACCAGATAGTGGCGGTTGCCCTTGTGGTTGCGCAGGAATATGTTTTTGCAATGCACGCTCCCGTCGTCCTTCCACCAGCGCTTTGCCTCCTCTATGGTCTTTCCCTCAGGATGGCTGTAGTTGGTAAAGGGGATATCGTGCTCTCGCAGATATGCCAATACAGTCTCTTCTCGTGTCATTCTCTTTTCTTTTATGCCTCAAAGATACAGACTTTTACTTGTAAAACCATGAATCAGGAGCGGTTTTTAGCGCAAAAGTATTAAGATATCGTCTGTGCACACACATATTGATTGGATAATGCAAGAAAGGGGAATGGCAACCTGGCAGGCAAAGGACATAAAGGAAACGCCCTGTCTCCTTTGCGGAATACAGGGCGTCTGTTATATCAGATAAGGATTAGACCTTATGCTGTTGGAACTTATGGTTTAGTTCTTGGTAACCTTAACACCGTTTACGATGTAAACACCTGCGGGCAGGCTGTTGATGGTGTTGATGTTACCCTTACCTACGAGCTGACCAGCAGCGTTGTAGATGTTACCGTTCTTAACCACCTTGTTCATAACCTCGTTGATAGCGCTCTCGATAGAAGCACCGTTCAAGCTGATAGTGATGTTAGAAACAGCCTTAACGTCCTCACCGAACTCAGCCTTGATGTAAGCAGAGTTAGCAGCAACGTTGGTCTGAGCGGTAACGAACTTGAAGCCATTCTCGCTTGCTACGAAGCCCTGGTAAGGCTTAACAGCAACCTGCTTGAATGTACCAACCAAAGCATTACCCAACTGGTGAACCAAGGTATCAACCTTTGCACCATGCTCGAGAGTAACCCAACCGTACATACCCTCCAATGCAGAGTTCAGGTAGTTGTTGTCCTCAGAACCGTCAACGAATTCACGACCCTCGTTTGCAGCAGCGAACTCAGCCTTGATTCTAACAGTAGCGCTGTCTACGCTCTCGTAGTTCTCGGCATCGCCAACAAGTGCAGTGTTACATACCAGGAAGAAAGGAGTACCAGCCTTGATGGTAACACCCTCTGCAACGGGACGGAGAGAGATAGTAGTATCGGTCTCGGTAACGAGAAGGTCAGCGCCATAAGCAACGAGATCCCATTCGTTCATTTCGTCACCAGCAACAACCTTAACGTCTACGGGATAAGTGTTAGCGTAAACGCGACCGGGCCACATCCACTTGGTGAACTGAGCGGGAATCTCTTCCTCAACAACGGGTACGCTGGTAGCCTCGATGCGCATCATAGAGTTGCTGCCCAAAGTGGTAGCGTTCCATGTTACGAGAGCACCGTCTGAACGCTGGCCGTGGAGGTAAGAGTTCTGGCGGTTGCCAAGAACGTCGGTCCAACCGATGAGGTTAGTACCTGCACCAAGAGCGTTAACGTCGAAGAATGTGGGCTTAGCGCTCAGCACGCAAGGCCATGCACCCTGCAGGAACAAGCCGCTACCCTTGTGCTGGATCATGTAAGTAGAGTCAGTAGCCTGGATGAAGCGGAAGAGCTGAGCATCCTGAGAACCCTCAACAGCATCCAATTCCTCCTGAGTGAAGAAGAAGATGTTCATATCCTCTCTGTAAGCCTCAACCTCAACTACGGGGATGTACTGACGGATAGTATCCTTGACACCATTGATCTCGTGCTCATAGATGCTGGTAGAGTAACCGCTTGCAGCGTACTTGTTCCAGAGAGAGCGATAAACCTCTACAGAGTCGGTAGTCTCCTGAATGCGAGACTTAACAGCCTTAGAACCGGTCTTGTCCCAACCGAAGGTGTCGTACAAGCTCTCAGCGGGGAATGCGAAGCGATACCAAACACCAGTCTGAACCTTGTTGGCAGAAGCCAGAGCGTTAGCCTCAGAATCAGCAATAGCCTTAACATGAGCCTCAGACTCAGCGGGAGTGTAAGCACCGTTCTCGTTGTAAGTCTTAGCCTTAGCTACAACAGCAGCGATGTTGATATTGCCAAAGTTCTCTTTAGTCCATTCGCCGGGGTTAGTACCGATGGGGAACAGAGCCTCGAGGTTGGTGGGAGCAGCGTCGATAGCGTTACGCAAAGCAGCGGGGTTAACATAAACAGCGCCCCAAGCCTCGCCAGCAGCAACGATAGCATTGTAATTAGCAACGAAGGTCTCGTTAGCCAACAGACTTGTGCTGTCACGGTTGTAAGCAGCCTCGTCCCAAGTAGCTACAGCAGCAGAGAGGTTGTCAGCAATTTCCTTGCGTGCCTGATACTGAGAAACAGCGTAGCGAGTAGCCATGTGAGGATTCTGTGCCAAGCTGAACTCAGCAGCGTGCCAGTAACCACGAGCCTCACCACCATTAGAACCTTCCTTCTTGACAGTCATCAAAGAGTAGAAGCGGAAGTACTTGTAGCCAGTAGCATCGAAGCCAGTAGAAACTACTGTTTCGCCCAGGTCGTTGAAGGGAAGGTCGATTACACCAAGGTCGGTACCCTCGTCGAAGGTTGTTTCGTTTGTGGGCTCCTCGTTGTAACCCTTAACGGTGAGCTGAGTGATATGGTCACCATTAGCATTGTTACGACGAGTAATAGTTACCTTGTACTCACCCTCCAGAGGTTCAGCAACCTCTACCTGGAGATAGTGTACGCCCCAATCAACGTTGCCATCCTCCCAACGAGAGTGCCAGTAAGTGTTGGGGTTACCGTCAATAAGGAAGTCATAGATGGTCTTGCCAGAAGGAATGCTCTGAGCATCGTTGGTTGTGTACTGGCTATAGAACTGGTCAGCGCTTGTGGTAACCATACCTACCATAACAGAGTCCTTAGCAATCTCCAACTGTGCGGGGAAAGCAGCAGCGATGCTGTCTGCGAAGTCAACCTTTGCACGGATCTCCTTCTGAGAGGGGAGCTTGGCCATCCAAGCCTGAACAGTTGCCTCGTCAACAGGAGTGAGGTAGAACTGGCTTACGAGAGCGCCACCGCTCCAACCTACGATGTTGCCGCTGGGATTACCCTTCTGAGTAGTCTCGTTGTAACCGTGACCACCAAGGTGCATGTAGTTGAAGCTCTTCTCGGTTGTGTAACCGTCCTTCAAATTAGCAGCATTAGGATTGCCGGGAATAAGAGAACGGATAGCAATCTGGGGAACCTTGCCACTCTCCAGAGTCTTCTCACCATACCAGTCGATAACGAACTCGGCGGTGTCGCAAAGCTCGAATGTAGCAGCTGTAGACTGAATGATAGGCTTGAGAGACTTCTTGTCGTACTGGTTAATGATGTGGTAGGTGGGAACAGAGTCGTTGTTAGAACGCTCGAACCAGAACAGATAAGCAGCATCATCCTTAACACCAGCCCACTTGGCATTAGCATCGGCAGCATATACAGCCTTGGTGCCGGGGATGTCGGTATTGATGATCTCCTTAACGTCACCAGCCTCTACATAACCATCCATGCCAGGCTCCAGGAACTCGTTAGAGTTGTACTCATCAGCACTCTCCTGAGTATGGAAGATAGTATCTGACTTGGTTACGAGGAAAGGAACTGCGCTGTTAATTACATAGTAGCCATTCTCGATCTCAGCCATTGCACGAGCAACAGTGTTGTTAATCAAAGAGTCGTAAGCATGGCTGTACTCGGCTGTGAACTTGTTCAAGTCCTCGGTAGTAGCGAACTGAGTCTTTACATAATCCAAACCACCCTGAGTAGCATAACCTGCGATTACAGCCTCAACATCCTCTGTCTTCTGGATGAAGTATTGAGCAATATCCTCCTTGTAGTTAGCATAGGAAGTACCAACGTTCTCACCTTCTCTCAAAGCATCTACATCGATAGAGCCAGAAATGCTCTCGTAAGTAGTATTCAAAGCATTGTAGGGAGCCTCGAAGGGATCAATGTTGGTTACGTCGATCTCAGCAATCTCGAACACGTTACCGTCATCGTGCTGAGTCCAAGTGTTCAAGATAATACCTTCATTGGTCTGGTTGGGGATCTGAGAGTTCATGCCATGAGCACCAATCTGCATGTACCAAGGGTGCTCGGCATTGTATGAACTTTCAGTAATAGTCAGAACATGAGCCTCCTCGATGGTAGCAACATAAGCACCACTCTGACTAACATACTTGTTTGCGCCAACGCTGAACAGATAGAAGTTCTCACCTTCCTTCACAATCTTGAAGTGCTGGTTGGTGTCCATAGGATTGTACTCCACTGTTCCTACAAGCTTACCATTACCTGTAGCAAGAGTGTTGGGCAAAGCCACACTGTACAACAGGAACGTTCTGGGAGACTTGATGGTATAAACGCTCTCGTTGTTCAAGTCTTCAAGGTTTGTGATAGGCGTAACGCCACCCTGAGCAAAAGCAACAACGCTGAACAATACCATCATCAGAAAAGAAGTAATCTTTCTCATAATTGTTTGTTGTTTGGTTAATAATTAGGTTTAGTAAATAGAATTGTTCTAAATCGGTTAATAATAAATAAGGTATAACTCTCGCGCCTCCATGGGCCGCTGCCCGGTGTTTTTCATGCAGACACAATGGGTGCTTTTGCACCTTTGGGAGACAAAGTTAGGGAAAATATGCACTCCCCCCTACATATGTGCGCAAGATATTTCTTTATATTAACCTTTTTTAACATTATTTCCCAGCTCGTCTCTATCGTGCATCCAGGATGGAAGAGTGCAGTTCCCTGCCACGCAGATGGAGTTCCTTTACGTTGAAACCTGAGATTTTTAGCAAGGGACTGGAAGCACGCGCATCGTTTTCACTCCATTTCAGTGTAATTTCCTTTCGCTCACCCGGAAGCAGATGAAAGTAGTTGTCGGAGTATTCTACGGGCAGAATCTGCTCTCCATCCTCGGTGCAAAGGTTCAGGCGAAGCATCAGTGCAGTTGTGGCACCGGTATTGGATAGCACTATAGTGCCGCAGTCGGCACCCACAGAGGAATGTATCCCCACCTGGGCAATGCTCACAGAATCAAGTTCCATGGGCGAATTGCTGCCCCACAGGAAATAGGTGTTTGTGGAAAGGTTCTCGTTGTTTAGGTTGGATATTGCCTCCAGGCGGAGCATGAAGGACTTGGTGGTATCAGGAGAAAGTGCCTGGAAGCAGTTTACGGTAGAGTCGGAAGGCAGGTGTGCCAGGGCAGACTTCTTCCACACTTCCCTGCCCTGCAGGTCGTAGATGGTGGCAATGGCCTTGATGTCCTGGGCTGGATTCATCATGTTGACCAGCTGCACCTGGCGGGTGGAGGCATTGTACTGGACGTGGAGGGGTTCGCAAGCCTTCTTGATGCCGAAGAATGCCGCCGTGGGATCGAAGTAGTAGTCGTAGGTCTGCCACACCATAGAGGGCCAGCAGGAGTGGCTCATCCAGATGATGAGACCCTGGCGCTGGAGGTTGGCACTCTCGTACATGGCACGATAGCCGTCGTAGTTCTGCCACTGTGCCAGGGCGGCGTATGCCTTGGCAGGATGAGTGCCCAGGCGCTCAGGCATCTTCTCGGCATATACCCTATCCTCTCCAAAGCGCTCGGCCAGCAGCTGGTTGAAGGTGGAACCGTACTGTGCACCCTTCTGTGTGAAGTCGTGCTTGCCCCAGAATTCGTTTTGAGGACACAGGTGCTCTGGAGCGAGCATGCGACAGAGGCTCTCGTAGTTAGGTACATTTGGCATACCACGCTCGGAGTGCAGTTTGCCTGTCTGTATCTCGAAGTAGTCCTTCACGGGCAGTGCACGGTAGGGACCGTGTCCGCTGACACCATCGTCGGCAGAACTGGGGAAGTACAGGGCACCGGGTGCCAGATGCTGTACGAGCTGTGCCAGCTGCTTGTCCAGGGTTTCGGGAGGATAGCCCTCGTTGCGTCCGCAATACAGCGCTATGCTGGGATGCTGACGTATGCGACGCATATAGTCGTTGGCATTGGCCATGAACATTGGTTCGTTGTGAGGATTGGGTCCGTCGGCAGGGTTTGCCAGCCAGAAGTCTTGCCACACCATGATGCCGTGGCGGTCGCAAGCCTCGTAGAACTCCTCGTCGCCTGTCTGTCCCACCCAGTTGCGTATCATGGTGCAGTTCATCTGCTTATGGTATCCTACGGCAATATCGTATTCACGTCCACGATAGTTGAGGTGGTTTTCCGAGAAGCCCCAGTTGCCACCCAGAGGAATAAAGCGTTGTCCGTTGATATAGAGCTGCAGGCGCGACATCTCGTCCTTGTAGGTCACCTCGCGTATTCCTGCCTGATATTCCAAGGTAGCAGGAGAATCTGCATGCTCAGTATGGAAAGCATAGCCGGCATGGTACAGATGGGGGGTACCATATCCGTTGGGCCACCAGAGGCGCATCTGCTGATTGCGCAATTGTGCATACTCCTGTGGCGAGAAGGTAACCTCCATTTCGGAATCTGGAGTCAGAACGATGTCCTTTTCAAACTTTATGTCGCCAATATGCCCGACAAGTCTTCCCCGAACCGGTGCAGAAAGGTGGTTACGCACAAAAACCGAGGGTTTCATCGTGGCTTTCCCATCAGCAAGGGATGTATTCACTATGGGGTCGGAGATGGTAACGGCATCTGTGGAGGTGAGGTAGACATCGTTCCAAATGCCCACTTCGCGCCCAGGTATGGTGGTTATCCAGTCCCAACCGATGGTAGCATGGAAGGTGGGGTTGTCGCCACCCAGGACGCCGCCGTTGAAACTGGTGTTTTCTGCTGTTTTGGTCTTTCGTGCACCAGGATTGGCATTCTTCTCTACATAGACACGGAGTTCGTTGTCGTCCTCCTTAACATGGTCGGTGATGTCGAACTGACCGCGCATGAAGGCACCCTCTATCTTGCCAACCTGCTTGCCGTTGAGCACAACCAGGGCCTTCCAGTTGATACCGTCGAAGTTGAGCAAGATGCGTCTTCCCTTCATCTTTGAGGGGACATGGAATGTACGTTTGTAGAGGAAGTCGCGGTTGAAGAACGACTCGGATATCATGGCAAGGTTGTCGTCGTAGTTGGGGGCGGGCAAGGCACCGGCATTGTAGTAGCTGGAGAGCACGGTGGCTGGTACGGTGGCAACTATCTCTGGCCCCAGAGGCACGGCCTTCTGTGAAGGGTCACTGATGGGACACACGGTCCAGTTACCGCCATTGAGCATGTATTTTCCCCCATTCCATCGCTCCTGTACTTTGGCAACAGGACGGACACCACCACGGCCGTAAACTTCCATCTCGCTGAGGCAAGCGGCATCGGTATTGCTAACGCGGACATAGCGTGCAGAGGCGGATAACGAGTAACGTTGACTTGCGTAGCTTGATGAGCGCAGGCGAATAACGTTTAACGTTGAACGTTTAACGCTGTTTGTCAGCACGGCATAGGGTTTCCAGTTCTTGGCATCGTCCGAGATTTCAATGATAGCATTGCCTCCCTCGCCCAGCCAGTGCATGCGCACCTCTTCGATATTTGCCACGGTGCCGAGGTCTACGTATGCCCAATCGTCTTTGCCAGCCTTCCATACGCTGGTGAAGCGCTGTGCAGGGAAGATGTTGCGAACGGGCTTGCCATTGCGCATGAAGGTAACCTCCTTGATGGACCAATAGAAGGCGTTGTTCTGGCGGAAGGTGAGTTCTATGGAATTGAACGTGCGCTTGCCACGGAGCTTGAAGGTCTCCTTCAGTTCGCGTGCCATGGCGGTAGCCTCTTCTGTCTGCTTGTTGGGGTCGTTGATGACCTTCCTTCTGCGAAGTCGTCCAGGCAGAGTGTCGCTCTTTATTGTATAGGTATATGACTTGGCACCCATGACCTCGCATTGCATGGAGTAGTGCTCGAAGGGCTTGTCCTGGTCGTATGCCACGAAACCCTCTACAACCACCTCGTCGGCCTCGATGTCCATATTATACCATCGGTAGGTCAGTGTGGCTGTACTGCCCTCAACCGGTATGCGCGACCACTCGCTATTGTTGATGGTCAGTTTGCGCTCGTTGTGAGGCAGAGGCTTGCCATTTGCCAGAACCTCCATAAAAGCCGGCTGGCCAGTGGCCACCACGCCATCTGTGAGAAGTTGGGCGGTAAGGTTGAGGTCGTGCGCTCCCGACTGATAGACGGCACGGTGCAGGGCAAGGTTGCGGTATGCTGTGTCTGTCTGCAACGTGGGACCAAAATATTCGTCGGGATTGCCAGGATACACACCTATGCCACGCGACAGTTGGGCATGAAGGGGCACTGTCTGCAACATGAATAGGCAAAGAAGGAACAAAGAGAAACGGGTACGGCGACCGGGGAATGAGAGTGAAGTGCTTGTCATAAAATACATATCGGCATAGGATGATACTACGGACAAAGTTAATGAATTTTATGATTAAAGCGCCTCATGTGGCAGGAAGTTTCTGCCTATGGGTAGATATATTACTTCGGGAGGGCGAAAAAACGCCCTCCCGAAGTCAAAGGTCGGTCCTCCCGAGGACCGAGGCGAGAGTTCCCGGTTCTTTCGGGTCGGTCCTCGGGAGGACCGATTTGGGGTACTGATTTTGCTTCACACAGAAATTAGCAGAAATATAATCCCCACGCTCGTACTGATACTTTTGTTTCCTCACACAGAAATATCAACCAGACGGTACACTCTAAATGAATTTAAGATAATCTCACACAGAATTCACAGAATACACAGAGATTTACTCTAAAATGAATTAAAAGAAAGTGAACAGCAAAGGGTTTGAATACACAGAATTTGTCATAGACTTCGTCATGACGGCTGGCGCAATGTGAACTGAAATCAGTAGTACGAACACCGCGCAGCCCGTCGCAGGACTTTAGTCCCAAGCGACAATTCCGTGGATTCCAGCGAAAGCGTAAATTACAATCTACATGACAGGCAATTCTGTGAAATCTGTGGATTCTGTGTGAAATAAGAAAAAGCATCCGCCAATCAGCAGATGCTTGGAAGTTCCTCCCGAGGAACTATTAGGGGGAGAGGAGTAAAAAAGGGAGTATTGCTGGTAGCAGGGAAAGGCGCCTCAGAACATGCCTTGAATGCGGCGTATTCCAGCCACCAGGGTGTCCACCTCCTCGCGTGTGTTGTAAAGTCCAAACGAGGCACGGCAGGTGCCTTCTACGCCCAGGCGGCGCATGAGCGGTTCGGCACAATGGTGGCCAGTGCGCACGGCTATGCCGAGACGGTCGAGCAGAGTGCCCATGTCCAGGTGGTGGATGTAGGGAGTATCTGAGAAGGCGCCAAGAGGTTTCACCTCGAAGGAAATGACGGCATCGTGCTCGCTGATGTGCTCGCCAAGGGGACCGAAGATGTGCATGCCCTCGATCTCCTGCATCTTCTCTATGGCATAGCGTGTTAGGTGGCGTTCGTGCTCCTCTATCTTGTCCATGCCTATGGCAGAGAGATAGTCGAGCGCCTTGGCAAGGCCGGTGGAGGCAACATAGTCTGGAGTGCCTGCCTCGAACTTGTAGGGAAGGTCGTTGAAGGTGGTATTCTCGAACGACACGGTCTTTATCATGTCGCCACCGCCCATGTAGGGGGGCATCCTGTCCAGCCACTTCTCCTTGCCGTAGAGCACGCCGATACCGGTGGGACCATAGGTCTTGTGACCGGAGAAGGCAAAGAAGTCGCAATCCAGTTCGCCAACGTTCACGGCAAAGTGAGGTGTGCTCTGTGCGCCGTCGATGAGAACGGGCACATCGTGCTCGTGGGCAATGCGGATGATGTCCCTGACGGGGTTGACGGTGCCCATGACATTGCTGACATGGGTGACGGAAACCAGGCGTGTGCGCTCGTTGAAAAGACGCTCGTATTCGTCCATGCAAAGGCGGCCGTCGTCGGTCATGGGAATCACCCTGATCCTGATGCCGCATCTGGCTTGTGCCAGTTGCCATGAAACGATGTTGGAGTGGTGCTCCATCTGGCTAAGGATAACCTCGTCGCCCTCCTTCATGAAGGCCTGGGTGAAGCACGACGCCACCAGGTTGATGCTCTCTGTGGTGCCTCGGGTGAAGATGATTTCCGAGGTCTTAGCGGCACCGATGAACTGGCGCACCGTCTCGCGGCTTGCCTCGTGCAGGTCGGTGGCGGCTTGCGAAAGGAAATGCACGCCACGGTGCACGTTGGCATTCACGTTGTAGTATTCGTGACTCATGGCCTCAACTACACAACGCGGTTTCTGCGTCGTGGCACCATTGTCCAGATACACCAGCGGATACTTGCCGTATATGGTTTTATCGAGTATGGGAAAGTCTTGTATGTTCATAAACGGAAAACGGAAAGGTGAAAGGTGAAAGGTGACAAAGTCGGATTAAATCGTAAAACTTGTTCTATCGGAAGTGTGAAAAGGAAAACTTTTTGTGTTTATTACAACCTTATTAGTTCTACACCAGCTAAGGCAGTTTTCCGTTTTCCGTTTTCACATTTCAGTTTTAGCAAAGTTTGCATCCCTCGCACTTGCTCAGTTCGCCGCGCAGGCGCTTGTCCACGATGAGGTGAAGACGGTCGCGAAGAGCCTCCAGGGGGATGTTCTCTATAACCTCGGTGATGAAGGCCGACTTGAGCAGCAGACGGGCCTCGCTGAGCGATATGCCACGCTGGCGCATGTAGAACAGGGCCTGGTCGTTCATCTGTCCCACGGTGCTTCCGTGCGAGCACTTCACATCGTCGGCATAGATCTCCAGCATGGGCTGGGTGTACATGCGTGTCTGGCGTGTGGAGCACAGGTTGGCGTTGTTCATGGTGGAGGATGTCTTCTGTGCGTCCTTGTCCACGAGAATCATTCCGGCAAATGCACCCACGGCACTATCATCAAGAACATATTTGTACAGTTCCCTCGACTGGCAATGGGGCACCATGTGCTCTATCACGGTGTTGTTGTCCACGCGCTGCATCTTGTCAGCAATGACACAGCCGTTCAGTATGGCCTCAGAATTCTCACCAGCCATCTGCACACGGCATGCATTGCGTGTGTGGCCGTTGAAGAGAGTGAGCACGGTATGGCGCACGGAGCAGTCCCTGCCCTCCCGTATGAACACGTTGCTATAGCGTGTGCACATCAGGTTGGTCTCCTCTATCTCGTAGAGATTCAGGTGGCTATTATCGGCACAGTATGCCTCGATTACCTGGTTAGTGAGGAACTGCTGGTGGTCGATGGCATGGTCGGTGATGATGATGTCGGCCTGTGCGCCCTCTTCCATGACAATGAGCACACGGCGGTTTACCATGGTGTCCTGCTTGCCCTTGAGCATGTTGTTTATCTGAATGGGGTGCTTGGCACGGGTGTTGCGAGGCACATGGACGAGCAGCGCGTCCACGGCAAGCATGGTATTCAGTGCCACGATGCTGTCCTGACGGTCTGCTATATTATTATAATAAGGTGTAAGGTCGATGTCTGCCTCCTTGATGGAACGGCAGAACTCCGTGCGCTCGGTGGCGATGGGGGAAAGCTGTATGCCATAGTCGGGAGCAAAGTCCTGGGCAACATCGGTATACTTATATCGTTCTGCCTTCTTGGAGGGGAACCCCTGCTCGGAGAAGATGCGCAAGGCCTCTTCTCTGTGGGCGTTCATCACGGGGCATGAACGTTGCGCTATGGTGTCCCTTACCTCGGTGTAGAACTCTATGTATTGGTTGTTCTTCATTTGCAAAGCATTTACTGGGCAACATAGTCGGCAAAGCCCTTGCCGTCAATCTCCAGGGCCAGTTCAGGACCTCCTGTCTTGATAATCCTGCCGTCGATGAGGATGTGCACCACATCGGGCTTGAGGTAGTCGAGAAGGCGCTGGTAGTGGGTGATGACTATGGCGCTGGTTTCGGGCTTGCGGAGCTTGTTGAAGCCCTCTGCCACGATGCGCAGGGCATCCACGTCAAGACCCGAGTCGGTCTCGTCCAGGATGCAGAAGGTGGGTTCGAGCATGGCCATCTGGAAGATTTCGTTGCGCTTCTTCTCGCCACCGGAGAAACCTTCGTTGACAGAACGGCTGGTGAGCTTGTTGTCCAGTTCCACTATCTTGCGCTTCTCGCGCATGAGCTTGAGGAAGTCGCCGGCAGAAAGAGGTTCGCGTCCCTGAGCCTTGTAGCGTGCATTCACGGCGGCACGCATGAAGTTGGTCATGGACACGCCTGGAATCTCCACAGGATGCTGGAAAGACAGGAATATGCCTGCATTAGCCCTTTCCTCGGTGCTCATCTCAAGAATGTTCTGTCCGTTGAAGATGATCTCGCCCTCGGTAACCTCATAGGCAGGATTGCCCACGATGACATTGCTCAGTGTGGACTTGCCTGCACCGTTGGTACCCATCACGGCATGAATCTCGCCATCGTTGATAGTGAGGTTTATGCCCTTCAATATTTCTTTGCCATTGATACTGGCATGTAAGTTGCGTATTTCTAACATAGTTGTTTAACGTTGAGGACCCCCTCAATCCCCCTGTAGGGGGAGGAGCGGGTGAGCGGTGAGCGTTTAACTATTTATCGTCATCGTCCTCAGTTCCTCAGTTTGTTTCCGTTCGTTTGTCTTCCGTTTTCACTCCCAGTTGTAACTACTCCCTCCCCTTGTGGGAGGGCTGGGGAGGGGTCCTCCTCTCATCCCACTGACCCTTCAAGGCTTACGCCCAGGAGTTTCTGTGCCTCTACGGCAAACTCCATGGGGAGCTTGTTGATGACGTCCTTGGCATAGCCGTTGACGATGAGGCTTACGGCATCTTCCGAAGATATGCCTCTCTGCTGGCAATAGAAGAGCTGTTCCTCGGAAATCTTGCTCGTAGTGGCTTCGTGCTCCACTATGGCGGTGTCGTTGTGTATGTCCATGTAGGGGAATGTATGCGCACCGCAATTGCTACCCAAAAGCAGGGAGTCGCAGGAGGAGTAGTTTCTGGCACCCTCGGCATTGGCACTCACCTTGACCAGGCCACGGTAGGAGTTCTGGCTCTTGCCGGCACTGATACCTTTGCTGATGATGGTGCTCTTTGTGTTCTTGCCGATGTGTATCATCTTGGTGCCAGTATCCGCCTGCTGGTAGTTGTTGGTAACGGCTACGGAGTAGAACTCGGCTTGCGAACCGTCGCCCGAGAGAATGCAGGAGGGGTATTTCCAGGTGATGGCACTACCCGTCTCCACCTGTGTCCAGGACAAGCGGCTGTCCACGCCACGCAGGTGTCCGCGCTTGGTAACGAGGTTCAGCACACCACCCTTGCCGTCCTTGTCGCCGGGATACCAGTTCTGTACGGTAGAGTACTTGACCTCTGCCCTGTCCTTTACCACAATCTCCACGATGGCGGCATGCAGCTGGTTCTCGTCGCGCATGGGGGCGGTACAGCCTTCCAGATAGGACACATAGGCATCATCGTCGCACACAATCAGAGTGCGCTCGAACTGGCCCGTGCCCATGGCATTGATACGGAAATAGGTGCTTAGTTCCATGGGGCATCGCACGCCCTTGGGGATGTAGACAAAACTTCCGTCGGAGAATACGGCCGAGTTCAGTGCGGCGAAATAGTTGTCGCGGTATGGCACCACAGAACCAAGATATTCGCGCACCAGGTCGGGATGGTTCTTCACCGCCTCGGAGATGCTGCAGAAGATAATGCCCTTCTCCTTGAGTTTCTCCTGGAAGGTGGTCTTGACCGACACGCTGTCCATGACGGCATCCACCGCCACGCCAGCCAGTGCCATGCGCTCCTCTAGTGGAATGCCCAGCTTGTCGAAGGTCTTCATCAGTTCAGGGTCTATCTCCTTGGGACCGTCCTTCTTGCTGCTTGCCGTTGGGTCGGCATAGTATGATATGTCCTGATAGTCTATCTGTGGCATATCCAAGTGAGCCCACGAGGGCTGCTCCTGTGTCTGCCAGTATCGGAAGGCTTGCAACCTGAATTCCAGCAACCAGTCCGGTTCGCCCTTCTTAGCCGAGATAAGGCGGACAACGTCCTCGTTAAGTCCCTTCTCTATTATCTCGGTGTGGACGTCAGTGTGGAAGCCATATTCGTAATCCTTGTTTACAAACTCTCTCGTAATGTCTTCCATTTCTCTTCAATATAATTGACACCTGGCACGGAGTCCCTGTCCACGTACTTGTCCAGGTATTCCACCTGCCCCGTCATCACCGCCACGCAGACGATAAGCACCGCCCATTTGGTGACTCCGAGGATGCACCCGAGCAGACGGTTCATGAGCCCTCCCACCAGAGTCCAGTCCAGCAGTTTGGTGGCCAGAGAAGCCAGTATGCCCAATGCAATAGGGGTGACCACCCATATGCCTATGAAGGCTATGGCGCCACCCCCTATCTGCTCGTAATACTTCCATGCCAGATACAGACCTATGAAGAAACCGGTCATACTGGCCAGTTCCTTCAAGAATCCGTTCTTGAGCCCCATGACTGCTCCGTAGAGCAGTATTGCCAGGGCCACTATTTCTGTTGTATTCAGAGGTATCATCTCGACGTATTTGCCGAGCTGCTGAATAAGTTCCATCTCTATGTTGTGTTACAGCTTTGCCTTGATCTCGATCTCGGCAAATGTCTCCAGTATATCTCCTTCGCGCAGGTCGTTGTAGTTAACCAGAGAGATACCGCACTCGAAGTTGGTGGTAACCTCCTTGACATCGTCCTTGAAGCGCTTCAGGGCGTTGATCTCGCCTGTGTAGACAACGATACCGTCGCGGATGACGCGTGCCTTGTTGGTGCGGCTCACCTTACCGTCAATAACGTAGGCACCTGCCACGGTACCAACCTTGGAGATGTGGTAAACCTGGCGAACCTCTACCTGAGCGGTAATCTCTTCCTTGATTTCGGGAGAGAGCATACCCTCCATGGCGTCCTTGACCTCCTCGATGGCATCGTAGATGACGCTGTACTGACGGATGTCCACACCCTCCTGCTCAGCCAACTTGCGAGCCTGTGCGCTGGGACGAACCTGGAACGCTATGATGATGGCATCCGATGCGGCGGCCAGTGTGACATCGCTCTCGCTGATCTGACCCACGGCTTTGTAGATGACGTTGACCTTGATCTTCTCGGTAGAGAGGCGCTCGAAAGAGTCCTTCAATGCCTCGATAGAACCGTCCACGTCGCCCTTTACAAGCAGGTTCAGTTCCTGGAAGTCGCCCAGTGCGATACGACGGCCGATTTCGTTCAGGTCCACACGCTTCATGGTACGCAGACCCTGCTCGCGCGCCAACTGCTCGCGCTTGTTGGCAATCTCGCGTGCTTCCTGGTCGTTCTCCATGATGTGGAAGGTGTCGCCGGCGGTGGGGGCACCGTTCAAGCCCAGGATGGTTGCTGCCTGAGAGGGACCGATCTCGTTGACACGACGGCCACGCTCGTCGAACATTGCCTTCACGCGACCATAGTTGGTACCTGCCAGCATCACATCGCCTACACGCAGGGTACCGTTGCTAACCAATACGGTTGCAACATAGCCGCGGCCCTTGTCCAGAGAAGACTCGATGATGGAACCAGTTGCCTTGCGGTTGGGGTTTGCCTTCAGGTCGAGCATCTCTGCCTCGAGAAGCACCTTCTCCAGCAGTTCCTCAACACCGATACCAGCCTTGGCACTGATGTCCTGGCTCTGGTACTTGCCGCCCCAGTCCTCAACGAGGAAGTTCATGGCAGCCAGTCCCTCCTTGATCTTCTCGGGATTAGCGGTGGGCTTGTCTATCTTGTTGATTGCAAATACTATGGGTACATTGGCAGCCGTGGCATGAGCAATGGCCTCCTTGGTCTGAGGCATGATGCTGTCGTCGGCGGCAATGATGATGATGGCGATGTCGGTAACCTGAGCACCACGGGCACGCATGGCGGTGAACGCCTCGTGACCAGGAGTATCCAGGAAGGTGACATGGCGTCCGTCCTTCAGTGTCACGTTGTATGCACCGATGTGCTGGGTAATGCCACCTGCCTCACCGGCAATAACGTTGGCCTGGCGGATGTAGTCAAGCAGAGAAGTCTTACCATGGTCAACGTGACCCATTACGGTAACGATGGGAGCGCGTGGAACGAGATCTGACTCGTCGTCCTCTTCCTCGATAACTGCCTCGCTAACCTCGGCACTGACGTATTCTGTCTTGAAGCCGTATTCCTCGGCAACGATGTTGATAGTCTCGGCATCCAGACGCTGGTTGATGCTGACCATGATACCGATGCTCATGCAGGTACCGATAATGCTGGTAACGGGCACGTTCATCATGGTGGCCAACTCGTTGGCAGTTACGAACTCGGTGAGTTTCAGCACCTTGTTCTCTGCCATCTCGTTCATCATCTCCTCTTCCATCTGCTCGCGGAATGCCTCGCGCTTCTCGCGGCGATACTTGGCACCCTTGCCCATCTTGCTGCCCTTGGCGGTAAGGCGGGCCAAAGTTTCGCGAACCTGCTTTGCAACCTCCTCTTCGCTAACCTCCACGGGTTGTGGCTGCTGCTTGGGCTGGTTCTTCTGCTTGTTCTTGGCCTTCTTGCCCTGACCCTGCTGCTGGTTGGCGGCATTGTTGTTGTTCTTGTTGGGCTGAGACTGCTGGTTCTTGCCCTGACCCTGCTGCTTCTGCTGGGAAACTACGGCATTTACGTCCACCTTCTCCTTGCCACCGCGCATGCGCTGCTTCTTGCGGTCGGCCTGTGCCTGCTGCTGCTTTTCCTCGCGCTCGCGCTTGCGCTCGTCCTTAGATTTCTTCTTTGGACGTGTGCTCTGGTTCAAGGCAGACAGGTCTATGTGGCCCTGTACCTTCAGGCCGCTGCTGGGCTGCTGGGGAGCGTTCAGGCGGAAGACACCGTTCTCCAGAGTGCCGGTTACCTTGCCGTCGGTAATGATCTGGGGTTCGTTGGCAGCGGGCTTTGCCTCCTCTGCGGGTTTTGCCACAGGTGCTTCGGCGGGCTTTTCTGCCTGCTTCTTCTCCTCGGAGGCAGGTTCTGCCTTCTTTTTGGGAGCATCCAGGTCGATATGGCCAACAACCTTCAGCGCCTGCTTCTTTGCCTTGGCCTCTTCCTCGGCCTTTGCCTTAGCCTCTTCTTCTGCCTTAGCCTTGGCTTCTGCTTCAGCCTTAGCCTTAGCCTTAGCTTCGGCCTTTTCCTTTTCCTTGCGCTCCTTCTCCTCCTTCTGCTGCTGGAGCATGTGGTTGGCAGCGTCCTTCAGTACACTGTCAGGTTTGAACTCCTTAAGGAGCAGTTCGTACTGCTCGTCTGAAATCTTAGTGTTGAGGTTTGCCTCCACCTCGCCGCTTCCCTTCTTGTTGAGGAAATCGACGGCGGTCTGCAAACCTACGTTACACTCCTTTATGGCTTTGCTTAATCTTATACTCATTATGTGTATCCCTCCCGGGGTATTATCCTGTTAGTGTATGTGTGTTGTTTTTACTTCTCGAATTCTGCGCTCAGTATGCGGATAATCTCGTCGACGGTCTCCTCCTCGAGGTCGGCCTTCTGTGCCAGTTCCTCGCGGTTGGTACCCATCACCTGACGTGCAGTGGTGTAGCCCTGCTTCTTCAGGATGTCGATGATCCAGTCCTCAATGTCGTCGCTGAACTGATCCAGACTGATGTCGTCTTCGTCAATCTCCTCGTCAATTTCGCGGTATACGTCGATGGTGTAGCCTGTGAGCATGCTGGCCAGCTTGATGTTGGCACCGCCCTTACCGATGGCCAGAGAGATCTGGTCGCTGTCCAGAAGCACCTCTGCTCTCTTCTCCTCTTCGTTCATGTTCACGCTGTTCACTGTGGCAGGGCTGAGTGCGCGGGTAATCATGAGCTGTGCGTTTGAGGTCCAGGGCAGAACGTCGATGTTCTCGCCGTGCAGTTCGCGTACGATACCATGAACGCGGTTACCCTTCACACCCACACAGGCACCTACGGGGTCGATGCGCTCGTCAAAGCTTTCAACGGCAACCTTGGCGCGCTCGCCGGGGATGCGTGCCACCTTGCGGATGGCAATCAGACCATCGTGAATCTCGGGAACCTCGGCTTCCATCATGCGCTGGAGGAACATGGGGTCGGTACGTGAGATGATGATCTTGGGATTACCGTTGGCATTGTCCACCTTGCTGATAACGGCACGCAGTGTTTCGCCCTTGCGGAAGAAGTCGCCGGGCACCTGCTCTGTCTTGGGAAGGATCATTTCGTTGCCCTCGTCGTCGGTAACCAGTGTCTCGCGCTTCCAGCTCTGGTAAACCTCGCCATTCACAACCTCGCCCACACGGTCCTTGAACTTGTTGTACAGGGTGTCGTGCTCCAGTTCCAGGATGCGGCTTGCCAGGGTCTGGCGAAGTGTCAGGATGGCACGACGGCCGAAGTCGGCAAACTCCACGCGCTGGCTCACTTCTTCGCCCTCCTCGTAATCGTCGTCAATCTGGCGAGCCTCGCTCAGGCTGATTTCCATGTTGGGGTTCTCCACCTCACCGTCAGCCACTACCACGCGGGTGTGGTAGATCTCAAGGTCGCCCTTGTCGGGATTCACTATGACGTCGTAGTTCTCGTCGGTGCCGTGAATCTTGGCGATGACGCTACGGAAGCACTCTTCCAATACGCCTACCAAAGTGGCACGGTCAATGTTCTTTGTTTCCTTGAACTCCGAGAAAGACTCAATCAAGTCCATGGAATTCAGTGTGTTGTTTTTCTTTGTTGTTGCCATTTATGTTGTTGTTTATTTCATCCAGTATTTAGTGTATGCTGCCTCTTCGTAGGTGAAGGTGTGTGGCACCTGCTCCATCTTGGGGCGCTTCTCTCCCTCGCGCTTTACCTTCTCCTCGCAGGTGATGGTAAAGGTCTCCTCCTCCACGGCGGTCAGTATGCCGCGGTATTTGTGCCCGTCCTTCAGTTGTGTCTCTACGGGTTTCTCCAGGTGTATCTCCCACTGGCGGCGCACCTTGAAGGGGTAGCCAAGGCCGGCACTGCCCACTTCCAGTTCATAGTCCTCGTCCTCGCGGTTGATTCTTGACTCGATGTGACGGCTCAGGTCGGCACAATCTTCAATCCACACACCCTCGGCATGGTCTATGAGAACCTCGATGCGGTCGTCTGCACTGATGTTTACTTCTACCAGGAAATACTCTTTTCCTTCCAGCCATTCATTCACGGCTTGTTCTACGGCACTCTTACTGATCATCTTCTGAATAATGCTTAATGCAAGATTATTACTGCTTCTTTTAACGAAAAGTGAGGAACCTGCTTGGCCCCTCACTCTATCGTGGTGTATTCTGCGTGCAAAGATAAGGATTTTCCCTTATATATGCGCGCGCCTTCCTTTTAATATATAGTCAGATACATGAATTTTAACAAACTTTTGCATTTGCATGGCAGACGGAAGACTCTTTTCCTCATTTAACGCCTAATGCTGGCAGATAAACGCTGAATTTAACCAACTTGACCATAAACCTGATGCCATGCTATAACTTTATCTCGTCCAGATTGACCAGGCCGTTTACTATGGCGTATATGGTCAGGCCGGCTGGGGAGTGTATGTTCAGTTTCTTGGAGATGTTGCGGCGGTGGGTCATGACGGTGTTCACGGAGATAAACATGTTCTCGGCTATTTCCTTATTGGACAGTCCCTTAACCACCTCCACAATAACCTCCTTCTCGCGGTCGGAAAGAGTGTCTGTAGCATCCACTCTGGGAGCAGTAACGACATCGAGGTCTTGCGCCCCACGCATACGGACTTCATCCTCCAGGCGGTGTACGCACTCTGCAAATAGATGGTCTTCCAGCCGGCAATGGCTGAGCATATCCTCCTCCATCATATAGATATCCATCAGCACCTCGTTGAGCAACTGCACATTGCTCTTGGCTGGATAGTACTTGATGAGAATGTTCTTCAGTTCCGACGAACTTTTCTCTATGCTGCTATGGTTGTCCTGATGGCGATGGCTGAGGATATGGAAACCGTGCTCCGAGTCGGGCAAGCGTCCTGCCAGCAACTGCTCCACATAGGGATGGACATGGTTGTTCTCATAGTCCATGTGGCGCGACATCTCGGCGGCATACTCGTCATAGAACTTGAGTATCAGCACGGCTATCTGGTTGCTTGACACACCTATTGCATCCAGCAACTTGCGCTTGATGGCAGGCAGGCGGAAGTCAACGAAATACGAGTGCGACCTTTTCAAATACTCCATTAGAGCATTAACATCTACATCCTCCACCAGTTCACTCACCTTTACGTGGTCACCACCTCGGATGAAATTTACCACTGCCAGGAAAGTAGGCACATCCACACCACATTCCCGGCATACGGTCTGTATGCTGGCATCGCCAAAACCGAATGCCAGCCCGAAACGGCTTATTACCTGCAGCATGCGGTAGTCGTCGCTTATCAGTTCACTCATGGGGTCGGAGGGGCGGTATTTGTCTGTCATCTTGGGTCTATTTTGTTATTGGATAGGAGATGCCTAATTTATTCTTGCACGCAAAGTTATAAATAAATCATAACCTTTCGTGTGGCATTATCCATTTTTTTGTACCTTTGCACCATGAAATACTCACAATTAAGTATTGCTGAGCTTGGTGTCAGCATAGAAATTTCGTCCTTTTCAACACCTAACGGAGTAACGGAGTGGCATGCTATGCTGCATGTGGAACCTCTGGAGGATACTTTCCTGGGGCAGTACCAACGTATTTGCTTGGCCGAGGATTGGCTCTTGAAGACTGAGATGGTGCAGGGCGCAGAGATGGTGTTTAAGCGCTATTTCCTTTCGGACAGCACCAACCAGCAACCTCTTATGCAGGAGGAAGGTTCTCATTGTACCATCAGCTACATACAGCAGCCTCCTTTGGATGGAAGCAAGGTGGCTCTGTGGATTTATATGCAGAAGGGTGCGGAGGTGCAGTACATGGCAGACAATGCCCAGTCGACCATTGTGGAGCACAATGGTTATCGCCATATATGGACCATGGGGCTAATGGACAACCAAGGGGACAGTTTCCAGCAGACACATTCCCTGCTGACCCAATACGAGCAGGTTCTTGTTTCCCAGCAGGCAAACATTGCCGACAATTGCATACGCACTTGGTTCTTTGTGCGTGATGTTGATACCCAGTATCATGGTCTTGTTGTGGCGCGTAAGCAGTATTTCGACTACATAGGTCTTACCACCAATACTCATTACATATCTTCAACTGGTATTGGTGGCAACCCCTCCGATCCTAAGGCGCTGGTACAATTAGGGGCGTATGCCGTGACTGGTTTCCAACCCGAGCAGCAACGCTATCTCTATGCTCCAACACATCTGAACCGCACCAGCGACTATGGCGTGACCTTCGAGCGTGGCACACTGATGCAGTATGGCGACCGCAACCATGTCTACATCTCCGGTACGGCAAGCATAGACAATCGTGGTGAGGTGGTGCACGTAGGAGACATCCGCATGCAGACACTGCGTATGTGGGAGAACGTGGAGAAACTCCTCGAGGAGGCAGACATGACCATGGAGCATTGCGCACAGATTATCGTCTACCTTCGCGATACCGCCGACTATAAACTGGTAAGCCAGATGTTTGCCGAGCGCTACCCCGAGATTCCTACCGTAATCACGTTAGCTCCCGTTTGCCGTCCTACCTGGCTCATCGAGATGGAGTGCATTGCAATAAAGGAGAGCAGCAATCCACAGTACGCAGATTTCTAAACCCCTGTATTAACCCATTTGGGTAAAAAATAAAGACGGAGGAAGAACTGTCGATGTTCTTCCTCCGTCTTTATTTGTATATCAACACTACTACTTTCTGTTGCCGAAGAGACGCAGGATGTAGAGGAACAGGTTGATGAAGTCCAGATACAGCGTAAGGCTACCCATCAGGGCCAGTTTGTTGGTCTGGTCACTGATGCCGGCATACTGAGCCTGCTGGAGCATAACCTTGATCTTCTGGGTGTCGTAGGCGGTGAGAGCAACGAAGATGATTACACCGGCATAGTTCAGAATGGAAGCCATCATGCTGTTCTGCCAGAAGATATTGACAATGGTAGCGATGATAAGTCCTATGAGCGCCATCATCAGGGTGCGCCCCATGGCAGAGAGGTCCTTCTTGACGAAGAATCCCACCAGCGACATAGCACCAAAGGTACCTGCCGTAACGAAGAAAGCCTGTGCTATGCTCTCTGCGGTATAGGCAAGCATAATGATGGACATGGTGACGCCGTTCAGTATTGCATAGGCGGCAAACATGAGGCCTGCCGTAGCAAAGGACAGTTTGTTGATACGGGCAGAGAGGAAGATAACCAGCACCACCTCGGCAATAAGCAAGCCCCAGTACATGCCACTGGTGGCAAGGGTATATACCCAGTTCTCGTTACGTCCAACGATCATGGCGGTAAGGGCAGTCATGGCCAAACCACATGTCATCCAGATATAAACGTTTCTCATCAGTACGGCGAAAACACTGCTCTGAGCAAGCGCCTGGCCTTTATCGTAATAATTGTTGTATTCCATAATAATATTATTTCTTATACATTAATGTATTTATATCGCAATTGTAACGGTTCCCTCCCCTTGCGGGAAGGTTGGGGAGGGGCCGTCATGCACACATTTATTTCTCTTCGGGCAGTATTACTACTGTAACTTCGTTCTTGCTATTGAGCAAGGCCTTTGCCACACGCATTATATCCTTCTGCGAAACCTTTTCCAGAGTGGGAAGGTAGTCCTTCTGTACGTCCATACCGTAACGGTAATAGCTTTGCAGATATGACAACCATGCACCGTTCTTGTTCTGGCGTTCCTGATAGGTCTTGCGCATGTACTCCTTCACACGCTGCATGTACTCGGCAGGGATACCATTGTCGGCAACCTTCTGGAGTTCCTCGCGCATAACGGTCAGGCAGGTGTCGTACATCTCGGGCTTAACATTGCCCTGAACGGAGAACATATAGTTCCACTTGCCGTCGTTGCCATCAAAATGTCTTCCGCTTGCACCCACGCCATAAGAAGCGCCGAGGTCCTCGCGTATGGTCTTGGTATAGTTCATCTGCATGGCCTGGCCCAGGATGCTCATGACAATCTCGTCCTTCAGGTTCCTCTTCTTGGCAGGAGCGTGCATTATCAGAGATGCCATTGCCTGAGGCTGCTCCATCTTTGCCTTGTAGATGTTCTGGATATTGCCCTTGCGGATAACAAGGTCGGTATAGACGGGCTTGTCATTACGCTTCACCGTAGGCAGGGTGGCCAGATACTGGCAGCAGTACTTGGAGAGAGTATCCTCGTTGAATGTGCCCACGAAGAAGAAGGTAAAGTCGGAAGCATCGGCAAAGCGGTCGGCCCAAATCTCCAGGGCACGGCCATAGTTGATTGCAGGCAAAAGTTCCTTCTTCATGACAATATTGCGCGGATGGTTGCCATAGAGGGTAGATGAAACGCTGTCGGCATACCATGAAAGAGGATTGCTCTCCTTGCCCTGAAGCACGGTGTAGTACTGCACCATCATATTCTGTGCGGCATCCATATCGGGCTGGAGGGGTTGGAAGTGCAGATATACCAGCTGCATCATGGTTTCCAAATCCTGACGTGAAGAACCGCCAGAGATGTATTCGTTCTGCGAACCTATGCTACCGCTTGCCTGAGCCTGCTTGCCGGCAAGCATCTTGCGGATGTCTGTCTGCTTGTAGCCGCCGAGTTTGGAAACAGAGCACAGTTCTTCAGCAACCTCCAGTGTGATGTAGTCCTCCGCACCATAGCGGTTAGTGCCGCCAGGGCTGTATGCCTGCATGAGAATCTCGTTGTCGTTGTGAGTGGTGGGAAGCATTATCACACGTACACCGTTGGACAGGGTCAGTTCCTTGCTGCCATAACGTCCTGCCTTGCTCTTGACAACAGTGCCTGGAGCAGGCAGATCCTTAACCAGGGCGCCGCTGGCGGTCTCGTCCACAAAGGCAGTGGTCTTGGCATTCATACCTGCCTTCACGGCAAGCAGGAGGCTGTCGGCAGAGGGTTGGGTGTAACCCTCCTTCTCGGGATTCATAACCAAGACAACGAGGTTCTTCATGTCGCGTGAGAACATCTTGGCGTACAGGGCATTCACCTCGTCCAGGGTGATAGTGGGCAGTATCTGCTTGTAGGCATTCACCTCGTCCTCAATGGAAACAAGAGGTTCGTTCTCCAGGAAGTTGTCCAGACAATCCTGTATGAAGGCAGAATTCTCGCGCTTGTTGCGGTTCTGGTACTGGAGGTCTATGGAAGAGAGGAAGGAGGCACGACGGCGATCCAGTTCGCTCTGAAGGAAACCATGATCCAGGATGGTGCACATCTCCTTGACGGCTGATGTGATGGCAGGATAAATCTGGCCTTCCTTGGGCACCACATAAGACTCGGTACACTTTGCCACCTTGGACAAAAGGAACATGCCTTCGTCGAAAGAGGACATCAAATATGGAGTCTCAGGTTTCTGGAGAATATCCTGCATACGTGAAGAGAACATGCCTGCAATCATGGACTTTACCGCCTTGTGGCGCAGGTACTCCACACTATTCTTCTGGTCCTCGGGCCACAGGGGCTGGTGCTTCTGCATCAGGGACACGATGGTCATGGACTGTTCGGGGTCCTTGTCGGTAACAACGATTGGCTCGGCATTGTCGTCCACACCGTAGTAGATACGCTTGGCAGGATTCTCGGGCATGGCAATGGGAGAGAACATCTCCTTTATCTTGCCCTCGACATAAGCCTCATCGATATCGCCCACCACGATGATTGCCTGCAGGTCGGGACGATACCACTTGTGGTAATAGTCGCGCAAAGCCTGATAGGGGAAATTGTCCACCACAGACATCAAACCGATGGGCATACGGTTACCGGGACGGCTGTTGGACATCAGAGTGGGCAACTGGCGGTCAAGTATACGCATCTGGGCAGAATTGCGCTGACGCCATTCCTCGTGGATAACGCCACGCTCCTTGTCTATTTCCTTTTCATCCAGAGTAAGGTCGCAACTCCAGTCGTGCAGGATCAGCAGAACGCTATCCACAGTGGAAGTACGTGCCGTGGGTACATTATTTATATTATATACGGTTTCGTCAATAGAAGTGTATGCGTTCAACTGCTGACCAAACTTCACGCCGATACCCTCCAGATAGCGCAACAGGGCATCATCAGGGTAGTGTTTAGTGCCGTTAAAGCACATGTGTTCCAGGAAATGGGCAAGACCGCGCTGGTCCTCTTCCTCCTGGACGGAACCTACCTTCTGTGCGATGTAGAAGTTGGCCTGTCCGGGTGTCTTCACGTTCTTCCGGACATAGTAGGTCAAGCCGTTGGGCAACTGGCCCTTGCGTGTCTCTGTGTCCTGTGGCAGAGACTGGGCGCTGACGCCTGCAATCGTGCAAAGCACCAGCAATAGTGATAGAATTCTTTTCATATTTCGTTCTGTTTTTGTTCTACAAGGGGACAAAGATATAAATTAGTGTATAGATTGCCAAATAAATGCCGTACCTTTGCACACGAAATGGCAAAAAAGAAGAAGAGAAGACTAAAACGATGGGTGAAGGTGGTGCTGTGGTGCATGACCCTTGCCCTTGGCACATGGATAATATGGTGGCCTGCCCATGCTTTGCACGAATATTGGGCGGAGGCTTCTATCAATAACGAAATCAAAGAAAACCGCACTCATGCAATAGAACCGACACACGGCAGGGACTCCATCATGGAGGAGAGACTTGCCCGTTTCATCGTATCCCCCACCCGATTGGACACGACGGATATTGCCGTGAGCGTGTGGGACCTGAGCAGTAACACACCCGTAGTGCAATGGCACGACCACGAACTGATGGTGCCAGCATCAAGCCTGAAACTGCTTACCGCCATTTCTGCTCTGAAAAGACTGGGGGCAAACCACAAATATCACGAAAGGGTGATGATTACGGGCACACTGAAAGGAGGCACACTGAAAGGGGACGTCATCCTGCAAGCCGACGACAACCCTATGGTGGAGACCTTGGATGAATACATCGGGGCGCTGACCCGTGCCGGCATACGCAAGGTGGAAGGACGCTTCATACTGAACCTCATGCGTGCCGATACCCTGAAGGCCCACCACACGGCCAGCGTGTGGGACATACCATACAACCGCACTCCCATCCTGCTGAAGGGTGCGCCACGCATAGTTCAGGAAATAAGGACTCTGCTGAGGCAAAGGGGGATAGATGCTCCACGCCCAGAGGTGGAGGAAGGGCTGAGGGTGTATCCCGTAACCCGCACCCTGATGAATAGAAGTACACGTATGACTGAAGTCATTGCGCCAATGCTCATACATAGCAGCAACATCAAGGCCGATGCCCTGCACCACCATGTAGACAACTACTACAATAGGTATAGCCCCACCACCGGCAACAGAGAGGGGGCATTGGACGCCTTCCTGCGCGAGAATTTAAGTTATGACACTTCTAACTTTACTTTGAACGACGGTTCGGGCCTATCCCCCGAAAACATGGTTACTGCCGACTTCCTGCTTGCCCTTCTGCGCTATGCATGGACAGAGCCCGACATCAAGCAGGTACTTATCCACGAAGCCCTGGCCACCCCCGGGCATCCCACACGCCGTGGGTCGCTGATTTACCGCATGAACGGACCCCTCTTCCACAACCGCATCTTTTGCAAGACAGGTACGCTTACCAGCATCGGAGCATCCAGCCTCTGTGGCTATGCCCACGGGCGCAATGGGCGCTGGTATGCCTTTGCCATAGTGAACCGAAACTCTCCCGTGGAAGAAAGCCGTCTGTATCAAGACATGCTCTGCAAGGTGCTGGTGAAGTAAAAAGACTGTTTCTAAAAATTATCTAATTTATAGAACCTACCTAAAAAGAATGAACTACCCATTCCTTATTTACCATGGAAGGGTAGTTCAAATAAGTATTCCCGTCTTTGTTATATCCCTATAAAGCGGATTGTCCATATCCTCTGTTAACAGGACTGGTTCTATAAGGTTGCTTATCCTGCGCCTTAATTTCCATAGCAACGGCGTATCATCAAAATAATTGTCGCTCAGAGACTCCACAACAACAGCAATATCTATGTCGCTATCTTCTCTATAGTTACCCTTGCTATAGGAACCATAAAGATACAATGCCTTTAATGGTAACCTTTCAGCCACCATTGCCTTATACTTTTTTGCAAGTTCTATAGCCTGTCCTTTATCCATTGTTGTAATTCTTTTGTATCTGCGAGAAGTTGCTGACAATAGGCGTTTGACAAACTTTTAATTAAACGCTCCTTATAGGAAGGATAACGAGCTTCAATGTTCAACGGTTCTAGTCTGTCAATGAAATCCAATTGGTCTTCTGACATTTCCTTATATATTCCAGTCTTTTCCGCCAGTCTTGACAAAGAATGAATCTTCAAAGGGACTTCTTCCAAACAACTGCTCCAATATGCTTTCAATATCTTTTCAATTGTCTGGTGGCACATGAAACCAACATAAAGATAACGCCCTGTCGTTTGCATGGCCTTTGCAGTTTCCAAGTCGTAATCCGACATTTCCACCCAATATGTTACCTTTTCGCTCATTAATCACTCGTATTTGCAGGCAAAGATAGTGATTTTTATTAAAATAAGCGCCCAAGAGGAGAATTATTGCACTTGTGGCGCTTTATTCATAGCAACATAAACCCGTCCTTTGTCCTCACTATCTGTAAAAACTAACGGCTACTATGGACAGATTGATGCTCACCCGCAACATCCGCCGCAACCACCCGAACAATTGCCGTCGCAATTGCCATTGCCACGACCTTTCTTGAAGAAGCGGCTATAGGCGGCATAGGCAGCCACTAAGAGTAGGAAGACGAGGAGGAGTATGCTTTGTGTGTTCATAATATCAGTGTTATTGCAAATGCTGCCAGCCAGGCTATCAGGCATTGGAAGACAAGGATTATCATTGCCCAAGTATTGCCCAGTTCGCGGCGTATCGTTGCCATGGCGGCTATGCATGGGGTGTAGAGCAGGCAGAATACCATCATGGCGTATGCCGTGGCGGTGGTGAAGATTTCCGACAGGGGCACATCGGCAAACAGGGTGGACAGGGTGCTCACCACCACTTCTTTGGCAAGTAAACCGCTGATGAGGGAGGTGACTATGCGCCAATCGCCAAGGCCAAGGGGCTGGAAGATGGGTTGCAGAAGACCTGCCATCTGTGCAAGCATGCTCTCATGCTCCATGCCAGGGGCAACCATCTTCAGGTGGAAGGTGAAGGTCTGCAGGAACCATATCACCATGGAGGCAAGGAAGATTACCGTGAAGGCACGGCGGAGGAAGTCGCTGGCCTTGTCCCAAAGCAGACGCAGGACATTGCCCGGCACCGGCAGGCGGTAGTTGGGCAGTTCCATCACAAAGGGAACAGCCTCGCCATGGAACCAGGTGTGCTTCATCAGCAGAGCCACGAGTATGCCTACCGCTATGCCCAGGAAATAAAGACTGAACATCACCAAAGCGGCATCGTCGGGAAAGAAAGCCGCTGCAAAGAAGGCATAGATGGGTATCTTGGCCGTACAGGACATGAAGGGAGTGAGCATGATGGTAAGGCGTCGGTCGCGCACACTGGGCAGGGTTCGACTACTCATCACACTGGGCACACTGCACCCGAAACCAAGGAGCAACGGCACGATGCTACGGCCGGAGAGACCTAATTTTCTCAAGGGGCGGTCCATCAGAAAGGCTATGCGTGCCATGTATCCGCTATCCTCCATCATGGACAAGAAGAAAAAGAGCAAGAGGATGAGGGGCAGGAACACTATCACCGTTCCCACGCCACCGTATATACCGTCTATAACAAGGCTCTGTATGGCCGGAGCAATGTTTATGGAAGACAGGAAGGTGTCCGTAAGGGAGGTAAACCACTCCACACCCATCTCCACCTGCTCTTGAAGCCAGCCACCGATACCGTCGAACGTAAGCCAGAAGACCACGGCCATGATGGCAATGAACGAAGGCAGGGCTGTCCACTTGCCAGTAAGCACCTTGTCGATAATCTGGCTACGGAGATACTCCTTCGTGTCGGCAGGACGGATTACGGTACGCTGGCAGATGCTGTTGATATAGTCGAATCGCATGGTGGCAATGGCCGCCTGGCGGTCAAGACCTCGCTCCTCTTCCATCTGCTGAAGGATGTGCTCCACGGTTTCCTGCTCGTTCTGGCTGAGCGAAAGCGCCTTCACCACCAGAGGATCGCCCTCTATCAGCTTGGCCGCCGCAAAGCGTATGGGCAAGCCGGCTCTCTGGGCATGATCCTCGATAAAATGCATGATGGCATGCAGACAACGATGCACGGCACCACCGTTCTCGTCGGGCGAACAATAGTCGTGGCGCAAGGGACCCTCCTGATATTTTGCCACGTGCACGGCATGGCGGATAACCTCGTCCACACCCTCGTTGCGCATGGCAGAGATGGGAACAACCGGGATTCCCAGCAGAGCCTCCATTTCGTTTATGCGGATGGCACCATGGTTGTTCTTTATCTCGTCCATCATGTTCAGGGCCAGCACCATGGGTATACCCAGTTCCATTAATTGCATGGTGAGGTAGAGGTTGCGCTCTATGCACGTAGCATCCACTATATTTATGATGGCAGAAGGACGCTCTTCCAGGATGAAACGGCGACTCACCACCTCCTCTGCCGTATAGGGCGAGAGGGAGTAGATACCAGGCAGGTCAGTAACCACGGTATTTGGATATCCCTTTATTGCACCATCCTTGCGGTCAACGGTGACGCCAGGGAAGTTGCCCACATGCTGGTTGGAACCAGTCAACTGATTGAACAGAGTGGTCTTGCCACAATTCTGGTTGCCCACCAAGGCAAAGGTAAGCGAGTTATCGGTGAGCGGATGAGCGGATGAGTGGTGAGCGGTGAGCGGATGAGCGTGTTTTCCGTTTTCCGTTTTCCGTTTTCCGTTCGATATGTTTTCCGTTTCCCTCCTCGCTTTCTCCTGTTCCTGATGGTAATGTCCACCCTCGCCAAGACCAGGATGCTCAGGCTCTGGAGAACGGAAATATGAAATCGGAAAAGTGAAAGGCTGGCCTTCGTTTTCCGTCTTCCGTCTTCCGTTTTCCGTTCTACGAACCTCTATCTTGCGTGCATCTGCACGGCGCAAGGTCAGTTCATAGCCATGCACACGTAGTTCCATGGGGTCTCCCATAGGAGCATATTTCACCAGAGTAACAGGCACACCAGGCAGCACCCCCATGTCCAGGAAGTGCTGTCGCAATCCGCCTTCGCCACCCACATTCAGTATCGTGGCCGTCTGTCCTATCTTAAGTTCTGCAAGTGTCATCCTATAATCTGAAAGGTGAAATCGGTGAGCGGATGAGCGGTAGGGACGCTAGCGTCCGCATAGTTTTCCGTTTTCCGTTTTCTTCAGTATTCTATCTTATCGTCCTTCAACTCCCATTGGCGGAAGGCCTCGAGGGCTTCGTTGCGCATCATGCCATGGATGGGGATGGAACGGTATTCGTATGGTTTCTCTATCTCGCGATATATAAAGTCGTCGCCAAAACCTATGCGGTCGGCATCCTCCTTGGTATTGCCATAGAAAATGGCGCTCACTCCTGCCCAATACAGGGCGGAAAGACACATGGGGCAAGGTTCGCACGAGGTGTAGCAGATGCACCCTTCCAGTTTGAAGTGCCTCATCCTTTGGCACGCCTCGCGTATGGCACTCACCTCGGCATGAGCCGTAGGGTCGTTGTTTGCCGTCACACGGTTTGTCCCCGTTGCCACCACCTCGCCATCCTTCACTATCACGGCACCGAAGGGTCCGCCCCCGTTCTTCACATTCTCCACACTCAGGTCTATCGCCATCTGCATGAACCTGCGATCAGCATCCGTTGTCTGTGTCATAGGCATTCGTGGTCTTTAGTTGACAGAGTCAAAGGTACGAAAAAAAATAAAATTCCACAGGCATTACATCACCGATATTTATCCTCCGAGCGCAAAAATCACTATTTTTAGGTATGAGACGGAAGGATGACAGATAGAGATGCACAAGAGGACTCAAACCCAAATCGGTCATTAGCGCAGAACTGTCTAATGACCGATTTGGGTTTAATAGTAGGGACGCTGCGTGCAGCGTCCGCTTTGTTTTTCCCATTGTTGAACGACTGCATCACGCTGCATCCCAGTCATTTAACCAGCATTTTTTTTTGTTTTCCTAGATACTATGTCTAAAGTGCCGAAAAAATCATCGTTTCAGACCACTTATCGTTTTGACTATTTTATCCCATATAGTACTCCCTTCAGTACCACGCTATCGGTACTGGAGTTTTCTATATACCGGTACTGCAGTACTTATATACTGGTACTGCAGTACCGATATGCTGGTATTCATTCGGTACTGGGATGCTCTTTTTAGCCAGTATAAATTCTTGAGAAGACTTACATCATCACCTCGTCCACCACGCAACCGTCGAAGAGGTTGACTATGCGGTCGGAATAGGCGGCATCTCGTGCCGAGTGTGTCACCATCACTATTGTTGTGCCTTCGCGATGTAATTCGCGCAACAGCCCCATCACCTCCAGGCCATTCTTCGAGTCGAGGTTTCCCGTAGGCTCGTCGGCAAGGATTATCTTAGGCTGCATCACCACGGCACGTGCTATGGCAACACGCTGCTGCTGACCACCTGACAGTTGCGAGGGGAAGTGCTTGGCACGATGTGTTATGCCCATGCGTGCCATTGCATCAGTGATTCGCCTTTTGCGCTCTGCTGCTGGCACCTTCATATATAGCAAGGGCAGTTCTATGTTCTCTTCTACCGTAAGTTCGTCGATAAGATTGAAACTCTGGAAAACAAATCCCAGCATCCCACGGCGGAAAACATTGCGTTCCTTCTCGGTCAGTGCGCTCATGTCCTTGCCATCAAGGATGTACTGACCATTGGTAGGTCTGTCCAGCAAACCAAGTATATTCAGTAGCGTAGACTTGCCGCAACCCGAAGGTCCCATAACTGCCACAAACTCGCCCTTCTTCACCTCAAGGGATACATTTACCAACGCATGAGTTTCTACTTCTTCTGTACGAAACACCTTTGAAATACAATCGGTCTTAATCATAATATTATCTCGTTAAATTTTCTAATCCATTATCTATACTCTATACTCTTTCCTCTTTCCACTACGCCTTAATCACCTCTGCTGGTTTCTCACTGAAGCACTGGCGCACCTTCCATGCCACCATAGATGCTACCAGTATGCCTATGCCAAGTACAATGCACACGGGCTGTTGCCATCCCAGTGTGATGCAGGAACTAAAGGTTTGCAACCACAATGTCATCAGGTAATAGCCCGTACAGATGCCAATCGTGGCGCCTATGAGCACAATGAACATATAGGTGCGGAGAGTGGTGCGAAGACACACCCCATAGTTTGCACCGAAGATGCGACGGATTGCAAGGGAGCGGCGTTGGCGCTGGAGGTCGGCACTGACGAGAGTGAGAAGACCGAAGAACGCTATGCCAAAGCCTACGACAGAGAGTACGGAATATAGCCACAGGTAGTTCAGCTCCTTCTCGTAAGTATCAGATATCATATCTCCAAAGTTGACCACACGGACAAGTCCAGCATCCACATTCATGTCCCTACGACGCAACAGATCCTCCACAGCCGCTATACCTTCTTTCTCCTTGCCGGGATGGAAACAGAAGTAGGCAACATTTGTGTTCCAGTTATTATGATAATGGCTATAGGCAACCAAGAAGGGTTCTTGATGCATATTTATTGTACAAATATCCAGGATACCTACTGCTTCCAAACCATTTGGCAGAAAGGGATTCTCTGGTGTGATGCCAAAATACTTCGCGGTATTTGTAGCGAGCAAAATCTGACCCATTTTCATTTCAAACTCCCCATCTGCATCTTTCCATAGATTTGGCTTGATTTCGAATAGACGCATTGCAGCAGGAGTCAATTGCAAGGTCCACATATTCTTGTCAAATCCCTCAAAGGGCGTGACAGTATTTGAGGTAACATCATAAAACGGTGCTTGTACGATACAGGTGTCTACTGCTGCTATTGATGCAACCTCATGTGCAAATTCGATGGAACTGACCAAGGCCTGGTCTTTTGCATCAGTAGTTTTTATAGTGTAGACTTTGTGTGCATTAAATCCTAAGCCATCGTGGCTGACATACCTCAATTGTCTGCCACCATTCCACACCAGAAAGAGCAATAATACGCTGACGCTTATCTGCGTTGTTACAAAGATATGGTTCAAGAACGAGGATTTGCCTTGCGGTGCGCCAAGGATGGCTTTCTTGTATTTTTTGTGTTGCAGATATACTGGTATTGTGCACAGAAAAATCAAGAGCACCACTATTGCGAACCATACTGTCACGAGCCATTGCATCACATCGCATTCCGGCATCTGCATATACTCCAGAAAAGCTTTGTAACCCAGTTCCTGTATTATGCACGCACAAAATCCAACGGCAAGAAGTACCAATAGCACCTCGGAATAGATGCGTCGCAAGGTGTCGGTACCTGCACCGAAACTCAATCGTAGGCGATGCTCTGTCCAACGGCTTTCGGCATTTGTATTAAGCAATGCCAAGTATGAGAATGAAGCAGATATGAGCAACAAGGCAGATAGTATAAGGAATATTCCAGGATAAAAGGCTGCCTTCCAGAAACTGCTATTGTCCCACAATAGGTTAAACATTCTTACTGGTACCAGTTTTAATGCTGCTTCCCTGTCCTCCATATTCTCATTGTTCTGTTCTATCAATGTCATCAAGGCCTTGCTATCTGTACTCCTTGTAACAATCAATGCGGTATTAGTTTTACATGAGTATTTAGTAAGCCATGTCACATTTTCGATCTTACGATATAAAAACGCCTGAGCACCTGTAATCAAGCTTCCTTCTTCTCCTTTGACTATACCACACACTTTTGCCTGTATGCTTTTGTTATGGTCTTCTTCTAAAGTTATCTCCACCATAGTACCCACTAAATCGGTTGTGCCATACAGAAGCTGTGCGGCTTGTTCGGAGACGACTACTTCACCCTCTTCTTGTACAGGTCGCCCGTAGATAAAATCCGCTTGTACCACATCAAAGAATTCGGGAGTGACCAATAGCATATGCTTAATCTGATAGCATGCACTATCTGTCCTTCCTTTTAATTTATTGCCACTTAGTGATGCCATAGTAGCAATCATACCTTCAGGCATATTCTTTATCAGTTCGCGTGCTTTTTTTACCGTAAAGAAATAATTGGATTGTTTGAGTCCTTCTGGTGTGTATGCTTGTAAAGCATATACATCGGCATCGTCACCGATGCCATGCTCTTCGTGCGTTATTTCCCATATGCCAGCAGCGGAGAATACAAAGGCAGCCATGGCAAACGACAATATGCCAACTATGAGACAGGTCTGTAGCCTGTTGCGCCTGATGTGGCGCAGAGCCTGAACGAAATTGATAAATAGTAGTTTCATCGCTATAATTTTGCTCTTTAATTTATAGAATCAACCTTAATTAGCAATCACATTTGCAGGTTTCTCTCTAAAGCACTGGCGCACCTTCCATGACACAAGGGCAATAACCAGCACGGCAATACCCAAGGCAATACATACGGGTTGCTCCCATCCTAAGGTGATGCTGGTGGTATATGTCTCCAGCCACATGGTCATCAGATAAAAACCGATGCAGAGGCCTATGATAGTCCCCAGCGTGGTGACTATCGAATACAAGCGCAATGTTTGGCGCAGACACACTCCATACGTGGCACCAAAGATGCGGCGGATGGCCAATGAGCGGCGCTGGCGCTGAAGGTCGGCACTGACCAGAGTGAGCAAACCGAAGAACGCTATGCCAAAGCCCACGATAGCCAGGATGGTGTATAGAGTAAGGTAGTTTTGTTCCTTCTCGTAAGTGTCAGATATCAAATCTCCACAGTTGACCACGCGCACCAGTCCTGCATCCACGTTGATATCTCTTCTGCGCAAGAGGTCTTCCACAGCAGCTATGCCTTCCTTCTCTTTGCCGGGGTGGAAACGGAAATAGGGCACGTCGTCTCTATTAAGATTAAGAGGATCAATGTATCTGGTACTGTATGCCCAGTATCGTGGCTCTTTGTGCAAATCCTCTATGCTGATATCAATTGTGCCCACAACTTCAATTGTGCCGTCAGGCATATATGGTTTTTCGGGAGTAACACCAAAGTACTCTATACAATTGACGCTGACCAGTGCTTGCTGTTTCGTTAGTTCTGTATCTTCATCCACAGGTTTCCACCAATTAGGTTTGATGTCAAACATACGCATGCCAGCCCGGGTCATGTTTATGAAGGCGAGAGAGTGGATATAACCATCAAAGCCCTCCCCAGTGACATATTGCGGGTTTAAAAATGGTCTAAGCATTATACAAGTATCTACGGCTGCTATCTGCGACATTTCATAGGCAAACTCGTTTTCTCGGAGCAATGCTTTGTCCTCGTATCGTTCAACACTGAGAGTGTATACATCCTTTGCATTGAATCCCAGGGCATCATTACAGACATAGTGTAATTGTCTGCCGGCATTCCACACCAGAAAGAGCAACAGGACACTGACCGTCACCTGTGTCAATACAAAGCCATAGTTGAATATGGATGGCTTGCCCTGCGGAGCACCACTGATGGCTCTGTGGTATTTCCTGTTTTGCAGGTACACAGGTATTGTGCACAATATCATCAGTATTACCAGCATGCCTGTCCACACACCAGCAAACCATTGCATCACATCGCACTCGGGCATCTGCATGTACTTGAGAAAGGAATCATAGCCAAGTTCCAGGATGATACCCGTACACAATCCGATGCACATGAACATTAGCAACACCTCGGCATATATGCGTCGCAAGGTATCACTGGCGGCTCCAAAGCTCAGGCGGAGGCGATGCTCCGTCCATCGGTTCTCTGCATTGTGGGTGAGCAATGCCAGATATGAGGATAGGGCAGAGGCAAGCAGCAGGGCTGATAATATCAAGAACACGCTTGGATAGATGGCTGCTTTCCAGAAGGAACTCTCCTCATGCATCAGGTTGTACATACCTATGGGCACAAGATTTACCTTCTCGCACACCTTCGTTTCCCCGTTGGTGTTGTTTTCATTCAGCAAAGTCTGTATCTCCTCTGTATCTTCTGTGCGAATAAAGATATGTGTACAACTAACCATAAAACTGTAAGGACCAATCTTTATTAGTGACTCCATCTGGCGATACACATAGGCAGAGTGTTTTACCACCTGGCTCAGTTTGTCTTCCCTGACTATGCCACAAACACGCAATGGTACTGTGCCGGAATTAGATAGCGACATCTCCACCACCGAGCCAACCAGCTCGTCAGTACCAAACATGGCTATGGCTGCCTTGTCGGTTAGCACCACCTCGTCTTCCTTTTCCACGGGACGACCGTAAATAAATTCCGGCTGCATCACATTGAAGAACCCCGGGTCCACCGTAGCTATCGTATGCTCGTACGTGGTGTCTACAGTAGCCATCAGACGCTCCTCCTGTCTGCATGTACTCATCTTGCCCACCATGATATCGGCAGGAATATTCTTTAGCAGAACTTCAGTCTCGTCGATAGTGATACCGTATTGGCATCTTCCTGTACCATTGCATGCCTGCACAGCATACACATCCTCTGAATCCGGAATCTCGTTAGCCTCGTGTGTCACCTTCCAAATACCGGCGGCTGAGAATACGAAGGCAGCCATGGCAAAGGAGAGTATGCTCACCACCAGGAGCGTCTGCCACTTGTTGCGCTTGATGTGGCGCAGAGCCTGAACGAAATTGATAAATAGTAGCTTCATAGAATTGTTGTTTGGGTTTATCGGTTAATGCTGTTTGTTTCAAGGACACCGTAGTGCGGTTGGTCCTATATCAATACTCTTGCAAAAACCGTGCCAAAAATCTTTCTCTCTGATAATGTATCAGTTAGCGTGTTGCATGTATTCACAAAACCGTGCGCCAGCGCACACCTTATGTGCGCTGGCGCACGAATAGTTTTCCGTTCGTTAAGGTAGTATTATCGTGAACACGCTGCCATGACCGGGGCGAGACTTGACCAACAAGCGTCCACGATGCTGCTTGACAATCTGCTTGCACAGGCTCAACCCTATGCCGGAACCTTGTGGCTTGGTGGTGAAGAAAGGTACGAAAATACTATCCATGACCTCGGGGAGTATACCATGGCCATAGTCGCGCACGGAGATTTCAATATTGCCGTCGGCCATTCTGCTTGCATTGAGTTCGATTACGCCATCGCCTGCCTCGGATGCGTTCTTCACCAGATTCACGAGCACCTGCATCAACAGTCTTGGGTCGGCATTCACCTCAAGAGCGGAGGGGGAGACATTGCAACGAAGCCTGTCGCCATAGAATTGCTCCAAGTCGTTGAAATATTCCTGAACAGGCACGGACTCCATCTGTGGCTGGGGGATGCGTGTGAGTTTGCGGTAATTGTTGACAAACTCCAGCAATCCCTTGCTACGGCGGTGTATCACGGCCATAGCAGAGTCTGCACGCTCGTCCATCCCCTCTGCGGATTCAGACAAGCCGATGATGGGAGTAAGCGAGTTCATTATCTCATGCGTCAGCACGCTCACCAACTTCTGCCATGCCTCTATCTCCGTTTCTTCCAGTACCTCGTGTATGTCCCTAAGGCTGACAATGCGGTAGGTCTGCCTGTCCAGTACAAACTTGCGCGAGCATACCAGCATCTCGTACACCGTATTGTGATGGGTGTGCGTCACCTTATGTGCCGAGTGTGTGGCTATCCATTCCTGGGGCATGTCGCGCATGGACCCCAGTATCAGTATGGAGGCACGGTTCTGCCATGTTATTTCGCCATCTTCCTTGCATACGAGCACACCAGTGTCTACCTCGTCAAGGACCTGCTCGTAGTAGTGCTGGCGGATAGCTTCGCTTTGCAGGCGTTGCCTGAATATGTCGAACGTGAGGTTCAACTCCCTGACAAGGGTACGCCCAAGACAGCCCTTGGATGAAGAAACCCTGTCCGACGTGTCGCCCATGCGTATCAGTTCTATAGTGCCAAGCATGGTGGACAATAGATGCTTCTGCATGGACACCGTATATATAATAAGGAATACCTGTACCAGCAGGCACCCGAAGGCGCTGAAGTAGAAATCATGCAACAGGCACACTACCAAGGCATAGGCGCTAAGAGTGAGCAGGAGGGTTGTGCACAGAACCTTTAGGGTTAGTCTTGTCATAGGCCGTACTTCTCCATCTTTCGGTACAACATGAATCGGGTAATGCCCAAGAGTTTGGACGCACGGCTTACATTGCCTTCGCAACGCGCCAGTGCCCGCTCTATTGAGATGCGCTCCACGGTTTCCAGATCGAGCGTGTCTTCCGGATTGGCAGAGGGAGGCCTGTGGAAGCTATCGGCCGGCAGGTCGTTTATGCCAATAACGGACTTCTTGCACAGGATAACGCCTCGCTCTATTAGGTGTTGCAGTTCGCGCACATTGCCCGGCCAGCTGTATTCCTTCAGTCGTTTGAGCAGTTCGGCAGAAAGCCCGGTGATGTTCTTGGAATACTTGCGGGCATAGATGTTGGTAAAGTGCTTTGCCAGCAGAGGAATGTCTGTAATGCGTTCGCGCAATGGCGGAACACGCAGTTCTATGGTATTGATGCGGTAGAGCAGGTCCTGGCGGAAGGTTCCCTCTGCCACTGCTCTGTGTATGTCAATATTGGTGGCGCAGATAAGGCGGACGTCAATGGGGACGACCTTGGTGGAGCCAAGGCGCGAGCATTGGCGCTTCTCTATGCAGGTCAGCAGCTTTGCCTGAATCTCTGTCCTTAGATTTCCTATCTCGTCCAGAAACAAGGTTCCGCCATTGGCACTCTCCATGCGTCCTGCCTTGGCACTCAGGGCACCGGTGAAGGCACCTCGCTCGTATCCGAACAATTCGCCTTCAAACAAGGTCTCGGGTACAGCCCCCAGGTCAATGCCTACAAAAGGTTTGCCATTGCGCAAGGAATGCCTGTAGATGTATCGTGCCAGGACATCCTTGCCCGTACCGTTCTCGCCAAGGATGAGAATGTTGGCGTCCGTTTTGGCCACTTCCCTGGCAAGGGTAAGCAGCTGTTGCATGGATTCGCTTTCGCCTATTATCTCAGTGCCGGCATGCGAGGAGCCTGTGGATTGCGCTCTCGAAGTGGATTCCTCGTAGCCCAAACCCTTCAGTTGCATGGCAGAAGAAAGCATTGCCATCAGTTGGCTCCTCTCCCAGGGCTTGGGCAGAAAGTCTGTGGCACCTGCCTTGATGGCGCGTACCACTTTGGGAGTATCGCTATAGGCAGTCATCATGATAACAGCCAGGTCCTTGTCTATCTTCAGCATATCCCTGAGCAACTGGAACCCCTCCTCGCCGCTTACGGCATCGCGGGTGAAGTTCATGTCCATCAGTACTAAATCTGGTTTATACTTCTTGCATAGCATCAAGGCACGCTCGGGTGTGTAGGCAACTCTTACCCATTCGCATCGTGGTGCCAACTGGTTGTTGATGGTGAAAAGTACATCTGCGTTGTCGTCAACAACAAGGATCTTTCCAAACTTCTCCATTTCCATGTCAAAGCAAATACATTGTCATATGCACGCAAAATTATACATAATAAATGACTCTGCACAGAACAATGCCCTAAAACACCTCCCTTAAAAGTAAAAGTGTGCGAAACCGCACACTTTTACATCGTTGCACTTCCATCGTGTCCATGAACCTGCCGTATGCCAACGCACAATCGTTGTGCCTTAAATGTTTCTTCTTTCCAATATGATAATCTGCGTAAGTCGCATACTTTTGATACAGTTACGCAGATTATCGCGCAATAATTTGCGTAAGTATGGTAAAAAACATGGTTACGCAGAAAATACATAGGCATTTGTCATCAACTTTCAACGGAGGACAAACATTCAGGCTTTACAAAAAGAGAAAACGTACGACATTGCTGCCGTACGTTTCTTTTGCTTGTGTAAAAAGGGGAATTAAGCCTCCTTAGTAGCAACGCGCTTCTCAGCGATGCGAGCCTTCTTACCGGTGAGGTTGCGCAGGTAGTACAACTTAGCGCGACGAACCTTACCAATCTTGTTGACTACGATGCTGTCGATGTTGGGAGACTCGATGGGGAAGATACGCTCTACACCAACGGTACCAGACATCTTGCGAACGGTGAAGCGCTTCTTGTCGCCGTGACCAGCGATCTTGATAACTACACCGCGGTACAGCTGGATACGCTCCTTGTTGCCCTCGACAATCTTGTAAGCTACGGTTACGGTGTCACCAGCCTTGAATGAGGGGTGCTGCTTGCCAGTAGCAAATGCTTCTTCTGCAATCTTAATTAAATCTGCCATTTCTCTTATGACTTTTTAATAGGTTGTGTTGTCATCACTCATAGGCATAACGGGTCACACTTCTCCCCGCCAGCGACCTATGGTAAAGCGGGTGCAAAGATACGGCTTTTTGTTGAAACTGACTAAGATATGGGGAGGAAAATGACGAAAAATACAGATTTTTAGTCGATTTAAGCCTCGCCTATTGCACTGTGGCTACTCAAAATAGAAGGAAAGGACAATCATACTGGCAGAACTTCGTCCCACACTATTGGTAAATTTCATCATAGACTTATCCAACAGGTCATGTCGATTCTTGCTAATGACATCAACTAATCCAAAACAGAATTTCAGTTCCGGAATCAGTTTAAAGTATGGCAAATACAGGTCGCATCCCATGCCGACCTCCAGATAACAATCGAAAGTCTTTGCCTTAAACGCTTCCTGATCGTGATTATTCAGACAAAAGGAGGGAGAAAGACCCAAGGTGAAGTAAGGACGAAAGTTATTATATCTGGGAGCCGCAAACTTCACTGAGACTGGTACAGAAATAAAGTCTGTGCGCATGTTCTGCATTGTATCCCTTTCCGAAACATTGTCGTGCATCTTTATGAACTTCTGTCCAAAATGCATGGTGGGAGTAAGACGGAGCTCCAAGTACTTGTTTATTCGCAATGCCCCCAGTACGCCCACACTAAATCCCGGTTGGTACCTGCTAACATCGGCAAACCACTGCTCACCCGTTTCTGGATCCACATAACCATTATTTTTCATCTCCAGATCCATGAAGTTCATGCCGAAGAAGAACCCCCAGTGCAGACGACGGTTGTCTATGAAGGGCTTGTTCATGATTGTCTCCTTCTGTGCAAAGGTACACAGACAGGTGGATATGAGAATCAGTATGGCGATAGTTCGTTTCATATACATAATAACACTGGCATGTGCTGTTTTATTGTACAAATAATCGTTTTTAATGATAAAGACTAACATTTTTATCATCAAAATCGGCTCATATCATCAAAAATAGTTATCTTTGCAGTGCAATCAAGGTTGGGGTTCGTCCCACATCTGACAGAAGACAATAGTATATACTAATTTAAAATCTACAATTATGGCTTACGTAATTAACGACGATTGTGTTGCTTGCGGCACATGTATTGACGAGTGCCCCGTAGGTGCAATCTCTGAGGGCGAGAAGTACTCTATCAACCCCGACGAGTGCACAGAGTGTGGTACCTGTGCTGATGCATGCCCCTCTGGCGCAATCACTCTGTAAGAAAGAGTAAAGTCCTGAGAAAAGGAACAAAAATCCCTTGCCGTAAGAAGCAAGGGATTTTCTTTTTCTGTATAATAGGTTAGATAAGGTAGGAACACATGGTTGCCTACCTTATTATATATATTACTTCAACAGAGCCAGAGCCTCCTTGATGCGCTTCAGTGCCTCGATGATGTTCTCGTCGCTGGTGGCGTATGACATGCGGAAACACTCGGGAGAACCGAATGACGCACCGCCCACAGTGGCTACGTGACCAACCTCCAGGAGGTACATGGCCAGGTCATCGCTGTTGTTGATGGTCTGCTCGCCATACTTCTTGCCATAGAAACTGCTGCACTTGGGGAACAGGTAGAAGGCACCCTGAGGATTGTTCACCTCCAGACCGGGAATGTCCTTGGCAAGTTTCACAATGAGGTCGCGACGGCGTTCGAAAGCAACACGCATATCCTCCACGCACTGCTGGTCGCCGGAGAAGGCCACCTCGGCAGCCTTTTGGCTGATGGAGCAAGGTCCGCTGGTGTACTGTCCCTGCAATTTGTTGCAACCCTTCACAATCCATTCGGGGGCAGCGATGAAGCCTATACGCCAACCGGTCATGGCATATGCCTTGGAGACACCGTTGATGATTACTACACGGTCCTTGATTTCGGGGAACTGCGCCATGGAGGCATGCTCGCCCACGTAGTTGATATGCTCGTAGATCTCGTCGGCAATGACGATGACATTCTCGTGTCGAAGGAGCACGTCCTTCAGACCCTCCAGTTCCTCACGTGTATATACTGAACCTGTGGGGTTGCTGGGAGAGCACAGTATCAGTGCGCGAGTCTTCTCGGTGATGGCAGCCTCCAGCTGTTCGGGAGTGATCTTGAAGTCCTGCTCGATGGTGGAGGGAATGAATACGGGAGTGGCATCGGCCAGAAGCACCATGTCGGGGTAGCTTACCCAATAGGGAGCGGGGATGATGACCTCGTCGCCAGCACCTGCCAGAGCCATGATTACGTTGCAGACGCTCTGCTTGGCACCATTGGAGCATAGAATCTGGCTGGGTTTGTATTCCAGGCCGTTCTCTCTCTGCAACTTCTCCACGATGGCTTTCTTCAGTTCGGGATAACCTGGCACTGGGCTATAGCGGCTCCAGTTGTCCTCGATGGCTTTGATGCCTGCTGCCTTGATGTGGTCGGGGGTGTTGAAGTCGGGCTCGCCCACACTCATATTGATGATATCCACGCCTTGAGCCTTCAGCTCGCTGCTCTTCTGGCTCATGGCCAAAGTTGCGCTTGTTGACAGACGTCCAAGTCTGTCGGAAAGAATGTTGTTCATATTGTGTGATGTTTGTGTTTAGAGTTTAGAGTACAAATTCGTTAAACGTTAAACGTTAAACGTTAAACGTTAATCGCTCATCCGTTCTCAAAGCTTGTGTCCCATGCGAAGTTTCTTTGTCTCCAGATAGCGGCGGTTGAATTCGTTGGGGGTGATGACAACGGGAACGTTCTCCACTATGTCCAGGCCATAGCCTTCCAGACCTACACGCTTTACGGGATTGTTGCTGATGAGGCGAATCTTGCCAATGCCCAACTCGCGCAAGATCTGTGCACCAACGCCATAGTCGCGCTCGTCGGCCTTGAAACCCAGGTGCAGGTTGGCCTCTACGGTGTCGTCGCCCTGCTCTTGAAGTTTGTAAGCGGCAATCTTGTTCATCAAACCTATGCCACGGCCTTCCTGTTGCAGGTACACGATAACGCCCTTGCCTTCCTTGTCTATCATCTGCATGGCCTGGTGCAGCTGCTCTCCGCAATCGCAACGCTTGCTGGCAAAGATGTCGCCAGTCATGCAACTGGAGTGCATGCGCACCAGTACAGGTTCTTCGGGAGTCCACTCGCCCTTGAATATGGCGATGTGCTCCAGGCCGTTGCTCTTCTGACGGAAGGGGATGATGCGGAAGTGGCCGTATTCAGTGGGCAGGTCAGCCTCTACGCCTTTCTCCACCAGGCTTTCCTGCTTCAGGCGGTAGGCAATGAGGTCCTTGATGGTGATTATCTTCAAGCCATGCTCGCGTGCCACCTCCTTCAGTTGGGGCATGCGTGCCATGGTGCCGTCCTCGTTGAGGATTTCTATTAGTGCTGCGGCAGGTTGCAAGCCGCAAAGGCGTGCCAGATCGATGGCGGCCTCGGTGTGTCCGGCTCTCTTCAGTACGCCACGGTCCTGGGCATAGAGGGGGTTGATGTGTCCTGGGCGACCGAAATCGGAGGGTTTTCTGGTGGGGTCGGCCAAGGCACGGATGGTGGCGGCACGATCATGTGTGCTCACACCGGTAGTACAGCCGTCCAAGAGGTCCACGGTGACGGTGAACGGTGTGCCCAGCATGCTGGTGTTTGTCTGCACCTGACGCTCCAGTTCCAGTTCCTCGGCACGGCTCATGGTGATGGGAGCGCAGAGTACGCCGCGTCCGTTCTTGAGCATGAAGTTTACCTTGTCTTCGGTAATGAGCTCTGCCGCTGTGATGAAGTCGCCCTCGTTCTCGCGGTCCTCATCGTCTACGACTATAACGAACTTGCCCTCTTTAAAGTCGGCCAAAGCCTCTTCTATTGTGCTAAGTTTGATTTCCTTGTCCATATTCTTGTTTATTTATTCTATCTATGATGAATTGTCCTAACTTCTGTATTTGTGACAGGTCCTGGAAAAGTCTGAGCCTAAACTTCCATATTCGTAACCAAAGCAATCCCCCCACAGGAAAGACAATTCCCGCTATCATGTTGCGTTTTTGGGTATTGAATGGACGAGCATGCGCTTCTGTATATATGATGGGCACGTCGTTTAAAGCATCTATAATTGCCATGTCCCTGGAGTTGTGCAGTTGTTTTACCACCTCCTCTACCCTATCTTTCAGGTCCCGTACTACATGGTCTTCATTGTATTTAAAAAAGATTGCATAGTACGACGGAATGTTCAACAGCCTCTTCCTCTCGCTATACTTCTTGCTATCGCTAATTATAGACTCCAATTCCTGTATAAGCCAGGGATAGTCGGGTTCGTTTATAATAACCTCCTTCCTGCTTAGTTTTCTCTTGGTCCGGATACCCAGCAAACGCTTAAAGAAGTTTTGATATCCCTCAATATTAAACACCACGCTATCTTTATTAGCCTTACTTATGAGGAATGCGCCTATTGGAGCCAAAACCATGGTGCTAAGCCATATTCCAAACCAAACCGACCATTCACCGGTCTTGGCCATCTTCTCTCCTGCCACATTCACTATATAGTAGAAGATAAAAACCATCACACTCACCACAACGGGTACACCCAAACCGCCTTTTCTGATGATAGCCCCTAATGGTGCGCCAATACAGAAGAATATCAGGCAGGCCAAGCTGTCGCTAAACTTCTTTCTTGCCTCCATCTTATGACGACGTAGGGTGAGGTTGGTGTTCTCCGTAGTCATACGCCGGAATTCAAACTCGGATTGTGTACTTTGAGCCGAACTTATAGCACTCTTTATAACCGTCTTTCTTTGGTCTGGACTTAAACGGGAATAGGTCGTATCTACGTGCTCACGAGCCAGCGCTTTGGCCACTATGCTTGCAGAGTCCTTGTATTCTCTTGGGAACTGTCCTTTCAGATATTGACTTTTGATGACTTGCCTGTAGCGTCGCCCTGCGCTATCGCTCAGGTGACTTATGGAATCTATGCCAGTGAGTATTTTTTTTAGTTCCTTTGTCTTTGCATCTCCATTGAACAGATTCGCATCCATCAAATTGAAATTAGCATCAAAAGGAATCATATCCACCTCGGTATGGAAAGTTTCACGCATGTAGGGAATGTTGGCTTTTAACATATTTCCCGTCTGCGAATCCATATTTCTAAACCTTTCCCCGCTATACAAAGTCAGCATAAGGTGCTTCTGGTCCTGCGTGCCTTGCAAGCGAGCCGAATCTGCTAAAACTATCTCCATTTTGTCGTACCCTCCCTGAGTGCTGTATATCATCACACCATGGAGCATACCCGTTTCCATATCTTTCCTTTGTACAAAAATGCTATATCCAGGAATGTCGCTATAGAATATGCCTTCCGGGATATCCAATTCCGGAGACTTTTGCCGCATACTCCATAACATAGTAGCCAATTGGCGTGTAGCCTTGGGCTGGACCCTGTCTTGGAAGAAGAAACTGGCTACACACGTAAGCATAGCCACAATGAATATAGGACAGAGAATGCGTATTAGCGGTATACCCGCTGCCTTCATAGAGAGAAGCTCCAATTTCTCGCCCATGTTGCCAAAGCAAATCAACGAAGCCAAAAGAACCGCCAGGGGCAGAGACATTGGAACGAGCGTCAGTGTGGCATAAAAGAAAAATTCCAGCAAAACGTCCCACGACAAGCCCTTTCCAACCAAATCATCTATATACATCCAGACGAATTGCATGATGAAAATGAACAGGCAGATGAAGAATGTACCCATGAACAGCAATAGGAAATTCTTCAGTATGTATCCGTCTATCCTTTTTATAAATCTCATACACGCGCACGTAAATCCATACAAAAGTACAAAATATAGCAAGACAACACACTCTATTGCCGCTCTAAATACTTTTTGTTGTAAAAAAATGCACAAAAGTTTGGCGGTTTCATAATAATATCATACCTTTGCACTCGCAAAACAGCAAGACCTCCACACACTGGAGTGGTAATGGCGGGATAGCTCAGCTGGTTAGAGCGTCGGATTCATAATCCGAAGGTCATGGGTTCAAGTCCCATTCCCGCTACAAGCGACAAAAGATTGTGCAAACGCACAATCTTTTTTTATTTATGCATACTGATTGCCCCACCCTAATGAAGCAGCCCCATATCTTGGGGCCACATTGACGAACGGATATAAAAAACGGAGAGAGTTTTTCAACTTTCTCCGTTTCTGTACCCAGAGCCGGGATCGAACCGGCACACCTTGCGGTATTGGTGTTTGAGACCAACGCGTCTACCTATTCCGCCATCTGGGCTTGTTTGCGAGTGCAAAGGTATGACTTTTTCACGAATGCACCAAATATTTTATGTACAAATAAGCAGAAACATGCCATTTTCTTTATTTCCGGAGAACCGAAAGTCATAAACTACGGAGGCATTCTGCGAGAAATCGGATTGTTTTTTGCACCTTTTTCATTAGCAGAACAAAGCAAAGGAAGCATCAAGGACTGGGACGACATTAGGTGGAATCATAGAGGGGGTAAATATGCCCTCCCGAGGACCGAGGCGAAAGTACCGGGAACTCTCGCCTCGGTCCTCGGGTTCTCTCACTTCGGTCCTCGAGAGGAGCAATTCGACTGCCCAAATCGTATTGTTTGGAGCAAAGGGAGAGAGCACACAGTTCTTCACTTTTCGCACAGATGCCAAATCTGGCATTTCCTTGTAAGCAAGCAATAGCATCGTTGACATTGGGAATGACCTTAGTTTTTATAAATAGGGCGCACATTAAATCATATTTTTGTTTCTTTTTACGAAGTATTAAGATTATTTTACTATATTTGCATCTGCAATTTTATGTTTAAGATATGGATACCATCATCAGTATTTTAGCGCTTCTGGGTTCGCTCGGCCTCTTCCTCTTTGGTATGAAGATAATGAGCGAAGGCCTGGAAAAGTTTGCGGGCGAACGCTTGCGTAGTATTTTGGCTTGGATGACCAAGAACAGATTCATGGGCGTGCTGACAGGCGTCACACTTACCGCTCTGATTCAGTCTTCATCTGCCACCACAGTTATGGTCGTAAGTTTCGTTAATGCAGGACTTATGACCCTTTCCGAGGCTATCGGGGTAATCATGGGCGCCAACATAGGCACCACAGTTACAGCATGGATTATAACCGCAGTTGGTTTTAAGGTAGACATTGCTGCCTTTGCCATCCCCCTGCTTGCCGTGGGCATGCCTTTGATTTTCTCCAGCAAGGGCAACAGGAAGAATATTGGCGAATTCATATTCGGTTTCTCTCTTTTGTTCCTCGGCTTGGAATACCTGAAAGTAAATGCCGAGGGCATGCACGTGGACACTATTGTAAGCCACCTTGTCACCTATATTCCATGCGACTCCTTCATAGGTATCGTCTTGTTCGTGATATTGGGTGCGCTGATAACCATGATAGTACAGTCCTCATCAGCAGCAATGGCCATCACGCTGATGTTGCTGGCTATGGATATCCAAGGTTTCGGTTTCGTTCAGGCGGCTGCCTTGGCTATGGGCCAGAACATCGGCACCACCATAACAGCCTTTATGGCTTCTCTGACAGCCAACACACAGGCACGCCGTGCAGCCATGGCGCACTTGCTATTTAATGTAATAGGTGTATTGCTGGTTCTGCCCATCTTCACCTACGCTTGCGACGGTGTCTCCTACATTACCACAGAGCTGTTGGGCCGAGCCGACAACGACACTACATGGAAACTTTCTACCTTCCACACTCTGTTCAACCTCATAAACACCTGCATACTGATTGGCTTTGTAGCCCAGATAGAGAAGTTGGTATGCCTGCTCGTACCGCAGAAGGATGTCGAGGAGGAATACCGTCTGCAGTACATCTCTGCCGGTATGCTCTCTACTGCTGAACTGAGCATTCTGGAGGCCCAGAAGGAAATAAACAGTTTTGCCGAACGCTGCAACCGCATGTCCGGTTTCATAGACGAACTGATGCGTGCAGAGAAGGACGATGAGTTCAACAAGATTTTCTCTCGTGTGGAGAAGTACGAGAACATAACAGACAACATGGAGGTGGAGATTGCCAACTACCTGCACAAGGTCAGCGAAGGCCGTCTCAGCATCGAGTCCAAGATGGAAATCATGCGCATGTTGCGTCAGGTAACCGAACTGGAAAGCATTGGCGATTCCTGCTACAACCTGGCACGCACCCTGAACCGCCATCGCCAGAACTGCACCACACCATTCACCGAACAGCAACTGACCAACATGCACAACATGATGGGCATGGTACGCAAGGCCATGGAGCACATGAGTTTGATTATCGGTGCGGTACTCAGCGGACATCATGTGGACTACAACACCTCATATAATCTGGAGAACGAGATAAACAACTATCGCAAGCAGCTGAAGAACCGCAACCTGCAGGACATCAATGCCGGTGTATACGACTACCAGATTGGTGTGTTCTATATAGACTTCATCTCCGAATGCGAAAAGTTAGGTGACTATGTACTGAATGTAGTACAAGCCACCAAGCCAGAGAAGATCTAAGGAACGATTAAAGAATCTGAAGAATATCCCGGAGGCAGTGAATTTCATAGTTCACTGCCTCCGTTGCTTCTTGCCCATGGGGATTGAACCACATAACGTCCATGCCCGCCCGCTTTGCACCAAGAATATCTGCCTGGAAATTATCGCCTATCATGAGGGTGTGACGCACATCGACTCCCGTCATACGGAAGGCATAATCGAAATAAAGCACCGATGGCTTATTGGCGCCTGCATCTTCGGACAGAACTATCGTATCGAAATAATCGGTCATACCACAAGCCTTCAACTTGCGGTACTGCACCTCGCGGAAACCATTGCTGCACATGTGAAGCCTGTATCCACGGGAAAGCAGATGCCCCATCACTTCATGAGCACCTTCTATCACTCCGGGCTTAACAGCACAAAGTTCCAGGAAGTGGTCGCTGACCTCCAGACAAAATTCCTCGGAAACGTCCTTCAATCCACGTCCCAAACTGAGAGGCCTGCGAAAACGCTCTACTATGAGAGTATGCCGCTCAATCTCGCCAGCGGCATATTGCTTCCATAGTTCCACGTTGGTTTGCCAGTAAGGTATGCGGAAGTCCTCTATATCGTTGAAATGCTCGTGCAGGGCAAAGTCCTCAAACAATTCTCCCAATGCGATGTCCGCATTCCCGTGGGTATCATAAAGTGTATCGTCAAAATCCAGGAATATATCCTTGTAGTGCTTTTCCATGTCTTTAAGCGTTGATAGGTCAGGAAACTACGTTCCTGGGGTTGGCCTCCATGAAGGCTTTGATGTTTTCTATTGCAATGTCTATGAGTCTGCCCCGAGCCTCCTTGGTGGCCCATGCTATGTGCGGTGTGATATAGCAGTTTCGCGCACCTATCAAAGGATTTGTACTTACAGGAGGTTCTTCACTCAGCACATCAATGCCGGCGGCATAAAGACGTCCAGAGTTCAATGCATCTGCCAGAGCCTGCTCGTCTATCAATGGACCTCGCCCCGTGTTTATAAGGATGGCAGAGGGTTTCATCAGCGCCAAACGTGAAGCATTGACAAGATGCATGGTATCCTTTGCCAGAGGGCAATGCAAGGAGAGCACATCGGCATGGGCAAACAACTCCTCGTAGGAATTGGCCTTCTGTATACCAAGACAGTGCAGTTCTTCCTCGGACTTGCGGGTCACGGCCATTATCTTCATGCCAAAGGCCTGCGCAATTTTTGCCACCGCCATACCTATGTTGCCAAGTCCCACAATGCACATGGTTCTTCCGGCCAGTTCCAGCAATGGAGTGTCGTAGAAACAAAAGTCCTGAGAGGTGCTCCACCTGCCAGAATCCACTGCCTCCGAATAGTGCGCTACCCGGTTGCAGATGTTCATCAAGTGGGCAAATACCATTTGCGCTACAGACATAGTGCCATAGGCAGGTATGTTGGTAACAACTATTCCTTGTTCGCAGGCGGCTTCTGTATCAACTACGTTATAGCCTGTTGCCAGCACTCCCACATAGCGCAATTTGGGCAGCGCTTCCATCAACTCGCGGTCAATGCGCACCTTATTTGTGAGTATCACTTCGGCATCCTTGGCACGCTCTGCCACATCCTGGGCGGCAGTACGGTCGTAGATGACGACCTCCCCTATTCCTTTCAGCTTTTCCCAGGACAAATCGCCGGGATTGGCCGCATACGCATCCAATACGACTATCTTCATTTCTTCGTGGTTCTGTTTCTTTGTTTCTACATCAACAGGATTTCACCCCATGCGCACAAATACGAAACATCCTCCCCACCGAAGAGTCACGCAATGGCGCTTCTCTGTCTTTCTGGGGAGGATAATATTCGTGTATCCTTTACTTGGCGGCAAGCACCTTTTCCATAAAGTAGGGCAACTGTACGCGCCACCAGCACCAATCGTGGTCTACGTCGAAGCCCCAGTAGTCCATGTTGGCAGGGATGCCACGCTGGCAAAGTACGGTGTCCAATGCGCGAGTGCTTTCCAGAAGTTCATCCTCCCACTTGCCCTGACCTACGCAGATGTAGATATTGCGCTTCTTGTAGAGGTCCATCCAGGGGTGGTCGGCAGGCATCTCGCGCAGGAAGTCGATAGGCGAGTTCATAAATGTGAGGTCATCGCTGTACATGGGGAAACCATATCCTGCGGTGTACAAGCCGCTTAGAGCAATAACCGAATCGAAGATATCCGGGCGGCGGAAGAAGAAGTTGCCAGCATGGAATGCACCCATGGAGCAACCGGTGACGATGAATGTCTCGGTCTTGCGCTTGCGCACTTCGGGAATAAGTTCCTCGGTAACGTAGTGATACCAGCGCTCGTGCTGCTCTATGCGCCAGCGGTTGTCGGCAGAGCGGTTGCTCCATGTCTCACCGTCTATGCCGTCCACACAGATGGCACGTATCTCGCCCTTTTCAATCCAGGGGGCCAGTACGTCTATCATGCCGAAGTTCTCGAAATCAAAGAAACGGCCGTCCTGTGAGGGGAAAATAAGGACGGGACGTCCCTTCTTGCCATAGGTCTTGTATTCCATCTCGCGCTGGAGATGATTGCTGAAATGCTTATTGTATTGTCCTTCCATTATGGATTATATTATATATAAGGTGTATGTTTAAGTTAAGGCAGGCCAATGCTTGCTGGCCTGCCTCGGTGGGTATGTCTTGTGTTTATTTACGGTTGCACACGTCGTAGAGGAACTCATCACGCTCCCATTCCGTGCGGAAGCGGGCTATGTAGGCATAGTCGCCCATGGCAGGAGCCAAGGCCTTGTCTATATTGGGAGTCATCTTCATGGCATACGCATACTTGTCCAGGATCTGGGCATCGTTGAGATGATATTCCACACCTGAGCGGCGGCCGGCATAGACACAGAAGTAATCGTCGTTGTTGTCTGCCTGTCTTCTGCTATCAAATGCCACCATGTCTGCCCATATCTGATACACGTCCACGTTGTGGGCATAGTTTATCATATCGGGGGTGTAGCCTCCGCCGGGACGCATGTTCACTTCCAGAGCCACGAAGTCGCCCTCGTTGCCCAGGCCGCGGTGGGCACGTCCCAACTGGAAGAACTCCAGATGCACGAAGCGGCTCTTCACTCCGAAGGCCTTGATGGTCTGTCGGCCCCAGAAGCGCAGGTTCTCGTTGATGTGCTGCTGAACGTAATAGGTGCTATCGAGATTGTAGTTGACAATATCGGAGATAGAAGGCGGGCACACACACATGCTCTCGAAAAGAGGTTCGCCTTTTGAGTTGATGATGGCATCGTAGGTACAGATGTTGCCCGTTACGAACTCCTCGATGACGTATTCATGGATATGGGGTGTATTGTTCAGGAAGTCGCGCAAAGCCCATTCGCTCTCTATCTTGTGCGTGCCACCGGAACCCACACCTATATCGGGTTTCGCAAAGAGAGGATAGCCAGCCTCGTAGGCAAACTTCAGGATATTGTCCAGTCCTTCGGTAGCCTTTATCTGTCGCGCCGTGCGGATACCTCCGGCAGCATAATACTTCTTCATCTCAGATTTCTCCTTGATGGAGTATATCTTGTCCGTCTTGATGCCGGTGTTCACGTTGAAGTCGGTTCTCAATCGGGCATCCTGCTCCAGCCAGTATTCGTTGTTGCTCTCTATCCAGTCAATGCGTCCGTACTTTGCCGCAAAATGCGCCACGGCACGATACATCTGGTCGTAGTCCTCCATATTGTTGACGCGGTAATACTCGGTAAGCGTGTCTTTCAGCCGTTGGTCAAGATTGTCGTAAGGAGAATCGCCGATACCAAAAACAGTTACGCCATTCTTCTTCAGTGCTGCACAGAAGTTCCAGTAGTTCTCCGGAAAATTGGGTGAAATGAAAATGAAGTTCATAATAGGTATGTTATTTGGTGTTTGTAATGATAGCAGAAGTTGGTTCCAGTTCTCGCCACCGGCAGGAGACTGCCATCCCGAAGTCCACAAAGTGCCGTCAGGACAAGACGGTCCTGTTGTCGGGGCAACAGAGGAGTGTTGTCGGGACAACAAAGCATTGTTGACAGGACAACAAAACTTTGACACCGCGAACATATTTCTGCGTTTTCTTGTCTCAGCAGTGCAAAAATAATGTTTTTATTTGAAAATTCCAAATAAATGCAATATCTTTGCCCAATATATGTTCACTCTGTTTCTCACAAGCAGTCCCTGCGGACACGATGGAGCCATATTTGAAAAAAACGGCTTTCGCGAGGAACTTCTCCGTCAGTTGAAAGGAGAAGTCCGTGGCCTGTACATCACTTCCTCGCCCGATGACTTCTATGGAAGCGAGTGTGCTTCGGAGGGTATCCGTACGGCAGTACAGGATGCAGGAGCGAACATTGTCAACTGGACTTTGCTGGACAGGAGGAACATCACCATGGCAAGCGCCCTAATTGAGCAAGCTGATCTGGTGGTTTTAGGAGGAGGACATGTACCAACCCAACGACGTTTTTTTGAAGAAATGGTACTGAGAGACATTCTTCACACCTACGAAGGAGTGCTTCTAACCATCAGTGCCGGAAGCATGAATTGTGCCGACGAAGTATACTCCATACCCGAGTTGCCAGGCGAAGTTCGCGATCCCAAGTACGAACGCTTTTTCCACGGCATGGGGCTCACCAGCATACAGATTCTGCCTCACTACTATGAATGGAAGGACTTTGTTCTTGATGGCATGAAGATATATAACGAGGTGGCCGCCAAGGACAGTATGGGCAAGCGTTTCTACGTCTTCCCTGATGGAACATACCTCTATAGCATGTTCGGCTATGAGGAAATCCGTGGCGAAGCCTTCCTTATGGAAAACGGTGTTTTCCGCAAGATATGTGAAGACGACCAAAAGGTGCTACTACCTATAATTTAAGACCATACGAAACAAGCCTGCGAGTTCCGCAGGCTTGTTTCGTATCTGGCACCTACTATTCACGAAGATATAGCCAACCAAACGTATGATTATATCTTTAGAACAAAGGCAAGTCCCGTTGCTGATTCAGAACTGCTTACGTATGCTCTCGGCTATTGCATTGAATTCTTCAGCAGAAAGGGTCAGATGAGGATTCGTAAATCTCATATCTGCCTCGCTTTGCATGGGCACAAGATGAATGTGAGCATGAGGAACTTCCAAACCCAACACGCATTGGCCAACCTTAACACAAGGAATTGCCTTGCCAATGGCTATGGCCACCTTTTTGGCAAAAACCTGCAATCCAGCAATCTCTTCGTCAGTCAAATCGAATATGTAATCCACCTCTCTTTTGGGGATTACCAAGGTGTGCCCCTTCTGCAAAGGGTTTATATCAAGGAAAGCAAAATAGCTCTCGTCCTCAGCAATCTTATAGCAAGGTATCTCGCCTGCCACTATACGCGTAAAGATACTCATACCTTAGATATCATAACTGATGCTGGTGACCTCCAGTTCTATCTCGCCCTGGGGCACACGGATATTGGCTGTATCACCGACCTTCTTACCCAAAAGTCCCTGAGCAATAGGAGTCTCCACGCTGATTTTACCTGCACGGTAATCAGCCTCGGTAGCGCTCACTATAGTATACTTCATCTCCATACCGTTTCTTGTATTCTTCAAACCAACGGTAGCCATTATCTGGACAGAACTTGTATCCATGTGACGAGTATCAATAATCTTGGCGTCCAATATAGTTTGCTTGAGCAGTGCAATCTGGGTCTCCAGCTTGCTCTGCCACTCCTTGGCAGCATCATATTCCGCATTCTCGCTCAAGTCACCCTTATCGCGAGCCTCTGCTATTGCCGCACTGGCAGCTGGACGATCCACGCTCTCCATGTGCTTGAGTTTGGCTACAAGCTCATCGTAGCCCTTTTGTGACATATATGCCATATTTAGTTATTATTTGTTTGGTTATTACTATAATATTGTTCTCAGGCGGTGTGGCAACAGGTTTTGCAAGTGGCAAAATAAAAGAATTCTGGCCATACGGTCAGAACCCTTCACTTTGCGTCTGCTTATGTACTGTTTGCGATGCAAAGGTATAACTTTATAATGAATAAACAATGCATCATGAACTTATTTCTTTCTTTTTGACCTTTTTTAAGGATATTCATCCATATATATAATAAGGTATATTGGACTTTTTCGTATCTTTGCATAGAATTAGATGTTTTATACAAACAATACGAAACAAGAAGATGAATGTAATTACAAAGACTGTCTCCCTGCCTGATGGACGTACCATCAGCATTGAGACCGGAAAGTTGGCAAAACAAGCCGATGGTGCCGTAATGTTGCGAATGAACAACACCGTGCTCCTGGCCACTGTTTGCGGTGCCAAGGACGCAGTTCCCGGCACAGATTTTATGCCTTTGCAGGTAGAGTATCGCGAGAAGTACAGTGCTGCCGGACGTTTTCCTGGCGGTTTCACCAAGCGCGAGGGTAAGGCAAACGACGACGAGATTCTGACATGCCGCCTCGTTGACCGCGCCTTGCGTCCCCTCTTCCCCAGCGACTACCACGCCGAGGTTTATGTGAATGTTATCCTTTACTCTGCTGATGGCGTGGACATGCCCGACGCTCTTGCTGGTTTTGCCGCCAGCGCCGCATTGTGCTGTAGCGACATCCCCTTTGAAGGTCCCATCAGCGAGGTTCGCGTAGCCCGTATCAACGGTGAATATGTCATTAACCCCACCTTCGCTCAGTTGGAAAAGGCTGATATGGACCTCATGGTAGGTGCTACCGAAGAAAATATCATGATGGTAGAGGGCGAGATGAAGGAAGTTAGCGAGCAGGATTTGCTCGGCGCCCTGAAGGCTGCCCACGAGGCCATTAAACCCATGTGCCAGTTGCAGAAGGAGTTGGCCAAGGAACTCGGTACCGATGTAAAGCGTGAATATTGCCACGAGGTTAACGACGAAGAGTTGCGCGAGCAGGTAAAGACAACTTGCTACCAGCCCGCTTACGACGTTACCAAGCAGGCTCTTGAGAAGCATGCTCGTGCCGAGGCATTTGAAAAGATCCGTGAAGACTTCAAGTTGGAATATGCTGCTGCTCACACCGAACTTACCGACGACGAGCTGGCAGAGAAGAATGCACTCATTGACCGCTACTACCACGACGTAGAGAAGGACGCTATGCGCCGCTGCATCCTGGACGAAGGAATACGTCTGGATGGCCGCAAGACCACAGACATCCGCCCCATCTGGTGCGAGGTTAGCCCCCTGCCCATGCCTCATGGAAGCGCAATATTCACCCGTGGCGAGACTCAGTCTCTGAGCACCACTACCCTGGGTACTAAACTTGACGAGAAGATGGTGGACAACGTTTTGGACAAGAGCTACATGCGTTTCCTCCTTCACTACAATTTCCCTCCCTTCTCTACCGGTGAGGCTAAGGCTCAGCGTGGCATCGGCCGTCGTGAAATCGGTCATGGCCACCTTGCATGGCGCGGTCTGAAGGGCCAGATTCCTGCCGACTACCCCTACACTGTGCGCGTAGTGAGCGACATTCTGGAGAGCAACGGTTCAAGTTCCATGGCTACCGTATGTGCAGGTTGCTTGTCTTTGATGGATGCAGGTGTGCCCATCAAGGCTCCTGTGAGCGGTATTGCAATGGGTCTCATCAAGAACCCCGGCGAGGACAAGTATGCCGTATTGAGCGATATTCTTGGTGACGAGGACCACTTGGGCGATATGGACTTCAAGACCACAGGTACTCCCAATGGTCTGACAGCCACCCAGATGGATATCAAGTGCGACGGTTTGTCTTACGAAATCCTTGAGCAGGCATTGATGCAGGCTAAGGCTGGCCGCGAGCATATCCTTGCAGAAATGCTGAAGACCATGCCCGAGGCACGCGCCGAACTGAAACCCCATGTTCCACGTATCGAACAGATTATCATTCCCAAGGAATTCATTGGTGCAGTTATAGGCCCCGGCGGAAAGATTATCCAGGGCATGCAGGAAGATACCGGCGCCACCATCACCATCGATGAAGAAGACGGTGTAGGTAAGGTACAGGTTTCTGGTTCAAGCAAGGCTGTTATTGACGCTGCCATGAGCAAGATCAAGGCTATAGTAGCCGTTCCTGAGATCGGAGAAGTATATGATGGTACTGTTCGTTCAGTAATGCCCTACGGTTGTTTCGTAGAGTTCATGCCTGGCAAGGACGGCCTCCTGCACATTAGCGAAATTGATTGGAAGCGACTGGAAACAGTTGAAGAGGCAGGTATCAAGGAAGGCGATAAACTTCAGGTTAAACTTCTGGAAATTGACCCCAAGACTGGAAAGTACAAGCTCTCTCGCCGTGTCCTCCTCGAGAAACCCGAGGGTTATGTTGAGCGCGAGCGCCGTCCTCGCCCTGAGCGTCCCGAGCGTCCTCAGCGTGGAGACCGTCCCCAGCGTGGCGAGCGTGGTGAGCGTGGTGAACGTCGCCCCCGTCCCAACTCTGGCAACAACGAGGAAGTCCAGCAGTAATCCAGCATCCTCAAACTGCAATAAATAAACTTAGGCGGCTATACTCATCTGGGTATAGCCGCCTAATATTTTTGTCGTATCCTTACGATGTATGAACAAGTATGGAACAAGTATGGAACAAGTATGGAAGAGTATGGCCCAAGTGTGGCCCGAAACTCTGTCGTGTTACCGTACTTTGGTGCTCCCGAGGACCGACCTGAGAGTTCCGGGTACTCTCGCCTTGGTCCTCCCGAGGACCAGCCTAAAGGTTCGGGAGCACGGAAAACAGCCTTCAAAGCATAGCTAATGCTATGTTTTCTGCATCCTCCATTTTCTGCCGTTCTTCAACTGTCATGTCCTCCATGCCACAGAGGTGCAGGATGCTATGGATGATGACACGGTGCAGTTCCTCGTCGTAGGGGGTTCCGAACAGTTCGGCGTTGGTACGTACGGTGTCCAGAGAAATATATGTGTCGCCGATGAGTACGTTTCCCTGGCTGTTGTCAAAGCCGATATGGTCGGTGTAGTAGTCGTGTCCGATGAACTGGCGGTTGACGCGCAGGATTTCCTCGTCATCCACAAAGATATAGTTCACCAGGTCGATGCGTTTGCCGTAGGATTTGGCAACATGATCTATCCACTGAGTGACCTTCTCCTTGTCCAGTTCGGGCAAGGGCACGTTGATGGCGTTGAATGTTATCATTCTCTTTATTCCTCCATCAGTTGGACGGCTTTCTTCACGATGTCGTCATCCTCGTAGATAATGGCAAAGTATTCGTTCATATCCCAAAGGTCGCGAGCTGCCAGGGCGCGAAGCATGAGTTTCAGCAAACCGGTTGTCTTCTCTTCCTCGTCCTTGGGATACTTGTCCTTCAGTGCCTTCTTTGCTTCTGCATAGATGTTCTCTATAATTTCCTCGGGCACCTCGTACTTGTGGCGGAAATCCTCGAAGGTGGGGTATTTCTCCTTCAACTCGTTTCTGTGCTTTGCCAGGTAGCGCAGGTTGGCGTCTATGAGAATGCGCTTGGCAACAATCTGGCGGTACAGCGAAGTATTCTTTGTTGTGTCCAGCGGCACAAAATAGTCGGGCATGATGCCGCCACCGCCATATACGGTACGCCCTTTCCTTAAAGTCTGGAACTTGAGCGAGTCGGGGAAGTGGATGCTGTCGGCATTTGTCAGTTCGCCGTGGTTAAAACGGTTTATTACGTCCATGCGGTACTCCTTTTCCTTACCCTTTTCGTAAGGCTTCTGGATGCAACGCCCACTGGGAGTATAATATTTAGATATGGTAAGGCGAATCATACTGCCATCAGGCAGATTCACGGGCCTTTGCACCAGTCCCTTGCCAAATGTGCGACGTCCTACTACTATTCCACGGTCCTGGTCCTGTATGGCTCCGGCAAGAATTTCTGCAGCCGAGGCAGAGTACTCGTCAACCAGCACCACAACCTTGCCCTCCTGAAAGGCATCTCCTCCAAAACTCCTCATCGTCTGAGACGCATAGCTGGTTCTTCCCTTGGTGTAGACAACCATATCTCCTTTGGGGAGGAACTCACTGGCAAGTTCCGCTGCTGCCTGCAGATAACCTCCTCCATTCTGTGTCAGATCAAGTATAAGATTGCGCATACCCTTCTGCTTCAACTCTTCAATCGCCGTTGTCACCTCTTTGTGAGTAGTAATGCTGAAGTTGCTAAAACGTATCAAACCAGTACGTTGTGTAACCATGAATGCAGCATCTACTGAATTCAAGGGTATCTTGTCACGAACCACATCTATATATATGGTATCCTCTATTCCGTCGCGCAGAATGCCAAGATGCGCTGTAGTCCCACGAGGACCACGCAGACGCTTCATTATCTCCTCCTGGGGCATCTTCACACCGGCAATAGCGGTATCGGCCACAGAGATAATGCGGTCTCCCGCCATCACACCAGCCTTTTCCGAAGGACCTCCGGTAATGGTTTGTATCACCATCAGGGTATCGTCCAGAATGTTGAATTGCACACCGATACCATCAAAGGAACCCTGCAATGGCTCGTTCAGGCGCTTTGTCTGCTCTGCCGTACTATATGCCGAATGGGGATCCAGTTTCTCCAACATGCCACGGATGGCATCTTCAACAAGTTTATTGGAATCCACAGAATCCACATAATGGTCATTGATAGTTACTGCCGAGATAACCAACTTTCGTATCTGCTCGTCCAGATTTTTATTTTGTGCCTGTGCCTGGAACATGCCGGCAAGCAACAGGAGTGATATTATCAGTGTCTTTTTCATCCTTATTCGTCTATTCTATAGTTAAGTCCTTTGGGCAGCCATGGCGTGATGTCACGCCCGAAGTGATGCAGTTCGCGCACCACACTGCTGGATATGCCCGAGATAGTGGGGTCGGCAAGCAGAACCACCGTTTCCACGTCGGCAAGCCTGCTATTGATGTCGGCAATGCCCAGTTCGTATTCATAGTCCTTTACCGAGCGTACTCCGCGGAGAATGAAACGGGCCTCCTGTGCCTGGGCAAAGTCCACTGTAAGTCCGGTATAGCTCTCCACACGTACCTTGGGGTTGCCGTTGTAGTATTCGCGAAGGGCACGCACCCTTTCCTCCACGGGCAGCCATCCGTGCTTCTGCTCGTTGTAGCCCACGGCAACGATCACCTCGTCAAAGAGCCTCTGCGCCCTGTCCACGAGATTGGCATGCCCTATGGTAAAGGGGTCGAACGACCCAGGAAAGATGACCTTATTCATATTCTTCGGCAATGTCCTCCTCGATGACAAGGTTGTCTATGATGAAGTTCTGGCGCTCCATGGTGTTCTTGCCCATGTAGTATTCCAGCAGTTCGCCCACCTGGTCGCTCTTGCTCAGGTTGACCTTCTCCAGGCGTATGTCGGCACCGATGAAGTTCTTGAACTCGTCGGGACTTATCTCGCCCAAACCTTTGAATCGTGTTATCTCGGGGTCGGGACCAAGGTCGGAGATAGCCTGCAGGCGTTCGTCCTCAGTGTAGCAGTATTGCGTGATGAAGTCCGAACCAAAGGAGATGTGGCGCTTGTGCTGAGAGTTGGTCTTCTTGCTCAGTTCGGGGTCCTGTTCCATGTCGGTACCCTCGTCGTAAGCCTTCAGCTCCTTCTCTATGGCCTCTATCTTCTTCTTGCTGACCTTTGTCTTGCGGTTGCGCACACGGAATAGCGGTGTCTGCAGGATGTAGACATGCCCCTTCTTGATGAGGTCGGGGAAGAATTGCAGGAAGAAGGTTATCATGAGCAGACGGATGTGCATGCCGTCTACATCGGCATCGGTAGCAACGATAACCTTGTTGTAGCGCAAGCCCTCCAAACCGTCCTCTATGTTCAGGGCCGCCTGAAGGAGGTTAAACTCCTCATTCTCGTAGCACACCTTCTTGGTCATGCCGAAGCAGTTCAGTGGTTTGCCTCGCAGAGAGAACACCGCCTGTGTGTTCACATCACGGCTCTTGGTGATGCTTCCGCTTGCAGAGTCACCCTCGGTGATGAAAATGCATGACTCTTCCTGTTGTGTGCCTCGGGTGTCGGAAAGGTGCACGCGGCAATCACGCAACTTTCTGTTGTGCAGGTTGGCCTTCTTGCTCATCTCCCTGGCCTTCTTGGCCACGCCAGCCATTTCCTTGCGTATCTTTTCGCTCTCCTGAACCTTGGCCAAGATTATGTCGGCAATGTCGGTGTTCTTGTGCAGGTAGTTGTCCACCTGCGCCTTCACAAAGTCGCCGATGAACTTGTCTATGCTTATGCCACCCTCGGGGGCGGTTGTCTGCGAACCCAGTTTCACCTTTGTCTGGCTCTCAAACATGGGTTCCTGTATGTTTATGCTTATGGCGGCAACAAGTCCGTTGCGGATGTCGCCATACTCGTAGTTCTTGCCCGAATAGTCCTTGATAACCTCGGCAATGTACTTCTTGAAGGCTGCCTGGTGCGTACCGCCAAGGGTGGTGTGCTGTCCGTTCACGAAGGAGTAGTACTCCTCGCCGTTCTGCTTGGTGTGTGTGAAGGCTATCTCTATGTCCTCGCCCCTGAGATGGCAGATGGGGTAGAGGGCTTCATAGTCCATGCGGTCGTTCAGCAGGTCGGAAAGACCGTCGCGCGAATGAATGCGCCTGCCGTTGAACATGATGGTAAGCCCCGTGTTCAGGTAGGTGTAGTTGCGCAGCATTATCTCTATGAACTCGTCGCGGAACTTGTAGTGCTTGAACAGGGTGGGATCGGGTTCGAAGAAGACGTATGTACCGTTCTCGTCCTGAGTGGCTTCGGTGGTGTCGCTCACGAGGATACCCTTCTCGAAGACAGTATTCCTGACCTGTCCGTCGCGATAGGAATGCGCCTCGAAATGACTGCTCAGTGCATTCACCGCCTTCAGACCTACACCATTCAAGCCAACACTCTTCTTGAAAGCCTTAGAGTCATACTTGCCACCGGTGTTCAGCATGGACACTGCCTCCACCAGTTTGCCCTGCGGTATGCCACGGCCATAGTCGCGAATGCTGGCACGCAAGTTGTCCTGGATGTCCACCTCTATGCGCTTGCCGGCGTTCATCTTGAACTCGTCGATACTATTGTCGATGACCTCCTTCAGCAACACATATATGCCATCCTCTGCCTGCTGGCCATCGCCCAAGCGGCCGATGTACATGCCAGGTCGGGTGCGGACATGCTCCATATCCGAGAGGTGCCGGATATTGCCCTCGTCGTATATTACTTCCTCTATCTGCGTGCTTTCCTTTATATCTTCCATGGTTTGTGGTTGCAGGTGTATGTGTGGTGCGGTGTGTTTTTAGATGGACTTCTTCCAGGTGTGCCTTCTCTTTGTTACCTCGGTGTCCAAAGAGCGCCATACGCTAAGCGCCTTGTTGTTTGTCTCCAATTGCGGACAACATTCAGCCACCTTGAATCCCATCTTTTGTGCAGTAGGAATAAGGTCGGCAAAAATAAGGCTTATGCATCCCGTGTCCTGATACTCTGGCAGAGTACCTATGAGCAGGAGATCCAAAGTAGAACTGCGCTTAAAGTACAGAGCCTTGGCCATGTGCCACCATCCAAAGGGCATCAGTCTGGACTTTGCCTTCTGTATGGCTTCGGAAAGATTGGGCATACATATACCCACGGCAATAGGCTGTCCCTCCTTGTTCTCAACTATTGTGATGAGGTCAGTGCTCAGGAATGGCAGATATTGATTGGCATAGGCCTCTATCTGGCGCTGGGTCATATTGCTATAACCGTGCAGGTTCTTATAGGCAGTGTTTATGATTTCAAATATCTTCAGGATGTATCCGCTCTTGCGCAATTCGCCCTTGTTCTTGAACTTGCGTACTGAGAAACCGTACCTGTCCTGCACCAGTTTTGCTACTCGGAAGAACTTCTGCTGGTTGGCCGAGTGTTCTCCGTCGGCACTGGGTATTTCTATTGTACGGTCAACCCACACAGCATCCTCCTCGAATCCCAATGCCTGCATGTGGTCGTTGTAATAAGGGTAGTTGTAGATGGTGTACATCGAACCCAGTTTATCGTAACCTTCAAAGAGCATGCCCTCGGGATCAAGATCGGTGAATCCGAAGGGACCAGCAATCTCGTTCATGCCACGCTCCTTGCCCCAGTCCTCTACGGCCTTGATAAGGGATTTGCTCACTTCCATGTCATCCACAAAATCTATCCATCCAAAGCGCACTATGCGGGTGTTCCATGTCTCGTTGGCACGGTTATTGATGATGGCAACTACCTTGCCCACCATCTTCCCCTCTCTGAATGCCATGAAAAACTCGGCATCACAAAACTCAAATGCCGCATTGCCCTTACGGTCGAAAGTATCCATCGTATCTTCCATAAAGTCGGGCACCGCATGGGGACAGTCCTTGTACAGATTGTAGTTAAAACGGATAAAGTCCTTCAGTTCACTCTTGGTGGTTGCTCGTTTGATGATGATTTCAGACATGGGAGACATTTTTTTATTAGGATATTATTTCCACAAAGATACTCTTTTTTCCTGAAAATGTGCTCTTGGAATGCCGTTTTTGTCGTTTTTGCCCTCGTCTTTGGTCAAAAAGGGATGTTTTTCCTTTGCCACAGGAGCAAAAAGTTATACTTTTGTCTTATGACAACAGCATATCTGGGTTCCATAGAATATTACCAGCGTTTGCTTCGTGAAAAGGTTTCGCTTGATTTAACCGTGCCTTATCACAAGCAGACTTCCATGAATCGTTGCCTTATAGATTCCCCTCACGGTGCACTTGCCTTGACGGTACCTGTGGTCAATCCGCATGGCCGTATGCCTGTGGGTGAAATTCTTATCTCCGAGCATGGCAACTGGCGCCATCAGCACTGGAATGCCCTGGTGTCCAGTTACAGGCAGACGCCTTATTTTGATTACTACGAGGAGGATTTCCATCCCTTTTATCACGAGCGCCGTTGGGAGCGTCTTGCCGACTTCAACAACGGCCTGCACCAGACGGTGATGAGGCTCTTGGAACCTTTCCCCTTGGTGGCAGAGGACAGGCGCAGGGACACTCCGTACTACCAGATGTTTGCCTCGCGTCACGACTTCATTCCCAACCTGAGCATCGTGGACCTCCTCTTCAATATGGGTCCCGAATCGGTGTATTATCTGTGAACGGTTTTTCTCGCAACCTCCATGCTATGAATATCTATACCCTCGACCCTCGGTGCATCCCTGCCATGGAAAAGGTCAGGGAATACTATCTCTCCATACCCGAATGGCAAAAGGATGTTCGGGAGGGGAAGATGTTTGGAGTGTTGATTTACAGCCCCACCAACGAAGGACCTCAAGACCCTCCCCCTTACCCCTCCACAAGGGAGGGGAGTGGTTACAACCGATTTGTGCCCACATCAGCAGAACATTATACTCCCCTCCCTTGTGGAGGGGCAGGGGGGAGGGTCCGTTCCGTCTCTTACCTCGCGGCCTTCTCCGGCACTCTCGGGGGCAAGACGTGCCAGCCGGGGTTCGTGCCCCCTGTCTTTGACATACAGGAGGGCGAGGGCCGGTATTTCCTGAAGGAGGAGGCGGAGATAAGTGCCATAAACCATTACCTTGAATCTGGCAAGGCTTCTGCCCGCGAGGTGTGCGACCTGCGGCATGAGCGTAAGGAGCGTTCCCGTGCCCTTCAGCGGTGGTTGTTCGCTCGTTATTCGGTGCTCAACGTGCGTGGCGAGAGTGCCAACCTGCTGGACATCTTTGCCCCTGCCGTCCCTCCTGGCGGTGCAGGGGATTGTTGTGCACCCAAACTTTTGCAGGAGGCCTTCCGCCGTGGCATACGCCCTCTGGCGATAGCCGAATGGAACTCGGCAGACAATTGTTTCTATCCTCCATGCACACACCGGTGCCGCCCCATACTGGCGCACATGCTTTCGGGCATGGAAATGGAGGCCGACCCTCGTCTTGGAAACTATATGGATTTGGTGTCACGCCTGTCCACCGTCTACGAGGATGACTCCCTGATGGTGGTCAACAAACCATCAGGCCTTCTCTCCGTGCCTGGCAAGGAATTCCTGCCCTCGGTGGAGAGCATCACAGGGTGCCTGTCCGTGCACAGGCTTGACCAGGATACCAGTGGTTTGCTGGTATTGGCAAAGAGCCCTAAGATACAGGCAGAACTCCGCCGCCAGTTTGAGCAGCGCGAGGTGGAAAAGCATTACGAAGCCATGCTCGAAGGTGAAATGCCCGAGGGACAGGAGGGCGACATCCGTTTGCCCTTGCGCCCGGATGTGGACAACCGTCCGCGCCAGATGGTGGACATGGGAAATGGCAAGAGCGCACTGACCAGATACAAGGTTATAGGTAATGTGGACAGTCATGCACATCTTATGCTCACACCGCATACGGGTCGCACGCATCAGTTGCGTGTGCACATGGCAGAGGGATTGGGAAATCCCATCCTTGGCGACCGGCTCTATGGCAATCAGAGTGCTCCGCGCCTCATGCTTCACGCAGGGGAACTGTCGTTCACCCACCCGCAGACGGGCAAGCGTCTTTGCTTTACCTGTACTCCAGAATGGTAAGGTTCTCGGGGTTGAACACCTCCTTGGCGGCATCCCACACCTGTTCGGCGGTAAGTGCCTGGATGCGCTCTATCATTTTCTCCTTTGTTTGCGTGCGGCCATAATGAAGCATGCGCTTGCCCATACCTATTGCCACACTCTCGAAGTTGTCGTACGACAGGGCTATCTGTCCGATTATCTGCCTTTTGGCAGCCGCCAGTGCCTTGTCCGACAGGGGAGCGTCGCACAGGCGTTGCAACTCCCTCTTCACGATCCTCTTGCACTTCTCCGCATCGTGGTGGTCGCAACCGAAATATATTGCCCACACACCCGTGTCGGTGTATGTGGTCAGTGTGCTTTCCACGGTGTAGACAAGGCCTCGCTTCTCCCTCAGTGCCAGGTTCAGACGGCTGCTCAATCCTGGTCCTCCCAGGATGTTGTTGGCAAGGAACAGGGCAAGGTGCTTCTCGTGATTGCCCCCAAAGGCTCGTGCACCCATCATGATATGCGCCTGGTGGGTGTCCTTATGGATGATATGGCTGCCCGATACAGGACCCACCCCCAACCCCTCCCTGTATGGAGGGGAGTATGATGTACTGCCGATGTGGCCACTTAGTCGGTTGATACTGGCTCTCCCTCCCTGCAGGGAGGGTTGGGGTGGGTCATTCTTCCTTATCTGTTTCATTATCTCCTTCTCAGAGACATTGCCATAGACAAAAAGCACGGCATTGGAGGGGACGTAAAGTCTGTGTGTGTAGTTCAGCACGTGCTCTGTTTTGTAGGTGCGAAGCCTGTCTGCGTCGCCCAGGATGTTTCTGCCAAGAGGGTGCCCTTGGAAAAGCATAGCCTCGAAGTCGTCGTAGATAAGTTCGGATGGCGAGTCGTTGTAGCTCTCGATCTCGTCGATGACCACCTCCACCTCCTTGTCCATCTCCTCCTGCGGATACTTGCTATGGAAGACTACGTCAAAGAGGATGTCCATGGCACGGTGGAAATGCTCCTTCTGGCAGGTGCAGTAGTACACCGTCTCCTCCTTGCCCGTGAAGGCATTCAGGTCGCCGCCCACACTCTCCATGTAGGTTATTATCTGTCGCGAGGTGCGCCTGTCCGTGCCCTTGAAACTCAGGTGCTCGGCAAAGTGTGCCATGCCGCTTTCCTCATTCGTCTCGTCTCTGGTGCCAGCATCCAGAGCCAAACCCAGGTACACCGTATTCGTAGGGCTGGGTGCATACACCACACGCAAGCCGTTATCTAATGTTAATGATTTCATATTGGGGGTGTTTGACTTACTTGTTGACAATCTTCTGTCCGTTCCTGATTACAACTCCTTTCGTGTTAGACTTTACACGCAATCCTGACGTGCTATAGGTTGCTTGGCTTCTTGTCTCAGAAGTGATTTCAGCTACTTTGAAGATGGAAGTCGTTGCCGTAGCAATCTTATATAGTGCATACTTGGACAAAGTTCTGTCATAAGCAGATACATAGAATTTACCATTGATGGCAACTACGGTGCCAAATGATGTTACACCATTTAGTGTCTTCTTGATTGTGCCATCAAACGAGACGATATCTGTACCAGTATTCTTTACTCCACCATACACCTTGCGCTTGATGAGCGTGAAGACGTATCCGCCCAAATCGTGGTTGTACTCCATGGTGTACTCATCGCATGTTTCGCCCCCGAAACTTGGACGTTCCATGGAGATATCATTCCCAGGACCACTATTGTCATCAGCTGCACAATATGATAGAGGCATAACTTCATAGTGGGCACGAAGGAACTCGAAGTCGTCATCTTCGTTGAAAAGTGTCTGCGAGAGATACATCTGGCGAGAATGATAATTGTTGTTATCCTCAAGCACCTCTGGACCTTCTATCCAATTGTTGTTTTCTGTCTTCTCCTCAATAACATCACTGACCACCGTCCAATCATCAAGGAAGTATTCTGTTTCCGAAGTTGCGCGTGTCCCTCCATTCTTTGACTCGGCAAAGAATCTCCTTTGGGAGGTGACTGTCCTTGTTGAGTAATTCAATACCTCTGCCTCTATTTCAACTTGCTCAACCACATTAACCTCATCATCAAATACAGTAAACCATGTCTTGCCTGATTCGCTGTCCTCTCTGTAACTGTACATGAATGCCGTACCCCCTGATGTTAGTTTTGCAGGAACAAAATACAAATCTCCTCCATCGTATGTCACAACGGGCTTAATTTGCGGAAATGCTTTTGCCGCAATAATCAAGAACAAGACAAATAAAGCGTTCTTCATAATAAAGGAAAGGCATGGATTTAATACATGTTTAAAAGGCGCCCTAAATCCTGTAGGCCATAACTAGGTCTTTGTGTGCTCGTAGCACAAAAATGCTATCTACAAACTATATGATCATAAATAATGCCGTAGGGGACCTATGAGAACATTGTAGTTTTCTCGGGAGAAAACTACAGTTTCTTCACGAGTAAACTGCAGTTTCCTGCTGAGGAAACTGGCATGCTCTTACGCCAAGCGTATCCCATCGTCGAAGATGGCGATGAGGCGGCGCTTGTAGAGGTCGCCGATGGCTTTCTTATAGACTTTCTTGCTGACGTTGAAGGTCTGGGCAATGTCCTCGGCAGGACTCTTGTCGCCCAGAGGGCAATAGCCGCCGTTGTCCTGGAGGTATGCCAGCAGGATGTCGCTGAAGTCTGCCACACCCTCCTGGCCCTGACGGGTGAGGGTGAGGTCTATTTTGCCATCCTCGCGTACCTTTCTTATATATGCACGAGTGCGCATGCCTGTGCGAAGGTCGCGGAACACCTGAGAGTCGTAGAGGAGTCCGCCCCATTGGTTGTCAACGATAACCTTGAAACCGAGGTCGGTCTTCTGCCACACGAGGATGTCCACCTCGTCACCACGGCGATAGGAAGGAATGCCGTGGTCGAGATAGCGCTCCACCTTGGCACTGGCCATAATGCGACTGCTATCCTCGTCCAAATGGATGTGCACTATGTAACTCTGTCCCTTTGTCATCTTCATCTTCTGCTCGCGGAAGGGCACGAAGAGGTCCTTCAGAAGTCCCCAGTTGAGGAAGGCACCGAAGTTATTGACCCATGCCACCTCCAGGAAGGCAAAGTCGCCCACCTGTGCCAAGGGTTTGCGCATGGTGGCAATGAGGCGTTCCTCCTGGTCGAGATAGAGGAAAACCTCCACTTCCTCGTCCAGAGCGACATCGCCCTCCACCTCGTTCTGCGGCAAGAGTATCTCGCCATGTATGCGTCCTCCATCCAGATAATATCCGAAGGGAACCTGCTTTACCACCCTGAGGGTGTTTGTCTGTCCTAATTTTATGTTCATATTTATCGGACCCCTCCCCAACCCTCCCACAAGGGGAGGGAGTATACAGTACTGGGGAATAGAGGGATTATTTTTGATGTTAATAATAAATTAGCTTAGTTCTATTGTTGGTTGTAACTACTCCCTCCCATACAGGGGAGGGTTGGGGAGGGGGCCGTTGGGTCCGCTGGACTTGCTACTATTCCACTATCACCCCGTCCTTCATACGGATGGTGCGGTCGGTGAGGGATGCGAGGGTCTCATCGTGAGTAACAATGACAAAGGTTTGGCCGAAGCGGTTCCTAAGGTCGAAGAAGAGGCGGTGGAGTTCCTCCTTGTTCCTGGTATCCAAACTGCCCGAGGGTTCATCGGCAAGGACCAGTTCGGGATTGTTCATCAAGGCACGTGCTACGGCAACACGCTGCTTCTCGCCACCGGAAAGTTCGTTGGGTTTGTGGTCAGCACGCTCGGTAAGACCCATAAAGTCCAGCAGTTCCATGGCACGCTTTTTAGCTTCCTTGTGCGAGGTGCCTGCTATGAAGGCCGGCATCATCACATTTTCCAGGGCAGTGAACTCGGGCAAGAGCTGGTGAAACTGGAATACGAAACCGATGTGGCGGTTGCGGAAACGTGCCATGCGGTCAGAAGAAAGGTTGGTAACATCCTCGCCTGCTATAAAGACACGGCCTTCGTCGGCTCTGTCCAAAGTGCCTATAATCTGCAACAGCGTGGTCTTGCCCGCACCGCTGGAACCCACGATGCTGACCACCTCGCCCTTGCCCACCTGCAAGTCTATGCCCTTGAGCACCTGCAGATTGCCAAAACTCTTCTTTATACCTTCTATCTTGATCATGACCATTGGTCGGGGTATAGCAGCATTACGCTGGTGTGATTGAAATATCTGTGTATCATCAGTGGCAGGCCAGCAAAGGCACCCTTGTAGGAGATGAAGCCAGGACGTGCACTGACGAAGACAACCATGTCGTCCTTTCCTGCCCTCTGCGAGAGGGACATTATCTTTGTCCAAATAGCCATCTCTATGTAGTCGGCATGCAGAGAGACGTGATAGCGCCACATGTAGCTCTTGATGTGCGGCAAGGTATCGGGGTGGGCATGGAACTCAAGCAGGCAATCCAGTTGTTCGCCCATACGGCAGACGTGCTCCAGCCACTTGTAGAAACCTGCCTCGTACTCTGCCTTCTGCGGTACGGCAACAATGACTCTGTGCAGAGTGCCGGGAGGGACGATAAGGCGCACGGCCATTATCTCGCGGTTGGTACCCTCCAGAACGTGGTCGATGATGGGGCCAAGGCTGGACTTGGGCATACCAGTGGTGCGGTCGGTAAGGCATACCATCACCTCACCACAATCGTATTCACGGATTGTATGCAGGATACCACCAGCCACATTGGTACTGAGGCGCGAGAGGGTCTTCATGTCCACCTGTGCTGCGGAAGCCACGGAGGTGGCATCCTCCAGCATGCGCTGGGCTTCGCGATAGCCCTCGGCCTCGCCGTTATAGTCGTTCAGGGTGACGGTAAGACCCATCAGGCTGTCGGGGATGCGGGTGTTGCGGATTATCAGCGCCAACTGAGTCAGGAGTCCTACGCTGTCCGGCTGGCTGTACGTAACAAGACACTTACCATGCCATGCACCCTGGTTCTCCTCGGTATCGGTGTCCATCAGGGCTATGCGGCGTGCTCCCTCGCTGGTGGCAAAACTGCTTATTATGCACGAGAAGAGAATGAGCATGACCGTACCGTTCAGCACCGAGGCATCCATGAGATTTACCTTGGGGTCGGTGCCTATCATCACTATTGCCAAGGCACCAGCGGCATGTGCGTTGGTGAGGCCGAACATAAGCAGGGAACCACCCTTCAGCTCCTTGGACAGGAAACTCATCAGATAGGAGGCAATCCATTTGGATGAAGTGCCCACCAGCACCATCACTACAACAATCCATATTGTGTGCAGGTCGCCAAAGAGAACCTTCAAGTCGATGAGCATGCCCACACCTATCAGGAAATAAGGTATGAACAGGGCATTGCCCACAAACTGGATATAGGACATAAGAGGCGAGGTACGGGGTATGAGCCTGTTAACCGAAAGGCCTGCCAGGAACGCTCCCAACAATCCTTCCAGGCCTGCCAGTTCTGCCAGTGCGGCACTGAGAAAAACCAGCGACAGGATGAAGATGAACTGCATGATGGGCTCATCGTATCTGCGCAGGAACCAACGGCCTATTCTGGGATATGCATAGATGACAAAGCCACCATAAACTATGCACTTGAAGGCAAAGAGCACCCAGTACGCCCAGTTGGTGTCCTGAAGTGCGCCAACGGTAATGGCCAGCACCAACAGGGCAACGAAAAGTGCCACTGCAGTGGCTACCACGGAGACTATCACCACGGGGTGACGGGTAAGACCGAAACGACCTACGATGGGATACGTAATCAGCGTGTGCGATGCCAATATGCAGCTGAGCAGCACGGAGCTGGTGGCGCTAAAGCCCAGAAGATGGTGTGCGGCAAGGAAACCCATTACAAAGGGTATCACATAGGTGACAACTCCGAAGAGAAGTCCCCTGCGCCCATACTGTCGCACACTGCTCATGTTCATCTCCAGCGCGGCAAGGAACATGATGAAGTAGATGCCTACCTGCCCGAATATCTCAAAACTCCTGTCCCTCTCTATGATATTAAAACCATGTTGGCCTATCATCACACCTGCCAGTATCAAGCCTATGATATGAGGGGTGCGGAGACGGCGAAGGAGGATGGGAGAAAAAAGGATTATCATCAGTACGACAAAAAACACCCAAGTTGGGTCGGTAACCAAAGCCAGGGGCATTTGTATGAATGTCGGTATCTGAAGCATGTCCAATGTGAATAATTTCGTGCAAAGATAAAGCATTTTGTGCTATTTATGGGCAAGAACACACCTTATTTATAATATTTTCCGTAATTTTGTGCCGAATTTATCAAACGCAGTAACCAACAAAGACAAAACATAAACGATGAGAGTAGCTATTGTAGGTGCCAGTGGCGCCGTAGGCCAGGAATTCCTGCGCGTTTTGGACGAACGCAACTTCCCAATTGACGAACTTCTGCTTTTCGGCAGCCAGCGTAGCGCCGGAACAAAATACACCTTCCGTGGCAAAGAGATTGAGGTAAAATTGCTTCAGCACAACGATGACTTCAAGGGTGTGGACATCGCCTTCACCAGTGCTGGTGGCGGTACAAGCAAGGACTTTGCTGAGACCATCACCAAGCATGGTGCCGTGATGATAGACAACTCCAGCGCCTTCCGCATGGACGAGAACGTACCCCTGGTAGTTCCCGAGTGTAACGCCAAGGACGCCCTGGAGCGTCCCCGCGGCATCATTGCCAACCCCAACTGTACCACTATCATGATGGTTGTTGCCCTGCAGGCTCTGGAGAACATCAGCCACATCCGCCGTATCCATGTTGCCAGCTATCAGGCTGCCAGCGGTGCAGGTGCTGCTGCCATGGCAGAACTGTTTGAGCAGTACCGCCAGGTATTGGCAGGCGAGAAACCTACAGTAGAGAAGTTCGCATATCAATTGGCCTTCAACGTAATCCCCCAGATTGACGTGTTCACCGACAACGGTTACACCAAGGAGGAGATGAAGATGTTCCACGAGACAAAGAAGATTATGCACACCGATGCAGACTGCTCTGCTATGTGTGTCCGCGTTCCTTCGCTCCGTTGCCATTCTGAGGCCATCTGGGCAGAAACCGAGCGTCCCGTAAGCGTGGAGGAGTTCAAGGAGGCAGTAAAGAACGGCAACGGCCTGCGCCTTCAGGACGACCCCGAGAAGAAGGACTATCCCATGCCCCTGTTCCTGGAAGGTTGCGACGATGTTTATGTGGGCCGTATCCGCAAGGACATCGCCAATCCCAACGGCCTTACCTTCTGGCTCGTAAGCGACCAGATCAAGAAGGGTGCTGCCCTCAACGCCGTACAGATAGCCGAATGGCTCATCCAGAACGACCCCAAGTTCCAGGAATAAGAAAAAGAATATCTATTAAAGATACCATACACACTACATAAAAAATAGCGAGGTTCCACTACGGTATCCCTCGCTATTTTTGTCCACCCTGCCCTATTTTTAGATGCACCACCTTGCTTTATGACAAGTTTTATCAACACACATTAGCAGTTCCAGCGAACATGCCCACAACAGCGCTTTTTGGTCCTCCCGAGGACCGACCCGAAAGAACCGGGAACTCTCGTCCCCGTCCTCCCGAGGACAGGCCTTTGCCCTCCTGAGCCTCTATATATGCCTCTGTCGGTACGCAGGAGCAACACTGTGTATAAGATAGAAAAAGGACCATACCATTTGCAGGCATAGTCCTTTTTTGCTTTTCTACAGAAACCTTAGCGTCTCTGCTTAATTTGCTCCTGTTACTTTGTCTTTTCCTTCAGTTCCTTTACCTCAGCAACACGAGTCTGGAATTCAGGACATGGTTTAAAAGCAGGGATATAGTGCTCGGGCACGATGATCGTCTCCTTTTGGGTGATATTACGAGCGGTCTTGGTTGCACGCTTCTTCAAATTGAATGTGCCGAAACCACGCAAGTAAACATTCTCACCACTTGCCATGGTGTCCTTGATAATATTCATAAGTGCCTCTACTGAAGCCAAGGCAGTGGGCTGATCAATGCCGGTTTCCTGAGAAATGGCACGCACAAGTTCCTGTTTTGTCATAATTAGTATATATTTATTGTAATATTTAATCGTTTTCCTCGCTTAATGATTGGCGCATAACCATTTACTATACAAAGGTACAAATTAGCTATTGAATAAACAAATAAAAGATTCGATTATTTGAGGATTCATGCTTAAACAAACATACATAAGGACAACAAGACTACTCTTCCTCGGTGAGTGCCTCATAAAAATGCATGACCTTGTCCTTGAAATTGTATTTATAATATGCATAATCCAAGTATGCATAAATATACACAAGCAACACAAAGAGCACCCAACCAACGAGAAACGGATGGTTCTTAATGAAATCCAACATATATGTGCACAATCTTAATGTATACGAATCATTCCGTCAAACATGCTTCCAACTTCTGTCGCAGGTCGTTGATGTCCATGTGTATCCCAATGAACACTATCTTCTGCATGCGGTCGCCATAGGTGGGATCCCAGTCGTCTTGCAACCTCTGGTCGCGGGCCAGGATGGGCTTCAGTTCCTCCTCGGGCATGGTGGCATACCACTGGCCCGCTTGATGCAGGGACACCTGTCGGCCTGCCTGCTCAAAGAGGTAGCACATGTGCTCCTCACCCTTGAAATAACACATGCCCTTGGCGCGGACGATGCTTTTGGGCCATTGGCGAGCAATGAAGTGGTCGAAATTACCAAGGTTGAGCGGGCGACGACTATAGAACACCCAGGTGCCGATGCCGTATTCGTCGCCATGGGGGTGTTCTGCATCGTGATGGTGTCCGCAACAGCAGTGCCCTTCCTCATCATGGTGGTGGTGATGTCCACAATGCGGGCATGCCTCCTCATTCTCATCCTCATGATGATGATGCTCGTGCTCGCACTCATGGTGGTGATGCTCGTGCTCGCACTCATGGCTGTGCTCGTGTTCATCGTGGTGATGATGATGCTCCTCCTCGTGGTGAGGTTTGTCCAGTTCCTCTATCCATTTGGCAGAGGTGGCAACAGTTTCAAAGTCGAACATCCCGGTATTGAGCAGAATGTCAAGGTCCACATCACAGAAGTTGCAAGTGATGATGTTTGCCTTGGGCTGTATGGTATGCAGTATGGTGTGTATGCGCCCCAGTTCCTCGGCCGTCACTTCGTCGGCCTTGTTCAGCAGAATGGTGTTACAGAACTCTATCTGCTGGATAACCAGGTTGGCGATGTCGTCCTCGGCAATGGTCTTGCCGGTGAGGTCCAGGCCGCAACCGAACTCGTCTTTCAGTCTAAGTGCATCCACCACGGAACAAATGCAATCCAGCGTGGGGATATGTGTGATAGGACCGGCATTGAAGGTATTGAGGTCCAGTGACTGCTGGTAAGCGCAGATGGTCTGTGCAATGGGTGAAGGTTCGCAAATGCCTGATGCCTCGATGACGATATAGTCAAAGCGTTCCGACTTCATCAGGTCGCGCAACTGAAGCACGAGATCCATCTTCAGAGAGCAACAGATGCAACCGTTCTGCAGAGCCACCAGAGATTCGTCCTGCTGGTCCACTACGCCACCCTTCTGTATCAAGTCGGCATCAATATTCACCTCGCCGATGTCGTTGACGATAACGGCAAAGCGTATACCTCTTTTATTATTAAGGATGCGGTTAAGCAGGGTGGTCTTGCCACTGCCCAGATAACCGGTTATAAGTAATACTTTCGTTTCTTTCATCTTACCAGAACTTGTTGGTGTCGGGGTTGTATTCCATGCCTATGCTGCCCAGTGTGGTGGTGAGGACTTCCTTCTCTATGTTCATATCTTCGCACAAGGCATCCAAAGTGGGGTAGTAATCTCTGAGCTTCATGTTGATGATGCTCATGAGCATGAAAGGGTCGTGTGGGAGGTCCTTCATCTTATTTCTTGCTTGCAGGGTCGCAGGTCAGCGAAATACCCAGTTTCTTCAGGATCTTCTGGTCGACCTGGCTGAGCATTACAGTGGCATGTGCCTGCAACCCGTTCAGTTCGGGCAGCATGGCCAGGGCACGACGGCAGTTGACATCGTGAAGCGAGAGAACCGACAATGCCACGAGCACCTCGTCCATGTGCAGACGGGGATTGTTGCCTCCGAGGTAGTCTACTTTGGTCTTCTGTATTGGTTCGATGAAGTCCTGTGAAATGAGCTTTACGGAATGGTCTATACCTGCCAAGTGCTTGATGGAATTGAGCAAGAGACTTGCACAGGTACCCAGCAGGGGGCTGCTTCCGGCGGTAATCATTGTGCCGTCGCTCAACTGGATTGCAGAAGACTCGTCTCCACTCTCCTGAGCACGTTTTTTTGCCGCTACGGTTGTGGGTCTGTCATCGGTAGAAATGTTTGCCTGCTTCATCAGAAGGCGTATCTTGTTCACCTCCGCCTCATTCATTGCGCCCATAGCCATCTTGTTGACGGCAGTATAATAGCGTCGGATTATCTCCTGTTTGGATGCTTCGCGGCAGACGCTATCGTCGGTAATGCAGAAACCGAGCATGTTCACGCCCATGTCCGTAGGACTTTTATAAGGGCATGTGCCATAGATGCCATCAAAGATACTTGTGAGGACGGGGAAAATCTCCACGTCGCGGTTGTAGCTGATTGCCACCTCGTTATAGGCCTCCATGTGGAAGGGGTCTATCTCGTTCACGTCATTCAAATCGGCAGTAGCCGCCTCGTATGCAATGTTCACAGGATGCTTCAGAGGGAGATTCCATACGGGGAAGGTCTCGAACTTGGCATAACCGGCACAAACACCACGCTTGTGCTCGTTGTAGAGTTGTGAAAGGCATACCGCCATCTTGCCCGAACCAGGACCCGGAGCAGTGACAATGACCAGAGGGCGCTCGGTCTCCACGTAGTCGTTTTTGCCGAATCCCTCGTCGGAGTCGATGAGGGCAACGTTGTTGGGGTAGCCTTCGATGGTGTAGTGATAATAGGTCTTGATGCCAAGCGATTCCAGACGGCGGCGGTATGTTGAGGCAGAACTTTGGCCATTGAAATGTGTTATCACCACACTGCCAACCATGAAACCGCAGTTCTGGAACTCGTTCCTTAGGCGCAGGACATCTTCATTGTAGGTGATGCCGAGGTCTTGACGAACCTTGTTCTTCTCAATGTCTACTGCACTGATAACAATGACTATCTCCGCCTGGGAAGACAATTGTGAGAGCATTCTCAACTTTGAGTCGGGCTGGAAACCGGGAAGCACACGACTGGCATGGTGGTCATCGAACAGCTTGCCACCCAATTCCAAATACAATTTACCTTGGAATTGCGCTATTCTTTCCTTGATGTGCTCACTCTGAATGCGTATATACTTGTCGTTATCAAAACCGTATTTCATAAATTATCTCGCTTACTAGCTTTATAAGAACATGCAAAGGTACGATTAAGTGAGCGAATTACCAAATTTATTTGGGTATTTCCGAACGGTAGTACCTTCGACTGCAAGTCAGAGGTACGATTAAGTGAGCGAATTACCAAATTTGCGATTAAGAGAGAGCGGAAAAGGTTTACTTTTTATGCCGAACGAGAGCAAATTGCCCCCTAGGGTTAAATTTATTTGGGCATTTCCGAGCCGACGAACGAAAAAAGAGCAGAGTATGCGCATACTATGCCTTATGAGAAGGAGGAAGACAAAAGGTCAACGACAGCACCTTTCCTTTTCCTCTTATAACGCAAACCGCCCTATCCTGGCAAGGGGACAGGGCGGTTTGATGAGGGTGGGATTACCAATTTACTTCCACAGCATGCTTGAAGCTGCGCATTGGGTCGCCCCAGAGTTCATGCGCCAGTTTCTGGTTCTTCTTGGAACCCTTCACCTTGCCGTTGAATACTTCCTTGCCATTTATGCGCACAGTAACCTTCTTGTTCAAATCAACCAAAGTGTCAGACAGGAAAAGGCGTATATAACCATGCTGGGCAGGTATAAGTTTCTTGCCGAAGAGCATGTCTATGCCCCATTGAGGGTCCTTCCATGTTGTGAAATACTCGATGGCGTCTACCTTGATATCTATACTATTGTCCTCATTTGCCGTAAATTCGTATTGCGTACGATAGGCCTCCGTCTCTTCCAAAACCTGAAGGTTATAGAAAGCATTGCGCTTCAAGCCGTCCATCTCCATATTCTCCCAAATAAAATGACGTGGTTGGGCATTGCGCTTGTACTGTGCCAGCCAAGGGGTGGTTGGCGTATAGTCAATGGAATGTCCCTTGCCGGGAATGAGTTCCACGCGATGCTTGTATTCGTTGGGGAAGAGGCGTTGCATGCTGTCCAGCTTTTCTCCGGTAGTACGCGTGAGCATGTTGCGGTAGAACATCATATCGCGGTCGCCTGTAAGAAAACTCAGTGCCACATTACCAAGATTCTCAACCGGGGCATTCTTCAGGGGTTCTCCACCTGCCATAGGCCCGGCTGCCGCCCAATAGTCGGCGTAGAACGAAGCCAGTCGCTGACTACCATATCCGCCCTCTGAAATGCCAAAGACATAGATGCGGTTCTTGTCCACCTCGGGCATGGACATGAGGATGCGGAGTATGCGTTCCCAAGCCCATTGCTTGCTTCTTTGCCACCAACGATACCACTCCCTGTCGCGGGGAATCTGTGGCACTATGTACATCGAAGGCGAATCCTGGAAAAGTTTGGCAAGTCGCAAACCTGTTGCCCACTCCCTATCCCTCGGGCCTGAACCATGAAGATATAGGAATACAGGATATCCGTCCTTGGGCTTGTCTCCCTTAACTCCGAGATAGAAGTTCATGTGCGCATCGGGTTCCAACGTGTCAGGCAATGTCCACGTAACTACATTTCCCTTTGAAAGTGAATCGGTAAGAAGTTCACGGAACATTAGTACTTCCTTACTTTCATCGTTTGTGCTTGCAAATACCGTTCCACATATCATCAATGCGAGCAACGATAAAAGGAGACTTTTGCTATTCATATCTTGTATTCGGAATTTAGGATAAACAGGTTTTATGGTCCCACACCTTTATTATATGACCGCACCAAAGCATGACCGGGTTATCGGGTATTTCCAAAATCTCCGGCTTTACAAAATGCGTTGGTGATAAGGGTAGGAATCAGAAGAAGAATCTCATTATGTCATTACTGAATGCGAGTATCATCAGGGCGAATAGAAGGAACAGGCCCGCCTTTTCAATCACATCCATTACCTTGGGCGATGGCTGCTTGCGCATGATACCTTCGTAAAGGAGCAGGGCGATATGACCTCCGTCCAGTCCGGGGATAGGCAGGATATTCATAACTGCCAGAATGATGCTGATGAAGGCGGTAAGATTCCAGAAGCTCTGCCAGTCCCAGATGGGCGGAAAGAGATCGCCTATGGTCAGGAACGAGCCTACCTGCTGTATACCTTCCTTGTGGAAGAGATATTTCAGCGATACCACGTAGTCGGACAGAGTTTTCCATGCCAGTTGGAAGCCTGCTGGAATGCTCTGAAGCAGGGTGTATGATTGATGCTCGGTGGGGATGTCCTTGAGTTTGTTCTCCCAAAGGATGCCCAACTTGGTATCGTTGCCAAGCACCATGTTCAATGTGTCCTGTGCTCCAGTTCCGGCACGCATAACTATCAGAGATATGCTCTTTGCACGTATGCTGTCCTCGGGTGTGCAACCCTCAGCACTGAGAATATCCTGTCTGCGTCCCAGTTCTGTAGTCACGTCGGTAACGTCGGGAGTAGGAACTCCGTCAATTTCCTGTATGATGTCTCCTGCCTCTATACCATATTTATATGCAGGCATGCCTTCAGCAACTTCGCCCACGATGGGTTTAACGGGCAATGAGAAGAACTGTGGGCTTTTCTGCATTTCCAGCAAGGAGACACCGCCGGCAGGCATCTCTATGTCCACTTCCTCGCCATTGCGCAAGACGGTTACTGTCTTTGCTTCGGAAATGTCCATCATCAAGGCTCCGCTGAAACCTTCAATTTCCATTCCGTCTATACGTATAGGCGTGTCACCGTTGGCGAAACCTATTTCCTGTGCCGTCTGGTTGTAGTTCAATCCATCTGGAAGATTGCGCATGGGCACAATCTCACGCCCCCAAGTAAACACTATTGCAGAGTATATCACCAGGGCGGCAATCAGGTTGAATAGTACACCACCGAACATGATCAGGAAACGGCGCCAGACGGGTTTCTGGTTGAAATCGCTTTCCTGAGGTGCTCTGGCGGCAATATCCTCGGCGCTCTTTGTCTCGTCCACCATGCCAGCAATGCTGACATATCCGCCCAAGGGCAGCCAACCTATGCCGTATTCCGTTTCGTTGTCCTTGAAATAGGGGAACAAACGAGTGAACCACTCGTCTCTTGTGGAAAAGAGATGAAAGTATGGATTGAAGAACAGATAGAATTTCTCCACCTTCACTCCTGAGAATTTGGCAAAGAGGAAGTGTCCTCCTTCGTGCAGAAACACCAGCAGGCTAAGGCAGCAGATAAGTTGTGCCGCTTTGATCAAGACTATTTCCATGTAGATTTATCCTTTTGTTTTAACTGTTTTTATATTAATATTTATTGGAATTGTTGCAGACGCATGCTGCTTGCCACTCACAGAATCAAACGGGCGGTGCATAGTAACTTTCTAAGAGTTTCGGTCACACCACCCCATGCCTCTGGGTCGACCCGTTTTGGTCCTCCCGAGGACCGAGGCGAAAGAACCGGGAACTCTCGGGTCGGTCCTCCCGAGGACCAAGGCCTGCTTTCGTGGATGCTCTTTTACAACAACTCTGAGGCCACTTTTCTGGCAACACGGTCCGTTTCCAGATAGTCCTCCAATGAGGGTGTTTTTATGTACGGAACACGGGCAAGTGTCTCCTGTATTACTTCTGCCATCTGCAAGAATCCGCATCTGTCCTGACGGAAAGCCAGATTTACCACCTCGTTGGCGGCATTCACCACACAAGCGGTGTTGCCACCTCGGCGCAGGGCCTCGTATGCCATGGCCAGACAGGGGAAGCGCTCCATGTCGGGGCGTTCAAAAGTGAGGTCTTGCATGTCCCACCAATCAATACGCGGGAAACTGCTTTCCAGTCTTACCGGATACGACATTGCCAACTGTATGGGCACTCGCATGTCGGGTGCACCAAGCTGGGCCTTTACCGCGCCGTCCTGGAACTGTACTGCGCTATGTACTATGCTTTGAGGGTGCACAACAACCTGTATGCGGTCGGCATCCACATCAAACAGCCACTTTGCCTCTATCACCTCAAAGCCCTTGTTCATCATGCTTGCGGAATCAATGGTAATCTTGGCTCCCATATCCCAGTTGGGGTGCTTCAAGGCCTGAGCAGCAGTAACATTCCTCATCTCGTCCAAAGTGAACTTGCGGAAAGGACCGCCCGAAGCCGTAAGGATAATCTTCTCTATCGGACTTTCCTCGCCCATCAGACTCTGGAATATGGCAGAATGTTCGCTATCCACAGGGAGCATCGGAACATTATACTCCTGACACAAGGCAGTAATGAGTCCGCCGGCAACCACCAAGGTTTCCTTGTTGGCCAATGCTATGGGCTTGCCGGCCTTTATCGCAGATATCGTAGGTTTCAACCCGCTGAACCCTACCAAGGCAGTCAGGACCATGTCCACAGGTTCCATCGTCACCACCTGACAAAGGGCCTCATCTCCGGCATATACCTGTATGGGCTGGTCGGCCAATGCCCCCTTAACTTCGGCATACTTGCTCTCGTCTGCAATAACCACGGCGCATGGCAAGAATTTGCGTGCCTGCTCTATCAGCAAACGTGAGTTGCTGCCAGCCGTCAGCACATAGGCTTCAAACAAATCTGCATGTTCCTCTATTACCTGCAGTGCTTGCGTCCCTATGCTGCCAGTTGAACCTAATATGCATATTTTTCTCTTCATACAGTTTCTTCTTTACAAATCCAACAAACCTTCGGGCAAGGTCATATAGACAATACGCTCCTTTGCATCTATTCTCTCGATAAAATCTTCGTTGGCAGGAACCAGTTTGCCATCTACACAGAAAATAGTGTTCACCGTAGAGTCTTCCACATAATCTATAATGCCTATAGGCCCTGCCTGAGCATCCACTACCTGCCAGCCTGTAAAATGGCGCCAGGTGTACTCGTCGTCTTCATCCGGTTCCGGAGTCAGGCTATGAGGGAAATACACGTCTGCACCTACATACTCATTGGCATCTTCAGAACTGTCAATGTCTTGAAACTTGAGCAAGGCAACCGAATCGCTACGGAATCTCCACCCTTCCAGGAAGAAGGGCACTTGTATGCCATCCACCTCCAGAAAGACGTAATCTGCATCTGCTCTGTCCCACACGTCGTCCGTGAAGTTCATAGACAGTTCCCCTCCTATGCCGTGGGTACGGGTCAGTGTACCTATCTTATAAGTTTCTATCATTCCACACGAGTTATATTGGCACCAAGCCTGTTCAGCCTCTCCTCTATGTTCTCATATCCACGGTCTATCTGCCCGATGTTGTCTATCCTGCTGGTTCCCGACGCACTCATGGCGGCAATCAGCATGGCTATGCCGGCACGGATGTCGGGCGAAGTCATGCGGGCTGCCTTCAGCTGGAAGCGCTTGTCATGGCCAATGACCACGGCACGGTGCGGGTCGCAAAGTATAATCTGTGCTCCCATGTCTATCAGTTTGTCCACGAAGAACAATCTGCTCTCAAACATCTTCTGGTGTATCAGCACACTGCCCTTTGCCTGAGTAGCCACAATAAGCAGGATGCTCAAAAGGTCGGGAGTCAGGCCCGGCCATGGTGCATCGGCAATGGTCATGATGCTGCCATCCAGGAAGGATTCTATCTCGTAATGTTCCTGCTTGGGTATGTATATGTCATCCCCTCTTCGTTCCAGCTGTACGCCAAGGCGCTGGAATACCATAGGAATAATGCCCAACTGGTCGTAACGGACGTTGCGTATCAGGACACCTTCGCCACACATGGCAGCCATTCCAATAAACGAGCCTACCTCAATCATGTCTGGCAATATCGTGTGCGAGGTCCCCTTCAATGACTTCACACCGGTGATGGTCAGCAGATTGGAACCAATGCCCTCTATTATGGCTCCCATGCCACAGAGCATTTTGCACAACTGCTGCAGGTATGGTTCGCAGGCTGCATTGTAAATCGTAGTGGTGCCTTCTGCCAGTACTGCGGCCATAACAATGTTTGCCGTACCCGTCACTGATGCTTCTTCCAAAAGCATATAGGTTCCCTTCAGGTGCTCTGCCCTTATCTCGAACACACACCTTTCGGCATCATATGTAAAGTCAGCGCCCAATTTCTGTATTCCCAGAAAATGAGTATCCAGGCGCCTGCGTCCTATCTTGTCGCCACCTGGCTTGCTGACAAAAGCATGGCCGAACCTGGCCACCAATGGTCCTACAAGCATAACACTGCCACGCAGACGGGAGCAACGCTCCAGGAACTCCTCGCTTTGCAGATAACTGATATCCACATTGTCTGCCTGGAAAGTCATGTCGCCCTGAGCATGACGGGTAACGCGAACTCCAATGTCCTGCAGCAAACGTATCTGGTTGTTCACATCGGCTATGTCCGGCAGGTTGCTGATCCTTATGGGTTCGCTCGTGAGCAGCGTTGCACAAAGTATCTGCAATGCCTCGTTCTTGGCTCCCTGAGGTGTAATCTCTCCCTTTAACGGGCGTCCTCCTTCTATTATGAATGCTGACATTATTTTCTTTTCTTTCTTTTCAGTATGTTAGTGGGCAATGTATGCAGAGTTGCAAACTGATGTCCTTCCAGAGCTTCGCTCAGGTTATGTCCCTTGGTATACACATCAATGTCGTGTGTCACCTTTTCCTCGCTCATCACATCGGGATTCCATGTAAACAGGTTCTGTTTCATCCTGTCTGCCGTCTGTTGCACAAGGGCGTCTCGCTCTTCGCCTTCAGGCATTTCCGTCAGTTTCTGCAGAGCCTGCTCCACTATGCGTCCATAGTGCTTATGGCGAATATTGGCCTGAGGCAAAGACATGGGGGCCGGACGCATACTTGCCTCCGCTTGCGGAATAATCTCCACTGGATAATCCAGGTCCAATTGAAACCTGCTTATCAGTGCCAGATGATTCCACAGTTTGGTCTGCACCTCGGGATTGGCAAGTTTCTCCTGCCCCAGATTTGCCATCACCGCCACTATGCTTGTGGCACACTTCAGCCGCTCTTGTCTGTCCTCTATCGTCATGCAATGCGCCACCATTTCTTGAACGATGCGCCCGTATTCAGACATCAGCAAGCTGCTCTTTTCCGTATTATATTGTATTTGATTCATAGCAGGTTCTTTGGTTTCGTGGCTTGGAACTCCTTCAAATAGAACGGTTCAAAGTAGGCGGTTGATACTGTTTCCCCCTTTCTAAGGCGTTGTTCTGCCAGAGGTGCTGCATTGCTTGCCAATGGGTGTATGCCATCTATAAATATGGCATTGGGGTGATTTATCACCTCCTTGCACTTGGCACTTCCATTACCAAAGAAGACCACCGGCCCGCGTTCCAGATATTCGGCATAGGTATTCTCGTCCACTATATCTGCCTGTATGGGGCGTATCTCCTTCAGTGCCCTGTCGTACACGGCAGAATACACTTCCATGCGCCTGGCATCTATCATGGGTACCAACAGGGAATTTTCCGGTATTTCCTCGTGATATAACAGCACCGGCACACAGAGAAGCTGCAAGGTTGGGATAGACACCAATGGCACGTTACGCCCGTATGCCACGCCTTTTGCCATACTCACTCCTATGCGCAAACCCGTATAACTTCCCGGACCTTCGCTCACTGCAACGGCATCCAGGGGGATGGCATGACTCTCGGCAAAGGATAGCGCCTCCTGTACAAACATTCCGCATTGCACGGCATGCGAAGGTCCCTCGAAATCTTCACTATGGAAAATGACATGGTTGTCCTCGGCCACCGCCACAGAGCACACGTTGGTGCTGGTCTCTATACTCAGTATCGTTGCCAATGTTATTCTTTGTTTAGGAATTCACTTATTGTCTGCAAGGTATCTGCCTTGGCAGTTTCAAGGTCGTCGTTCACGATGATTTTGTCAAACTGCGGAGCAAACGACATCTCGTATTCCGCTTTTGCCAGACGTTCCTCTATCTGTTCCGGACTGTCCGTAGCACGGCCAACAAGGCGTCTTCTCAGTTCGTCTACGCTGGGAGGCTGGACAAAAAGGGACAAAGCATGCTCGCCATAGAATTTCTTTACGTTAATGCCGCCCTTTATGTCAATATCGAAGATTACGTTTCTTCCGCCTTTCAACTGTTCCTCCACCTGGCTTTTCAGTGTGCCGTAATATCGGTCGGCATATACCTCCTCGTACTCCAGGAACTCGTCTGCCTCTATCTTGGCCTTGAACTCCTCTGGGGTCAGGAAGAAATACTCCACCCCATGCTGTTCTGTTCCTCGTGGTGGCCGTGAAGTAGCACTTATGCTGAACACCAGATTCAATTCCGGATGTTCCTTGGTAAGCCACTGAACTATGGTGCTCTTTCCGCTACCGCTCGGAGCACTGAATATTAGGCATTTTCCTTTCATTCCAGTTTCTTTTGGTTGTTCTTATGGGCAGATTTGCTACAATACGTTCAGCACCTGCTCCTTTATCTGTTCCAGTTCATCCTTCATCATCACCACGATGTTTTGCATCTCTGCCTGATTAGACTTTGAACCGGTCGTATTTATCTCTCGCCCCATTTCCTGGGCAATGAAACCCAGTTTTTTGCCTTGCCCATACTCTCCAGTCAGTGTCTCACGGAAGTATCCCAAATGATGGAACAGGCGTTGCTTCTCCTCGTTGATATCCAATTTCTCGATATAGAAAATCATCTCCTGCTCCAGTCTGCCTCGGTCGTACTCCACTTCCGGAATTGCAGACAGGGCATCCACCATGCGCTGGCGTATCTTTTCCGTCCTGGACTTCTCGTAAGGCTCAATACTTTTCATCAGTTCCTCTATGTTGTCCACCTTCTCGCGGAACTTCTGCTCCAGAGCCTTGCCCTCTTGAGTACGGAAGTCCATCAGTTGGTTTACAGCCTGTTCGGTCACAGAACGTGCTACTTCCCATTCTTCCTCGGTCAGTTCCTCTGTGGTGTCCAGTTTGCTGACAGCATCCGGCATCCTCAGTATTACCTCCGTGAGATTCTCGGGCACGGGAATGCCATACTGCTCATTGGCCTCCCGGAACTGTTCCATGTATTTCTTCATGAGCTGAACATTCAATCTGGCCATCTGCTCCACCTCATCCTTCTCTATCCACAGAGAGAACTCCACCTTTCCGCGCAAGAGTCTTTCGCCTATCAGAGTGCGAAGTTCCATTTCCTTCTCTCTGTAACTTTGCGATATACGAACACTCAGATCCAATGCCTTGCTATTCAAGGACTTTATCTCTGCAGTAATCTTCTTGTCGCCAAAAACGGCAGAAGCCTTACCGTAACCGGTCATTGAAAGTATCATACCTTATTATATATAAATTTGTCTGCAAAATTAACAAAAATTCAGCAGAAAAGACTAACTTTGCCTGCGAAATGTACAAGCAGAGAGAAAAAAAGGTAGTCACGGGTGTTTATGGGGGGAGTTTCAATCCCATCCATATCGGACATACCGGCATGGCCACGGAATTGGCAGGCAGAGGGCTGGTGGACGAGATGTGGCTGATAGTCAGTCCGCAAAATCCGCTGAAGGACAGCGGTCTTTGGGACGATGATCTACGTTTGCAGCTGGCGCGTATTGCCACAGAGGGTATCCAGAGGGTAAAGGTATCAGACGTCGAGTTTCATCTGCCCCGGCCCAACTATATGATCACCACCCTGGAAACACTATCTGCCAAGCACACCGACCGTGAATTCGTCCTGGTCATTGGCATGGACAACTGGAACTGCTTCCACCGATGGCACAAGTGGGACGACATCTTGAGCAGATACCGTATCATAGTCTTGCCTCGGGAGTCTGGCGACGGTTCTTGCTCTGCCCCCAAAGAGCGCGGAGGGCACGTCAGCTTTGTAGATGTGCCCCTGATCAACATTAGCAGCACATGGATTCGTTCCGAAATAGACAACAACCCCAACTATGATGGCGAAGGATTGGATGACCAAGTATGGAGGTACATAAAAGAAAAGTTAAGATGAAAAGGATGTTTTTTGCATCAATACTATGCTTTCTGGCTATTGCCAGGACAAGCGCCCAACGGGTGCCTTTGGCAAAATACGACGTGGCACCATGGACCTACGAGCATGTATTCCTGGACATGGTACAGGATTATCGCTCCGTACTGATAGACGTTAACGGCGGTCAATACGTGGGACAGGCAAACAAGCGCCATGCCCTCTATGGCTACGGCCAGTACATCAACGATGCCGGCGATATTATCATTGGCAAATTCCGACAGGGAGACCTCATCCTTGGCATAACCGTTGGAAAGGACCATGCCACAGTGGGCGACAAGGATTTCTACTGCAATTACAACCTTGCTACGGGCGAGCTGCAATATATTGCCAAACGGGGTACCAGGACTATACCGGACAGCACCATTGCCGCAGACTATACCTTCATGTCGCAGACCTTTGAAAACGGCGACCGCTACGTAGGGGAGTTCTATCAGGGCAAGCGACATGGCATAGGAATCTATTACTATGCAACAGGAGGCCTTTGGTTCGGAGCATTTGACAACGACGTGCGCAATGGCTTCGGGGCGTGGTTCAAACCAGACAACGACATGGTCATAGGACTGTGGGAGGGAGAGGACGAGAGAAGAACAATATACATTCCACTGAAATAACTCTACACAGGCAAACTCATCCTGCCAAACCAACATCATTCATGGTAAATATCTCTCTAATTGGGCTCGGACAACGCGGTCAGGCTACGCTTGAACGCCTGAAACACATTCCCATTGCCAACGTATCAGTGGTATGCGACATCGATACCGACTGGCGCGATGCTGCCACACATCCTGATGTAGATCTGGTTTGGATTTGCACTCCGTGGGAATGGCACATGCGCATGGCTGTAACCGCCATGCGTGCGGGCAAGGATGTAGCACTGGAAGTTCCGGCTGCCATGAATGTGGCAGATTGCGAAGCGCTTGTGAACGTAGCCAAGGAGACTGGCAGACATTGTGTGATGCTGGAAAACTGCTGTTACGACACATGGCATCTGGGGGCCAGAGAAATGGTGCGCCAGGGACTGCTTGGCCGAATCAAGCACCTGGAGGGAGCCTATGCCCACACCGTGCCCGAAGGATGGATGCGCGCACATGGCCGCCGCCAGGGCGGCAATCCCTACCCTACCCATGCCTTAGGCCCCATGTGCCAGCTGTTGCCAGAAGGGGACTCGCTGGATTATCTGGTTTCACTTTCCTCTCCAATACCTGGCGACCATACAAACACCTCGCTCATACGCTCCATCTCGGGAGTGAGTCTGCTTCTGCACTACGACATTTCCACTCCACGCCCCTACAACCGCATGCAAACCGTCTGCGGCACTTTGGGGTTCTTGCAGAAATACCCTCTGCCCACCGTACAGTTGGACAGAAAGGAGGGCCCTCTTGTTCTCACGGGGGATGCTGCTTCAGAATACGTAGAGAGCTTTATTCCAGAGGCATTCCGCAAAATGATTGATGAGGGCAAGAAACTCTGCGTTCCCAACGTAATGAACTACATGATGGACCGCCGGTTGCTGGAGGCAATAGAGCTGAGCTGCATGCAACGCAAACATGGCCTCACCAATGAAGTGCGTCTTGACATGGACGTCTACGATGCCGCGCTATGGTCGTCGGTCATTGAACTTACCGAACTTTCGGCACAACAAGGGTCCATACCTGTAATGTTCCCCCGATTTTGATTGAAAGCAAGGGGCACAAGACGCACTTTTGTCAAACTTTTTTTACTCCACAAACTTAGCCTTGCATGCGATAAGTCAAGCAGGATTCACATGTCATGTGCACAACATAGGGGACATTACATCCCACACAAAGGCACAAGGCATCACACGTACCCATAGCACACCGCATAACTCTTTATATATAAGCAGTATAGCCCATCTGTAAGCGAAATTTCCATCAGCCTGCATAAAGTAAGAGGCATCGCATCGGATTCCACGACCTTGGTCCTCGGGAGGACCGGCCTTTGTCCTCCCGAGGACCAAGGCGAGACAACCCGAGAACCGGAACGCGACTTCCCGAGGACTAAAATCCGCCATCTTGGAAACTGGCCTATGCGCAAATATCATCAAGGGCACAGACACTACATCATGTAAGTATTTTTCAGGATGCTGAAACATACAGCAAATGCCGCCAGGGATGTATCTCCCCAGCGGCATTTGCTGTATGTTTTGTTATACGTTACTATCCTAAGTAATCTCGCAGGATGCTTTCCTTGTTGGCGGTACGCAGCTTGCGTATTGCCTTTTCTCTGATCTGGCGCACTCTCTCTCTGGTCAGGCCAAAACGGTCGCCTATTTCCTCCAGTGTCATCTCGGGTTGGGAAATGCCAAAGCTCATCTCAATTATGTCACGCTCACGCTCGCCCAAGATGTCCAAGGCTCTTGAAATCTCCAACTGCAGGCTCTCGCTGATAAGCGTATGGTCCGCCGCTGGCGAGTCGGTATTCTCCATTACGTCCAGAGGGCTGTTGTCCTCACCCTCAACAAAGGGTGCATCCACACTGACCTGACGAGCACTGGCTCTGAGGCTGTCGTTTATCTTCTCGGGCATTTCGTTCACCAGTTCGGCCAACTCCTCGGGACTGGGCTTGCGCTCAAACTCCTGCTCGAACTTGGTAATTGCCTTGCTGATCTTGTTGACGGCACTCACCTGGTTCAAGGGCAGGCGCACGATACGGCTCTGCTCTGCCAAAGCCTGGAGTATGGTCTGCCGGATCCACCACACGGCATAGCTGATGAACTTGAAACCGCGGGTCTCATCAAACTTCTCGGCAGCCTTGATAAGGCCAACATTGCCTTCGTTGATGAGATCGGGGAGAGTGAGTCCCTGGTTCTGATACTGCTTTGCTACAGACACGACAAAGCGCAGGTTACTCTTTACCAAAGTATCCAGTGCCTGACGGTCGCCCTTACGGATGCGCTGGCTCAGTTCCACTTCCTCCTCCACGGTAAGAAGCTGCTCACGGCCTATTTCCTGAAGGTACTTGTCCAATGACTGGCTGTCACGACTGGTAATACTCTTGGTGATTTTAAGCTGTCTCATTATCGTTGTTTCGTTGTTTTTGTTCCTTTCAAATCAGCGCAGATGCCAAAAAGGCATATTTCAGCCCGCAAAGCTACGCTTTTTTATTGGATTAACCAAACATTCAGGCATAAATAGCACAAAAACCAAGGCTTTTTGTAAGTATTCCCCGGTCTGGGACAGGATTTACAGCATAAACCCTTAACTTTGTAGGAAAAATTCAGATAAAACAATGGCACAACAAGAAGACGTTTTCAAGAAAATCATTTCTCATTGCAAGGAATATGGTTTTGTATTCCCCTCAAGTGACATATACGATGGCCTGGGCGCAGTTTACGACTACGGCCAGAATGGTGTGGAACTGAAGAACAACATCAAGCAGTACTGGTGGCAGTCAATGGTGTTGCTTCACGAGAATATCGTGGGCATAGACGCTGCCATCTTCATGCACCCTACCGTATGGAAGGCCAGCGGACACGTGGATGCTTTCAACGATCCCCTCATAGACAACAAGGACAGCAAGAAGCGCTATCGTGCCGACGTGCTGATAGAGGACCAGCTTGCAAAGTACGACGAGAAGATCGACAAGGAAATCCAGAAGGCTGCCAAGAAGTATGGCGAGGCATTCAACGAGGCCGAGTTCCGTGCAACCAATGCCCGTGTGTTGGAAAACCAGCAGAAGCGCGATGCTCTGCACGAACGTTTTGCAACAGCCCTGAATAATAGCGACCTGGCAGAACTGCGCCAGATTATCCTGGACGAGGAGATTGCATGTCCCATCAGCGGCACCAGAAACTGGACCGAGGTACGCCAGTTCAACCTTATGTTCTCCACCGAGATGGGTTCTACTGCCGACGGCGCCAACAAGGTGTATCTCCGTCCCGAGACCGCCCAGGGTATCTTCGTAAACTACCTGAACGTGCAGAAGACCGGCCGCATGAAGCTGCCCTTCGGTATAGCACAGATAGGCAAGGCATTCCGCAACGAGATCGTTGCCCGTCAGTTCATCTTCCGCATGCGTGAGTTTGAGCAGATGGAAATGCAGTTCTTCGTTAAGCCAGGCACCGAACTGGACTGGTTTTCCCAGTGGAAGCAGACCCGTATGGCATGGCATCAGGCTCTTGGCTTCGGTGCAGACAACTACCGTTTCCACGACCACGACAAGCTGGCGCACTATGCAAACGCTGCTACCGACATTGAGTTCCACATGCCTTTCGGTTTCAAGGAGGTGGAGGGCATCCACTCTCGTACCAACTTTGACCTTTCCAGCCATGCCAAGTATAGCGGCAAGAAGATCGAGTACTTTGATCCCGAGACAAACGAGTCATACACTCCATACGTTATCGAGACCTCTATCGGCGTAGACCGTATGTTCCTCTCCATCATGTGCCACAGCTACGAAGAGCAGCAGCTGCCCGACGGACAGACACGTACCGTCCTGCACCTGCCCGCAGCACTGGCTCCCGTCAAGTTGGCCGTATTCCCCTTGACCAAGAAGGACGGTATGCCCGAAAAGGCACAGGAGATCATGAACGACCTGCGATTCCACTTCAACTGCAAGTACGAGGAGAAGGACCAGATTGGCAAGCGCTACCGCCGTATGGACGCCATCGGCTGCCCCTTCTGCGTAACCGTGGACCAGCAGACTCTGGAGGACAATACCGTAACCCTACGCGAGCGCGACAGTATGGAGCAGCGCCGCGTGCACATCTCTGAACTCCGTGGCATCATCGAGGACCAGGTAAGCATCACCAGCCTGCTGAAGAAACTTCTCTAAATCACTATATCCGGATAACCGATGAAGAAATGTCTGTATATACTGCTGTCGCTGATGCTCTGTCTGGTTTCATGTAGCGAGACAGACAACATCTATGACCCCTACGAAGACTGGCAGAGCCGCAATGCCAAGTGGTTCGAGGACACCGCCATTGTTGCCCGCCAGGCAATAGCCGAGGCCAAGGCACAATACGGGGAGCATTGGGAGGAACACTGTGACTGGCGCATGTACAAATCGCTGCTCAGGACAACCTCCTCGGTGGGCCCCGTCACAGACAGTATATGCGTTCGCATACTGAAACACGGAACAGATCCCGAACAGAAAGGTTCTCCGGCCTACAACGATTCTGTCTACCTTTGCTATCGCGGATGGATAATGCCCACAAAAGACTACATCGGAAACGGCACCTCTGATATGGGCATTGTGCAGAATGTATTTGAAAGCACATACATAGGCGAGCACAATACGGCAACATCTGCACCCCAGCTCATGAGCATAAGCAACCTGATAGAGGGATTCTCTACAGCAATGCAATACATGGTAGAGGGCGACGAGTGGATGGTATTCATACCACAACAGCTTGCCTACGGAGGAGAAGAACGCGGAACCATAAAAGCATACTCCACCCTGCAGTTCCACATCCACCTGAGCAAATGGTTTGAAAGCAATAGCGGAAAACAGAAGAAATAGCACTTCTCCTATTTTACATAGGCATACATCAAACAAGACCTGTTAACCTCACCACGGATTAACAGGTCTTGCTTATTGTATGGTTAGAAATATCCTTATATCATGTCCTCTCTTCCAGTTCCTCAATCTGACTTAAAATATCATCTGTTGTACGAAGGGTTTTTATGAATACATTTATACCGATAGCTCCTCCTATAAGGAAGCCTATTAGGGCACTAACAAGCACAATCTTCAGGATTTCCCCTTGGTAGTACTGCATCTTCTCATAGACGAACCATGCGATGTAAACCACCAGGAATGGTATCCCTATACAATAGGTCCATCTGAGTGTCTGCTTCTTGAAGTTCAAGGTATCCCTTCGTGCCTCAATCATATTGCCCTCAATGAATTTTTGGGGACGAAAACGTAGGTACATATAAAAATCATACAAGATGGCAAGTGCAAAAAATCCTGCAGAGAAGATGCAGAAAGGCATAGATACCTTACTCAAGTTTGGCAAAACACAAATAAAAAAAGGAATCATAATGAGAGCCACAAGGCTTTCCACAATCAGACGCCGGTTCAATCTGTCTGCCTTCTCTTTCATGGATCGGCGAATCATGCGTTCGTTAACGATAGTTTCCTTATCCAACTTCTTGATGAGCAACGATAACTGTTCCTTCATTTCAAGCATTTCCTTTGAATCAATATTGTTTGTCATAATGGGGTAGATTTATTGGTTTGACATTTTCTTCAACTCCTCTTTAATACGGTAGAGGCGCACCGACACGTTTTTAACCGTAATACCAACGATAGCAGCTATCTCGTCATAGGGAATCCCCTCAAGCCATAGCAAAACGATGGCTCGGTCAAATGGTTTGAGCTGATGAATGCGCTGATATAGCATCTGTATTTGCCTCGAGTCCTCGTCCACATCATGGAAAAGGTCTATACCCATTTCCAACGGGATGCGCGAAGCATGCTTCTTCTTGCGCTCTTGCGATATACAAGTATTAAAACTAATGCGCCATATCCATGTTTCCACCTTGCTCTCTCGCTTGAAAGAACCGAAACCTCTCCACAGGTTAATCAGCACCTCCTGAAACAGGTCGTTCACCTCATCGGCATCCTTCGAAAACATGAAGCACACGGTGTAGATGGTGCTTTTGTGCACCCTCACCATTTGTTCAAAATCTGTTTCTAACGTTTTCATTTCATCTCCTTTTGTTCGTGTTTTTTACACATTAGACGCATCATATGCCTACAAAACTACAAAAATAAATGAAATATATTAGCTCTAAGTAAAAATATTGCTAATCAGAATATCTCGTCCCCCTGTCAATTATCCTAACAACACACTAATAACCACAGTTTTACACCACAAAAGATCTTATTTTCCAAACACTTTATAAAAACAAATTTACAAACTCAACAAAAACAAAAAAATCAAATACATATACATCATTCCCAGCGATATAGACCAAATTACTCCTCTATCTCCCCTTTGAGACTCTCCTTATCCAAAACAAAAGTAGGAGAACTCCCCTATCAAATCCTTTCTTCATAATAACCTTCACCACACAGACAAGCAACAAAAGAGTCCTTCTGCCACTATACAGCAAAGGAGTCCTTCGGAACATTCTCCAAAGGACTCCTTCTCTTCTAAAAACGGCGGCTACCTACTCTCCCACGGGTGTGCAGTACCATCGGCGCGGACGGGCTTAACTTCTCTGTTCGG
>ERZ808043.3-NODE-3-length-182369-cov-9.486867_pt1 | contig 182369 bp, 147 predicted proteins | sample MGYA00380194_ERZ808043 | MGnify/ENA primary metagenome ERZ808043 (study PRJEB31490, sample SAMN06133370) | cow dung metagenome | isolation source: H3 | host: cow | place: China: Chengdu | collected 2015-05 ...
TTATATTGTCCTGCATGTATCACATAGCTTGTCTGCACTCCACCTGGCAAATTACGATATACCGTATAATCCTCACGCAACAACGTTTGGTGTAACGTTCTAATAAAGTTCTGTGTCAAAGGGGCTTCTTTTACCTTAGCCTCTTCTGTCATCATTCGCAAGCCCACATTGCTTGCTGTCATTTCTTGCACATCGCGCACACTAGCTTCTCCTATCACCTTACCGAACAACAACAAGATTTCCGTCTGACCATAAGTCAATGTATTGCCTTCTATATGGTTACTATTATAGTTAAAGTCAACAGTAAACCGACGGCTAAGCCTATCCCTATCCTTCTCAGATAGTGGTTGCAACTCTTGCCATGCAGTCAAAGCCTTCTTAGCATTAAGATATTTCATACAGTACCTTATTTAGTATCTCACAGTGCAAATATACAAAATGTTTTCAATATGGTTGTACGACTACAACCTTTTTCACTATTTGCTGCAATAATTTCTGCTCAAGAAATTTAAGCTAGCACTCAAATAGTGAAAATAAACGACTAGATGATACCCAATAGTAATCTTTTGACAATAAAAGAGGTATTTCTTCCTTTTTCTGTGCATATATGGTCTATATTAACACTTTCCCGACGAAAAAGAGCCTCTTTTTCACATTATCCATTCATCCTAGGCTATAAAAATCACATTTTACCCCAATAACAATCCTTGATGGACAAAAAAAAGTCCTACTTCTCTCTTCTTTTGAAAAGCAAAAAGGGTATGGTTTGGCACTTCTCAGAAACTCCTATTAAAAGGTAGACGGATATAAAGAAACACATAACACTGCAAATGAGAAGAGCAAAGTGCAAATTCTAAAAAAGTGCGTTTTTGCAGATTTTATGGGTTTCTTTGCAAAAATATCGTCCCCTACCTGTCCCCCGAATAAACTTTTGTCCTTCGGCAAAACTTTGCAATATACTATGTGTCAAGTATTTACCAAGTTATAAATAAGCGTTAAAAAAACTCTGCATCGACAAATGATTTGTTGTAAACAACAGTAACTAATTAGAGTCAACTATAAGGAAGTCGCTGATCAGCGGCTTTTTTATATTCCAGCAAAGCATTCAAAGTCATACCAAGATTGGCTTTTACCCTATTCTTCCCTGCGCCTTACGTACACCTTACCGGCAAGGCGGCCGATGGAGGTTATGCCGGATGCTGCATCGTGTTCAAACCCGCACAGTTCCTTTGCGGCAACGGAATGTGAAAGTCCGGAAATTTCCATGTAGTCCTTCACCTTCATTGCTCCATGTGCATTTAGATACTCCAAAGCCTTCTGCAGACGCTCTTCCTTACTGAACGGAGAACGATAAAGACGACTTACACCTGCGCGCTCCAGGTTGCAACGTGTGTCCACATTCGCTATCAGTCTTTTGTCCGCCTGAAAATTCACACCGTCTACCCTCAGACTTCGTGCATTAAGTTTTGGCGTCCCTTCCTCGAAAGAATCCATTTCCTTGTCATCAATTAAGCCGATGGTAGCTTTGAAGGTACCCATTTCATCAATCGTCACAGAGTACCCCTCGGCCAAGAGTTCGGCCAAGATATCGGTAGCATGCGTCAGAACATGAAAAGCCTCTCCCTTGCTGATACCCGAGTTATGACTGCTGATGAGCTCTATGAATTGATTAAAGTCTATTTTACGTTCCGTTTTCAGACGATAGTATGCCTTCTTTTCGCCAGTCTTGCGCAAATCAGGCAACTCCTGTTTGATGTATCTTGCCATATGTCTCTTTTTATTATTTTTGGTAAAATTGTAACAACGCTTTACAAAGATAATAAGAATACGGAGCAAAAGCAAGAAAAACGTGATTTATTTAATATATTCAATATTGTGGAGCAATGTACCCAATATTGGAGACAAATATCCTAAGTATTGAGTACAATTGTACTAAACATTGAGTACATTTTTTGCAAACGTGCTTTTCAACGGTTTATTTCCTAGTCCTAACACTTATAATAAGTATAGCATACACGTTTAATACCTTGTGCTATTCTTCATGTAACATATCCTCATCACTCCCCTTACATACGATTTATAGACGTCTTAAAAGCAATTACACTCAAAGCATCTATTTTCTATCCCCTTTTCTCTTTGTATTACATAATATTTTATAACCTTTTGGGGAAATAGCAAACAACAAGAAGACGGAAACGTTTTGGGAGAACTTAAGAACATCTACGAAGAGAACGAACTGATTGAAGAGGCAAGTTGTCGGATCCGACAGGTTCGATTGGAAGGTAACAGAGAGCTTAACAGAGAGTTTTTACATTTTATGCAAAAAAGCCTTCTTGATTCAGGCAAATTATTCTTTCCTTATCAGACGAAAAAGGGTGTGAAATCGAGAGTTATTGAGGATATGAATGATGTTCTGTGGATTATGCAGTAACGGAAACGCCACCTGGGCGAAAGCTCTTCTGTCGCTTGTTTCGGGATTATACACCATTGATAGACCTCATTAGCACGCGTTATGAGGAGCAACTCTACACAATCTTCACTACAAATCTCACCCCAGCACAACTCGAAAAGAAATATGGCAAACGCATCGTTGACCGCCTCAATGAAATGGTAGAAAAGGTAGTTTTCGAGAATGAATCCTATAGAAGGTGATGTTTTTCTTTTCCCTTAGTTAGGTGTGGAGATTAAAATCGTTATACAAACGATAAATATTCGAAGCTTTTTATTTTGTCTCATATTATATTTATAACTTTGTAGTACGATAGTAAATTTGGTGGAAACTGCCCCACAAAGATTATTATTTCAAGGCTTAATGCCTTGTTTTAAACTTTATCACTGAAAAGTGAGATGTATTTAAAGAAATTAAACCATGGTTGCTATATTAAGGCTGAAAGCGTCAATATAAATTAAAGATAAAGAAAATTAAGTAATGGATGCAAGGGACTTATATTATGAGCTACATAAGATGATTTATGGAAGAGTAAACGTAATGACTCGCCAATTATCAGACACTGGACAAATGGTTGTAATATATGACGATCATAGGTGGCTACTAAATGTTTTATTTTACATAAGCAAACTTGGAGAGCACCTTGATCTTATATACTTTGATGCACATGATGATGCGGCTCCAAGTGAGAAGAAGTCGGTTTTGCTTAAAAAAATTGGGGTGGACGAGTTAAAGGATGCGACTGAAAAACAGTTCGGGGCTTTTGTTGACCACGACCAGAGGATTGATGATGGGGGATGGCTTACTACTGCAATGGAGTTAAATCTGGTTGGCGATGTTTTGAATATTGGCAACCGATTCAGTAACAACTTAGAACAGATGAATGGAACTTATGTAAGTGAAGACGGAATAACACACAATATTTTTGAATTGTCCAAAGATCTAGAATACGAATTTGGATGTAGAGGTAAACTTGGGGATACATGTCGTGAGGATGAGTGTAGGAAAATAAGAGATTTTTTTAATATTAAGCATTATTTAGGAAGCTATGAAGATGCGAAGATAGCTAATCCTTATGTACTTGACTTTGATTTAGACTTCTTTACGTTGTCAACTGAAGATGATGGAACGCATGGATGGACGCCTAAAATTTTTAATAAGTATTTTCCTAATTATAGCAGACAAGATACTTTTTTAAGGTATTTGATTGCAAATGCTAAAGTAATTACTATTTGCAGGGAACCGGATTTTTGTGGCTCTCTAGGAAATTCTAACAAAATCCTTCAAATTCTTGATCAATTTTATTTTAGTGGTTGTATTGGGACAGACACCACTATATGATAATTGTTATGTGATTTCCAATACTTTATTTAATGATATTAGTTTTATCATATGCTTAAACAAGGAATATACGAGCATATTATTAATCAAGAGACTGAGCGCAAAATGCAAGAGGCTGAGCAGTCGGGATTAGTGTGCGTGCAGCAATCTATTGATGATGCTGAGTCACCGCAGATGTTGGCTAATTATCTTGCTAATGCAATACGTCAGAAGCTTGAAGATACCGAGGAACAGCAGGATAGAGTGAATCTTATAAATCGCATTATGATTGATGCGGGATTGCTCGATGATAAGCAGATTGTAAAGCCTGCGGATTTGCTCGCTGAGGTGATGACTCAGCAACAGTCTGCACTTCAAAACCAAAGCAATACTCAAACCATCCGCCCCATATCTGGTTTTCGCGTTAGTAACCTCTTTACTGGAGGTAGCAGCACTTTATCTTTAGGAGAGGAGATCCGCCGAGAGATTGCAAGTGCTGATGAGATATGCTTTATAGTGTCGTTTCTAAAAGTTTCTGGTGTTCGCATACTTCTTGATGACCTCAGAAAGTTTTGTAGCCGTGAGGGTACAAGATTGCGTATTATCACAACTACCTATTGTGGCGCCACGCAAGCCAAAGCTATTGAGCAATTGGCGGCCCTGCCGAACACTGAGATAAGGATCTCCTACAACACAGATATTGAGCGTTTGCACGCTAAATCGTACATCTTTGTTCGTAATTCAGGTATGAACACGGCGTATATCGGTTCTTCAAACCTATCGAAGTCTGCACAGACTGAGGGTTTGGAGTGGAATATGCGTGTTACAAGCGTTGAGAATCCACACATCATCAAGACTGCATTGGCAACCTTTGAGATGTATTGGAATAGCCCGAATTTCGAGGATTTCCGTATTGGTGGCATAGAGAAATTCAATAAGGAGATTCATCGAAACATTTTCCATTCAGAGACCTCCGATTTTGTTTATCAGCGATATACACTATTACCACATCAGAAGCAGATTCTTGATAAATTGCGTGTTGAGCGTGAAGATAGAGGCAACTTCAAAAACCTGATTGTGGCTGCAACAGGTACGGGTAAAACTGTTATATCAGCCTTTGACTATCAGGAATTCGCACGCACACATTCAAGGGCTCGCATTCTTTTTACAGCACATCGAGAAGAGATTTTACGTCAGTCGCTCAATACATATCGTAGCGTTATGCAAGATGCGAACTTCGGTACGCTTTGGGTTGGCGCAAATCGTCCGCAAGAGGCCAGTGAGTACGAGCATCTATTCGTGTCTATTTCGATGTTCAACTCTCGTTTCGAGGAGTTCTTTGCATTACTCGATTCCGATTTTTATGACTATATAGTTATTGACGAAGCACACCATAGCCAGGCTGATAGTTATCGCAAGCTCTTCGACCATTTCCAGCCACAATTGTTGGTCGGTCTTACTGCTACCCCTGAACGTATGGACGGTAAAGACCTGCGCCCAGATTTTGGAAATAGGATTAGTGCAGAAATCCGTTTGCCTCAAGCATTGCAGGCAGGACTTCTTACACCATTCCAATACCTTTGTATCTCTGATGACACAGATCTAAGCGATGATAGCTTGTGGAGTGGACAAAAGTATAATATCGAGCGATTAGCGGATAAATTGTGCGCAAAGACTCGTGCGCAACTTATTTTTGATGCATTACACAAATATTTGGCAGATGAATACACCTGTCGAGCCTTGTGCTTCTGTGTAAATAAACGCCACGCAGACTTTATGGCTGAGCAATTGAGGTTATATGGCTTCAATGCACAAAGTCTTACATCTGACACTCCAGCAGATGAACGTAAACAGCTTGCAAAGGATCTCCGAGAAGGAACATTACATTACCTATGCGTAGTCGATATTTTCAACGAGGGTGTAGATATCCCTGAGGTTGATACTGTTTTGTTCCTTCGTCCAACGGAAAGTTTGACGATCTTCTTGCAACAGTTAGGTCGAGGTCTGCGACTATCGGCTGGTAAGACAGAGCTAACGGTTCTCGACTTTGTGGCACAAGCTAACCGTAAGTATGATTTTGCGAGCCGTTTCCGAGCACTTACCCTGCAACCCGAAAAGAATATCCAAAAGCAGATAAAGGAGGGATTTACCCTCTTGCCGTTGGGTTGTAGTATTGTAATGGAGAAGAAGGCGCGACAGTATATCCTCGACAACATCACAAGTGCTATTTATAACAAAAACCGAATTGTAAAAGAGATAAATAGCTACGCAACAATACCGACGCTAACACAGTTCCTTGAAAATAATGGACAGGATATACGCATCTTATATCAAGGCTCCAATTGTTGGTCATCGCTCAAACGCGCAGCAGGGCGAATATCATATGCCAATGATGAAGTAACTAAGCGTTTGGAGAAGGGTATGGCAAATTTGATACATCACAATACCGCTTCATTCCTTCGCTTTGTAGAACGATTTATCGCTGGAGAGGAAGTACATAAGGTTGAGGTAAATAAGACCTATGCAATTATGCTCTATTATGCTTTATTCCAGGACAAGCTAAGCAAAACTGGTTATAACTCCATAAACGAAGCATTAGAGTTAATTTACTTCCCTAAATATGCTTGCTTTAAGCAGGAAATAACAGAGATTGTCTCATACCTATTATCTCGCTTGGATATCAAAACGACTCCTATCGGAGCGGAAATAATCCCAGGATTGGAGCTGTATGGCTGCTATACTCGCGAAGAGGTATTTACACTCGTTGGCCGCCAGACGGCAGAGGTAAAGATGCAAGGTGCTGCATCCGGAGCATTTAATCTACCAGAACATAATACTGTATTACTATTTGTGACACTCAATAAATCAGAAAAAGACTTCTCCCCTTCTACGCAATACAACGACTATCTAATCAATGAGAACTATTTCCATTGGCAATCAAAAAATACAGATTCACACTATAATAGTGGAGGTCGTAAATATATTGAACAGCCAAAAACAGGAATCAAAATTATTCTCTTTGTGCGCGAGGAGAAGAAGGATGGCTTTGGCAATACCTCTCCATTCCATTGTTTCGGTTTGGTGGACTATGTTTCATCGCACGATGACTTCCCGATGAATGTTAAGTGGAAACTCCAAAAGCCGGCAATGGCTCAATACTTAAAGGCTATATAAAATGAGACAGATTGAAGTAGTTGCAGCAATTATACAGCGTGACGGGGCCTACTTTGCAACTCAGCGAGGATATGGTGAGTTTGAAGGGATGTGGGAGTTCCCAGGTGGTAAGATTGAGCCTGGCGAGAGCCGTGAAGTTGCCCTTAAACGAGAAATTCAAGAAGAATTAGGAGTTGATATAGCTATCGAAAATCTACTTTGCACAACAGAGTATGATTATCCCTCATTTCACTTGACGATGCATTGCTATTTATGCAGTATTGCATCGGGTGAGATAGAGTTGCGAGAACATAAATCAGCTCGTTGGTTAAGGCCAGGAGAACTTGGTAGTGTAGAGTGGCTACCTGCCGATAAAGATGTTATTTCACGGCTGAATAACCTTTAGCATTTGTCCGATGGGTACAAAAAATATTTGTGTGGTTCGGAAATATGGTTATAAGATACCCATATAACAGAATGGACACCATTTGTCCGAAGCAATTAGAAAAATTTATATACCTTCGGACAAATGGTCAGCAAGAAATTGTCCAATCCTTGCCTCTGCTTGCAATAATCTGGGATTGGCACTCCCAATGCTTGCGAAAGCAACATGGGGTATTAGGCTCCCCCACCTGCATAATGTTGGACAATGGGCAAGCCCAATAGAAAAAGAAAAAACAAATAGCGAGGAGCCGTAATGTACAATGTAGGTAATGACTAACTTTGAATAAAGGAAATTCTATATGAGCGAATTTGATAAATACATAGTTCAAGGAGAACCCGATTAAAGACATCATGGAGGTTGTAAATCTACTACACTTAGGGAGTCGTTCCGAGCTTCGCCAATGGCTCAAAGAGAACTACAACAAAGAGAAATGCTGCTGGGTGGTGACTTATCGCGGTAAGTGTCCACCCGAGTGGCCAGCTATTCCGTACATCGAAGTAGTGGAAGAGGCGCTTTGCTTCGGATGGATAGATAGCACACTTAAACGGCTTCCCGATGGTCGGTTGGCTCAACGCCTCTCTCCTCGCCGAGCAAAAAGTCATTGGACTCAGCTGAACATGGACAGATGCGTGGATCTTGAAGACAGAGGACTGATGACCGAGGCCGGTAGACGTGAATTCTATCGTATCGCTATCGCAAGGAGCGGTTCCGAATCTCCAGAGTGACGTCCATATAGCTGCGCTTGCCTTGGATGTAGTCGGCATAGAGGGTTTCGGGGTCACGGCCTCGCAATATATGGCACTTGCCACAAATCTCGCAATTATGCAGGCATTTCCAGGCATCAAGGACATAGGCCTGACGCTCTTCCTGGGTGGAGTTGTCAATCTTCGGTGGTTGCATAAGCTCTACAAATTAAAAACAAATCGGATTGGGGTTAAATGATTGCCACCTTAATAACTCCATCTAGTTTGTTCTCAAAGATGCGGTAGGCTTCCTCAATCTCGCTCAATGGGAAGCGGTGCGTGATGAGCGGAGTGGTGTCTATCCTACCCTCTTCTATCAGGCGGAGAACCTCCTGGCAATCGCATCCATCCACGCCACCGGTCTTGAAGGTGAGGTTCTTGCCGTACATCTGGGGCAAAGGAAGTTGCTGGGGTTGGTCGTAAAGGGCAACAACCGCAACGATGGCATTCGGACGGGCACACTCCCACGCGAGGCGGAAGGTATCATCGGCTCCTGCGACTTCGAGCACTCGGTCGGCTCCTCCGTGTTCGCTATGCTTCAAGACAAAGTCCTTGCATTCTTCGGGGGTAGTGAGCAGTACGTCGGGATAATGCTCCTGCACAAAGCGGCGTCTTTCCTGCGACTTCTCGCACACGATGATGCACTTGGGCTGCTTCAGCATTGCGCAAAGGAGGGTGCAGATGCCGGTAGGTCCGGCTCCTATGATTAGTACGGTATCATCTTCGGTTATCTCGGAAATACGAGCCGCCCAGAAGCCTGTAGCCAGGACATCGCCCACAAATAAAGCCTGTTCATCGGTTACGCTATCGGGAATGCGATTCAGCCCTTGATTGGCAAGAGGTACACGCACGTATTCCGTCTGTCCGCCATCTATGCGGCATCCCAGTGCCCAACCGCCATTAGGGTCGGTGCAATTGTTCACAAAGCCATTTTTGCAGAAGAAACACTCTCCGCAAAAGGTCTCTACGTTTACGGTCACCCTGTCGCCAGGCTTGACGTGGGTTACCTCAGCTCCCACCTCTTCCACCACTCCTACCATTTCATGCCCTACGGTGATGCCCGGAACAGCACGAGGTACACTGCCATGCTTAATATGCAGGTCGCTGGTGCAGATGCTGCTCATCGTCACTCGGACAATAGCATCGGTGGGTTCAATCAATACCGGCTTCGGCTTCTCCACCAAAGCAAACTTTCCTTTCTCTATGTATGTGTATGCAAGCATAATTCTCTGAATATTTATTTCTCCAACTTCCAGCCGTTGTCGCCGTGATAAATCATCTGGCGGGTCATGCCACCATCTATGCAGATGTTCTCGCCCGTGATGAAACCTGCCTTGTCGCTACAGAGGAACAGCACCATGTGAGCAATGTCCATGGGGTTGCCCACCCTGGCGGCCGGTTGCTGAGTGGCATCGGGACCTTCGTAAACGGTGTATGCCGTGTCTATCCAACCAGGAGAGATGGAGTTGACCCTGGCCCTGCCAGCCAAACTTACCGCCAAGGCATGTGTGAGTGCAGCTATGCCACCCTTGGCGGCGGTGTAGCTCTCGGTTTGCGGTTGGCTCATGCGGTCGCGCGAGGAAGAGATGTTGATGATGGATGCACCCTCCGCCAGATGAGGCATGAAGAGCTTAACCAGATAGAACGGCGCGGTGACTCCCACACTAAGGGCATACTGAAACTCCTCGTATGTACATTCGTCTATGCCCTTCATCAGCGGCAGGGCATTGTTTACGATGACATCTACCTTGTCGTGCCTGCCCAGCACCTCAGCGGCAAAAGCCTCCAGCACCTCCTGCTTAGATATGTCCCCAACGAAATGCTCCCCCTCCTGCTTGTCTATTACATGGACAATGGCACCCTTCCCTCGGAACTCATCGGCAATGCATCGGCCAATGCCACTGGCACCACCTGTTACTATGACCACCTTGTCCTTGAATGTATCTTCTTGCATCGCGTTTAATGTATCTGTTTGCATGGGCTTAATTCTTTTATTTCGTCAACATAATCCGCCCCTCGGCCTTTATAAACGGTTGACTTCGTCTTCCTCCTCTTCGCTCGGCATAATACAAGCAGGCTTGATTCTGCTCTATTCTGATAGGTATGAAATTTACTTTTATTTATGCTAATATTTTCGGTACAAAAATACTCATTTATTTTCAATCAAACATACGTTTTCTTAGAACAAAAGTGATTTGACAACAATTGATTCTTAATTCAGTTGCCTTCCGTAGATAAAATAACTCGGTTCTATTTATCGTTGAAAAGGCCAGTTTTTTATTATCAAACTCGTCTTTTTTCAGTGAACAAAAGTAAGAAAATAATATCAATGTTTTAGGAAATAAAAAACACAAACTGAGTGCGAAGCACATAAATATACAAGAGGAAGAGAAGAATGTTTGAATATTTATAGGATAATGATTGTTTGTTTCAACAAAATTTAATATCTTTACACTAAGAAAAACCAAATCAAAACTTCAACATGAAAGGAATTGTATTGGCAGGAGGTTCTGGCACTCGTCTATACCCTATTACAAAAGGTATATCAAAACAATTGATGCCCATCTATGACAAACCCATGGTTTATTATCCCATCAGCGTACTGATGCTGGCAGGAATTCGTGAAATACTTATAATCTCTACCCCACACGATTTACCAGGGTTCAAGCGCTTGCTGGGTGACGGCTCCGATTATGGAGTGACATTCACCTATGCAGAACAGCCTTCACCAGATGGTTTGGCACAAGCCTTTACCATTGGTGCAGATTTCATTGGTAACGACAGTGTATGCCTGGTGTTGGGTGATAACATCTTCCATGGAGCAGGATTTACATCAATGCTGCGAGAAGCAGTAAGAACAGCATCAGTGGAGGACAAGGCCACTGTATTCGGATATTGGGTTAACGACCCTGAACGCTATGGAGTAGCGGAATTTGACAAGAACGGCAACTGCCTTTCAATTGAAGAAAAGCCACAGCACCCCAAGAGTAACTATGCTGTAGTGGGTCTGTATTTCTATCCAAACCGAGTAGTGGATGTAGCCAGAAACATTAAGCCCTCGGCACGTGGTGAATATGAAATAACAACGGTTAACCAGCACTTCCTAAATAATGGTGAACTAAAGGTACAGACTCTGAAACGAGGTTTTGCGTGGTTGGACACAGGAACACATGATTCTCTAAGCGAGGCTTCCACTTATATAGAAGTACTTGAAAAGCGCCAAGGACTGAAAATTGCATGTCTTGAAGGTATAGCGTACCGTCAAGGATGGATTACAGAAGAACGCATGCGAGAATTGGCTCAACCAATGATAAAGAACCAATACGGACAATATCTAATCAAGGTTATAAATGAATTGAAATAAGCCAAAGAGGATAAAACAAGAGTATAACAGTTAGATAGTTTTTTGGTTCACACATGTTAGAAAACAGAAAACTCAAGATAGCTGTTGCAGGTACAGGATACGTGGGATTAAGTATAGCCACACTGCTCGCACAAAACCATACTGTAACAGCTGTAGATATCTTGCCAAACAAGGTAGAGAAGATAAATCGTCGTATATCTCCGATACAAGACGAATATATTGAAAAATACTTTGCAGAGAAGAATCTGGACCTGACAGCAACCTTGGATGGTGCAATGGCATATGCACAGGCAGATTTCGTGGTAATTGCTGCTCCTACTAATTATGATCCAGTAAAAAATTTCTTTGACACACATTGTATTGAGGATGTCATTGACCTTATTCTTAAGGTAAACTCCAATGCTACAATTGTAATAAAATCTACAATTCCTGTTGGGTATTGTAGGAGTTTGTATGCCAAATATGCAGCAGAGTTTAAGGCTAAAGGCATAACAGACAGAAAACTTCGTCTGATATTTTCGCCTGAATTCCTTAGAGAAAGCAAAGCTCTTTATGATAATCTTTATCCATCACGCATAATAGTAGGTTATCCTAAGATCATAGAATCATGTGACGAGGATGTTGATTGCAACAATGCCATCAAGATGATTGCTCCAGACGATCTTGAATCCGCTGCTCGCACATTTGCAGAACTTTTAAAGGAAGGTGCAATAAAACAGGATATACCATGCCTTTTTATGGGAATGAAAGAAGCTGAGGCCGTTAAGTTGTTTGCCAATACATACCTGGCACTACGAGTAAGTTATTTCAACGAGCTTGATACATATGCCGAGATAAAAGGACTTGATTCGTCTGCGATTATCGAGGGCATAGGATTAGATCCCAGAATAGGCACTCACTACAACAACCCCAGTTTTGGATATGGCGGTTACTGTTTACCCAAGGATACAAAACAACTATTGGCCAACTACCGAGACGTACCTCAACAAATGATGAGTGCTATTGTAGAAAGCAACAGAACACGAAAGGACTACATTGCCGATGCGGTACTTCGTAAAGCTGGCTGGTACGGATATACAAATAATAATGAGTATCTTGGTATTAGTTCTAACGAAGCCGAGGGAGTTCCAGTTATCGGTATATATCGCCTGACAATGAAATCCAATTCCGATAACTTCCGGCAGAGTGCAATACAAGGAATTATGAAACGTATCAAGGCTAAAGGTGCTACGGTTATTATATATGAACCAACCCTAAATGACAACAGCACATTCTTTGGTTCACTTGTTGTAAATGACCTTAATAAATTCAAGAAACAAAGCAGAGCTATCATAGCCAACCGCTATGACACAATACTTGATGATGTAAAAGACAAAGTTTATACGAGAGACATTTTTCAAAGAGATTGAACCTGCCTTCCTCAATAATCAGTAATGTTCTTTTGCTAAATCACATTTCATATATACCCAAAAGTAGGCATCCAATCGGATGCCTACTAAGGTAGATTGGTTTACTTAACCAAATACTTGTCACCACTTTCCTCTACCATCTTTCGCAAATAATGTTCTGGATAACCAGGACGCAGAGGTGCAACTGGTTCGCCTCCAGGTGTGAGTAGGTAGTCACCATTTTCATCCACTTTTTTCACACACATGTCATTGTACTTAACAATGAGTTTCTGGGCCAGTTGCATCCATTCGTCCATCATCATGCCTGACATCCGGAGGCTGTAGTCGCTGAGGAACTTCTTTCCTTCCGCCTCGCCCATTTCGCGTGCCTTGCTCTCCATCATTGCCTGAACGCTGTTGAAATCCTTCTCCAGACGGTCACGGACAACCTGAAGTTCAGGGAAGAGGAGATTGTAGCGGTAATAAACCATGTTGCTCACCCAGTTGCACATCCAGTAGGCATTGCGGAAAGAGAACTTGGTGGCATTGGCCAACTTCTGGCTGTAGCACTCGGGAACGGCCTCCAGACATGAGTATATGGGAGTCAGGGCAACCATGTTGGCATCGTCATTGCCAAACCAGAGGACACCACCGATATAGTCGGGCAGATAGTCGCGCATCTGTGCCACGTAGATGGCACTGGATTGTACGGTGCTAATGGGACGCTCATTAAAATATTCCTTGCCATCCACTTTGTAGGACAAGGGAGTAACACGATATGGCATCTGCCAAGGCAAACCACCCAGTCCCTCTGTTATATCCATGGGAGTGCCCTCGTAATGATCGCGCATCATGTCCTTTACATCCTGTGTGCTCAAAAGTTGCTTGGGCTTAACCCAAAGGGGCATTTCGTGAGGTACGCCTTCAAGAGGCTGCTGGGTTTTGGGGTCAGTATCCTTGCCCATAGCGTAAGGCAGGTAGGGTTTCATGTCTTCGGCAGCCCACTTGTTAAAGAAACTCCATACGCGTGCCTCGCAATAACGCTTGGCACCGAAATCGATGGGAGCATATGCCTCGGAGAAGGAAAAGTCCTTGTCCTTGCCGTTGAAGTAGCCCTTCTTGCGTGCAAAGGAGATCACATCCTTTGAGTAGAGGCAGTTCTCCTTGTCCTTGAGAGGGAACTGACGGATACGACTATGGTTGGCATGTGCACTGATCATATCGTCGGGCATGCGGCGTGCCACCCATACGGCACCCATTTCTTCCTTGCCCTTACCGATGAGTTCCATAATCCACACCTCGTTCTTGTCGGCAATGGTGAAACTCTCGCCACTACACTGATAACCATACTTCTGACACAACTCGTCAATGAGCTTTATGGCCTCGCGTGCGGTTTTGCAACGTTCCAGGGCTATCCACATCAATGAACCGTAATCCATGATGCCAGGACCTCCGTCCAGTTCGGGACGACCTCCAAAGGTGGTCTCCATGATGCTCAACTGGTATTCGTTCAGGAAACCCGTTACCTGATAGGTCTCGGAGGCCTCGGGAATCTCGCCCAGATAGTTGCTTGTCTCGTAGTGATAGACGGGGCGCATGGTTCCCTTGGCATGCTTCATGCGAGGCTTGTAGTAAAGTGAAGAAAACATGCCATAACTATCACTACTATAACTGATTATCACACTGCCGTCGGTAGATGCCTTCTTGCCCACGATGAGGTTGGTGCAAGGCATGGCCATCACAGAGACGAGCAGGAGAGAGATGAATGAAAATATCTTACGCATAATTGTTCTTTTGTTTTTTATCGGAGTTTTTCGGAGTGATCCGATTATTCAGATTACTCTGACTATTCAGCCTACTCAGATTTCTCCTCCCCCTTTCTTTAGACTACTTGATCACCAGTTTGTCCGATCCTGCAGCCTTGAAACTCATGTCCAGTCCCTTTACACTGTGTGTCAAGGCACCGAAACTGATAAAGTCTACACCTGCCTGAGCGTATGGTATCATTGTCTCGAAGGTGATGCCACCGCTTGACTCTGTTTCGGCACGACCTGCCACGAGTTCTACCGCCTTCTTGGTGTCCTCGGGAGAGAAGTTGTCGAACATGATACGGTCGCAGCCCTCGGCCAAAGCCTCCTCCAGTTCCTTCCAGTTGCGAACCTCACACTCAATCTTCAAATCCTTGCCATGGTCCTTGCAATACTGCTTGGCACGAGAGATGGCATTGTGCACACCACCACAGAAGTCAATATGATTGTCCTTCAACAGAATCATGTCGAACAAACCGATACGATGGTTCATACCGCCACCTATCTTCACGGCCTCTTTCTCCAGCATGCGCATGCCGGGAGTGGTCTTGCGGGTATCAAGCACACGGGTCTTGGTACCGGCATCGATGAGAGCCTGCTGGTACTTGTTGGTCATGGTGGCAATGCCCGACATGCGCTGAAGGATGTTCAGCATCAGGCGCTCTGTCTGCAACAGGCTCTGTTCCTTGCCCTTAACGCTCATTACAATGTCGCCTGGCTTCACATGTGCGCCATCCTCGATGTACACTTCCACCTCCATGGTGGGATCGAAACGGTGGAACACCTGCTTGGCGATTTCCACACCGGCAAATATTCCCTCTTCCTTGATGAGCAACTTGCTCTCGCCCATGCTGTCCGCCGGGATGCAGCACAATGTGGTGTGGTCACCATCACCTATGTCCTCGCTGAAAGCCAGGTCAATAAGTCTCTCGTTCAATTCTTCTACGCTAAGCATAATTGTATGTATTTATTGTTTGTATTTCGTTTTATAATATTTCCGCTCACCCGCTAATCGTTAATCCTTAATCGTTAAACGTTAATAGCTCACCTCTCCTCCCCCTGCAGGGGGATTGAGGGGGTCCTACCATTCACTCATGGTGGTATGGTTCTCCATTCAGTATGGTCATGGCCCGGTATACCTGCTCCACGAATAGCAGACGAATCATCTGGTGCGAGAGGGTCATCTGCGAAAGGGATATCTTCTCGTCGGCTCTGTCGTATACAACAGGAGCAAAGCCATAGGGTCCGCCCACTATGCACAAGAGTCGCTTGGTACCAGAAACCATTTTCTTCTGCATCCACGAAGCAAATTCAACACTACGCCTCTCAACACCATGTTCATCCAAAAGTACGACCCTATCGCCGGGTTGTATGCGGGAGAGTATCAGCGAAGCCTCTGCCTCCTTCTGCTGAGATTCGGACAAGGCCTTTGTCTGACGCAGTTCCGGTATCACCTCAATATCCACGGGCATATAGTGCTTCAGGCGCGCCAAATACTCATCCACGAGGGCAATAATATGCTTGTCAGTGGTCTTGCCTACGACCAATAGTGTTATTTTCATGGTTTAATATCTGTATTTAACCGTGAAACATTTTCGTATGCTCCAATATCTGGACGACCATCGGCAATACGACTTCTTCCCATGCGGTCATAAGGGTATTTCTCTGCCATATTCATATCTCCTCTGTCACAGAATGGAGCAGATACATCAGGAGTAAAGTCATATAGTCTTGCATAAGTATCGAATTGCAAGAACCTGCGTTCGTACGATGTCGTATCAGAGAGATCTTCATAGATATTGTTTACAAAACGTACAGAGTCTGTTTCACTGAAGGACGTTTTTAGGTAACAACATGTAAAGTTGTATGGTACAGAATCTTGATATTTGCTTTCTTTTAAGAAACTTCCATGTATAACATCCTCTCCATACCCAGTTATAAGACAATTATTAAAGTCCGCTTTCTTTACCTCATAGTATAATGTGTCACCATACTCTACAATATAATCACTTAGACTCAATGCAAATCCCCTTGTGGCATCATAATTATAGAATTGAGCAAAGGTACAAAAAGTCATTTCAACGCTACCGCCAACCATTTGGAATAAATTTCCATAAGAATTACTTATCTGAGTATTATATGCCGTTATAACACTATTTCTACTCAATAAGGCATTACCTCCAGTATTATGTATAACAGAATTTTCAATCTCAATATCTGTATCTTCTGCAACTATACCAAATGTACTGCTGTGCAAATCAAGATGACTAAGCTTATGGTTATGGCCATTTAGATAAATGCCACCCCATTGCTGAGGTGTATTGTCATAGGGAAGATAGTCAAACAAGTTGCCAGTCCTATCTCCCCTGAATACTACAGGTTGTTCAAGGGTGCCATTTACATGTAGAGTGCCATTTACACACATGGAGGCATGCTGATGGAACATGAACTGTGTTCCTGGAGATAAGGTTAGTGTAATTCCATTAGCAACAAATATACTATCATAAATAACAATAGGCCTCTTACTCTCAACAGTCAAGTCTTCATCAATTACTTTTATTCCATGCCAATGTATAGCATTTTGGCCATTTGCTAACAGAGTAACATATTGCAAATTACCACTTTCTAATCTAAAGCATAAACTATCAGTGTACTTGGTAATATCATCAACATTTGTTTCAGGAAGGGTTACTTCAACAAAAACAAACATGCTGTCATTAGCAACAACTTCAAAATCCATGCCTCTTCCATTTTCAAGGTAATGCCCATCAACGTTGACACGGAAATGGCTACGATCTGCATGCTTAAGAAATACCTCACCAATTCTCAGACCATTATTGTTGTGATTATATATCATTAATCGTTGAGTGCTACTACTAACACTCGTTATCAAAGTATCAAAATACACCGTGTCCTGACTGAATGAAAAGTATGCACGATGGTCTGCAGTCCACGAATCATAGTCATCGCAACTGCTGACCATCGCCAGTAGTACACCTATTATATATATATATAATGGAAATCTCTTCAAATCTGTTTTCTATGTTTTAAATATTTGCCAATATAGCCAACAGATGGTCCCAAACCAACTGAACGCTGGGAATATGCATACGTTCATCAGGACTATGCACGCCACGCATCGTGGGGCCAAGGCTCACCATGTCCATACCGGGGAACTTCTCGCTGAAGAGACCGCACTCAAGTCCTGCATGAATACCGCCCACAAAGGGTTCCTTGCCATAGAGTTTCTTGTACTGTTCTACGGCAACCACCAGCAATTTGCTATTGGGGTTCATCTTCCATCCGGGATAACCCTCACCGCTAACCACCTCTGCGCCTGCCAGTTCAAAGGCAGCACGGAATGTGGCAGCCATGTTATGACGAGCACTCAAGATGCTGCTACGCTGGCTTGAGTTCACCACAATGGTATGCTCTTCTGCATTCTTGCGGATGTTGGCCAAGTTAGAACTTGTCTCCACAAGGTCAATGTCCTGACACATGGCAAAGATACCATTATCCACAGCCTGCAGGGCAAGTATCAGGTTGCGTGATGTCTTCTTGTCCACCACACTCTTGGGAGCCTCCTCGCTTTCCAGGATAAACTCCATGGTCTTCTCCGTGCGACTGTACTCCTCCTCCACGTTGGCTTGGAAGATGTTCCAATCAACACGTATCTGCTCCTTATATGCATATGGCACGGATACCACGCAAGACGCTTCACGGGGAATGGCGTTATGCAAACCGCCAGCCTGAATGTCAGCCAGGCGCAGGTCGGTCTTTGCCTGTTGCATGTACAGGAAACGAGCAAGCAGTTTGTTGGCATTGGCACGCATCTTGTTGATATCATCACCGGAATGACCGCCGGTCAGGCCCTTAATGGTCAGGCGAACAAAGAACATGCCGTCCTCAACGGGTTCGTCCTCGTAGTGGAAAGTTGCCACGGTGCGGCAGCCGCCGGCACAACTTACAAAGATATAGCCTTCCTCCTCATTGTCGAGGTTAACCATCATCCTGCCCTTCAGGAAATCTGCAGGCATGGCTTCGGCACCGGTAAGACCGGTCTCCTCGTCACGGGTGAAGACACACTCCAGAGGACCATGCTTGATACCATTGGCACGGAGGATGGCAATCTCCATGGCACAACCGATACCGTCATCAGCACCCAGAGTTGTACCCTTAGCCTTCATCCACTCTCCGTCCACATAAGCCTGGATGGCATCGTTCTCAAAGTCAAACTCCACATCGTTATTCTTTTCACAAACCATGTCCATGTGACTTTGCAACACAACTATTGGTTTGTCTTCCATTCCAGGAGTTGCAGGCTTGCGGATGACAACATTACCTATCTCGTCACGTTGTGTTTCTAATCCAAGACTGCGTCCTACCTCCAACAAATACTCCATCATCCTGTCCTCCTTCTTGGATGGGCGGGGAACCTGGTTTATCTCACTAAAAGCCTCAAATACTGAAGCAGGTTTCAATTCCATCATATCTTTTTAATTATTTGAACGTTGATATTAAAATAACGCATTGCCAGGAAGTTTTATTTGGCAGATTAGCAAATATTCACTATCTTTGCCACCCGAAATCATGACTTTGCGTCTGCAAATATACAAATAAATGTTGAAACTCCTACTTCTGACGCTTGGAATTTGTGCAATCAGCATATTGCTGCTATCCATACGCATCCTTCTGCAAAAAGGAGGTAAATTCCGCAGCCTTCACATTGGCCAAAGTCCAGAAATGCGCAAGAAAGGCATCCACTGCGTTCAGAGTATGGACAGGATGATGCGACACCAGAGTCAGCACAGAGTAAAGGAAAGCGTAAAAAACAAACAAATATAGATAATAAACAATGAAAAAGTATCTTTTACTAATCATGTGCGTGGCTCTATGCCTTGCATCATGCAACAACAAGGAGGCTGGCAGCTCTGAAACAGCACAAAACAACGGAACAGAATCAACCGGTTTGCGAATAGCTTATGTAGAACTTGATAGTCTTATGAGCCAGTACCAACTCTACAAAGACTACGAAGGCGTTCTCTCCAGAAAGGGCGCAGACATCCAGACCACCTTGGAGCAAAGGCAGCGTAGATTGGAATCAAGCGCAGCTGCTATGCAACGCAAGTTTGAAAACAACGGATTCCAAACACGCGATGAACTTGAAACGGCTCAGCGAAACCTCCAGCAGCAAGAAATGGAACTCCAGCAGCTGGCTGCTAAACTGAACAACGAATTCAACGAGGAACAAGCACGCATCAACCAGGAGGCACGTGACAGTATCCAGGCATTCCTGAAAATATACAATCAAACCAAGAAGTTTGATTACGTGATGATTAAGGCTGGCGATAATCTTCTTATAGCTAACCCTCAGTACAATATCACAAAGGACATCGTAACAGGACTAAATAAGCGCTATAACGCAAGCAAATAGAAATTTGGCACGTTTTTTCTTGCACATCTCGCAGAAAAGTGCTAATTTTGCACCCGATTTATGCCGTTGAGGCTTGAAAAAGTGAATCACGAGATGATTCCGCCCCACGGTCAAACCCGTTAAATAATAAAAAACAAATGTACGCAATCGTTGAGATTAACGGTCAGCAGTTCAAGGCTGAAGCTGGCAAGAAGCTCTTCGTTCACCACATCGCTGGTGCCGAGGCTGGTCAGGCTGCTGAGTTTGAGAAAGTGTTGTTGGTAGACAACAACGGTACAATTACCGTAGGTGCTCCCACTGTAGAGGGCGCTAAGGTTGTATGTGAGGTGGTATCTCCCCTGGTAAAGGGCGACAAGGTTCTTGTTTTCCACAAGAAGCGCCGCAAGGGTTACCGCAAGCTGAACGGTCACCGTCAGCAGTTCACCGAGTTGGCTATCAAGGAAGTTATTGCTTAATCACTAAAATCACAGGAGGAACACAGAAATGGCACATAAAAAAGGTGTTGGTAGTTCTAAGAACGGCCGTGAGTCAGCATCACAGCGACTCGGTATCAAGATCTTCGGTGGTGAGAAGTGCATTGCCGGTAATGTAATCGTACGTCAGCGTGGCACACGCCACTACCCTGGCAAGAACGTTGGCATCGGCAAGGATGACACTCTGTACGCTCTGGCAGACGGTATCGTGACATTCCGCAAGGGTCGCCTGAACCGCTCTACCGTTAGCGTTGAGCCCATCGCAGAAGCATAAGTTCTAAATACACAAGGAACAAACTAATATAAGGTTTAAGACCACAACAGGTCTTAAACCTTATTGTTTTTGTATATATTCGTAAGTACCTTATAATAGATTCTGTGATTATAGATAAAAAACCACCTTCATGATTGCTAATTTAGCTAATATCTTTGTTTCTATAAAAGTAAATATCCGCAGATCCTAACTTACACCCGTTAGCTAATGCTCATGCTGAGCGTCCTACAAAAAAAAAGATGATGTGCCCTGAACACATCATCTTAAAATTAGGAGGTGCCTGGCGGATTCGAACCGCCGTAGACGGTTTTGCAGACCGTAGACTAAGCCACTCATCCAAGGCACCGTGCCTTCTGTTTTACGAGTGCAAAGATACAACAATTTACGTTACCTTGCAAACTTTCATGTATTTTTTTTAACAAAACATGGAATATCGCGAATAATTGTACTATTTTTGCGCTGAAAACAGATGTTTCTATATGACAATTACAAAAGAACTGCTTGAAAGGGCTTATAGAGAGTACTTCAATAAGGAAGAATTTCTTAGTGTAGATCCATGCGAATTAGTGTACGAGTTAAAAAGACACACAACAAAACAATTGGACATAGAGTTAGGTGCATTGTTTGTAGCCATGATAACCTGGGGAAACAGAAAAGCAATAAAGAAGGCAGCACTACATATGCTTGAAACGGAAATGAAGTGGAACCCATCAGAATTCATCTTAAAGAAAAAGTATAAAGACTGTTATTTGGATGCAAAAAATGGATGTGTTTATCGTACTCTGAACAGAGAGAAGTTTATCCTTGTTTGCGAAAACCTACACAAAGCATTATGCGAATATAATTTGGAAAACAAAAATATAACATTGGAATCCATTCTTAAGAACAACAGTGTTGAACAGGCAATAGCCGTGATATGCCAATGGCTCTCTCCTGCCAGACTTGGAACTCCAGGACAATCGGCATGTAAAAGGATATGCATGTACCTAAGGTGGATGATAAGAAAAGAAGAGCCCGACCTCGGGTTATGGCATTCCTTCAGCCAAAGTGATTTGTATGCAGTTATGGATGTTCATGTATGCAAACTAACTGCTACATTATTATCGCGCAAACAAGCAGACTGGAAATCTTGCGTGGAATTAACCAACATCTTTCGCAATTGGTCTGCAGACGACCCACTAAAATATGATATAGCACTCATGACTGTAGCCGACCATCGTGAGTTTATTCTTGATTGACTCCGACTTTTTCTCATTTTTATTGTGTATGTGCAATATATTACATACCTTTGCACGCGAATTAACAAAGATGAGAACTATAATAAAGAAATTATTACTTGTTTTTATGTGTGCAATAATGTCTGTAAGCACAGTTTTTGCACAAGGTATAAATGATGTTGCCGACAACATTGTTGGAGAGTATTTAACAGACCGTGGCGGAAGTAAGAGTAAAGTTCGCATAACCAAGAATACACAGGGAACATACGATGCTCAGGTTTTCTGGGTAGAGAACCCATTGGACAAGGACGGCAAAAAACGCAAGGATGTAAAGAACCCAGACAAGGCTCTTCGCAACGTTGATATTGACAAGGTAATACTTGTACGTGGTCTGAAATATGATTCTGAAGACAAGGAATGGAGCGGAGCCAAGATCTACGATCCTACGAAAGGCATAAGAGTAAATGCAACTGCCGTATTTGAGAGCAAGAACAAACTAAGACTGCGTGCAACCATCCTTGGAATTGGTCAAACTATTTATTGGCAGAGAATAGAATCCTCCAAGAAGGTCACAAAGTAGGATAGAGGCATTTACAACGAAAGAATATAGAAGAATACCATCAACGGTCGTTAACCAGTTAGTTTTGGATTAGCAACCGTTGCTTTTATTCTCTGGGATATAGAAACAGTCCTTTTGTGAGAAATAAAAACGGCCTCCCGAGGACAAAGGCGGGTCCTCCCGAGGACCAGGGCGAAAGAACCCGGTACTCTCGCCTTGATCCTCGGGAGGACAAATTTAGCACTTTTACGTGTCCAACAAATAGGAAGTCATGAAACTTCTAATCGCTGCCTTCGCCCGCCGTTCTCAAAACGGCGGTTCGTCCATTCCTGCCGGTGGCGGCGGCACATTGTCGTCAAAGGGATTTTGTGCCATCATACGTGCCTGCTCTTCGGGAGTCAGTCCCTTGGACACTATTATGCCACCCTGTTCGCCAGGTACTGGAACATAGCGGTTCTCGTCGGGGTCGGAGAAGCGGGCAAACTCGCCGCGGAACTCCAGCAGCACATCGCCCACGGCACCGTTACGGTGCTTCGCAATGATAATCTCCGCCTTGCCGTGCAGATCCCTACCCTTCTCATCCTGATATATCTTGTAGTATTCGGGACGGTGAATGAAGCATACCATATCGGCATCCTGCTCGATGGCACCGGATTCACGAAGGTCAGACAACTGAGGTCGTTTGCCCTCGGGTCCTTCTCGGGATTCCACACCACGGTTCAACTGGGAAAGGGCAATGATGGGTATGTTCAGTTCCTTGGCCAACTGCTTCAGGCTTCGGCTTATGGTGGAGACCTCTTCCTGACGGCTTCCATAACTCATGCCCGAGGCGTTCATCAACTGGAGGTAGTCAATCATTATTATCTTCACACCATGCTCGCGAACCAATCGGCGTGCCTTGGTACGGAGTTCAAATACGCTTAGCGAGGGGGTGTCGTCCACATAGATTGGAGCATCGTACAACTGGGTGATACGCGTGTCCAGCTGGCTCCATTCATAGGGGGCAAGCTGACCGCTCTTTATTTTCTCGCCGGTAATTTCGCACACGTTGACAATGAGACGGTTAACCAACTGCACGTTGGCCATCTCAAGGGAGAACATGGCACAGGGTATCTTCAGGTCCACGGCCATCTTCCTGATCATGGAAATCACGAATGCCGTCTTACCCATGGCAGGACGTGCGGCTATGATGATGAGGTCGGAGTTCTGCCAACCGGATGTCATCTTGTCAAGTCGCTCAAAACCCGAAGACAAACCCGACAGGCCATCGGTACGGGCGGCTGCCCTTTGCAACATGTCGTAGGCTTCCTTTATGACAGGATTTATCTGCGTATAGTCCTTCTTCATGTTGCTCTGCGAGAGTTCAAAGAGCTTGCCCTCGGCCTCCTGCATCAGGTCGTCCACATCCGTACCTGGGTCAAAGGCATGCTGCTGTATACGGCTGGCATAGGTGATGAGCTGGCGAGCCATGAATTTCTGCTGGATTATCCTGGCATGATACTCAATGTGGGCGCTGCTTATCACTGCATCGGACAAAGCTGCCACATAGGGCATGCCACCCACTTCATCCAGATGTCCTTTCTGGTCGAGCTGCTCCACTACGGTAATCACATCCACTGGTTTCTGCTGGGCCGCCAGGTCACGTATGGCCTCGTACACCAACTGATTCTTGTGGTCATAGAAACTCTCAGGGCGCAGTATCTCTGCCACCTGTCCGAAGGCGTCCTGCTCGTTCATCAGTGCACCCAGCACTGCCGTTTCCATCTCCAGGTTCTGCGGCTGGCGATGTCCCAATGAGTCCATGCTTGGAACCTCCACCACCTTGGGGTTTATCTTGCGTCTTGCTTCTGCCATGTGTTTGTCTTGGTTTATTGTTTTCGGGTCAGCAAAGGTAATGAATTTATATGAGTTGAGCGAAAAACCTGCCACATTTATTAAAGACATTCAAAAAAAAGGAGTAACTTTGCCTACATGGTAAAGACGAATTCCCCCCACGCCTGGTGGCTTGCAGCCAGGCCCAAGACACTTACCGGTGCAGCGGCTCCGGTTATTTTGGCCGTATCTACAGCCTATGGCATCTATGGGCATATTGAATGGATTCCGGCACTTCTGTGCATGACATTTGCACTGCTCATGCAAACTGATGCAAATCTGGTAAATGACTATTACGATTGCATCCGTGGCGTAGATACGGAAGAGCGCCTTGGCCCCGAACGGGCATGTTCTCAAGGCTGGATAACACTGCCTGCCATGCGCATAGGCATAGGTGTGGTCACCCTGCTTGCATGCCTTGCAGGACTTCCCCTCGTATGGTGGGGAGGATGGGAATGCATAATGGTTGGCATAGCATGTGTGGCTTTCTGCTTTCTCTATACCACGCTATTCTCGCGCATAGCCATGGGCGACGTACTTGTCCTGCTCTTCTTCGGCATCATACCCGTCGGCTACACCTTCTTCTTCCAAAGCCCCCTGTCCTCCATCTCGGATATTCCCTTGCCCGTATGGCTGCTGGCCCTTGCCCAAGGACTGATAACCGACTGTCTGCTTCTTGTCAACAACTTCCGCGACCGCCACACGGACGCCGCCGTTGGCAAGACCACCCTGGTCACCGTCATAGGCGAGCGTCTCACCCTGGCACTGTATGGCGCCATAGGCATCATTTCCGTACTACTGGCCATCTGCGCCCTGTTTCTGCTCTCCGCATCATCGTCCAACGTTCAGCCCTCATCGTTCAACGTTCATTGTCCAACCGTCCTGCCCCTCATATTCCTGCCCCTCCACCTTAGGAACCTCCACCTTCTCTGTACCATCAATTATGGCAAGCCGCTGAACCGTGTTCTGGGCATAACAGCCTTATCCATATTTGTCTTTGCCATATTGGTTTCCTTTACGCTGGTGCTTGCCGGCAGCAATAGTCATCTGTAGTATCCACACTTCCAATGCATATACGAAAATCCACTATACACGATCTGCCTTCCATCCTCGGCCTCATCGAGGAAGGAAGGCAGAAAATGATTTCCGAAGGCAACACCACACAATGGACCAAGGGCCATCCCTCGCGCCAGCAGATTGAGCACGACATTGCCCACGGTGTCAGTTACATGGTTACGGACGGCGAGCGCCCCGTTGCCACCTTTGCCCTGATAGAAGGTCCCGACCCCACGTATGCCAAAATCTACGAAGGCCAGTGGCTCAACTCCCTTCCCTACTATGTCATCCACCGTGTTGCTTCCGCACTGGGTGTGCATGGCATCATGCGCCAGGTTCTGGAGTACGCCTTCTCACTGACCGGCACCATCCGCATAGACACGCACCAGGACAACCGCACCATGCGTGCTCTCCTGCAGAAATACGGTTTCACATATTGCGGCATCATCCTGCTGGAGAACGGCGACCCTCGCCTGGCTTATATATCTACAGACGCACACATATAGGATAAGGTATATACCCGTCAATTAGCCTCCTATTAGCACTTGCCAACTGAAGACAAAATTATGTCTCAATATACTTGCCTTTCCTATAAAAAAATGCTACCTTTACCACGGAAAAGGTGATTTGACAACCGATGAGTATATAAATTAATAAATTACTCCATAAAAACATTACCATGAAGAAAACATTCATCCGCTTTGCCCTATTGTTAGCAATAGGAAGCATGCTCAGCTCTTGCAACACTCACGTGAAAGAGGCTGATTACAATGTAATCCCTAAACCACAGGAAACCATCCTTGCCGATGGGACACCCTTCGTACTGACAGACGGCACCAAGGTGTTCTACCCCCAAGGCAATACACAGATGCAGAGAAACGCCAAATTCCTTGCCGAATACATACAAGAACAGACAGGCAAGAAACTCGTTCCCATGGAGGGGACAGAAGGCAATGGCATAGTACTGAGGCTTGCTACTAATGCCGAACAACCTGAAGGATACACACTAAAAGTAACCTCTGGACAAGTCATCATTACAGGCGGTTCCGAAGCGGGCGTTTTCTATGGCATACAGACACTGCGAAAGGCCATTGCAGATGCCACAGACGCTAACGTCACCCTACCTTGCGTAGAAATCAAAGATGCACCCCGTTTTGCATACCGTGGCAACATGCTGGACGTATCGCGACACATATTCACCATGGACTCCCTGAAACGACACATAGACATGCTGGCTCTGCACAACATCAACCGCTTCCATTGGCACTTGTCTGAAGACCAGGGCTGGAGAATAGAAATAAAGAGCCGTCCATTACTCACAGAAAAAGGTTCAATGCGCAAAGAAACCGTTATCGGACGCAATTCCGGCCAGTACGATGGCACACCCTATGGAGGTTTCTACACACAAGAGGATGCCAAAGAAATAGTACAATACGCAGCCGAACGCTACATTACCGTAATCCCAGAAATAGACATGCCTGGTCACATGATGGGGGCACTGCACGCCTATCCCGAACTGGGATGCACAGGCGGTCCATATGACGTATGGACAATGTGGGGAGTATCCGATGAAGTTCTGTGTGCCGGCAACGATGCTACATTGCGATTTATAGAAGACGTACTCACGGAAATTGTGGAAATATTCCCCTCGGAATACATTCACATCGGAGGAGACGAATGTCCCAAGACCAGATGGAAGGAATGCCCCAAATGTCAGGCACGAATCAAGGAATTAGGAATAAAAGGAGATGAAAAACATACCGCCGAGGAGTATCTGCAAAGTTATTTCATCAGCCATGCAGAAAAATTCCTCAACAGCAAAGGACGACAGATAATCGGTTGGGACGAAATACTGGAAGGCGGACTTGCCCCAAATGCCACCGTGATGGCCTGGCGAGGAGCCAATCATGCATACGAATCTGCAAGACAAGGACACGACGCCATACTGGCACCCACATCCTACTTCTATTTTGATTACTATCAGACAAAGGACGTGGAAGGAGAACCTTTGGCTATTGGAGGATATGTACCGGTGGAACGTGTGTATAGTTTTGACCCATGCCCAACAGGCACACTGACACCGGAGCAAGAAAAACACATTCTGGGAATACAAGCCAATCTCTGGACAGAATACATACCAACATACCGACATGTAGAATACATGCTAATGCCACGAATAGCGGCACTTGCCGAAGTGCAATGGAGTTCACAGGAGAAAAAGAACTACGAAGACTTCCTAACACGCCTGCCTCAATTGGTGGATATTTACGACATGAAGCAATACAACTATGCCACACACGTCTTTGACATAACCGCCAAGATGACTCCAGACACACAAGAGGAGGTTCTGAAAGTCTCCCTGAAAACCATAGACAACAGTCCCATACATTACACACTGGACGGTACAGAACCTAATGAAAAATCCGCACTTTACACAGATACACTGAAAATAAATCAGTCATGTACCCTTCAGGCAATAGCCGTAAGGCCAACGGACAATAGCCGCATATTTAGAGAACAAGTAAACATACATCTGGCAAGTTTCAAACCCATCACCATGCAGCAACCCGTCAATCGTCAATATGCCTTTGACGGTCCTAATACCCTGTTGGACGGATTAAAAGGCAATCACAACTATAAGACAGGAAGATGGATAGCCTTTTTCAGAAACGACATGGAGGCCGTAATAGACATGAAAGAACCCACGGAAATCTCATCCGTATCCATATCTACCTTGGTAGAAAAGGGCGACTGGGTATTTGACGCACGCCTATTCCTCGTGGCTGTTTCCAATGATGGACAAAATTTCCAGACAATCGCTCAAGAGGAGTACCCTGCCATGACATTAGATAATCCCAACCAGATATACCAGCACACACTGGACTTCATGCCAGTAACAGCACGCTACATCAAGGTATACGCCAAACCCGAACACAGTTTGCCGGAATGGCATGGAGGAAAAGGGCATCCCGCATTCCTATTCCTGGATGAAATATCAATAAACTAATCACTAAATAGTTATATTATAACAAAGTCTAGCAAGTCCTTCCCTCCCCAAACATCGCCAACATACGTCTGGGCAGGGAAGGACATGCTATTCATAAATCAGGTAATTTTACCCCAAGAGGCATGAAACGCTACCTCACGACCAAACTACTCCTATTGCTCATGGTATACGCCACGGCACAACCATTGCCACAACGAGCAGTGGAACCACTACTCCAAACAATTCGCGTACAAACGGACCCATACAACCGTTCATGCCCATACTACAACTATGGAGATTCTATCAGCAGCGAACCATGCTACGTGGGATGTGTTGCCACCGCATTGGAACAGCTCCTCAGTTACTACCGTTACCCGCAATGCCTGCAAGACAGCATTGAAGGATGGAAAACAGAAAATTACACCATACCCACAGTGCAGGCAGGAACAACAATCAACTGGGACGATGTCGCTGACCTAAGCCTCTGGTGCGGAATGATAGTGAAAATGAAATACGGTCCTACCTCCAGTGCTGCAAGCATGTGGAAAGCAGAAGAACCACTAAAAAGAGTATTCGGATACAAGACAGTTAGAATTCTGGACAGAAGTATGTACACCTTTGACGCATGGCATAGAATACTTCAAAATGAACTACTGGCAGGGCGACCTGTTGCTTACGTAGGTTACACTAATATGATGAATGGACATGCTTTCAACATAGACGGAATGAATGAAGAAGGACTCTATCACTGCAACTGGGGAGAAGGGGAACCACATAATGGTTACTTCAGCCTTGAATACCTGAACAAACTACAGCCACATTGGGATGAAACAGATTGGGGACGCATGTTGGGATGGAATGCCAATGAATACATGCTTGTACTACACCCAGACAGCATCACGGACTTTCTGGAACTGGATACCCTACAGGACTTTGCCAATGCTGTAAAGGTGGACGACATTACATTCCAACGAACAATAACTAACCGTGACTATGTACTGACTGAAGTAAAACTTACTAACACCACACAGGACACACTGTTCCATACCTTTGAAATAATATTGAACACACCAACCGACACCTCGCTGCTGGAGCAATGCCACGAGGTAGCACTTTCTGCCATCAAACTCATGCCAGGAGAAACACGAACACAAAACGTGGCGGCACACTATCCCACCACCACACCTGGAAAATACATCGTAAGCCTCACATTCGACGGACAAAACATCGCGTTCAGCAAAGAAACAGAAGCAGAAGAAGCCGCAATAGAGCAATTAGCCTTTGAACCGCTTGCAATCAACTTTCCAGAAAGGGGAACTGCACAAATCATAATACGAACAAAAAACAATGCAAAGAAAGGAACTTGTGGAAAACTAATGTATTACAAACTATTCCCTAAAGGAACAGACATTACCTGCTCCAGAGACTATAGAATACTAAATCTAAAAGCCGGAGCAACAGTACAAGACACTATCACCTTCCACAGATTGGAAGCAACGCAAGAATACGATTTTCATATAGGAAGTTGGAGCAAATCAGTATTATCACTTTCATTTGAAGTACCAACCGAACCCACTGGCATACAATACACCACCAAACGCCCACAACATAGCAACAAGCTCTACGACTTGAACGGAAACATCATACGCCAACCAAACAAAGGAAAAGTATACATAAATAACGGAAAGAAGATATACCATGAAACCAGAGGAAATTATAGAGAAATACTACGCAGGACAGAATGAGTTGAAACTACTTCTTCTAAAGCACTCCATACAAGTTGCCCAAAAGGCAATGGAGGTCTTGGACAAACACCCTGAAATACAGGCAGACAGAAGATTTGTATATGAAGCGGCCATGTTACACGACATTGGCATTCTACATACCTGTGCACCCGGAATCGGATGCATTGGAACCCAACCATACATTTGCCATGGTATGCTGGGCGCAGAGATACTACGTAAAGAAGGTTTGCCTCTTCATGCTAGAGTAGCTGAAAGGCATACAGGTACTGGATTGACTAAAGAAACCATCCTGCGCCAAGCATTACCTTTACCCCCAAAAGATTTCACACCAGAGACTATAGAAGAACAAATAATATGCTATGCTGATAAATTCTTCTCTAAAAGTCACCCTGAACGTACAAAAAACTCTGAACAAGTAAGAGACATGCTCTCACGATTCCCAGACGCAAACTTGGAAAAATGGGACTATTGGACACAGGTTTTTAGTTAAAAGGATAAATATTGCTCATATTGGTTTTGCTTATATAAGAGAAAAGTTGTACCTTTGCCAAAATTAAAGAAGGCGCAGTATAATTAATTGAGACTTAAAACACTCCATATACTCTTTATTACCAGTGTATTCATGCTGCTGGCAGGTATTTGCTTACCTGCCATGTCTGCGTATAACAGAACATTATGGAAAAATAAATTGGAACTACATACGGATAGTCTTCTAAAATCCGGAAAAACTTCCTCAAATAATGATTCTGTAAACTTCGTTTCCACAAAGGCAACACAAATAAACACTATTGCCCAAGATTCCATACATCTGCAAGATTCACTCAAGAAACAGGCAGCCCTGGACAGCATGAAGGGCTATACCATATACGCAGACACTACAAAATGGCAAAAAGACACCACCAAGGTGGACACTACCCCACAAAGCAAAAGCTCGCTTGATGCTCCAGTAGTATACACGGCCTCGGACAGTATCACCTTTGATATGGGCGATAGCCGAGCCAACCTGTATGGAGACAGCAAAGTAGATTACCAGAATTTGGAACTCACGGCAGAAGAAATAACCATTTCCCTGGACAGCAGTCTTGTCCATGCCGCAGGACGAAAGGATAGTTTGGGAGATATTGTCGGAAAGCCACTATTCGTGCAAGGCAGCGAGGAATACGAACCAGACCGCATATCATATAATTTCAAGACACGTAAAGCCTTCATTACAAACGTGTACACAAAACAAGGTGAAGGCTTTATGACTACTAACGAAGGAAAAAGAGACAGTAGCGGTGTAATGTACCTGAACGGAGGCAAATACACCACGTGCGATGCTCAGCATCCACATTTCTACCTGAAAATGAGCAAGGCCAAAGTACGCCCTGGCAAGAACATAATCTTTGGTCCGGCTTATCTCGTTGTTGAGGATGTACCTTTGCCATTAGCTGTACCCTATGGATTCTTCCCCTTCACACATAGTTACCAAAGCGGTTTCATAATGCCATCATACGGTGATGAAACCGAAAGAGGTTTCTACCTAAGAGAAGGCGGATATTATTTTGCCATAAACGATTACTTAGACCTCAAATTATTGGGTGACGTATATACCAAAGGCTCATGGGGACTTTCGCTGACAACAAATTACAGGAAAAGATACAAATTCTCTGGTAACCTATACCTAAGTTTTCAAAAGACCGTCTATGAAGAAAAGTCAAGACCAAGCGTGAGTGATTTCAAAATTACCTGGACACATAGACAAGATCCTAAATCCAATCCTTCACAAAGTTTCTCTGCAAGCGTCAACTTTGCATCAACGTCATACGATAGGAACAACCTTACATCTCGCTACGAGCCAGAAAGTTATACACAAAGCACAAGAACCAGTTCTGTTAGCTATAGCAAAACATTTGATAACATCGGCCTGACGTTATCCAGTTCCTTCAACCTTTCACAAAATGTAAGAGACAGCATCGTTTCTGTTACACTCCCCACCCTGAACATCACACTGGCACGACTATACCCCTTCAAACGAAAACATGCAGTAGGAAAGGAACGCTGGTACGAAAAGATTGCAATGTCATATACAGGAACACTTCAAAACAGTATATCGACAAAAGACTACAAGTTATTCAGCAGCAATCTTATTAAGGATTGGCGCAACGGTATGAAACACCAAATCCCCATATCTGCGTCCTTCCAATTGCTGAAATATATAAACATGACCACATCGTTCAGTTTCACTGATCGAATGTACATGCAGAAGATACATCAAAATTGGGACCAAGAAAAACAATCCGTAGTAAGGGACACCACACTGGGCTTCTATAATATCTATGATTACAATCTAAGCCTCTCTCTGAATACAAAAATGTATGGTTTCTATAAGCCTGCAAAATGGGTTGGAGGCAAGGTTGTACAAGCAATCAGACACGTATTCACTCCAAGTGTAAGTTTTTCATACGCACCAGACTTCGGAGCCGAGAACTATGGTTATTATGGTTCATACCAAAAAACCAACAGACAAGGTGTACCCATTGGAGATCCAGTGGTATACTCATATTATGCTGGTTCGTTATACGGAACACCATCACGAGGAATGCGTGGCAACATAAACATGGATGTCTCCAACAACATTGAAATGAAGGTGAACTCCAAGAAGGATAGCACCGGATACAAGAAAATCAGTCTCATTGACGAACTTGGAGCATCACTCAGTTACAACATGGCAGCAGAGAAACGTCCGTGGAGCGACCTCAGCACCCGAATTAGATTAAAGCTCAGCAAAAGCTACACTTTTAGTCTGAATGCCGTATTCGCCACCTATGCGTACGAATTTGACAAAAACGGAAACGTAATAGTTGGTGACAGGACTGAATGGAGTTACGGACGCTTTGGACGCTTCCAAGGAATGTATCAAAATATATCCTACACATTCAACAATCAGACATTCAAGAAAATAAAAGACAAGCTTCTCGGACGTAACACATCTAACAGAGACTCTGATGAGGAAGATAAAGATGAAGAAACAGATCCTGAGTTGCAAAACGTAGACCCAGATAGAAAAAAGGGACAAACTGGAGCCAAAAACAGTGGCAACGGCACCATTTTGGACGATGATGGATACCTAAAATTCCAAATGCCATGGAGTTTCTCAATAGGCTATGGCATAAACATGAGAGAAAACACGACGGCAGAAATCAATCCTAAAACCATGCGTTATCCCTACGAATTCACGCACACACTCAATTTCTCCGGCAACTTACGCATATCTGAGGGTTGGAACATCACGTTTACTTCTGGATATGATTTCAATTACAATCAGCTGTCCATGACAACGGCATCACTAACTCGAAGTCTACACTGCTTCTCCATGTCCTGCTCCATGGTGCTAATGCCATATAGGAGTTTCAATTTCAATTTCCAGGCAGACGCTTCAGCGCTCAGAGATGTATTAAGGTGGCGAAAACAAAGTTCATATAGTTCAAACATTGAATGGTATTAAGTAAACCTATACAATACGACATAATAACAAGAAAATAACTAAACACGACAAACGTTTGGAGGTCAAAATAATAAATATATAAATACTATGAAAAAGTACCTGCTTCTCCTATGCTCATTAATAACAATCACGTTCTCTTCGTGCGACAAGACATATAGTCTTCAATTCATTGACATAACATATCAGACACCCCAAAATGGCATAATTGATGCCAAGGGAGGCGAAATCACGGTGAACGTGCACTCTACACATTCATTTCAACTCTTCTCCGAGTGTTCGGATGTTAATTTCCTAAGGGATGGTTTAGTAAATTTATCACAAGAAGGATTTGCTATCATACAAACTCCACACAATATTTTCATTCAGCCAAACAAAACGGGAGAAGAGAGAATCATATATATTTCTGCTACACACCTGAACAATCCAGACATACAAGCTACTATACCATTCAGACAACCCGCCTTAAACGAAAAAGAAGATAATGGTGAAGACACACAAGCGGAAAACACGGAAGACAGCGTAAACAACAAATAAGGACAAGAAAAACAGTCTGCAAAACAACAGGCACCAAACAAAGCCTTCCATTCATGATAATATTTTACAGAAGAGACCCATCTCCATTAATTTAAATAGATAGGGTCCCTTCTTTTTTTGTAACCAGATACTTGCATAACTTGAAGACAAGAGTCCATTGCTTAGGCTACTGAAATTAGACTCTTTGTAGCATTGGCCAAGAATTAGTAGGCGTCAAAGCAAACTATTCATACGGGCAAGATACTTGCCTATGATGTCGAACTCCAGGTTCACCACGGTGCCCACCTGGAAGGTGTGGAAGTTGGTGTGCTCGAAGGTGTAGGGGATGATGCATACCTGGAAGGTATCCTCCGTGGGGCGGCATACGGTGAGGGAGACGCCGTTGACGGTGATGCTGCCCTTGTCCACGCAGAAGTAGCCGCGGCGTACCATGTCCTTGCTGCTCTCGTACTGGAAGGTGAACTGCCAGGAACCCTCCTGGTCGTCGATGGCAATGCAACGGGCCGTCTGGTCGACATGCCCCTGCACGATGTGGCCGTCCAGGCGGCCGTTCATTAGCATGGAGCGCTCCACATTGACCTCGTCGCCCACGGAGAGCAGTCCTATGTTGGTGCACTCCAGTGTCTCGCGCATGGCGGTGACGGTGTAGGTGCCGTCCTGAAGGCTCACCACGGTGAGGCATACACCATTGTGCGCCACGCTCTGGTCAATACTCAACTCCTCTGCAAAGGAGCATGAAAGGGTAAGATGCACATTGTCCTGGTCGTGCTCTATGCGTACCACCTTGGCGGTATCTTCTACTATTCCACTGAACATATACTTGGTTTTCTAATTATTTGTCCTTGCAAAGATACAGGATAATGCTTGAAAAAGCAAGAAATATGGGACTTTTCGAATATGACTCAATGAATATAACTGAAACTGAGCTAACTGAGCTCGTTCCAAGTCCTGACGCGCTCCACTTGGCCCCAATCGGCATCCCAGCACTACGCCAACCTCTCAAGCCTCTCGGCAACCAAAGACTTGTAGGCAGACTTCATTTCTTCAACGAGGAAAGAACTATCTATCACCTTATCCCATTTTCTGGCTGACAGAATCATCTTGTCAATTATTCTGTTGGCCACCTTATCCTCTATACCAGATTGTGTCATTGCACCGAGAAATGACATACGGCCAAAACCATTTATTGCCTTGCCATCTTCTGCGCCAAATCCAACCAAAGGCATTGCCAACTCGTCATCGTCCTTTATCCCTGTCAGCAACACGGCCAGCAAATCGTAAGCCGGAGACAACTGGTATCCTATCCCCCTGCGCTCTATCAACGAGAAATTCTTGCAATGCATATCAGAGTTACCGGTAATCCAAGAGAAAAGGACAATCTCCCAGAAGCGTTGGACATCAAGCATAGGTGTGGCAGAATAACGCTTGATGGTCTGAGCCAGTTGGACATAAGCCCCACGGTATTTATGTTCTGTCAACCTGTTGGTCAGCTGGCACATATCCAGCATCGAGAGTTTCTCTCCCCCATCCCCACGGTCCATTCTGCGGGTTATGTATGCCAACTCGCCGTCAGCCATTCTTATCAGGCCATGAACGGCTGTTGCTATACCCGAAAGCTCGGCAAGCCTCATCGTCAGATCCTCCAGTTCTGGCATAGCCTTATACACAGGGCTCTGAGGCTTGAGGATGTAGTTTCCCCATAAGCCCACAATGGTCAGCTTGTCAGGTTCGTTCTTGCCACCACGGTTTATATCCAGCGACAATTTGGGCTGAACACCAGTAACAGATGTACTACTCTCCAACACCTGCAAGGCAAGTTCCTCTATATTATCCCTTGTATAGGAAAGCTGCGGAACCCTGGGCGAGCCAAACAATTTCTTGGCGCACCTTGGATGATAATCCTCTGCGCCATCCATCTCCTTATAACAAAACAAGCACCTCTTAGCCATATCCTTACTTAAACTCCAGAACACTGATATTACCAATACAATCCTTACAACAAGCCAAAAGCAGGCTCATCCTGTCACGAGGGTTTATCTTCCAGTTCTTGTCGACAATATCCAGCATCCAGCCCTCGGGAATCAGACCATCAAAGACAGGAAACATCACCTCCTTCTCAAACTCCTCCTCTTGCAAAGGCATTGTGGGAGCCAACGCCACAGCACCCTCCATCCTCAGATACTCGGCCAGGTATGAGAAATGATAACCATCCTCATCCTCGGTCAGAATGCCGGCAAAGACATTGTTTATCAAAATTTTGGCCTTCTTCATACTCTGTCAATTTTAGCAGGCATCAGTTCCTCGCCAAAGAGGGCCAGCACCTGATTCACCTTGTCCAGCTGAACCGTAGGCTTGCCACGCTCCAAATCTCTCACAAAACGCACCCCCACACCACTGCGCTCGGCCAGTTCCAGCTGAGTGAGATTGTGCAGGTCACGCTTCTTGCGGATGTATTCACCTAAAAGCATATTTCAAATTCAAATTCTGTTCAACTTTTTCTGCATCTCCAGGGCATACGGACAAACGCCCCGTTCGGGACGAAAGCAACACACAAGACATCCAAATCATCCCGTTCGGGTACAAATATAACAACTTTTTCTCACAATCAACCCGAAAGGGACGATTTTCTTGTATTTTTTAGTTCAAGGAATAATATGCTGATAGGGGCTATATGGGGATGGGACATTTCATCCCACCCACTCTATTCCATAGGACAAGAAGGATATGTGATGTTCCGTTTCAGAACATCATCAGTTTTTTTCTGCCTTTACAACGCGGATTATTTCCTTTAATTCATTTACAGAAAGGACCCTATCGGCTTTAGCATAATGAAGCATTGCGTGACAATTGGCACATACTGGCACCAAATCTGTTTTTGGATTTAGTTTATATGCCTTACCTATTTCTGCAATAGGTTTTATATGATGTACATTGATAAATCCCTTGCCGATACTTCCATACATCGAATGAAAATCAAATCCACACACAGCACATTTACATCCATTAGCCTCGACACACAATCTTCTTGCTTCTGGATTGCGCTCATAACGATTAACCAAAATTCGCGACTTTGCACCCTCTATCACTTCATTATTGGGGTCAGTAATCTCACAAGAATCTGCGTCTACAAAATGTATGGAACCCTTCTGGTCTTCAAAATGAAAAGACTCAAGTTTATTATAAAGTGTGCCATAATAATCTGCCTTTAGGTTTGGATCATCCTTTGATATGTAAAGTCCCTTTTCTGTATAGTCTGTAAAATTCTCTACCCGAAATCTGATATTAAACAACAATGGTTCGTTGCACTTCTTACCAGTTGCGTCCTCAATCTCCTGACACATTGCATCATACCATCCCTTATCTTGGTATTCTTTCAAAACTAATGAAGACTGTTCTGGAGATACATATTCTGCGTCCAATATGGCACCGACATACAATCTACGCTTATCCGGTGTTATAGAATATAGATGAACAGTTTGCTTTTTTCGCCCAATATCTTTATTATAACTTTCTATAAACCCATAATGAAACCCATCTTCACAGATTCTGTTCCTGTCCAACAACCACTCTTCGTGCCCGAATCCATTCTCTCCCTCAAAACCTATTTTCGATTTACCTTGAGGACCAGAAGGATATCGCCATTCATTTGAGTTCCAACATATTCTGGCTATTTTCTCTATGCGATTGGGAAGTATTAGATTGCGTAATTTCTTTTGAAGTTCACTATCATATATTTTTTGTGGCGACTGAAGATTAGAAATTACCCCATTATTCCTTAAAAATTGGTACGAAGGGCCGCCCTTGCCACATTCCTTTGCTAATAATTTGAATCTGACAAATCTGTTATGCTTAACACCATTATCAAATTCTTGTTTATCCGTAAAGAACTCTCGGTCGTTTATATACTCACTTGCTGTTATGTTTATACGAATGACCTCCATCTTATAACGGATTCGTTGATAAGGCTTTGAGTTGTAAATATAGACAACATCACCAATGTCAAAATTGTTATGTTGCCTCCAATCAACAATATCAGTTCTACATAATAAATCTTCCAAACGGAAGACCTCTTCATTATATGGAACAATCCAATAGTTCATAGCACTTAAATATAGATCGGAAATTATTTAGATATACTAAAACTTGCGCTTGTACTTTGCAAATATACAAAATAAAACAAAACAACGTGGAAGAATTAATAAAAAAACAACTGAAACTGAGCTAACTGAGCCGTTTGGGAACGGAAAACGGAAAACGGAAAACGGAAAACTGCAAGAAGGAGCTGATTAAAACTATCAGTAGGGATGGTGTCGCGGTTTGTGACATCATCGGTGATATGGGGATGATGAAGAAAGCGCACCCTCGGTCCCCAGAACTATGGGGTGATGAGAGTGCGCTGGGGGAGCTATGAACCAATATTTCTTAACTGATGAGCGGATGGGATTGGCCTTTGCTTATCGCTTCAGGTAGAGGCCTGTCTTGCGGTAGATCTCTTCGCCGGAGCCGGGGAGCGAGTTGGAGAAGAGGGTAATGTAGCCGCGGTGTTTCCAATTGCTGAGCATCTTGGAGGTGGAGCCGGTGGTGATGCCCTGGCTCTGGCGCAGGAGGTGCACTTCTTCGCGTGTGAACTCGTCGGGGAGCATGTCGAGCATATTCTGGGGTCCGCGGTGGCCTTGTCGGCGCATGGCTATCTCGGCCTCGTCCATGTCGTTGGCAAAGAAGTTCATCTTGCACCAGAGGTCGTAGTGCAGCGACCAGGTGATGAAGTCCTCCAGGGTCTTGTCCCACTTCTCCCCTCCTGCTATGTAGAGAACCATGGCCTTGAGATAGGCGATTACGTTGGCACGGAAGGAGAGGTTCTCGTAGGAACGGCTCCCGGAGAGCACGGCAAAGTCGGCACAACCCTCTATGAGGCGTTTGGAGAGAGCCTCTGCCTTGGGGCAGGTTACCAGCCCCCGTGCCTTCTCCAGGCGCTCTATGTAGGGGCGCAGCTGCTCGTCGAACTCGGCATCGTAGGTGCCAAAGACCGGCATGTCGGCACCTATCTCGCGCTCGGGTATGGTGCAGAAGTTTATGCGGCTGACGGGACCGTCGGTCAGCACCTGGTTGAAGTACTTGCGCCCCTTCTGTATGGTGGTGGAGGCGTTCCAGTTGAAGCGTATGCTCACTCGCTCGCTCACCGAGCCGCACCCCACACGCGTCTGTCCGTAGGTGTTGCCGTGGTCGAATGCCAGGCACATGATCTGGAACTGCGCCTTGCTGCGGTTGGAGGTCTTCAGTGCATCGAACTGGTCAATCTCGTTCATCTTCGTGTAGAGGAAACGCTCTTCGGCATCTGCCAGGCGCTGAACAAAGGCAGCGTTGGTCATGTCGGGGTCTATCTCCTGGATGACGAGGCCCTCGGGGCGCTGAGGCTTGTCCTTGTTGGCACCCTTTGCCTGCACAAGCTGCTTCCACTCCTTTTCGCGACGGAGGTTCTCGCGGTCACGCTCGCGCATGTTTCTGAGAATACGGTTGATGGGTTCCGAGATGCAGCTCTTGCCCGCTCCGGTGGGAGCCATGAGCACGTTCATGAGCGTGGCCTCGTGCAGGGTGTTGTCCACATATCGGAAGCGTGTCCTCCACAGGTAGGAAGCCAAGGCGGGGAATACGGCATGCGCCACGGCTGGCTTGTATATGTCGGGCGTGCGGCTGGTGAGGAGCCTGATGAGCGGCGGCAGCCTCTTGGGCATGGCGGGAGGCATGCTGCACTCCTGGCCCCCCATTTCCACGAGCATATCCATCTTGCAGGCCTCCAGGGGCTTTTGCATGATGCGCGACATCTCGGGCTTCTGGTTGCGGTTGCATGCCTGGCGTATATCGCCCAGCCACTTGTCGTGCTCCTGTCCGTAGGTGGGCATTATCGCGGCTATCCACTCGGCATTGTCGTCGCACACATGGCGCAGGTGGCATGCCATGCAGAAGATGAAGTTGGAGCGCATGCCAGGCTCTGGCGCCCCTCCCATCTGTCGCTCCAACTCGCGAACTATGCTGGTGCAGCATTCGCCCATGGGGAGGTAGGGAATCTCTATGCTTCCGTCTTGGCCGGAAAGGGTGTAGTGTGTTGGGAACTTTAATGGCTTGGCTTCTGCCAGGGTGGTGTAACTGGTGTTTGGATTGTTCATAGCTGATTTGAAGTTTTAAGGTTGGTTTACTGTTGGTTCTCTTTGATACTGGCTGGGGCCGCTTGGCACAGCAGCACGCTCTGCTGGGGGCGCGACAATCCCCTTCCCCATGGGACAAGAAGTCCATAGAGCACAGGCAGAGCTCCAGCATGCCGCATGGCTACGGCACGGGATATGGCAAGGGCTGGTGAAGACCACCTGTCTGCCAGGGAAATGATAACGGTAAGGGGAGAAAAGAGAGTGCTGAAGTGCTGGTGATACTTAACTCTTCTTCGGTAAAATTCTTCTTCTGTTTTCTGTCCTCCACGTGTAAAGCGGAGGTCTTCGGCAGAGTCTTTCTTCCTTCGAATTTCCACTTGCAAAGATACAACATTTTTTCGGCTTTGTCAAGTGTTTTGCCATTTATTTTTGCAGAATTTTTTACCCTATCAGTTTTTCCGTTCGATAGCTCAGTTAGCTCAGTTTCGGTTAAATTTATTTCGCAAGGCACCTTTGGAGACATTGAGCGAGTAGATGGAGGAGAAGAAGAGAAAGGATGATATTTATTAAATAATTAGTTATATTATATATTTAATATATAATATAAAATTTCTTTGTAGGAGCAGGGGGCAGGGTGATTGCGAAAAATAATAACTGAAACTGAGCTAACTGAGCTATGTGCCGACAGACAGGGACGGCTCAGTTAACTCAGTTTTCAGTTAATTTATTCGTGCATGCATGGACATGGTTTGGCAGGTGTTATTATTTTTCAACTCCCCACTCCATCCGTAAGACTCCCGTGCCACGGGCGTTTGTTAGGCCAGGAGTTGGAACCGGGGCAATGGCAGTGCATTGCAACAACCCTGCTATATTACTACAAATCAAGCACATACAAAGCAAAGAGTACCCGCGCGCATGCCACCCGACATGTTGCCCGGGTCCTCGTGTCGCAGAGGAAAGGACATCGTGTCGTGACTCTGCCAACAAAGTGAAGACAGCCATGATTTGACACGTCGCCCGTCCGCCAACAATACATCGTCCCCGAAGTCCGGGAAAGACACACTTGGCGGTGTAAACATTTTTCGCACCACATCAAAGACAAGGGGAGCGTGCTTCTGCAAGTGATATTGAGTTGGGACATTAAACCAAGCCACCCATTGGCTGTCTAAAAAGACGTGCCACCACCCCACCCTGCGGACAATGGCGGCAAACAAATATAGGGGATTACACACTATTTAATATAAATAGAGAGGCAAAGTCGTATTTTTTTTAATATCTTTGCACCGATTATCCCACGAGGAAAAACTGATAAAACCAAAATAAACAAAACAGATACAATGTTACGCAAAACATTTTTAGGCATTTCGCTGCTCTGTTCCCTGGGAGCATGGGCAGAGCCTTGGACACTGCGCGACTGCATACAGCATGCGCTGCAAAACAACATCACCATCCGCAAGAACCGCGTAAGCGAGGAAAGCGGCGAGGCTACCCTGAAGCAAAACAAGAGCGTACTGTGGCCCTCGCTCAGTTTCAGCACCAACCATGGCGTCAGTTACCGCCCTGGCCAGGACACAGACACTTATCGCAATGTCGATGGCGAGATAGTGACCACGCCCAACACCACCGTGAGCAGTTCGTATGGCATAAACATGAACTGGACGGTGTGGAACGGCGGCATAAACCACAAGAACGTAGAGGCGCAGAAGGTGGCTAACGAGATTATGGAACTAAGCACCGAAGCGAGCGAACTGAACATCCAGGAGCAGATAGTGCAGCTCTACGTGCAGATAATGTACACCCTGGAGGCGCAGAAGGTGAACCAGTCGCTGGCCAAGACCGCCAAGGAGCAGTACGACCGTGGCGTGGAGCTCTACAAGGAGGGACAGATGTCCAAGGCCGACCTGGCTCAGCTGGAGGCACAGCTGGGTAGCGCACAGTACGATGTGGTGAACAGCGGCACACAGGTGCTGAACTTCAAGCGCCAGCTGAAGAACCTGCTGCAACTGGACATGAGCGCCGAGTTTGACGTGACGGGCGAGGTGCCGGCGGACGATGCCATCTCTGGCGAGGTGATTCCCGCGGCCGAGGCGGTATATGCACAGGCACTGCTCTCACGCCCCGAGATCAGAAGCGCCGAGAAGAGCATAGAGAGTGCCGAACTGCAGTACAACATTGCCAAGCGCGGCTACTACCCCACCATAGGCCTGAATGCAGGCATCTCGGACAGCCACAACACGGCAAGTTCTAACGATGTGGGCAAGCAGATGAAGAACAACCTGAACATGAGTGCCTCGGTGAGCCTGAGCGTGCCCATCTGGGACCAGCGCCGCACAAGCACCAACAAGCAGAAGGCCCGCTTGCAGAAGACCACCGCACAGCTGGACCTGGAGGACAAGAAGAACGCCCTGTCGAGCAGCATACAGCAGTTCCACCTGAATGCCGTGAGCGGACAGGCAAGGTTCATTGCCGCACAGACAAAGTGCCAGAGCCAGAAGACCAGTTACGAACTGGTGGACGAGCAGTTCAAGAACGGACTGAAGACCGTGGTGGACGTGCTGCAGAGCCGCGACAACATGCTCTCGGCCGAGCAGGACAAGCTGCAGAGCAAGTACACCTTCCTGCTCAACCTGCAGCTCTTGAAGTTCTACCAGGGCGAGGAACTCACTCTCTAAGCCCCCCCGCGACACACCACTCCCCCAAACCCAACACACAATAGACTCAAACACATAAAGAAAAGATATGAAAAAGATTTTCATTGCATCCATGTGCGCCATTGCCATGCTCTCTGCTTGCAAGAGCGGACCTAAGTTTGAATACACCGAGGGCGAGGTGACACGTGGCGACATCACAACCAGCGTAACTGCCACAGGTACCATAGAACCCGTCACCAGTGTGCAGGTGGGTACACAGGTGTCTGGTATAGTAAGCAAACTCTACGTTGACTACAACAGTGTGGTAAAGGCAGGACAGGTGATTGCCGAGCTTGACCGCACCAACCTCATCTCCGAACTGGAGAGTGCAACCTCATTGCTGCGCAGTGCCGAGAGCGACCTGGCATACCAGAAGACCAACCACGACAGATACAAGAACCTGTACGACAAGGGCCTCGTCTCTGCCAACGACTACGAGAAGGCTCGCCTCTCCTACCACCAGTCGGAACAGAGCGTAATTCAGCGCAGAGAGAACGTCAAGAAGGCTCGCACAAACCTCAGCTATGCCACCATCACCAGCCCCATCGACGGCGTGGTGCTGAGCAAGGAGGTGGAAGAGGGACAGACAGTGGCATCAAGCTTCAACACCCCCACCCTGTTCAACATTGCACAGGACCTGACACAGATGCGTGTGATTGCCGATGTGGATGAGGCCGACATAGGCGAGGTGCGCGAGGGCCAGCGTGTAAGCTTCACCGTGGACGCATTCCCCAGCATGGTGTTCGACGGCAGCGTGCAGCAGGTGCGCCAGGAGGCAACGGCAGAGAGCAACGTGGTGACATATGAGGTGGTGATCTCAGCTCCCAACGATGACCTGAAGCTGAAGCCCGGCCTTACCGCCAACGTGACCATCTTCACCATGGAGACTATGGACGTGGTGGCTGTGCCCTCCAAGGCTCTGCGCTTCACTCCACGCGAGATGATGCTGAACGACGGCGAAACCATAGAGGATTGCCAGGCCAAGAGCAAGGTGTGGATGCGCCAGGGCAACGCCTACAAGGCAGTGCCCGTGGAGACAGGCGTGACAAACGGCATGCTCACCGAGGTGAAGAGCGGCCTGAAACCCGGCGACATGGTGGTTACCGACCTGCGTGCACAGATGCCCGAGGTGGAGCAGCAGCAGACACAGAACCCCTTCATGCCCGGTCCCCGCAACAGAAACAATAACAAGAACGCCAAGAAGTAACGGGTGGGAGAACCTAACGCGTTAGAACCATAAAATACAGTATTATGGCTGAATTCAAGGAAAACACCAATGTGGACGAGCACGGACGCAAATGCATCATAGAGCTGCAGAACGTGAAGCGCGAATTCCACGTGGGAAGCGAAACGGTAAGGGCTCTCAGGGGTGTTTCGTTCAAGATACATGAAGGCGAGTTCGTTACCATCATGGGCACATCGGGTTCGGGCAAGTCAACCCTGCTCAACCAGCTGGGATGCCTGGACACTCCCACCAGCGGCGAATACTTCCTGGACGGCGTGCCCGTAAGGAAAATGAAGCGCAGGGAAAGGGCGGTGCTCAGAAACAGAAAGATAGGCTTCATCTTCCAGAACTACAACCTGCTGGCCAAGACCACGGCCGTGGAGAACGTGGAACTGCCTCTGATGTACAACAAGAACTACAACTCGCGCCAGCGCCGCGAGGCGGCCGTAAAGGCCTTGCAACAGGTGGGCCTGGGCGACCGACTGGAGCACAAGTCCAACCAGATGTCGGGCGGACAGATGCAGAGAGTGGCCATTGCACGCGCACTGGTAAACAACCCTGCCGTTATCCTGGCCGACGAGGCAACGGGCAACCTAGACACTCGCACATCCTTCGAGATACTGTGCCTCTTCCAGGAACTGCACCGCCAGGGACGCACCATCATCTTCGTTACGCACAACCCCGAGATAGCGCAGTACTCCAGCCGCAACATCATGCTCCGAGACGGAAAGATACGCTCCGACGTAACAAACGACAACATCCTCAGTGCCAAGGAGGCCCTCGATGCCCTGCCCTTGCCACAAGATGACTAAACACACCGATAAACAGAATAGCAACAATGAGTTACATAAATCTATTGAAAGTAGCACTTCGGGCTATACTCAGCAACAAGTTCCGCTCCTTCCTGAGCATGCTGGGCATAATCATCGGTGTTGCCGCCGTTATCATAATGATGGCCATAGGACAGGGTTCAAAGGAAAACGTGAAGGCAGAACTGAGCAAAATGGGCACCAACCTGCTCACCATACGTCCGGGTGCCGAACGCCGCTTTGCCGGTGCACGACCCGACCCTGCCAGCATGCAGACACTGAAGGACGAGGACGTGGAGGCCATCAAGAGAGAGGCTACGCTGATAACATACGTCTCTGCCGAAGTGAGCGCAAGCGGACAGGTCATCTATGGCAACAAGAACACCACGGCAACGCTCTATGGCGAAAGTCCCGACTACCTGGAGATAAAGAAGTGGGAACTGGCCCAGGGTGACTGCTTCACCGAGGAGGATTGCATAAAGAACGCCAAGGTGTGCCTCGTGGGCACTACGGTGGTGGAACAGCTCTTCGGCGACAAGAACTACAACTGCATAGGCAAGAACATACGCTTCAAGAACATCCCCTTCCGCATCGTGGGCATACTCAAGTCCAAGGGCTACAACAACTGGGGCATGGATCAGGACAACCTGCTGATAGCGCCCAACACCACGGTGATGAAGCGTGTGGCGGCACAGACATGGTACTCCTCCATTGCCGTGAGCGCACTGAGCGAGGAGACCTCGGAGGCTGCCATCGAGGAACTGAAGGAAATCCTGCGCCGAAGCCACAAGATAAAGGAGAGCGACGAGGACAACTTCACCATCCGTTCGCAACAGGAGATGATGGACACCATGTCATCCACCATGGACGGCATCACACTGATCCTGGTGGTAGCGGCTGCCTTCTCCCTGCTGGTTGCCGGCATAGGCATCATGAACATCATGCTGGTGAGCGTGACAGAGCGCACCAAGGAGATTGGCCTGCGCATGAGCGTGGGTGCCAGCGGAATGGACATAATGTCGCAATTCCTCATTGAGAGCATCATGATTTCACTGACCGGCGCCTTCCTCGGCGTTGCCCTGGGATACGGCGGTTCGTTCCTTGCCAAAACCGTGCTGATGATGCCCTGCGAGGTACCCTTCTGGTCGGTATGGCTCAGTTTTGCCGTATGTGCCTTCATAGGCATATTCTTCGGTTATCTGCCAGCACGAAAGGCTGCCCGCATGGACCCCATCGAGGCAATCAGATACGAGTAAGGTACACACCATACTTTTACCCCCCAAGACCCCAAAAATGCTTCCATATCTTCCGCATGGAGGCACTTTTGGGGCCTTTTGTCTTAAAAAAGAATAAAGAGCAACATGTATCTCATTTTTTTTTTGTAAGTTTGCATTTGAAAACAACATCAACAATACACAACTACAATACTAAAACACGTACAAAGATATGAAAAAGACCCTTCTTCTTCTGATGCTCCTTATGCCACTCATGCTAATGGCACAAAAAACAAAGGTTGACAAGAATGACCCCAGATACCTGAAGGGTGCCGTGCCCGTGGAAAACGGCGTGGTAACATTCAAGAAGACCTTCCATGTACCCAGGCAGACAGACGCACAACTGTATGAAAACATGCTCTTCTTCGTGAAGGACAACCTCGTGGTAAAGGGCATCGAGGATGCATGGACACGCATGATCAGCGACGGCAAGGAGGATGGCATCATCGCCGCACGCGTGGAAGAATGGATGGTTTTCAACAAGAAGTTCCTGTACCTGGACCAGACACGCCTGCGCTACCAGATAAGCGTTACCACCGGACAAGGTGCCGTAAACATCAGTATCACGCAGATTTCCTACCTCTACAACGAGGAATGGGAAGAGAACAAGCCCACTGGCACTGAAGGCGAAAGATACCGTGCCGAAGAATGGATTACCGACGAAAAGGCACTGAACAAGAAAGGCACCAAGGTTCTGCCCATGAGCGGAAAATTCCGTCGCAAGACCATTGACCGCATGAATGAAATCTTTGAGAATGCCATGGACATGTTCGAGACAAAGGCTCAGGAAGAAAAGGCCAAGGAGGAGAAAGCCGAAAAGGTACAGAAACGCCAGTTCGTGGTTGAATAAGGACACATCCATATATTTTAGGTATGGCAAACGAGAATTTAAGTCTGGAGGAACAGGTTGAGCGCATACGTGCCAAGCGCAACGGTAACGGCGAATGGAAGGACCGTGCACGCAGAATCCTGAACAATGTCTTCCTTATATTATCCGCTTGTGGAGTGGTTACCTATCTTTCTGGAGAGGAGCACCACATAAACGGTCTCATAATTGTAGGAATAGGCATGCTGTTCAAGTTCGCCGAAATAATCATCAGGATTATAAGATAACCTCTTGTATTGCAAGACTAATCCCACATCATTTTGAGAAGAATACTGACAATATTGACATTGATAACAGTGGTGGGCCTACCTTCGTGGGCCCGCTTTTCTGTATCGGGTCAAATAGATGAACACTTGCACGAGGAGGACGATAACACGGAATATTCCGAGCACAACAACAATTCCACTTCCTGGGGACGCGACACTACACGAGGCAAGGAGGTCCCCATACCTATGGGAGTGTTCCAGTGGAAGATAGACAGGCGCCTGGGTACCGTAATACCTGCCGAGAATACGGACACCGTGGTACACAACTTCCAGAACTGGAAGATGCAGGACGGCATGAGGGGAACCTTCTCACACACTGGTAATACAGGATCCGCTCGCCTGAATCGTATCTTCATGGATAGAAGGGAGGACCGGGACTTTATCTTCCTCACCCCATTGGACTACTTCCGTGGAAGCGTGTCTGACTTTCTCTTTACCAATACTAAAAGCCCCATTACCAACCTTGCATATCACTCCACAGGAGGCCAGACCAACGGAGAAGATCGCGTCAGAGGCAATTTCGCCACAAACATAAACAAGGTGGCAGGTGTTGGTTTCCTTTTGGACTACAACTATGCTCGAGGCTATTACTCCAACCAGCAAAACAGCCAGTTCGGGGCTATTCTGTATGGGTATTACAGGGGAGAACGCTACAACATGCACACATACTTCAATGCCAACCACATGAAGAATGCTGAAAATGGTGGTTTGACAGAAGATACCTATATTACCGAACCATGGAAATATCAACAGAAATTTGATAGCAAGGATATTCCCGTAAACATATCTTCCACTTGGAATATGAATGATGACGAGAATTTCTACCTCACGCATCGTTACAACCTTGGATACGACCGCGAGATAGAGGTTCCTGATTCCCTGAAACCCACACCACCGTCCGATGCAGAACTACTTGAAGAACTTAGCGACTCTGTGCGTGTTGCACTCTCCTCGGACAGTATTGCCAGGCAGTTAATTGTGGATTCATTGCGCACAAAGTGGATTAGCGAATTGGTTCCGCCCACCGAGTTTGTTTCTGTAGCAAGCATTATACATACCTTCCAGTTACGACACCTGAACCACACTTTCCACGATCAGGGCAAGAACTCTGACTTTTATACAAACCAGTACTGGGGGCACGTTGGCCATATCAAGGACCGTACAGATATCTTGAGCGTACGCAACACCGTGGGACTGTCCATGAACGAGGGGTTCAGAAAGTGGGTAAAAATGGGAATGGTGTTCTTTGCCACACATGAATACCGTAACTATGGTTTGCCTGTGCATCTGCCCGACACCATGTATCAAAATTACGACAGCGAACACGAAATCCTTGTTGGTGCAGAGATAAGAAAAGCTCAGGGCAATACACTGCACTACAATGTGGATGGCGAACTTTGCCTCGCTGGTCCTAATATCGGCGACTTTGACATCAAGGGTGAGGGCGAGCTGAACTTCCGGTTGGGCAAGCGCGATACGGCTACCTTGGCAGTAAGGGCGCACCTTCAAAACCAGAAGCCTACCTACCTGTTGCGTAACTATCGCAATGCCTACGTTCAATGGAACAACAATCATCTGTCACGCCAGTTCCGCACCGGCATACAGGGTGAAATAAAGTACAACCGCACGCGAACCAAACTGAGATTCGGGTGGGAAAACCTTACCAATTACACCTACCTGGCCATGGAGAACACACTCAAGCCCAATGCTTTGCCCGAGAGTGTACTGCCTGCTGACTACACACATAACGTTGCTGTACGTCAGAGCGATACCAGCATAGAGGTATTCACTGCATCCCTGTCGCAGGACTTGGTATGGAAGTTCTTTGGCTGGGAAAACGAGGTCACTTTCCAGTATAGTACCAACAAGGACATACTGCCGCTGCCTGCCATCAACATTTATTCCAACATCTATCTGCAATTCCGTATTGCCAAAGTGCTGAATGTGCAACTGGGCGCAGACATCAGATACTTTACCTCATACCATGCACCTGACTATTTTGGTGCCGTAGGAATGTTTGCCGTACAGGACACCAATCACCCCAGAATAACTATTGGCAACTATCCCATAATCAATGCCTATGCCAACTTCCATCTGAAACATTGCCGTTTCTACGTCAATGTGGCTCATCTCAATGCTGGGGCTGGCAACATGTTCCTGGTTCCACACATGCCCATGAATCCACTGAACGTGAGCCTGGGCCTTTCCTGGAACTTCTTTAACTAAACCGTACATGATGAAAAACATACGTTGGGGCTTTATAGGATGTGGCGAAGTCACCGAGCGCAAGAGCGGACCTGCCTTCAGCCAAATAGAGGGCAGCAGTGTGGTGGCAGTAATGTCACGCAGCAAGGAAAAAGCACAGTCCTATGCAGAACGTTTCAACATACCCCGGTGGTATACCGATGCCTTATCACTGGTCAACGATGCCGAGGTAAATGCCGTATACATAGCCACCCCACCCTCCTCGCATGCCACCTATGCCATCATGGCCATGAAGGCCGGAAAGCCCGTTTATGTCGAGAAGCCATTGGCGGCTTCCTATCTGGATTGCCAGCGTGTTATGCGTGTGAGCGAAGAAACCGGCATGCCGTGCTTTGTGGCTTATTACAGGCGCAATCTGCCGTATTTCAACAAAGTCAGGGAACTGCTCTCCCAGGGTGCCATTGGCAAGGTCATCAACGTGCAGATACGCTTCTCCGTACCTCCGCGCGACCTGGACTACAATAGCACCAGCTTGCCATGGCGAGTTCAGCGCGACATAGCCGGTGGAGGATATTTCTATGATTTGGCTCCACATCAGATAGACCTCCTGCAAGAGCTCTTCGGTCCCATAGTCTATGCCAGCGGATTTCATGCCAACAGGGGCGGATTGTACCAGACGGAAGATACCGTTTCGGCAGCATTCTCCTTTCAAGACGGCATGCCAGGTAGCGGCAGTTGGTGTTTTGTAGGACACGAAAGTGCCCGTACTGACCAGATAGAACTTATTGGCGAAATGGGGCGCATTTGTTTCTCTGTCTTCACCTACAGTCCCATAATACTCCAGACCAGTCAGGGAAAACAGGAGATTGTCATTGAGAATCCTAAGCACGTCCAGCTCCCACTCATCTCTCAAGTGGTCAAACATCTGCAGGGTATTGGCATATGCGAGGCTGATTGCACCTCTGCCACATCAGTAAACTGGGTAATGGACCGAATCTTGGGAAAAATATAGAATCATTGCCATCTCAACCTCAACCCCAAATGGCACTCTCATCCTTTCTACGAGAGTGCCTATTTTGTATCATGAAACAAAGGGCATTGCAACGTGAAGCGGCAGCCCCCGCATCGGGAAGCAATAGGCATTGCATCGGGTAACGTATCTTAGCCTTGTACGAGGGCAATAAAGACTCCTCCTGAGGACCTGGACGAGACGTCCCGACGTCAAAGGCTTGTCCTCCCGAGGACCGAGGCGAGAGTTCCCGGTTCTTTCGGGTCGGTCCTCCCGAAGACCAAAACAAGGCTTATATAGGACCACAACAAGACCTTTTGAGGACTTGCCCCCTCTCGCTGTTTTATTTTGCTACTACTGCTTACATTTGGGGTATTCCACAATGACTCATTCGTACGATAAGCGCATGAGGTTAGGCATTCTTGTTCGGAAATAGCAGAATAAATTTGCTTATTCTCCCAGTTATTCGTACCTTTGCATAGCAAAACCATATCATGCCATGAAGCAATACGAGATTCGTACACATGTGAATGTGCTGGGAATGGAAGAATTGAGCGCACAGGAGCGCGAACTGGTGGAGGCGGCCAAGAAGGCAACGGAAAGCAGTTATTCTCCCTACAGCCATTTTCAAGTGGGCGCTGCCTTGCGCTTATACAGTGGAGAGATAATCACGGGTAGCAATCAGGAGAATGCAGCATACCCCGTGGGCAGTTGCGCAGAACGTACTGCACTGTTCTGGTGCGGAGCCAACAGGCCTGGAGAAAACATAACCTCCATAGCCATAGCGGCACAGACGGGCGGACGCTTCACAAAAGACCCTATAGCACCGTGCGGAATGTGCCGGCAGGCACTGCTGGAGGTGGAACACAAGCAAGGTGCGCCCATCAGGGTGCTGCTTTATGGCGAAGAAGGCACGCACTGCATAGAGAGCGTAGAGGCCCTGATGCCCTTGACCTTCAACGCGGAAAGCATGGACATTTAGTCTCCTTTAAGGTAAAATTGTTTAAGGATAACTGACATACAGGAAAATGATTACACTAAGCAACATAGCCGTACAATTCGGCAAGAGAGTCCTTTACAAGGACGTGAACATGAAGTTCACAAGCGGAAACATCTACGGAGTAATCGGTGCCAACGGTGCCGGCAAGTCTACTCTGCTGAAGGCCATCAGTGGCGAGTTGGAACCAACCAAGGGTACCGTGGAACTGGGCCCCGGCGAGCGTCTTTCTGTACTTTCGCAGGACCACTTCCAGTACGACCAGGAAACGGTACTGAACACCGTTCTCATGGGTCACACCACCATGTGGGATGTGATGAAGGAGCGCGAGGCCCTCTACAGCAAGGCCGACTTTACCGACGAGGACGGTATCCGCGTGGCAGAACTGGAGGACAAGTTTGCCGAGATGGGCGGCTACACCGCCGAGAGCGATGCCGGAAGCCTGCTCTCTGGCCTGGGCATCAAGGAGGCTCTGCACCATCAGTTGATGGGCGAACTCTCTGGTAAGGAGAAGGTGCGCGTGATGCTGGCAAAGGCCTTGTTCGGCAACCCCGACAACCTGCTGCTTGACGAGCCCACCAACGACCTTGATCTGGAGACCGTACAGTGGCTGGAGCAGTACCTGAGCGAATTTGAGCACACCGTGCTGGTTGTCAGCCACGACCGTCACTTCCTGGACAGCGTCTGCACACACACCGTGGACATCGACTTCGGCAAGGTTACCATGTTTGCCGGCAACTACAGTTTCTGGTACGAGTCCAGCCAGCTGGCCCTGCGCCAGGCACAGAACCAGAAGGCCAAGGCCGAGGAGAAGAAGAAGGAACTGGAGGAATTCATACGCCGATTCAGCGCCAACGTGGCAAAGTCCAAGCAGACCACAAGCCGCAAGAAGATGCTGGAGAAACTCAACGTGGACGAAATCCGTCCCTCTACCCGCAAGTATCCCGGCATCATCTTCCAGATGGAGCGCGAACCTGGCAACCAGATTCTGGAGGTCAAGGACCTCAAGGCCACTATGGAGGACGGCACCGTTCTGTTCGACAACGTAAGCTTCAACATAGAGAAGGGCGAGAAGGTGGTATTCCTGAGCCACGACCCGCGTGCCATGACCGCACTGTTTGAAATCATCAACGGCAACCGCCAGGCACAGGCAGGCACATACAACTGGGGCGTAACAATCACCACGGCATACCTGCCCGTGGACAATACCGACTTCTTCCAGTCTGAACTGAACCTGGTGGATTGGCTCAGCCAGTTCGGCGAGGGCAACGAGGTGTACTTCAAGGGTTTCCTGGGCCGCATGCTCTTCTCTGGCGAGGAGGTGCTGAAGAAGGTGAACGTGCTCTCCGGTGGCGAGAAGATGCGCTGCATGATAGCACGCATGCAGTTGAAGAACGCCAACTGCCTCGTACTGGACACTCCCACCAACCACCTGGACCTGGAAAGCATCCAGGCCTTCAACAACAACCTGAAGCAGTACAAGGGCAATGTGCTCTTTGCCAGCCACGACCACGAGTTCATCCAGACCGTGGCAAACCGTATCATCGAACTCACTCCCAACGGCACCATAGACAAGCTGATGGACTACGATGACTATATCGTGAACGACCAGATCAAGGAGATGAAGGCAAAGATGTATGCCCAGTAAAACTGACAGAACTACACATTATATATAATATAAGAGTGCCTAAATGACATGAAACGTGCCAAAACCGACAATGGCACGTTTTGTGCGATAAATGAGGCAGAAACAAAAACAAAGAAAAGACAGCATGGCAACAGAAGAGAAAATCAATAGCGAAGAGCAGTTGCAGGAGGAAAACATAACCACCCAGACAGAAGAGACACAGCAGGATGCAGAACAGCAGGATGCCGCCAAGAACAGCGCAGAGGATGCCGCCGGGACACCCGAGGTGGAAATTGACCCTCTGGAGGCTGCTCAGGCAGAGATAGCCGAACTGAAGAAGCAGATTCTGTACAAGGTGGCAGAGTTCGACAACTACCGCAAGCGCGTAATCAAGGAAAAGGCCGACCTGATACTGAACGGCGGCGAAAAGGTGATTACCGCCATACTGCCCGTCGTGGACGATATGGAGCGTGCCCTGGAGCAGATGCGCAAGGCCGAGGACGTACAGGCCGTTGTGGAGGGCGTGGAACTTATCCAGAAGAAGTTCATGGGCATACTGGAAAAGCAGGGCGTAAAGCCCATCGAGACCAAGGACGCCGACTTCGACGTGGAGGTACACGAGGCCATTGCACAGTTCCCCGCTCCATCCGACGAACTGAAGAACAAGGTGGTGGACTGCACCCTGAAGGGCTACAAACTGAACGAGAAGGTCATCCGCCACGCACAGGTTGTCGTGGGCATCTGATAACAAGGCAGAAACGCATATTTGGATTACATACCACTCCATAACCAATAAAGAACATGGCAGAAAAGAGAGACTACTACGAGGTGCTTGGCGTACAGAAAGGCGCTTCGGAAGACGAGATAAAGAAGGCCTACAAGAAAATGGCCATCAAATACCACCCCGACCGCAATCCCGGCGACAAGGAAGCCGAGGAGAAGTTCAAGGAGGCCGCCGAGGCCTACGACGTTCTCCGCGACCCCGACAAGCGTGCACGCTACGACCAGTTCGGCCATGCCGGCATGGGTGGTGCAGGCGGTTTCGGAGGCCAGGGCTTTGACATGAACGACATCTTCTCCATGTTTGGCGACATCTTCGGTGGCCACATGGGCGGTGGCGGAGGCTTTGGCGGTTTCGGAGGCTTTGGCGGCTTTGGCGGCGGAGGCAGCCGTGGTGCACAGAAGCATCAGGGCAGCGACCTGCGCCTGAAGGTAAGGCTCACGCTGGAGGAGGTTGCCAAGGGTGCCACCAAGAAGTTCAAGGTAAAGAAGGACGTAACCTGCACACATTGCCATGGTTCGGGTTCCCAGGACGGCAAGACCGAGTCCTGCGGCACATGCCACGGCACCGGCTACGTTACGCGCCAGGTGAACACCATGTTCGGACGCATGCAGCAGCAGAGCGTGTGCTCTGCCTGCGGTGGCCAGGGCACGGTAATCAAGAACAAGTGTTCGCACTGCTCGGGCACTGGTGTAACAAGCGGCGAAGAGGTCGTTGAGGTACAGATACCCGCCGGTGTTCAGGACGGCATGATACTGACCGTCCAGGGCAAGGGCAATGCTGGCCGCAACAATGGCTATGCCGGCGACATACAGGTATATGTGGAGGTTGAGCCTCATGCAGAACTGAGCCGCCGCGACAACGACCTTGTCTACAACCTGCTCCTTGACCTGCCCACGGCAGTACTGGGCGGACCTGTGGAGATACCTACCATAGACGGCCGTGTGAAGATAAAGATAGAGCCCGGCACACAGCCCGGCAAGACCGTACGCCTGCGTGGCAAGGGTCTGCCTGCATTGCAGGGATATGGCTATGGCTATGGCGACCTGATAGTGAACATCTCCATCTACATCCCCGAGACACTGACCAAGGAGGAGCACTCCGCCTTCGAGAAGATGAAGGAGAGCGATAGTTTCAAACCCTCGCAGACAACCAAGAACTCCTTCTTCCAGAAGTTCAAGAACCTGTTTACCTAAACACAGGTAAGACACTATTTTACAGATACTTTGACTATGACATATAGCGAAGCAACAGAATACCTGTTCACCTCAGCCCCGTTGTTCCAAAACATCGGGGCTGGTGCATACAAGGAGGGACTGAGCAACACAGAGGCCCTGGATGCACACCACGGACATCCTCACAGAAAGTACCTGACCATACACGTTGCCGGAACCAACGGCAAGGGCAGCACCAGCCACACGCTGGCAGCCATTCTGCAAAGTGCCGGCTACAGGGTGGGCCTGTACACCAGCCCGCATCTTGTGGACTTCCGCGAGCGCATCCGTGTGAACGGCGAGATGATACCCGAGGAAAGGGTTGTGCGCTTTGTGGAAGAGGAGCGCGAGTTCTTCGAACCCCTCCACCCCTCGTTCTTTGAACTGGCCACGGCACTTGCCTTCAAGTACTTTGAGGAGGCCGGCGTGGACATTGCCGTCATAGAGACCGGACTGGGCGGTCGCCTGGATTGCACCAACATCATACAGCCCATCCTGAGCATCATCACCAACATCAGTTTTGACCATGTGCAGTTCCTGGGCAACACGCTTCCTGCCATTGCCCGGGAAAAGGCAGGCATTATCAAGCCCGGCATCCCTGTGGTCGTGGGCGAAACGGGCGGCAATGCCGAAGTCAGGGAAGTGTTTGCACGGAAGGCACTGGAGACCCGCTCCCCCATCTGTTTTGCCGACGAGGCGGAGCATCCACGCAGGGAGACCCAACTGAAGGGGTTCTGCCAAGAGAAGAACACCAGCACCATACTCAGCGCCCTGGAATTCCTGAAGGAAAGGCTTGACCTGAGCGACTCTGCCATTGACCGCGGCTTCATGAACGTGTGCGAACTCACAGGGCTGATGGGTAGATGGCAGATACTGAAGAGCAAGCCGCTGACGGTGTGCGACACTGGCCACAATGTAGGGGGCTGGGAGTACCTGAGCAAGCAGTTGGAAGAGACGCCCGGCAATTTGCATATAGTCATCGGCATGGTTGGCGACAAGGACGTGCGGAAGGTCGTGTCCATGCTGCCCAAGAGAGCCAGATACTACTTCACCCAGGCAAGCGTGGCACGCGCCATGCCCGTCGAGGATTTTGCTGAAATAGCACGGGAGTTTGGCCTCGAAGGCAAGAGTTACGACAACGTAATGCAGGCCTACAGCGAGGCAAGCAGAAATGCCACGGCCGAGGACAGCATTTTCATCGGCGGCAGCACCTTTGTGGTGGCAGACCTGCTGGCAAACACGCTCTGAGGGCACGGTTTGGCCACATAGGCAGGGTTTCGCCAACTTTTTCCATTGCCAAGTATTGGTGGAATTAGGATTATTTTGTATATTTGCAACGAAAGACTACACTTTAAACACTAATTCCCATGGAAAAGAAGTTGATTTCCGGCCTGAAGCGCGAAGACTTTCAGGCCGTGGTACAAGGCAAGGAGACAGACCTGTACACTCTGACCAATGCTCAGGGCATGGAAGTAAGCATAACCAATTATGGCGGTTCGCTGGTATCCATCATGGTCCCCGACCGTGACGGCAACATGGCCAACGTTATCCAGGGCCATGACTGCATCCAGGATTGCCTGAGCAGCCCCGAACCCTTCCTCTCTACCCTTGTGGGCAGATATGGCAACCGCATCTGCCGTGGCAAGTTCACCATGAACGGCAAGGAGTACAGCCTGACCATCAACAACGGTCCCAACCACCTTCATGGCGGTCCCACCGGATGCCATACACGTGTATGGGATGCCGAGCAGATTAACGAGCAGGAACTGGTTCTGCGCTACACCTTTGCATACTACGAGGAGGGCTTCCCCGGCGAGGTTAGCATGACCGTGAAGTACTCGCTGACCAATGACAATGAACTGGTCATCGACTATCGCGGCACTACCAACAAGAAGACCGTAGTGAACATGACCAGCCACGGCTTCTTCTCGCTCACTGGCATTGGCACTCCCACCCCCACACAGTTGGACACCATCCTGACCATCAATGCCGACTTCTACGTGCCCATCGACGAGAACAGCATCCCCACGGGCGAAATCCGCAAGGTAGAGGGCACTCCCTTTGACTTCCGCACCCCCAAGCCCGTTGGCCGCGACATTGCCGCCGATGACGAGCAGATAAAGAACGGCACCGGCTATGACCACTGCTACGTCCTGAACAAGCGCGAACCCGGCGAACTCACCCTGGCTGCCTCTATGGTAGAACCCTCTACCGGCCGTACCATGGAGTGCTGGACCACAGAACCCGGTGTCCAGTTCTATAGCGACAACTGGGCAGACGGCTACAAGGGCCAGCATGGTGCCACCTTCGGCAAGCACTCTGGCCTGTGCTTCGAGGCACAGCACTTCCCCGACTCTCCCAACCGTGCACACTTCCCCAGCACTCAGTTGAAGCCCGGCGAGGTTTATGTGCAGAAGACCGTCTACAAGTTCGGTACTGACAAGTAAGAAATACACACCCAAGGCCGCTCTTTCCCCACCACGGGAATGGGTGGCCTGCACTGATTATATTCACTTATTTATTAATAACTTAAACAAATCAATTTAAACTAATGGCTCAAAAAACAAAACAATGGGGCGCTATTATCGTGATGATTGCGCTCTTCGCTATGATTGCCTTTGTGACAAACCTGTGTACACCCATGGCAACCATCATCAAGAACCAGGGTGAGATTTCTAACGTTCTTGCACAGATTGGCAACTACGGCAACTTCTTCGCTTACCTCTTCATGGGTATTCCCGCAGGTATGCTGATTGCCAAGTTCGGTTACAAGAAGACCGCTCTCATCGGTCTGGTTGTAGGTATCGTTGGTATCCTCATCCAGTGGCTGAGCGGTCAGTTTGACCCCCAGGAGAACCTTGGCCTGGTGTTCGGTGTTTACCTTGTTGGTGCCCTGATTGCCGGTCTTTGCATGGCTATCCTGAACTGTGTGGTTAACCCCATGCTGAACCTGCTGGGCGGTGGCGGCAACTCTGGCAACCAGCTGATCCAGATTGGCGGTGTGTTCAACTCTTCTGCTGCCGTAGCATGCTACATCCTGATGGGTGCTCTGATTGCCGACGCATCAAAGGCTAAGATTGCCGACGCTACTCCCGCTCTGTTCATTGCTCTGGCCATCTTCGTGATTGCCTTCATCGTTATCCTCTTCACCAAGATTGAGGAACCCGAGCAGGCTCCTGTTCGTGTTGACCTCATCAGCGGTGCCATGAGCCACCGTCACTTCGCACTGGGTGCCTTGGCTATCTTCCTGTACATGGGTATCGAGGTAGGTGTGCCCAACGCTGTTCAGCAGATGCTCACCTCAGACCCCTACTCTATCCCCGCCGCCACCGTTGGCATGATTGTGGCTGTTTACTGGGCTATGATGCTCGTAGGCCGTCTGGTAGGTGCATCTATTGGTGCCAAGGTTAGCGCACGCGCCATGATTACCACCGTATCTATCGCCACTCTGGCACTGGTAATCTTCGGTATGTACGCTCCCTCTGATGTACTCGTTAACTTCCCTGGCGTTGACTGGGGCAAGCTGGAACTCATCTGGCAGCCCGTTCCCCTGGGCATCTTCTCATTCCTGCTGGTTGGTCTGTGCACCTCTGTAATGTGGGGCGCTATCTTCAACATGGCTGTCGAGGGTCTTGGCAAGTACACCGCTATCGCTTCTGGAATCTTCATGACCATGGTGTTCGGTTGTGCCGTAATGATGGCCATCCAGGGCTACGTTGCCGACCTGACCGACTACATGACCAGCTTCTGGGTTATCGTATTCTGCGCCGCTTACCTGCTGTTCTACGCCCTGGTTGGCAGCCGCGTGACAAAGCGTTCTGAGTAATAATATAATGTATGGCAGGCAACCTCAAAAAGTTGCTTGCCAACTACATAAAACTAAACTTTATAAAACCTAAATAAACTATGAGACTTACAATTGACGACGTAAGAAGTCGCTTCATCAAGCACTTCGATGGTACTACAGGCAGTGTCTATGCTTCTCCCGGCCGTATCAACCTGATTGGCGAGCACACTGACTACAACAACGGTTTCGTATTCCCCGGTGCAGTACAGCAGGGCATGATTGCCGAGATCAAGCCCAACGGCACTCGCAACGTCAATGCATATTCTATCGACCTGAAGGACAAGGTTACCTTCTCTCTGGACGATCCCGAAGGTCCCAAGGCTACTTGGGCTCGCTACATCTACGGTGTTTGCCGCGAGATGATGGCTCTGGGCGTTCCCGTAGAGGGCTTCAACACCGCTTTCGCTGGTGATGTGCCCCTGGGTGCCGGCATGAGTTCTTCTGCTGCCCTGGAGAGCACTTTCGCTTTCGCTTGCAACGACCTGTGGGGTGACAACAAGATCGAGAAGATGGAGTTGGCACGCGTAGGCCAGCGCACCGAGCACAAGTACATCGGCTGCAACTGCGGTATCATGGACCAGTTTGCCAGCGTACACGGCAAGGCAGGCAGCCTGATGCGTCTGGACTGCCGTAGCGGCGAGTATGCCTACTTCCCCTGGAACCCCGAGGGCTACAAGCTGGTTCTGGTAAACAGCTGCGTTAAGCACGAGTTGGCAGGCAGCCCCTACAACGAGCGCCGTCTCTCTTGCGAGCGCGTTGCCGCCGTTATCAACAAGCACCACCCCGAGGTGGAGACCCTGCGCGATGCCAACATGGCTCTGCTGGACGAGGTTAAGGCCGAGGTTAGCGAAGAGGACTACAAGCGTGCACGCTACGTCATTGGCGAGGTTGACCGCGTACTGGCAGTCTGCGACGCTCTGGAGCGCGGCGACTACGAGACCGTAGGCCAGAAGATGTACGAGACCCACTATGGCCTGAGCCAGGAGTACGAGGTATCCTGCGAGGAACTGGACTTCCTGAACGACATTGCCAAGGAGGCAGGCGTTACCGGCAGCCGCATCATGGGTGGCGGTTTCGGTGGCTGCACCATCAACCTGGTTGCCGACGAGCTGTACGACAACTTCGTGAAGGTTGTTAAGGAGAAGTTCGCCGCCAAGTACGGCAAGTCTCCCATCGTTATCGATGTTGTCATCGGCGACGGCTCTCGCAAACTCTGCTAAGGCACTTCGCAATAGACTGACACACATAACACACAGCATCCCTGCCCCCTATTGAGGAGCAGGGATGTTCCTTTTTCGCTAAATTTTCACAGAGCTCATTACGAGGGGATAACTACGTCGGAGTAATCGGATTTCCGCTCTTCCCCTCACCGTATCAAAGCGGTACAAAAACACGTAGATGAGGGTGAGGCAACGAAACATTCCCTCATATATTTTCTCGGTCGAGAGCAACAAGCCTCCTTCATCAACGAGTCAGGTCTCTACTCCTTTATCCTCTCCTCCAGACTGGAGAGTACACGTCGCTTCAAGCATTGGGTCACTTTGGAGGTGCTGCCCCATCCACAGGCATGGCGGATACATGGTGGCAAGGGCGGAATAGCCGGACGATATGATCATGGTACGTGCCTTGCAGATAATGCACGCCACGCTCCTGCGCGGGAACGAGGAATTGGCACTGCTGAGCCTCAAGGTAGAGTACGCGTACAAAGTGCAAGTGATAGAGGAATTCCTGGAAGAGGCATAACATCAAAACAGACATCCGCAGACACTTGCCATCACTGGAGGTACCTGCGGATTGTGTATGTATTAAAGTTGTTAAACGCTAAAAGTTAATCGTGTACCGTTCATCACTTAACCACTACTTTGCCATTCTGGATAAAGATACCCTTCTGTGCACCCTGCACACAACGGCCGGAGAGGTTGTAGACGTCAGTTTTCACCATTCCGTTTTCACCTTTTAGTTCGTCAATACCTGTTTCCTCTGGGGTAAGGGCAACGATCTTGCCGAAACCGCTCCAAGGCGCAGTTGCCTTATAACTATCCACAGAAGTAGCAGGAACATGAAGGGTGGCATCTGCTATGGGCGAATAACGAAATGTATTGCTTTCTGTAGAAGGCACATTCTCGGCATAGCAATAGACATCGAGAAGTTCGGAGCATTTATAGAAAGCCCAAGCCCCTATGCTCGTCACACTATTGCCGATAGTCACCGAGGTCAAGCCAGTGCAATCAAGAAAAGCCGCATACCCTATGCTTGTCACACTATCAGCAGTACCATTGTAGTTCACCGACTCGGGAATGACAATATCACCAGAATACCCACCATCATAACTCTCTATAACAGTAGCCTGCATTGTCTCTGCATTAAGACTGTAATAGATCCCATTAAGCTTGATACCACTCTTTTGAGTCATATTAACACCTGTCTCTATAAACCAAGTCAATTCAGTAAACTGACCGTCCATGAAGAGAGCAGCAGTGAATATATTCTCACCACAGTCTAATGTCCTGCCATCAGCAGATACATCTGCAACCATATCCTTAAGGGTAAGGTAGTTACCCTCAATATTGTACAGATATATATTGCAAACCCCCAAACCTGAGAAGTTGGCATTTTCAGCAAACAGTTCACCGGCCTTAATGTAAACCTCAGGCTTGCCTTCCTCGTTGTTATAGCTGTAATGCATAGTCAGCATAGTCAGCATAGTCCAGTCATAACCCATCATACCGGTTACATACAAAATCTTGTTATAGTCGGGATCGTCCTCTGATGCAGCGTAAACTCTCACATCCCACTCCTTACCAAAAGCTGTGGTCATTGTCCACTCACCTGCCATAGCCTCGTAGGGATTGATATTTTCTGTGCGAGAGGGAGTCTTCATTGCCAGGTAATTGACTACATGTCTTGCGGGCGCAGGAACGGTTATATTACCCTGGCCTTCCTTTAGAGACAACTCACGTACGTTGTCAATGAGTCTTGCCTCTTTTAAGTTGAGTTTTTGAGCCAGCATTGGCAAGGACAATAGCACCGCAAGGAAGAGGAACAGTGCCCGCAAGGATTTGTGTAGATGTTCTTTTATCTTTCAATTGTTTTTCGCCTCCTCAATTCCCAGAAGAAAGCAGTAAAGGATATAAAATAAAGGTGTGGGAACTATATCTGCCTTGTTATCCATGAAGATAATCTCAATAACACCCTTTTTCCGGTAAAGTCCTCCCTCGCACCACCGCTGCAGTGCCGGAATCCATGGCACAAAGGTAATACTATTTCCCGAGACAGCAAAAAGAAAGCACACAATGCACAGATTCTTGCAAAAAAACCTTACCTTTGTGCACAATCTTGCGCACACAAGAGCAAAAAGCACAAGAACATATACAAGAACACAAAACAACTATGCTACAGAACATCTGCAAATTCGTATTCCACAGACTCATGGGCTGGAAATCATACGTCAGCGTACCATACTTCGACAAGTGCATCTACTGCGTGGCACCGCACACCAGCAACCTGGACCTGTTCATCGGGAAACTCTTCATCACGGCAGCAGGCAGAAAGGGAGGCTTCGTAATGAAAAAAGAATGGTTCGTGGGACCCCTGGACTATATCTTCCGCCACTGGATGGGAGGAATACCCGTGAACCGCGGAAACGGCACGGCACTGATAAGCGAACTCATAGACATAGCCAACAGCAGCCAGCAATTCCGCCTGGCACTCACACCCGAGGGAACCAGAAAGGCAAACCCGAAATGGCACCTGGGATTCTACGTCCTGGCATCAAAGGCAAACCTGCCCATCGTGCTCACAGCCATTGACTACAAGAAGAAGGAAGTGCACATGGAAAAGTACGTCATACCCTCGGGCGACAGAAAAGCAGACCTCAGGGAAATATACTCCTACTACGAAGGATACCAGGGCCGCCACCCAAAAAACTTCGTCATACCCAGACTCTGAACACACCGCCGAAACCACACCACCAGCACAATATGCAACAATAAGAGAACAAAAAGTGTAAAACATACGATTAAATACAAATATAATTAGTATCTTTGCACGAGAGAACACACAATTCAAGATGGCAATCAAGTACTACGCAGAAGAACCAATGTACCACGTAGCCGTGGACTGCATCATCTTCGGATTTGAACAAGGCAGACTGCAAACCCTATTCCAGCACAGAACCATAGAGCCCTTCAACGGAGAACTGACACCAATGGGAGGATTCGTGCAGAAAAACGAAACACTAGACGAGGCTGCACACCGCGTGCTGACAGAAAGGACAGGACTGGAAGAAATATTCCTGGAACAGCTGCAGGCTTTTGGCGACATAAACCGAGACCCGGGAGGACGGGTAATCAGCATAGCATACTACGCACTGCTGAACAAGGAACAGTACAACGACAAGCTGCTAGACAAGTTCAACTGCAAATGGGTGGACGTAAACGACATGCCCACACTGCACTTTGACCACATGAAGATGATGAAGAAAGCCATCATCAGACTGCAGGACAAAATATCATACACACCCATAGCACTGAAACTGCTGCCCCCCGAGTTCACCATGAGCCAACTGCAGAAACTCTACGAAGCCATACTGAACGAACCGCAGGACAAACGAAACTTCCGCAAGAAAGTGTGCGACATGCCATACTTCGTAAAAACAGACAAGGTGGACAAAAGCACCAGCAAGCGCGGCGCAGCCATCTACACCTTTGACTACGCAAAATACCAGAAACTGAAAGACTACCACCTTTGACCACCTCACCACACCCCCAAACTGCTCCACTAACCAGAAAGGAAAAAGGTGAAAGGAGAAAGGAGAAAGGAGAAAACAGCAACAACACACTCACACAAGAGAGGAAAACAAAAACATCATACAACCATACTATGCATTCCATCGAAACTCTGAACAAGGCAGCAGACAACATCCGCATACTGTCTGCAGCAATGGTAGAGAAAGCCAAAAGCGGACATCCCGGAGGCGCTATGGGAGGCGCGGACTTCATTTCCGTGCTCTATAGCGAATACCTGAACTACGACCCCGAGAACCCTCTGTGGGAAGGCCGAGACCGCTTCTTCCTGGACCCCGGACACATGTCGCCAATGCTCTATGCACAGCTCACAATGACCGGGCACTTCACCCTGGACGAACTCAAGCAGCTGCGCCAGTGGGGCTCACCCACACCCGGACACCCCGAACTGAACTATGCCAGAGGCATTGAAAACAGTTCTGGCCCACTGGGACAGGGACACACCTATGCCGTAGGCGCAGCCATAGCAGCCAAGTGCCTATATGCACGCACCGGCAACCCCACCTTCCAGAAGGAAACCATCTATGCCTACATCTCCGACGGTGGCATACAGGAGGAAATATCACAGGGCGCAGCACGCATAGCAGGCACACTGGGACTGGACAACCTGGTAATGTTCTATGACGCCAACGACATACAGCTCTCCACAGAGACAAGCGTAGTAACCAACGAGGACACAGCCGCCAAGTACCGCGCACTGGGATGGGAAGTCTTCAGCATAGACGGCAACAACGTAACAGAAATACGCCAGGCACTTGATGCTGCAAAGAAAGTCTGCGGCAAGCCCACCCTCATCATAGGCCACTGCATCATGGGCAAGGGAGCACTGAAGGCCGACGGCAGCAGCTACGAGCGCAACTGCGGAACACACGGCGCACCTCTGGGAGGCGACGCATACCGCAATACCATCAAAAACCTCGGAGCAGACCCCGACAACGCATTCTTCATCTGGGACGAAGTGCAGGAAATCTTCAACACTCGCCGACAGGAACTCAAAGCCATCTGCGCAGAACGCCACGCCGAGGAACAGGCATGGGCACAGGCCAACCCCGAGAAGGCACAGCAGCAGGCCGACTGGTTCGCAGGACGTCTGCCCGAAATACCCTGGGACAGCATACAGCAGAAGCAGGGCGAACCCACACGTAACGCCTCCAGCGCATGCCTGAGCCTTCTGGCACAGACCGTACCCAACATGATTGTCTCCAGCGCCGACCTGTGCAACTCTGACAAGACAGACGGATTCATCAAGGGAGGAGCAACCGTAATCTCACGCGACAACTTTGCAGGAGGATTCCTACAGGCTGGCGTTGCCGAACTGACCATGGCATGCGTCTGCATAGGCATAACACTGCACGGCGGCATGCTGGCAGCCTGCGGAACATTCTTCGTGTTCTCCGACTACATGAAGCCCGCCATCCGTATGGCAGCACTCATGCAGCTGCCCGTCAAGTTCATCTGGAGCCACGACGCATTCCGCGTTGGCGAAGACGGACCCACACACGAACCCGTTGAGCAGGAAGCACAAATCCGACTCATGGAGAAGATGAAGAACCATGCCGGACGCAACTCAATGCTCGTGCTCCGACCCGCCGACTGCAACGCAACCACAGTATGCTGGGCAATGGCCATGGAGAACATGAACACACCCACGGCACTAATCCTCTCACGACAGAACATAGAACCCCTGCCCGCAGGCACTCCATACGAACTCTGCCGCAAGGGAGCATACATCAGCGCCGAAAGCGACGAGAACCCCGACATCATCTTCGTGGGCAACGGCTCCGAAGTAAGCACACTCATAGCAGGTGCACGACTGCTCAGACAGGAGGGATACAAGGTACGCGTAATCAGCGCACCATCCGAAGGCCTCTTCCGCGAACAGCCCATTGAATACCAGCGCGAACTCTTCCCCATAGGCAGCAAGGTGTTCGGACTCAGCGCCGGACTGCCCGTAAACCTGGAAGGCTTCCTCGTGGGTGCACACCCCGTAAGCAAGGTATTCGGACTGGAAAGCTTCGGATTCTCTGCCCCCTACAAGGTGCTGGACGAGAAACTGGGCTACACCGCAGAAAACGTCTACAACCAGGCAAAGAGCATCCTGCTTGCAGAATAACGGACAAAGGAAAAGAAGGCTATCGCCACGCATGGTGCGGTAGCCTCTTTTCGTAATATATACACACACATAGGGAAATATCCACAACACACACCGCCCTATTATATATAAATAAGGTATAACAATACACACACAAGTCTATTCTTATGGAAACAAAGATTGTAGGACTCGCATCCGACCACGCAGCATTCCCACTGAAGGAATTCGTAAAGCAGTATCTCGACGAAAAAGGCATCCCCTACAAGGACTATGGCACACATAGCGAGGAAAGCTGCAACTATGCCACCTTCGGACACCTGCTGGCCGAGGGCGTGGAAAGCGGCGAAGTATATCCCGGCATAGCAATGTGCGGCTCGGGCGAAGGCATATCCATGACCCTGAACAAGCACCAGGGCATACGCGCTGGCCTATGCTGGACAGCAGAAATAGCACACCTCACACGCCAGCACAACGACGCCAACGTGCTAGTAATGCCCGGACGATTCATAGACAACGACACAGCACGCGCCATCATGGACGAGTTCTTCCAGACCCCCTTCGAGGGCGGACGCCACATGGCACGCATTGCCGACATCCCGCTGAAGAAGTAAGCAGCACCTCTCACCCCGCTCCCCCCCACTCCAATGGAACACACTCTACAATGAAACGGTATCTTGCCACCATCATAGCATTGGTACTCTCTATGGCCGCATGGCCACAGGGCAGTACCAATCGTGCTTATTGGGCATACATAGACAAATACAAGGATATGGCCATGGAGCAGCAGCAGAAGTACAAGATACCGGCCAGCATAACACTGGCACAGGGACTGCTGGAAAGCGGGGCAGGACGAAGCCGACTGGCCACAGAGGCCAACAACCACTTCGGTATAAAGACACCAGGCGGATGGACAGGGCCATACATACTTGTGGACGACGACCGGCCCAAGGAAAGATTCCGCAAATACCGCTCCGTCCGGGACAGTTACGAGGACCACTCCCTGTTCCTGCTAAAGCCACGCTATAAAAGACTCTTCACCTACAGGATTACCGACTACAAGGCATGGGCACGGGGACTGAAGGCCTGCGGCTATGCCACAAGCCCCACCTATGCGCAGAGCCTGATACGCATCATAGAGATGTACTCCCTGAACCAGTTCGACACACGAAAGCCAGGCAAACGCACACAGGCACAAGCCACCACACTCGCAGCCGACGTGAATGCGCGAGGGGAAATAGGCCCCCTCTCACGCTCATACCTGAAACGCCTGGCACGCAACAAGATAAAGGCATCCAAGATACCGCCCTTCTTCCGGACTCATGCTGTGTACCAGAACAACAGCAACTTCTTCATCGTAGTACAGGAAGGAGACAATCTCGCTGCCATAAGCCAGGCAACAGGAGTGAGCATAGACGACCTGCTGGAATACAACGACCTGGACCTGAACTACACGCTGACCATAGGCGACATCCTGTACCTAAGGAAAAAGCGCAAGAATGCTGCAAAGGAATACGCACAGAAACCACATATCGTACAGCCAGGCCAAAGCATGTACGACATAGCACAGATGTATGGCATACGGCTGAAAAAACTGTACAAGCTGAATGCCCTCTCACCGCGTGAATATGAAATAAAGGTGGGCGACACCATATGGCTGCGCTGACAAATCCTGCAGAAAACACCACATAAAGCACAAAAAAACGACATTCCCTTGACACACAGCCACGATATATCAAATAATTTATCTATATTTGTGTGCATATAACATAATAATCATCATAACATTAAAACAATAATATCATGGATCAGGAATTGATTATGCGTTGTCAGGCCGAAGCACAGAAGTGGCTGGACAGCGACAAGTACGATGCCCAGACAAAGGCAGAGGTAAAGGCTCTTCTGGACAATGAGGACAAGACCCCTCTGATTGACGCCTTCTACCAGAGCCTGGAATTCGGCACCGGCGGTCTGCGTGGCATCATGGGCGTGGGCACAAACCGCATGAACAAGTACATTGTGGGCATGGCCACACAGGGCTTTGCCAATTACATCAACAAGGCCTTCCCCCAGGGTGGCCAGAGCGTTGTCGTGGGCCACGACTGCCGCAACAACGGCCGCATGTTTGCCGAGAGCGTAGCCGCCATCTTCAGTGCCAACGGCATCAAGGCATACCTCTTTGAAAGCCTCCGCCCCACACCAGAAATCAGTTTTGCCATCCGCCAGTTGGGTGCAGTTGCAGGCGTTAACGTAACCGCATCACACAACCCCAAGGAGTACAACGGCTACAAGGCCTACTGGGCAGACGGCGCACAGGTTCTGGCTCCACACGACAAGGGCATCATCGACGAGGTGAACAAGGTACAGATAGAGGACGTCAAGTTCGAACCCAACTGGGACCTCATACAGATTATCGGCGGCGAAATGGACTATGACTACATGACCGCCGTGAAGGAAGCCATGGTAGACCAGGACGTTATCCTGCGCCAGAAGGACCTGAACATCGTTTACAGCGCCATGCACGGAACAGGCCGCGTAATCGTACCCCTGTGCCTGCGCTCATGGGGCTTCCAGAACATCAACGTGGTTCCCGAGCAGATGATTGTGGACGGCGACTTCCCCACCGTTGTCAGCCCCAACCCCGAGAATGCCGAGGCTATGACCCTGGGCATGAAACTGGGCACCAAGCTGAACGCCGACCTCGTTGTTGCTACTGACCCCGACGCTGACCGTCTGGCCATCGTTTGCCGCAACCCCGAAGGCGAATGGCAGATAATCAACGGCAACCAGACCGCAATGATGTTCGTCTACTACATCATCAAGAACAAGATTGCACTGGGCCAGCTCAACCCCAGCGACTTCCTGGTTAAGACCATCGTTACCACCGAGGTTATCGCTGAAATGGCAAAGAAGAACAACGTGGAATTGCGCGATTGCTACACCGGTTTCAAGTGGATTGCACGCGAGATAGCCATCTCCGAAGGCAAGCAGAAGTACATCGGCGGCGGTGAGGAGAGCTTCGGCTTCCTGCCCTACGACAAGGTTCGCGACAAGGACGCTCCAGCCAGCATCTGCCTTATCTGCGAGATTGCAGCATGGGCCAAGGACCAGGGCAAGACCCTGTACGACCTGCTCATGGACATCTACAAGGAGTACGGCTTCAGCTTCGAGTACACCATCAACGTTACTAAGCCTGGCAAGTCAGGTGCTGACGAAATCAAGCAGATGATGGTTGATTTCCGTGGCGAGAAGGCTCCCAAGACTATTGCTGGCAGCCCCGTAGTGCTGACCAAGGACTACCAGACATTGGTTGCCAAGGACGGCGAAGGCAACGAGAGCAAGCTGGACTTCCCCGCAACAAGCAACGTTCTGCAGTTCTTCTGCGAGGACGGTACCAAGGTGAGCGTACGTCCCTCTGGCACAGAACCCAAGATCAAGTTCTACTGCGAAATCAAGGACACAATGACCTGTGCCTGCCAGTACAACGAACTGGTGGAGAAGGCTATGGCCAAGGTGGAAGAGATCAAGAAGTCTCTGAGTCTCTGAGTCTCTAAGCCTCATTCCTAACAAACAAGTTATCCACACAGGAGGGTTATGCTAAATCCAAGGCATAGCCCTCTTGTTTTTTACTTATGACCTCAAGTCCCCCTCCAGTGGAGCAAAACGGGACGTCCCGACGACGGAGGTCTGTCCTCGGGAGGACCGACCCGAAAGAACCGGGAACTCTCGCCTCGGTCCTCGGGAGGGCTAAAACCAAGCCTCCGTAAGTTGTAAAAGCAGATTAAAGCGGCAGGCGCACGGTAAAGCGTGTGCCCTTGCTTCCGTCGGAATAGCTTTTGTTTTCCACACCTATCAGGCCTCCGTGGTTGCTAACTATCTGTCGGCATACGGCCAGGCCTATGCCCTGTCCGCCTTCCTTGGTGGTAAAGAACGGTGTGAAGATATTGTCCACCACTTCCTGCGATATGCCGCCACCGTTGTCCTCTACTGACATCACCACATGTCTGCCGTTCTCCGACAGAGACACCTTCACCCTTACACTTGTAGCTTCCGTTTCCAAAGCGTTCTTCATCAGGTTTATCAGCACCTGTTCTATCTGCGAAGAATCCAGTCGCATAAAGGTTTCAGCACATTGCACATCATACTCCACATGGCAATCCTCCCTTAGCATAGAGGCACACATGCGTTGGAAGTCTTCCATCAATCGTCCTATGCTAATATTTTCTAAATCAGGGCGAGGTATATTAGACACCGTGCGATACCTCTGCACGAAGTCCATCAATCCGTTGGCTCTTCGGCTTATGGTGGACAATACCATCTGCACCTCCTCGTTGCTGTATCTCTCCCCTACCCCGTCGTTAGAAAGGTTCTCCGCCAAGGTGTTGGAGAGCGATACTATTGGAGCCAGCGAGTTCATTATCTCGTGCGTCAGTACACGGATAAGTTTCTGCTGAACCTCAATCTCACCCTGCTCCAGTATGCTTGCCACACTCTGCAGGCTATATAATATATAAGGTATACCGCTTACGAATACCTGCGTGCGCGATGCGGCATATTGTCTTTCCTCACCCTCCTTGCTGACATACGAAACCAATTGAGATGCTCCACGTTTCAGGCCTCTCAGTTGCAAGGGCAGTGTATGATGGAGCACGGCCAGTTGGTCAAGGTTGTCAAATCGGAAACCGCACAAGCCCTCTATGGCAGCCTTGTTCATCCATCGCACACGTCCGTTCTCGTCCGTGGCAATCAGTATGGCATCCACCTTGGAGAGCATGGCATCGTAGAGGTGCGAATCGCTCACACGCTGGTGCTCCGACTCACGGAACTCGCGTATCACGGCATTTATCTCCTCTGCCATACGTCGTTCCTCGCCATGCAGATGCTCCAGAGAGTATTGCAAGCTGAAATCCCTCATACGCACCGACTCCAGCATCTGCCTAAGCCTGCGTGTGCTTTTATTGTAAAACAAATTCTGCCAAATACTCATTGTCAGTTTACCATTATATTCTCGTCTTCTTTGCTCGTAGGGACGCTGCGTGCAGCGTCCGCATATACATTTCTACAACCCTGTTTTCGGACGCAGCACGCTGCGTCCCTACGAGTAGGTGATAACGTATTTCGTTTACAGTATGACTATCCACCCCCTCCCCTTCGGGACTCCCCCTGTCTCAGGGGGAGAGTCAGTTACAACAAAAACACTGCGCAAGCCGATTGTCCCCCTGAGACAGGGGCGACGAGGAGCGAAGCGACGGAGGGGGTGGATAAATCGCTCAACTCTCATCCGCTCACCGTTAAAGAGCAGATTTCCGTTTTCTCCTCTCCCTCCCTCCCTCACAGGGAGGGCCGGGGTGGGTCTTCCTCCCTCTTAAATCCCATGCTTATCTATTTTCCTATACAACGCATAGCGTGTAATGCCTAATAGTTCGGAGGCCAGTTTCATGTTGCCATTGGCTTGTTCCAGAGCCTTGCGAATTGCCAGACGCTCTATGTCCTCCAGGTTCAGCGTATCGTAGATGTTCTCCGGCTTTGCCTGCTTCATGCTCTCTGTGACGAGGGGAGCCTGAGGATCTATTATCCACCGTTCCACACTATGCTGAAGCTCGCGCACATTGCCATACCACGAATGCGCCATCAGTTTGGCCTCCTCGCGAGCAGTGAAGTCCCTCACCTCTCCCCCATGCTTCTCGGCATAACGGGCAAGGAAGTGCCTGGCCAAAAGCATAATGTCTCCGCCTCTTTCCCTCAGAGGCGGGATATGCATCTCTATGGTGTTCAGGCGGTAAAGCAGGTCCTCGCGGAAAGTTCCCTCCGCCACACGCTCATGCAGATTGGCATTCGTTGCCGCCACTATGCGTATGTCCACCCTCTGCACCTGGTTTGAACCTACGGGAGACACCTCGCGCCTCTCTATCACGGTGAGCAGCTTCTGTTGCATTGGCAAGGACAGGTTGCCTATCTCGTCCAGGAACAACGTACCTCCGTTTGCCTGCTGAACCCTGCCCTGCTTTGCGGTATGTGCACCGGTGAATGCACCCTTCACATGACCGAACAGTTCGCTCTCAAACAGTTGCTCGTGCACACATCCAAGGTCGATGGACACGAAAGGCTGGTCGCCTCTTTTGGAAAGTCTGTGCAATTCCCTTGCCAGCACATCCTTGCCCGTACCGTTCTCTCCTGTTATCAGCACATTGGCATCGGTTCTTGCCACTCTGCCCATGCGCGACTTTAGTTCCAGTATCTGTGGAGACTCGCCAATGAAGTTGCTGCCCTCGCTTTGTGCCTCCTCTCCGTTCTGGTCTTCATGTTCCTGAGCCTGGATCTGTGCCATCTTGCTCCGCTTTATATCCACGGCAGAGTGCACCACCTCCAGCATCCTCTTGTTGTCCCATGGCTTGGCAACGAAGTCCAAGGCTCCGGCCCTTATGGCCCTTACCGTCTTCTCCGTACTGATATATGCCGTCATGAACACCACCACACTCGTTGGGTCGTGCTCCAATATGCGCGCCAGCCATTCATATCCCTCCTCGCCGCTCACCATGTCCTTGCGGAAGTTCATGTCCAGCAGGATTACATCGGGTTGGAAACTGTCCATGAACTCTATTATGCGCTCCGGGTTGCTAATCACTCGTATAGCCTCCACCCAGGGTTTGAGCAGCATGTTCAACGACAGAAGAATGTCCTGATTGTCATCCACAATCAATATCTTGCCTCTACATTCCATGAAGTTATGTATTGATAAGTTTTGCGCCCAGGTTTATTAAACTCAAATCGCGATTTGGGTTTACGAACGCTTGCGGGCAAAGATAAGTAAAACACTTGAATCCTCCAAAGCCGAGGAAGGTTATTTTATGCCTTTGCCCTCAGTTTTCTGCACTTTTCCAAAAGCCAACTTGTGCGGATGTGCGATTTCGCACACCTGTGTTCGTTTTCGCACACTTTTTAGAGCGTCAAAATAGGGGTTAATTCACTATGGTTCAGCATTTTCACATTGTGGCACGATATTTGCAATATATATAATGAGCACCCACGGCACTATACCTTGCCCTAAACCTCAAAACGAGCATAAAAACTCGTCGTATTGTCAAGGCTCGGTCGTCGTATTGTCTAAGGCAAGACACCGTATTGTCTAAAACTGGGTGCTACGACATATAACTTGTAAGTCTAATATATATATAATGTACGCGATATGATAACATCCCTTCACCCTCTCCCCTCCCTACGGAGACTTGCCATGGGGGCACTCTCGGTGCTATGCCTTGCGTGTCCGTTGCATGGCATTGCCCAAGAGGCTCAGGACACCTTGGTGCTCGACCTCCAGCAAGTCATCTCCCTTGCCCTCGAGCAGTCGCCCACGGCACGCAGTGCCCGTCACTCGTTCCTTTCCAAGCACTGGAACTACCGCAACTTCCGTGCCAACTATCTGCCCAGTGTCACCCTGACCTCATCCCCTTATATCAACAATCAGATAAACAAGATTACCCAGGGCGATGGCAGTTCGCTTTATCTTCGCCAGAGCCAGTTGGGTGCCGACCTCAACCTGAGCATCAACCAGAACATCAGTTGGACGGGTGGTACGTTCTTCATCAAGACCAGCGCCAACTATCACCGCGAACTCAGTAGTCATACCAACATGTTCAGCACAGTGCCCATAAGCATAGGCTACCAGCAGAGCCTCTTCGGCTATAACTCCCTCAAGTGGGACAAGCGCATAGAACCCTTGCGCTACACCGAGGCAAAGAAGAACTATGCCGAAACCATAGAACTTGTCTCTGCCAGCAGCTGTTCCTATTTCTTCAGCCTTGCCAACGCACAGAGCAACCTGGAAATGGCACGAAGCAACTTCGCCAGTGCCGACACCCTCTATCGCATGGCACAGGGACGCTACAAGATTGGCACCATCACCGAGAACGAGATGCTCCAGCTGGAGATTCGCCGCCTTAGCGAGGAAACAAATGCCATGGATGCAGAGATCTCCCTCGAGGAGCAGATGCAGAACTTCCGTTCCTTCCTTGGCCTTGCCCAGGACACTCCCATACGCCTCGTCATGCCCGACACGGTGCCAGAGTTCGAGGTTCCTTACGCACAGGCACTTGAACTGGCCATGCAAAACAGCCCCGACCCTGTATATTACGAGCGCATACGCCAAGAGGCCCGCAGCTCTCTCTCATACGCCAAGGCCAATGCGGGCCTCAAGGCCGACATCTACCTTCAGTTCGGCCTCTCGCAGACGGGCAGCACCATAGCCTCTGCCTATCATCGCCCCCTCACCCAAGAGTATGGCAGCATCTCCCTCTCCCTCCCCATCCTCGACTGGGGCCGAGGCAAAGGCAGGGTGCGTGTGGCACGCTCACAACAGGAACTCACCGAGATTCAGGCAGAGCAAGGCATGGAGGACTTTCGCCAGAATGTGCAGAAAGTTGTTTCCCAGTTCAACATGCAGGCACGCAAGGTACACATTGCCCAGCTCACCGGTCGTCGTGCCGAGCACCGTCACACCGTGGCCATGCGCCTCTACATCATGGGCGAAAGTTCTCTCCTCGACCTCAATGATGCCATCTCCGAGCGCAACAACGCCCGCCGTTCCTATCTCTCAGCCATGAGCACCTATTGGAGCCTCTACTATACCCTACGCTCAATGACAGGGTATGATTTCTACACAAATACCAAACTCAGCGAACAATTACCGACAAATTAAACGGAAAGGTAAAGGCTGCGAGTAAGCGAGAGCAATGAAGTTTACTTCAATGCCAAGCGGAAGCAGGCTCGACAAAGTCAAAACGGAAAACGGAAAGGTCTTTCTGCTTAACACAGTTTTCGGTTTTCATATCTCCCGCTTGTAATAGTTTTCCGATTTCCGTTCAACAAAGTTTTCCGATTTCACATTTCACATTTCAGTTTTATATCATGGACATTCAACTTCCCCCCCGCCCCTGGTATGTAAAGTACCGCATGCACATCCTTGGATGCCTTGTACTTGCAGGCATCGTTGTCTACACCATCTATGTGGCACTCTCGCCTCGCCGACAGAGCATCAAGTCGGAGAGCGTAAAGATTGCCTCCGTTCAGGATGCTCCCTTCATGGAGTTCCTTGAAACAGAAGGCATAGTGCACCCCATCATGACCATACAGATCAATGCCCTGGAGAAAGGCTTCGTAGAACAGATTGTCCGCGAAGAGGGTGCCATGGTACGCCGTGGCGACACCATCCTTGTCCTCAACAATCCCGAACTTATGCGCACCATTCAGGAAGAGCGCGAACAATGGGAGAAGACCCAGCGCAACCTCCGCGAACAGGAGATACAGATGGAGCAGAAGAGCATCTCGCTCAATATGCAGGCTCTGGAGCAGCGTCATCAGTTGGCTAGTCTTGAGCGAAAGCTCACCCAGAGCCGCGAGGAGTTCTCCATGGGCATAAAGAGCCGTGCCGAACTTACCATTGCCGAGGAGGACTACAAGCACGAGCACCAGAAACTGCTCTTGCAGATGGAGAGCCTTCGCCACGATTCCGTTACTGCTATCCTGCGTCGCGAGATGATTGTTTCCGACCGTCAGGCGGCGGCACGCAAACTGGAGAAAGCCCAAGAGCGCATAGACGGGCTCATTGTCCGTGCACCTCAGGACGGACAGTTGGGACACATCAACCTTACCATTGGCCAGTCCGTCGGTGGCGGTGCCATGATAGGAGAACTGAAGATAATGAACCAGTACAAAGTGCACACCCAGTTGAGCGAATACTACGTTGAGCGCATCAGTGCCGGCCTGCCTGCCACCATCATCCAGAAGCAGGACACCTTCCCCTTGCGCATCAGCCGTGTCATCCCCGAGGTAAAGGACCGCAAGTTCGACACCGACCTGCTCTTCACCTCCTCCATCCCCGAGAACATACGTCTGGGCAAGAGTTACCGTGTGAAGATAGAGCTTGGCCAACCCGAGCCTGCCATCATCATACCCCGTGGCGACTTCTACCAGAAGACCGGTGGCAAGTGGATATACCGTATGGTGGAAGGCAGCAACGTGGCACGCCGTGTGGACATAAAGATAGGTCGTCAGAACCCAGAGCAATACGAGGTTATCGATGGTCTCAACCCCGGCGACCAAGTAATAGTGAGCGGCTATGACCGATTGGGAGATGTAGAGGAGGTGGTGGTGGACTAGAAGACCCACCCAAAAGAAGAACGGAAAACGGAAAGGTGAAAACGGAAAACTATTACATACCCCCTCCGCGCTCCGCGCTCGTCCCCCTGACTCAGAGGGACAGTCAGTTACAATCAACTGTCACACACCTAACCCAAACACCGCGTTAGCCAACTGTCCCTCTAAGATAGGGGGACGAGGAGCGGAGCTCCGGAGGGGGTATGTTAAAAGAATTCCCCTTTCAGTATTCAAAACCTGCCCGTAGGGGGTATGACAATCTTGACTCCACATAACACCCCCTAAACCAATAATTAAGAGATGTTGAAAAAAGTTATAAATTAGGTTAGAAGACGTCCTTGCCCTCCAGTTTTGATGGAGGGCAAGGAAAAGAAGCACGACCATGTAACAAAATAACCTCCAATCCCGTTATTACCATAAAACACAATTTATCACAAATATGAAAAATCACAATCAATCACAATCCCCAGTACATCATACTCCCTCCCATACAGGGCGAACAAGGTTTTTTAAAGGATTGACTGAATGTCAATCAGAACCTTGTGAGGGGAGCAATCCCCATTGCGACGCGCGGACTGGTTGGGGGTGGGTCTTCTTCTTTCACAATCTAAAGACCGCATGGCGCAACCTGCTCAAGTACAAGACGCAGAACATCATCTCCATTGCCTGTCTGGCGGTGGGTGTGGTATGCTTTGCCGTGGTGTTCCAGGTGGGAAGTGCTTACCTGAGGAATCTGTATTACACAAAATACGACACAGGACGACCTATTTTCCACTTCTACGAAATGACCGAGGAGGAATACAAGAATTACACCCCTTCCGCCGATAATAACTTCAAGCCAGAGCCACCAAATATGTATATCACGGATTCCTTCGTTGAAAAGCTCTACAACTTGGAATTGCCGGCTATGCGCGAATTGCATGGTTATGATACTTGGGTTCAAGATGCGAAATTTGAAGATGGAACAGACATTGGCAAAACATGCATTAGCAGCTTCATGACTTGTTCGCCACGCTTCCTTCATTACCAGAAGTATCGCTCAGCAATTACCGGCAAGATTATTCCCGAACTGGAGGAAGGCGAAATTCTCATCACCGACCAATTACGTGATCAGGTTTATGGCAAGGATGTAGATCCACGTGGATTTCAAGTAAGTGAAAGTTACTACTGGAAAGGGGTCAATGGGGTCATATCCGATGTGATTAACACTAAAGAACGCAGTAATCGTATAATAAACAAAGACATCATCTTGTGCCATAAAAACTTTGTCATTGTAAATAATTCTTATTATTACTATAAACAATACGCACAAATAGAACTGAACGAAGGTTATACGGCTGAGGATATGCATGAACAGCTTGCCAGCGCCTTTCCTGAATACTATGTGAAATTGCAACAGCCCGACTTTGACTGGCAAACATTTTCAATCCTTGCCATCGTTTTCCTGCTTGGAGGCAGTGTGTTGCTCATTGGTGTAACAGGATTCCTGAAGATGCAGTTGCAACTCTTTGGGCTACGTTCGCGCGAAATGGCATTGCGCCGTACGATGGGTGCCAAGCCTCGACATCTGTATGGGTTGCTGATGGCTGAAATAGTCCTTGTATTTGCCATCACGGCGTTAGTGACTTCGTTCATTACCATTCAACTTGTTCACAATGCACTGCCCATTATACAAAGCGTATATGAAAATTTCATGATTGACACCAACCAATTGGTAGAGACTGGCTTGTGGATTTGCCTCGTCACATTGGCTGGATCAATTGTCGTAGTTATCTGTTCCGTTTATCGCCAGGTGCACAGCCCTGTGGGAATGCGTGTGGGGCGTAGCGGAAGTCCGCGAACCGCAGGACAGAGCATCATGATATGTATTCAATTTATCATCAGCATGCTGCTCACCTTTGCCGTGCTGGGAGCATTCTACATACTCAATGAATTGGCTGATGCCAAGTATGGAGGCGTGAATGAGGACAAGGCACCTTACCGCAATGTGATTATGGCTGACCTTTTTACTATGGACGATAAAATCCCCGGCTTTAAGGATAAACTGATGAAAACAGGACTTGTGAAGCATATCGGTAAGTATTATTATAGTCCGTGTCATACTTACGGAACCGAATACGACGAGGAGCTTTTCGTACGCGCCAGATTAATGCGCGACATGAATGGTGATACGCTTTATGGAGTCAGCGTACTTACAACCGACGAGGAGACTCTGGATTTGCTCAAAGTGAAAATTACCGCAGAAAAACCAACAGACGAGAAGCTTCAGGCCGTCACATGTGCCCTCTACGTGCGTAGCGAAGAAGTGGAACGTTTGCGTGAGAAATGGAATTTGCCCATAAGCAGTGATGTGCAGACGCGCAACCTCTACCGCAATAATGATTACACACTCATTGGTTATGCTATGTCGTTGATGGGGAGCAGAACAGATCATTTCGGTGTTCCATCCTATTGGGTAGTAGAACCCGACGCATATCGCGAAGAAACAGTATGGGCAGTCCTAATACCCAATGTCGAAACCGTTGGTACCAACGACCATTACCTGATATTCCCTAAGGAAGGTAAGTATAATGAGGTGATGGAGGAACTTACCAACATCTATCGCGAAGCAAAACCTGGCGATATGAATCCATTGAAAGTGAAAGACCTCTACGAAACATGGTTCAAGGAGATCCGCTTGATTGAAATGATGCGCAAACTCTGCTTCATGCTGGTAGTCGTGTCCATCTTATGTATCATGGCAAGTGTGTATTCGGCCATTTCACTCGAATCACGTGGCCGTCAGAAGGAGGTGGCATTGCGTAAGATTCATGGTGCACACACGCGCGACATCATCCATTTGTTTGGCAATTACTACCTGCGCTTGCTCGGCATCAGTGCTCTTGTTGTCAGCATATTGTCACTGCCCTTTATCATCATGATTGTCAACAATAAGGGTCTCATGACCGAGATGGCGCTAACCACCCATAATATGAATTATGTGAATGGATTTGACACAACAGATTGGATAATGATTCTACTCTACCTCCTGCTCTCTATCTTCATCGTAGCATCCATCACCCTCCTCACCATAGGCAACAAGATATACCGCGTCAGCCAGATTAAGGCGGCAGAGGTGCTGAAGAAGGAGTAAAGACGAACGGAAAGGTGAAAACGGAAAACGGAAAACGGAAATCTAACATACCCCCTCCGCGCTTCGCGCTCGTCCCCCTGACTCAGAGGGACAGTCAGTTACAATAGCATCCAACTTTCTCCACCTGAGACAGGGGGCGAAGAGGGTCTTTAGAAGAATGACTTGATGTCATTCTGTACCCTCTGAGGGTCGCACTCTCCAGTGCGACGTGCGGACAACCCATAGGGGGGAGGGGGTGGATAAAACTTAAAGGTGAAGGCTGCGAGTAAGCGAGAGCAATGAAGTTTACTTCAATGCCGAGCGGGAGCAGGCTCGACAAAGTCAAAACGGAAAACGGAAAACTGCAAGTTAGGAAAGTAGGGACACGGCACGCCGTGTCCGAGAAAACCGAGTCATAACATCAAAACATACGGACACAGCATGCCGTGTCCCTACAAAACAAACAACACATGAACCAAGAAAATAATCATCACCCAATACATCCTACCCCCTCCCTCTCAGGGAGGGCTGGGGTGGGTCCTCTCCTCCTCCACTCCCTTGCTACCGCATGGCGCAACCTGCTCAAGTACAAGGTACAGAACGCCATCTCCATTGCCTGTTTGGCGGTGGGTGTAGTGTGCTTTGCCATAACCGTGCATATTATGTTCAACTTTGCACGCAACTTATACTACAGTTCTATTGACCAAGGCAGGCCGGTGTTCACTATCTACGAGATGAGCGAAGAGGAATTCAAGAACACCGCCAAACATGATGCCAACGGAGCAGACAGACAATTGCCCATGGTGAACATCACCAAGGCATTTATCGACAGGCTGTATAGCATGAAACTGCCTGCCATGAAGGAGATTCATGGTATTGTTCTCATCATGAGATCAAACTTTGAGTTCGATGACAACACACCGCAACCCAAGACATACCTTGCCACCTTTGCCAAGTGCTCGCCACGAAGATACCATTACCTCGGATACCGTTCGGCCATCACGGGTGAAAGGATAGCAGAACTGAACGAAGGCGATGTGATTATAACGGACGACCTCCGCGACAAGGTCTTTGGCAAGGGAGTGGACCCTCGTGGATTCAGAATACTTACCGAAATAGACGGTAGCCAGCGTACCATACGTGATGTGGTGAACGTATCCGAACGCATGGAGGATTTTTACAACGATGCTATTATCTATTGCCAGAAGAACTACATCGCTGAAACGCAGTACAACCGCATCAATAGCCTGCAGATAGAACTGGCTGAGGGCTACACGGCACAGCAGTTGCGCGAACAACTGGCTGGTGCCTTGCCCGAATACTATGTGGCTCTGCAATGGAACGCATGGGATTGGACGGACGAAGGTCTGTTCTATCTGACGATAATAGGTGTTGGGCTTTTGCTTGGAAGCAGTGTGCTGCTCATAGGTGCCGTGGGATTCCTGAAGATGCAGTTACAACTCTTCTCGCTCCGTGCCCGTGAGATGGCTCTGCGCCGAACAATGGGAGCCAAGCCCCGACACCTGTTCATGCTCCTCGTAACGGAAATGGCAATCATGTTCGCCTTTACGGCCATAGCCACGTTGTTGATCACCGTACAACTGTCGCGTTATGCCATGTCCATTATACAAAGGCTGAATGATGAAATCCTCTTCGACGTTGGAGTGATTGTGGAGACCGGCATGTGGATTTGCCTTGCCACTCTGCTTTGCTCCTTGGTGGTGGCTTTCATTTCCCTGTACCGCCAGTTGCACAGTCCCGTGGGCATGCGAGTCGGACGTAGCGGACATCCTCGCACCAAGGGACAGAGCGTGATGTTGGGCACTCAGTTTGCCATAAGCATGATGCTCACCTTTGCGGTGTTGGGTGCCTTCTACGCCCTGAATGTTATTGCCGAACAGGAATACGGAAGCCATACGGAGAACAAGACCCCGTACCGCAAGACTCTTATGGCACGCATGACATCTGTTGACCATCTTGTACCCGACTTTGCCAAAAAGATAGCACAGAACAAGGATGTGGAGCACATATCCAAGTGCATCTACGCTCGTTGCGAATCCGAAGGTCCCGAGGTGGACGAAGGACTGATAACGCATACGCTCAAGTACAAGAACACCGACGGAAGCATCAAAAGTCATGCTTATAGTTTCCTTGCTTCCGATGAAGAACTCTTCGACTTGCTCGACATAGAAATCAGCGAAGACAAGCCCAAAGACGAGAATCAGCAGAAGCATGTCAGTGCCATATACGTTCGTACCGAAGAGGTGGAGCGTCTGCGTGAGAAATGGAACCTGCACATAAGCAGCGATGTGCAGACACGCCGACTTTACAAGGACCGTTCTTATACACTCATTGGCTATGCACCTGCCCTAATCGGCTATCGACCAGGTTCGCATAGCACACCATCGTTCTGCTTGGTAGATTCTGATGTGGCATGGCTGGATTTGACTAATGCCAAGGAACTTCGTGCCTATAGCCCCGAAGCCAACTACCTCATCTTCCCCAAGGATGGAAAATATGGTAAGGTAGAAGATGCACTTACCGAAATGTGGCGAGAGGCTCAGCCAGGTAATATGAACGAAGTACCTGTGGACAACCTGTACGAAGAGTGGTTCAAGGGCATACGCATGCTGGAACTGATGCGCGAATTGTGTTTCCTACTTGTTATCGTCTCCATCCTCTGCATCGTGGCAAGTGTCTACTCGGCAATCTCTCTTGAATCACGTGGCCGACAGAAGGAAGTGGCCCTGCGCAAGATTCATGGTGCCCACTCGTGGGACATCATGCGTCTGTTCGGCAGGTATTACCTGCGCCTGCTTCTCATCAGTGGAATCATTGTCGGCATTCTCTCCATTGCCTTCATCATCATATTCGCTACTTTTGCCTTGGATGGCATAGAGAGCAAGGACTGGATGATGATACTCTTCTACCTCTTCCTCTCCATCCTCCTTGTTGTAGCCGTCACCCTCCTCACCATCAGCCACAAGATATGGAAGGTAAGCAAAATCCATCCGGCAGAGGTGGTGAAGAAAGAATAAGGACCCACCCCCAACCCCTCCCTGTATGGAGGGGAGTGGTTACAACTGACAACGCGACACTTACAAGTAGGGACACGGCACGCCGTGTCCGAGAAAACCGAGTCATAACATCAAAACATACGGACACAGCATGCCGTGTCCCTACAAAACAAACAACACATGAACCAAGAAAATAATCACAATCAACCCCAATCCCCAGTACATCATACTCCCTCCCCTTGTGGGAGGGTATGGGGAGGGGTCTTCCTCCTCCACAACCTAAAGACCGCATGGCGCAATCTGCTCAAGTACAAAGTGCAGAATGCCATCTCTATTGCCTGCCTGGCGGTGGGTGTGGTGTGCTTTGCCATAACCGTGCTGATGATGTCAAACTCTGCACGCAACATATACTTTAATGTGTTTGACGATGGCATAGCAACCTTTTATTGTTACGATGTACCCTGTTCCAAATGGAGAGAAGCCAAAAAGCTTGGAAAAGTGGAGTATGCAAAACTGGATGCCAAATTCTTCAATCGCATGATAGAAATGGACCTTCCTGCTTTCAAAGAATTTCATTGCAGTCGTATGTCCATTGGCAAAGATTTCTCGTTTGACGATGGTACAGAACAACCCAAACTTTGCTATGCTTGGCTGAAATACACTTCTCCCAATTATCTGCATTACCTTTGGTATCGCTCTGCCATCACGGGTAAGCGTATCCCGGAATTGCAGGAGGGCGATGTGCTTATCAGCGACGTCCTGAGCGAAAAGCTCTTTGGTAAGGGCACAGACCCTCGTGGTTTCACTCTCCTACATGAAATAGATGGAAGCCAGCGTACCATACGCGATGTGGTCAATGTTTCGGAGCGTGTAGAGAACTTTGAGAACAATGCCATTTACTATATTAAAAAGAATATCACGGAAGATGAATGGGCTCAGCCGGTTGGAACCTTCAGTATTGAAATAGCAGAAGGGTATACCAAGGATGAATTGCTCAAGCAGTTGGTCGCAGCCTTTCCCGAATACACTATTGTAATGCCGGATACGTCCATGGGGTTGAATCAAAGCATTATTAACATTGGTATGATTCTGGTTGTGCTGATACTGGGCGGCAGTGTGCTCACCATCGGTTTGATGGGATTCATGAAGATGGAATTGCAGATATTCTCGCTCCGTGCTCGCGAGATGGCATTGCGCCGCACCATGGGTGCCAAGCCTCGCCACCTGTTCATGCTCCTGGGCATAGAGGTGCTTATCGTCTTTGCTCTCACAGCCTTGGGTGCGGTGGCAATGACTTCGTTCCTGGCAGAATATGCCATCCCCATTGTCCGCAACCTAAACAAAGACATGCTGTTCGATGTAGCCCTAATCATGCGCATTGAGTTGTGGTTGGCTGTCATCACCTTCGTCCTTGCCATGCTTATGGCATACGTCAGTGTCCATCGTCAGTTGCATGCCCCTGTGGGCCTACGTGTGGGGCGTAGCCAAAGCGTAAACACCAAGGGGCAGAGCTTTATGCTGGGCACACAGTTTGTAGTGAGCATGATACTGACCTATGCCGTGCTTGGTGCCTTCCAGGTTTTCAGCATTATTGAAAAGGATGAGAACGGAAGCATCAAGGACAATCCATCTATCTACAAGGATGTGATCAAGGCACCTCTAAGCTTAGTCCACATTACTCCTGATTTTGTACAGGAACTTTCTCTCAATCCCGACGTGGAAGATGTGGCATTCTGCATCTGGAACGCTTGTCAGACCGATGGTACCAATCGCGATGAAACCCTGGTGCGCAATTATAGTAGTTTTATGCTTACAGAAGATATTGTCATTAGTTATGGCTACTGTTACCTGGCCAGCGGTGAGAACCTTATCGACCAGCTTCAGATAGAAGTTACCCCCAACCTGCCCAGCGACACTGCCGTCCACAAGGATTACACCGCCATATATGCGCGCACCGAGCAGGCAGAGCGTCTGCGCCGGAAATGGAACCTGGATGTGAGCCGTGATGCCGTCACACGTCCTCTTTACCAGCAGCGCTCATACACGCTCATCGGCTATGCTCCCTGCTTGAAAGGACACCGTAGTAAATTCCCTGCCACTCCTTCATATTGGATGCTGGACGAAGAAGTCAATTGGAAAGACTTTACGGAAGGTCGCGAACGTAGTGACTTTGGTGTCGAAACCTTCTACTACATCTTCCCCAAGGATGGTAAATATAATAAGGTAAAGGATGCCATCACAGAAATCTTCCGCGAGGCGCAACCCGGCAATATGAACGAGCCGCCCATTCAAGACCTCTACGAAGAGTGGTTCAAGTCTGTGCGTATGATTGAAATGATGCGCTCGCTCTGCCTGATTCTCGTCATCGTCTCCATCCTCTGCATCGTAGCAAGTGTCTATTCCGCCATTGCGTTGGAGAGCCGCGGACGCCAGAAGGAGGTTGCCTTGCGAAAGATTCATGGTGCACACACCAGAGACATCATCCTGCTCTTCGGCAAATATTACCTGCGCCTGCTCGCTATCAGTGCCGTAATTGTAAGCATCATTTCCTGCGCTCTCATCACCGTGGTACACGTCTATAGTCCCGATTCGGGCATCAAGAATGACCTCCCCTGGCTCATCCTCTATCTTATCCTCGCCATCCTCATCGTTGCATCCATCACCCTTCTCACCATCAGCCACAAGATATGGAAGGTAAGCAAGATTCATCCGGCAGAGGTGGTGAAGAAAGAGTGAAGACGAACGGAAAGGTGAAAACGGAAAACTGCAAGTTAGGAAAGTAGGGACACGGCACGCCGTGTCCGAAACAAACACGAAACGAACAATAAAACTTCTCATGCGAACACCACCCATACCGTCATTAGGCCACACACAGTTTCCCAACGGGGAAACTCCAGTTCTCTCACGGGGAAACTACAATACTCTCACGGGAGGACTACAATACTCTCACGGGAGCACAGCCTCAGTACCATAGTGTTGGTACTCCAGTACTAACACGTCGGTACTCCAGTACTAACACGTCGGTACTCCAGTACCAGCCCGTTGGTACTGCAGTACCAGTTATGCAACATCAATTTCGGTACTGGGAAGCGAAGAGAAGAATAAACGGAGAACAAGGAAACTAACTCATACCTTATATATATATTATAAACAACTAAACATTATTCATTAACCCATTAAAAAATCCCCATTCCCAAACAAACGGAAGTGAAAACGGGACATCGACCTAAAGGTTCGGCTTCAGTTCAGTTTTCTGATTTAACTTGACTTAACGTCGACCTACGGTTCATCAAGATAAACAGTCGCTTTGGCTCATCAAGCTCCGCAAGTCAGTTTTCCGTTTTCCGTTTTCACTTTTCCGTTTCAAAAGGGAGGGGTCCTTTAACAACTATGCTTACATTATCAAACATCAAGAAGGTCTTCAAGACCGACGAAGTGGAAACCTGGGCTTTGCAGAACGTGAACCTGGAAGTGAAGAAAGGCGAATTCGTGGCCATCATGGGCCCCAGCGGTTGTGGTAAGTCTACCCTGCTGAACATCCTTGGCCTACTGGACACACCCACAGAGGGTGCCTACATACTGGACGGCAAGGACGTAAGCCAGATGAGCGAGGACGACCGTACCGACTTGCGCAAGGGCAAACTGGGCTTCGTGTTCCAGAGCTTCAACCTCATCGACGAACTCAATGTGTCGGAAAACGTGGAACTGCCTCTGCTCTATATGGGTGTGCCCAAGAAGGAACGCCGCAAACTGGTGAAGGAGGTTATCGAGCGTGTTGCCATGACACACCGTGCACAGCACTTCCCCTCTCAACTCTCCGGTGGTCAGCAGCAACGTGTGGCAATAGCACGTGCCGTTATCTCACGTCCCCACATCATCCTGGCCGACGAGCCAACGGGTAACCTCGACTCCAAGCACGGCAAGGAGGTGATGGACCTGCTCTGCGAATTGCACAAGGAAGGCACCACCATCATCATGGTAACCCACTCCCAGCACGATGCCAACTATGCCGACCGCATAGTAAACCTCTTCGACGGCGAAGTGGTGAGCGAGGTGGAAATGTAAGAAAGAGTACAGATGACAGAGTACAGAGTACAGATGAAAGAGCAAAGAGCAAAGAGCAAAAATAAAAGATATTTGCAAATCATAACTGAACTCAATACCCTGCCCTCTGTAATCTGCAATCTGTAACCTGTACTCTATTATCTATTATCTGTACTCAGTACTCTGTAATCTGTAATCTGTACTCTGTAATCTGTACTCTGTAATCCGTACTCTGTTATCCGTACTCTGTTATCCGTACTCTGTTATCCGTACTCTGTAATCTGTACTCTGTTATCCGTAATCTGTTATCCGTACTCTGTTATCCGTAATCTGTTATCTGTAATCTATTATGACTCACAACCTCAAGATTGCTTATCGCAATCTCATGAAATACAAGTTCCAGACCCTTGTCAGCGTTTTGGCGCTGGCGGTGGGCATGGTTACTCTGGCGGCTACGCACTTTGTGCTGAGATACTATGCTCCGCTTGCAATTTGCGATGAACCTTATTATGACCGTCTGTATGAGATGAGTTTCGCTAAAATTTCTTCCGATAAGGATGTTGCAGATAAAGCTGGTGAGGGCACTCAATTTGATACATTTAATGTCCCTATTACCAGCGATATCCATACTGCCCTAACCTCAAACGGTGGAATGCCAGGCGTAGAAAAGCTTTTCTATGCGGATATGGGTTGGGGACATATAGAAACAACAATAACCCTACCCGACTCCACAAAACTGCTTATGACGTCTGGGAGCAAAGACGTTGTTCCAGAATACCTTAACTTCAGAGGTATCCGTTCTGCACTGACGGGCGAAAAGATTCCTGTGCTGAACTACGGTGAAGCGGTGCTGAGCGAAACGCGAGCAAAACTGATCTGTGGTGACCAGAATCCCATAGGCACAAAGATTGAGATTGAAGAAATGGGTGCTGATAAGCATTTCCACTATGCCACTTACACAGTACGCGATGTCATCCGTAGCTGTTCTGAATTGGAGCGTATCTATGATAATATATACTTATGTGGAGAGCATCCTGGTGTTCCTATTGAAAGCTATAGTATAGACGTTAATTACGAGGTTGTGCTACAGGACGGATATACCATGGCACAATTGGAAACAGAGGCTAACAACAGACTTGCACCACTGGGGCTTAAGGTCAGGATTCGCCATGCTGACGAGGCACTAAAGGAGGAGATACAGGGAGTGATGCTGACCCGCACCATCGTATATCTTATTAGCTCCATGGTGCTTTTATCCGCACTGGTGGGTTTCCTGAAGATGCAAATACAACTCTTCCAGATGCGCAGACGCGAAGTGGCGCTCCGCACGGTGCATGGCGCTTCGGCGAGAAGTCTGTTTGCCTTGTTCCTGACAGAAGTAATGATAACACTAACAGCAACTCTGGCATTGGCATTGGTGCTGATTTCGTGGTTGGAAAACTATTCGGAGCAACATCTGGGGGATATGTTTAACCAACAGGGATGGGTTGTAAATGGACATTTTGAAACGACTCTTTGGCTCTATGGTGGCATTGTCCTGCTAAGTGCACTCGTAGTGTGGATTACACTGAACCGAATACGCAAAGCCAACCGAGGATTGGCAGCAGGCATGCACCGCAATGCCCGTCACACACTGCGCAATACTATGTTGGGCATCCAGTTGCTGGTGTGTTTAGTCTTCCTTGCTGGTTCAGTAGCGTTCTCGCAGTTCATTGGTCTTATTAAGGCGCAAATGAACATCCCCGACAATGATAAGCATTATGCAGAATGTATCCTGATTCGTCCTTTCACATTGCAGAATGATTTGGCTTTGGCAGAGTACCTGCAAACAAATCCTGAAAATATCAAGCGCTACATCAAGGATATTAATTTCTTAAATACTTTCATTGAGTTTGATGAGACACCTGGAGCAATGGATGCTTTGGACAGCGAGTACTTTAATACACACTTTTTGGCAGACACCACATTCCTGGATTTCTGGCAACGTCCCATAAAATGGTTCGTACCCAAGGAACAAAGAAAGGAGTGCATACTGTTGACCGAAAAATTGTATGGCACACTGGATTCCTTGGGCATCATCAAAAATGGGAGCTTAACCATTTCTCATTGGCAAGGAATCCCACCACTGCCCATAGGCGGAACCTTTGCCACAATGCCCTATAAGAACGATAACAACAGGTTTTACGAGGCATGGGAAGTAGTGGCACTATATGAATTAGGAAATAATATAAGGGCGGATTATATCATTGAACCCGAAGAGGGCAAATACCATGAGGCTATGGAGCAGATGAAGGAAGTGATGCACAGCATCAATCCGTTACCAGTAGAGCCTACGGTGTTCAATCTGCGCAAAGAATACACCCGACAACTTTTGGTCTTTGATAACCTCCAACGCGGTGCGTGGATACTCTCCACAATATGTTTCATCGTCTGCTTTATGGGCATCTGGAGCACCATTGCCCTCGATACCCGTTCGAGACAGAAGGAAGTGGCTCTGCGCAAGATACATGGCGCCAAGCGCAAGGACATAGCCCTGCTATTCGGCCGCCTCTACCTGTGGCTCATAGGTGTGGCAAGTGTGATTATGGTGCCCCTACTTCTACTCTTGAACCAATTCCTTAAAGATTGGGCTGTAGAGGAAAAGATTCCTCAGCACCTCATATCCCCCGTAATGCCCATAGTGCTGAGCATCGGCATCACTTCCATAGTAATCCTCATTGTAGTGTCACTCCACGTCCGCAGGGTGATGAAGCAGAAACCGGCGGAGATTATTGCGAAGGAATGAAAGATAACGGAAAAGTGAAAACGGAAAACGGAAAACTAACATACCCCCATGACGCTTTTGAAATACAACTAATCTAACATCACAAATATGCTAATACACAATCACACAGTACATCCTACCCCCTCCCTCTCAGGGAGGGCTGGGGTGGGTCCTCTCCTCTCCCACAACCTTAAAATTGCCTTTCGCAACCTATCCAAATACAAGGTGCAGAATCTCATCAGCATCATTGCTTTGGCAGTAGGCATCGTAACGCTTACTGCTACGCACTTTATTGTAAAACATATGGGCGCACCGTCTATTAGCGAGGAGGAGTATTACAACCGTTGCTATTTGGTGGAGATCGTTGACATCAATGCTCCCGATGTGAAATATGCCACAGATGAGACCGAGACAAAGAATATGTCGTTTGGCAATAAGGTGCATTCCATCACAGTTGAGATACTTAGTGCACTCACATCAAACGGCAATTTACCCGGCGTGGAGAAGATACATGAAAACCGCAGTGCGAGTAGTGGATATCTAATGGTTAGCGATCAGGAATTCCTTTTGCCCGACTCCACGGAGCGCACTGGTGAGTACAAATTCTTTGTTGTCGACGCCGACAGACTCCAGTTTTTTGGCATCCGCTCGGCTGTGACGGGAGAGCATCTACCTGTGCTCAACGACAAGGAGATCTTCATCAGCGAACCCCAAGCGCGAGAAGTATTTGGTGGCCAGAATCCCATCGGTTGTACGGTTACAATGAAAATATTAGGCAAGTATTTCACCGTAACCGTGCGCGATGTCATTAAAAACAACAAGATTTCAGATGACATAGACAACTATATGTTTGTTTATCTCAAAGACGAGCCCTATGGTGGCAGGTACGTCTCGGAACTGCTCATTCAACTTGCTGAGAATGCCACACTCGAATCGGTACATGCCGAAATCAATCGCCGTTTAGCACCGCACGGTTTGAAGGCTCGGATAAGGGCATTGCGCGATGTGCATGCGGAGACTGTAGGTGTGCAGATAGTGAGCAGAAATGTGGTTTACGCCATCAGCGCTCTCATCTTGGTGGCAGCCTTGATCGGGTTCCTTAAAATGCAGTTGCAACTCTTCGGCATGCGCCAACGAGAGGTGGCACTACGTCGCGTGCATGGTGCCTCAAAGCGCAGTATCTTCATGCTCTTCTTTTGCGAGGTGGCGCTCATTCTCATACTCGCATTTGGCACCGCCTGGCTGTTTGCTCAATGGCTCTCGAACTACGCCGAAACCTACATGATGATGTTCCTAAGCGAGTCGGGGTTGATAATAGAAGGCATTTACGAGAGCGTAACCGTCATATCGCTCATCACCTTCCTTATCTGCATTCTCGTAATCGGCATCAGCACGCGCCGACAACTACGCCAGCGCCAAGGCATGGCGATTCAGTTACAAAAAAACCGCAAGCACACACTGCGCAACACGATGTTGGGCGTGCAGTTCGTCATCAGCATCACCTTCCTCGGCGGTACGCTTTCGCTGACGCAGTTTGTCAACCGCATGATGGAGAGTTATAATGTGCCCGAGAACGACGACTTCTATGCCGAATGCATTCAGGTGAAACCCTTCCATGAAGAAGATGGGCAGAAACTTTGGGAGTACCTGCACAGTGGGGAGAACTATGATATTAAACACTATTTTTGCATAGAAGACGAAACGTTCCTCCCAATAGAAGAGGTGTCAAACAGCCCCGAATTGGTTGAGGAGTTGCGCAGAAGCTATTGGCGATGTCGTGAACTCGCAGATACCTCTTACTTTGCCTTCTGGCAACGCCCCATCAAGTGGATTCTGCCACCCGAAGAGCGCTACAACTGTCTGCTTCTCAGCGACACGCTTTATAGTGAACTGAAGAAGCGCGGAATCACCGACTCGGGTGTCCTGCACATCAAAGAAGGTGAGCCGTATCGCATTGGCGGCACCTACGCCATCGCGCCTTACACCCACAGTAAATGGGTAACCGCCCTGCAGGAGATGGCAATAGTTAAGGACGGCACTCAGCAGAACGGCATAAAGGAGACATTAACGAGCGGTGAATTTATCATCGTTCCCCGAGAGGGCAAATACAATAAGGTATTTACCGACCTCACTGAACTTATGGCGCGCATCAATCCCAAGCCCGTGAATCCCGTAGTCATAAACCTGCGCAAACAACTGGCCGCCGAACTCAGCCTACTTGAAAACATGCAACGCGGAGCGTGGATACTCACAAGCATCTGCCTCGTCATCTGTCTGATGGGTATATGGAGCACCATAGCCCTCGACACCCGTTCGCGACAGAAGGAAGTGGCACTGCGTAAGATTCACGGCGCCAAGCGTAAAGACATCGCCCTGCTCTTCGGTCGCCTCTATCTGTGGCTCATAGGTGTGGCAAGCATACTTGCCATCCCTGCCGTTATCCTCTTCAGCCAGTTCCTAAAGGAGTGGGCAATATCGGAAATGATTCCCCAGCATCTCATATCCCCCATCCTACCCATCCTCGGAAGTATAGGTATAACCTCCATCGTGATCCTCCTCGTAGTCTCTCTCCACGTCCGCAGGGTGATGAAGCAGAAACCGGCGGAGATTGTTGCGAAGGAGTGAGGCAATAGGATAGATGCTATAAAAGCTATAAAAGCTATAGATACTATAGAATTTATAGAACCTATAGCATCTATTCTCTCAAAAAAACTCTATCTTTGCCCCTATCTATAGTTTCTATTACATCTATAGCATCTATCTAAACCATTAAATCACACTATACCATGCAACAAGTTCTAAAGAGGCAGGCTCCCTGGCGAAATACATATTTCTACCAAAAGAGTGAGGTGCTTTACCATCTGACTTATGTATTCTGCAAGCGTTTCCTTCCTGCTCATGGCGACCGCACGGTGGATCAGATGATACAGGCTGCCCGCAGTGGAAAGCAAAATATTGTTGAGGGCATAGAGGATGGAGTGGCTTCCACGGAAATGCAACTGAAACTCCTCAATGTGGCTCGAAGTTCTATACAAGAGTTGCGCGAGGATTATCGTGACTATCTCATCTCGCGCAACCTAACTCTTTGGACAGAGGGGCACAATCGCTACAGTAAGATGCAGGAGTTTTGCAAAATCCATAATCGCGTGGAGGACTATCAGCCACACTTTGATAAATGGAACAACGAGGAGATGGCCAACACTGCCCTCACCCTCTGCTATATGGTGGATACTATGCTCAACCGACATCTAATCTCATTGGAAAAGGAATTTGTCACCCAAGGCGGTATCAAAGAACGCATGCACGCCGCACGCACGGGATACCGTCAGCAAGAACAAAACGAACTACACGCCCTGCGCCAACAAGTGAAGCAGCAAACCGAAGAAATTGAGCGCTTGCAGAGTATCATCAAGGCGCATGGGATAACCATCTAAACAACTACACAAATGAAAAAGATTACAGGAATTAACATAGACATGTTTTTGAACAGGCTATTGTATTCGTTGTACAATCTGATATATTTCTTTGGATTACCTATATATGCGGCAGTTGAATTATTGATGCAACGCCCCTTGTATTGCTTGCCTTTCTGGAAGAAACGATTGAAAGAGAAATATGGAATTAACACATTCAAGGAATATAAGGATAGGACGAGAGGCATTTTGTATAAAAACATAAACCACCCTGCATCAGGAGTTACCCTATACTATTTGGGAGCTCTTGCCTTGCTATTGTTAGCCTTACCTATTTATTTAGTGATAAATATTTGGATGATTTGGTATGGACCGGATGCATATGAGATTGTGGGAAGGCACCTGATTATTGTTGTTGCATTAGGAATAGTTCCTTCGTGGATAATAGGTGATTTAGTATATTGGAAACAGAATCGCTATTTGAGTTATTTTGCAACTTTTGAAAAAGAGGATAAAATAACGAAGATTGCCTGGACCATTGGCACTGCTATAGCTTTATGTTTACTGATTGTAGCCAATTTCATGCTAATGTGGTGCTATGAGTTAAACTACATACAATGATAAAGCTTCCCTAAACGCTATACTATACCTATCACCATAAGTATAGTACTCTTATAGGCATAAGTATAATAGACTTCTTTCTGTGGATATATGAAGTGGTTATTTATAATAAGCGAAGTTCTGCATCAATCACAAAGATGTCACCATCGTTGTCCTTTAAAACATTTCTTGCTACTACATCCCACACTTCTATCTCACCATTGGTAAAACAGCCTTCTGTAGCGGTACTATAAAAGCCCAAGGCTGCCATGTATGTTGAGATTTCTATAGGAGTAGCAGGAATGGCATTCTTTATGAGTGGTTGTTGGAAAACAGGCATTATTGTAGAGGAACTAAAACCAGTAAATCCTAAAAAAGTATAAGATGTTTCTTCAAACAAAGAATTATGAAGTAAAATCTTGATAAAATGTTGTAAAATGCTTCCCCTTGAGTTCAATAAGTTATTTACCTTATATATAAACTTCCTAGAAAGGTATGTATCATTCTCATTTCCGCATGGTCCAGGAGTACCTATCTCAAACATTTTGGTTATTGGAATCCAACAACCAATTTCTTTGGCATAACGTTCTGCAACTAAGCGCTCAATATCTATTTCGCTTACATGCTTTTCGCTTTCTCGAAGTTCGCATTCACATATGCGACAACGTCTGCTAAACTCATTGGCGAATTCATAGATTCGGCGATTTTCTTCAACTTCCGTTCCGTTGATTCTTTGTGAAATTGATTCAAGTATTTCATGCATCATTGCTTTTTGGGGTCAAAGATACGATTAAGTGAGCGAAAAACAAAACGAAGCGTGCTTTAATTTTGTTTTCCCGAGCGTGAGTATCTTAGAAACTCAGTTTCAGAGATACGATTAAGTGAGCGAAAAACAAAATGAAGCGTGCTTTAATTTTGTTTTTCCGAACGTGAGTATCTTAGAAAAGCAGTTTCAGAGATACGATTAAGCGAGCGAAAAAGCATTTTTTCTTCTTTTACACTTGACATTTGATAGTTGTAAGCGTTATATAGATAGATGACACAAACAGAGTTTGAACATAAACTGATAGAAATGCGCCCTCAGATGATGAGGGTGGCCATGGATTTCTTCCACAACGAGGAGGATGCCATGGATGTAGTACAGGAGGTTTATGTGAGAATGCTGAAACGCGGTTGGCAACAGGGGGACAATGTCGAAGCCCTGAGCATAAGGGCAACAAAGAACCTGTGCGTGAGCGTATGGAGACGGCAACGATTACGAGAGGCACAACCTCTGGAAAGTATGCCCGAGTCAGCAGGGCAGGATTCCGCAGACGGTCTCATGTTGAGCGAAGAACGGCAAGCCGAGATAGAAAATGCCATCCAAAAACTTCCTCCGTCTGAGCAGAAACTGATAAGGATGAGACATCAGGACGAGATGACCATGGAAGAGATAGCACAAGAGACAGGAATGACACGCCGTTCAGCCAGCACCATCATCAGCTCGGCAAAGAAACATCTACTAAAACTGATTAAGACACATGATTGACAAGGAACTTATACGACAGGCAGCAGAAGACATTGATATCTTCGAGGCAGATCTCAGCCAGGAGTTTGACCGCATTGCCTATCCGCGCAAGTCGCTACGTCTATGGCCATGGGCAGTTGCAGCATGCCTGGTAGCCGTAGTGGGTGTATCTTTACCTATGCTGATTGGCACAAACAATGAGAAGAAGAATAATATCACTGAAGTAAGGTCACAAACTGATGGCAAACTTGTTGCTCAGATTTCAGACTCTGAGAACAACACAATAGTACACCTATCCCCTACCCCAACAATAAGCGAAACCACAAGTTTAAGTTTGCCACAAAAAGAAAAGGCGCCACTACCTACGGAAACACCTGTAAAGACTGAACCTGAAAGTAATCAAAAGAGCACGGAAGTTGACGAAATGGAAATGATGTGCGAACTGCTTGACGAGGTTACACAACAGACAATTGCTGAGAAGAAATACGAGGAACATCTGTATTATACTATGATGGAGGAAATCTGCAGAAACGCATCTAACGAACCAAACATACCAGAACTATCATTATGAAACACATTCTATCATCTATTATCCTTGCAACAATAGCCTTTGGCTGTTTTGCACAATCAAAAGGCGAGACTGTGCCCCAATCAAACAAAATAGAGCACCTCATCAAAACCTGGCCAGCGAATTGGATGGTTGGCAAGGCAGGTGAGCAGGGACGCGACCGCCTGGACTCTACTTATTACCTGGATACGAGAATCTACGAATACTCCTACGACAGCCAGAAGGAGCAGCTGGTAGTAAAAAACGTGGTGGCATCCATACTCTGGTGCTATGACCAGGATATGCCACATTATACTGGCGGTTTCTGCTCATCAAACCTGCTGCGTGTGGATAATCCTATAGAGAGCAAGAAACTGCAGATGTACTACGGAGAGGACATTGCCCCCTTTGTGGTTGGTGGCAAGGGACGCAACTATGCTGTTCTTCGCTTCAACAGCAAGCAGAACCCATACTACAGACATGTAATAGGCATAGAGTGGTGGCTGGAAAGGGTGAACCGCAAACATCAAGTAGCCAAGTTCAGGACCTTCCGCATATTCGGTCCCTTTAGCAAGGAGCATTATGAGTATGCTCTGAAGCAAAGCAATATATCAAAGGCTGATGTGGAAACGGATGATTTGTACGGGGACTATATCAGAGAAGATGGCCCTTTCCTGAAAATTAGCAAAAACGGGAGAATAGAGGGGGGGATACTTATAGGAGAATTTACGACAAATCACATGCTCTCGGAGGTACGAGTTCTTGGTAAACTTTTAGTCACATCAACGGATGAGACATCTAAGCGTGCCGCTGTAAAGTCAATAAACAAACGTGTAACAACTCTGCTCACCACTTCTACAGATGAAGAGAAAACAGAACTGTACCTTATACTGAACGACATTCCCGGCTATTATGTACAGGTAACCCCTCCTAATGGCGTGGTACTTACAAGGTCCTTTGCCTGGTACATCAATGCACTACCCAAACTGGACGTCTTGTGTAATTCGTGGATACAGACTGGAAGTCCCAACTGCATATATATAGACGAGAATAATGAGGAAAAACCTGCAAATTTCCTTTTGCAAGTATTCCTGAACAGCTTGGACGACATGGATATATTATTAGAAAAGTAAGTGAATACCTAAACATTAGAAAATTATGAATATGAAATCAATTATTGCACTTGTTATGCTATTTACACTTGCCATGCCAATGATGGCTTCGGAGCAAAATCCACAAGTGGAACACCATCCTAAGAAGGAGATGAGATATGAGCGCAGACCCAGGGCTATGCATAATAAAGACTTCAAGATGATGTGCGAAGTAGTGGATGATGCCTCTTTCCATGAAAAGAAGATTGGAGTCATCAAAGTGGCTTGCATTAGCAGTTACTTCAATAGCAAGCAGTGCGCCAAACTACTCTCGATGATTTCCTTTGATGACGCGAAGTTAAAGGCTTTGAAAGTCCTTGCACCCCGCCTGATAATTGATACAGACGTTACCGAGGTCACAGATATAGTGAAACAATTCTCTTTCTCGTCTAACAAGGACAAGGCATTAGAAATCCTGCGACAGTCCATAAGTCAACGGAGTTCGGGCAATAGTTGTAGATAATAAAATAGTTGGGAGTTGAGAATAAAATTATTATATTTGCACAAAAGAAACATCAAATTGGATGAAATTTACGAATATCGACATTCGTAAGAAGCAAATTTACAACAGAATTTAATCATAGAACAATGTCGAATAATGATTTTTGGCACTCTATAAAGCAAATCATTGATAATGGTTTTGATGCCGAAGGTCTGTCTAAATTAGAGTTTTATGCAGAACCTTTTTGATGAGTCAAAAGAGCAGAGAATGCTTGGATACTATGCCTTGACAAAAAAGGAAGAATGAAATTCAACAATTCATCAGCAACAGGTTGGTTTATGAACGATTTTCACCGTTCGAACAGCATGGCTGCTCAGCGGGAGGTACAACGCATGTCATTGCAACCCTACTCGCGGGAGCAGAAGTTGATGCAGATAGCCTCACTGCGCCAATCAACAGTTTCCAAGGAGAGCAGCAATGCGCAAAGGAACAGATTGAAAGAATAAGGAAATGGGCTAAGGCAACCCATTGCTGGATAAATGATGTAGATATCGTTTTATCTAATCAACTTGGCGAACAAATCGCAGAAGGGGGTGAAGCTCATGTTTATGACCATGGCGCCACTATCATAAAAATCATAGGTCTTGATTATTATCTCCAACCTGTTCTGGCCTTGGATAGAATTAGTCTTCATAATGCGTTCTTCCCAGAAACAAATCTAAATGTTCTCGGTTTTGGATATTCGCAGGATGGCGCTTTCCAAATTGTGGTAGAACAGCCATTTATACATGGAAGTTCTATGACTGATGACAAAATAGAAGACTTTGCCACGGCCATGGGGTTTGAACTGCGCAACGCAAGAAATTGGACCTTTGCCACTCCAGAAATCTACCTAAGCGATTTACACGACGAGAATGTCATTCGATCTAAAGATGGCAATATCTTCGTCATAGATTGCGACATTCGCATAAATACCCCATCTCTCAGACAAGGCGGTACACGGCAACTAACCAATAATGTTGTTTTTATAGAATAGTTTTATAATTCTGTATAGATTTCATTTCCTGAGGGTATGTCTTTTGTATGGCATACCCTCTCTTTTCATCTAATTCCAAAATTTCTCCATACTTTTGTAACAAGCGCCTTTAAGTTCTCGTTAGTTTATATAGAAACGGAAATTTACGAGAACTTTAGGTAGGTTCTATAAATTAGCTTCACTAGAATTCTACCAGAATAAAGTATAAACTAATTTATAGAACATACCTTTAATTCATCAAACTAAACACTGACACGAATATGAGAAAGATTATCGCTACATTGACACTGATTATCGTTTGCCAATGCGCATTTGCACAAAGCATCAACGCGCTGTTCAAGGAATTCAAGGAAAAAGAAGGTGCTGAATATATAAATATTCCGTCCTTGCCGCTAAAATTCATGCATGCCTTTATAAAAGAAGACAATGACAAAAGTCTTTATTTTCTCAAAGGCATCAAATCGGTCAAGGTACTGGACATGGAAGACTGCACTCCTCAGACAAAAGCAGACTTCATACAAAGCATCAACCAACTAAACCTGAACGAATACGAGACCTTGGTTATGGCAAAGGAGGACGGAGATAATGTCAAAATACTTGCCAAAATGAACAACGAGACCGTCAAGGAATTCATAATCCTCACCACCGGCGAAGACGATTGCGCACTCATCCTCCTAAAGGGGAAATTCAAGAAGGATGACCTTTATGCAATAATGTCCGATTGCTAATTCATACACAAAACAATACTGAACCGAGCGGAAAATCAAACTAAAAACACAGACACGAACATGAAAAAGATTATCCTATCAATGGTTATGCTGATGGCAACATGCCTTGCCTTTGCACAAGATGCATCATATCTGATTAAGCAGTACAGAAAACTGGATGGTGCGAAATACGAAAACATGACCAAGGAAGTGAAGAAGAAGGCAAAAAAAGAAAAGTACACCAACCCAAAATTGTTTGATTCGACTGAACGGCTAATCAAGGTGGAATATGTACAGGTAAGCCTTAACGACCAACAGAAAGAGGCTCTTACCGAGAACATCAAGAATGTGGACGGATACAAGCAACTCTATGAGAAGAAAAGCAATGTGGACAACATGCTCAGCGAGAACTGGACATTATTTCCTATGCAACAATACTATGGCATAGAGCAGGACGGAAGAGTGAGCGATGCCATCATCAGATTGGAAACTTTTCTGGAAAACAAGAGCACGAGCATGATAATCCATGTAGCTGGAGACTTTACTGTGGAAGAACTGTTGCAAATCCTATCAGTTGAGGAAACAAAGTCTATTGAGTTCAAATCAGCAGAATGATGAATGCAGAGGAGTTTAAACAACGCTTCATGCCATATCACAGGATGCTATACCGTGTGGCATTCGGGCTGACGGGAAACCAGCAGGATGCAGAGGACCTGCTACAGGATACCTTCATGCGGATGTGGCAAAAGCGGGAACTGCTGACCTCCGAACATGTCAACGAGGCATACCTGATAATAATGATTAGGAACCTCAATTTAGACAGATCGCGAGTGAAGACACCGGACACCTCCATACCGCTGGAAAGCGTCTGCATGGCTTCCGACCCAAACCGACCTGACGACAAGGCTGAAAGGCAAAACGAAGCCTTCCTGATGAAGGAACTGATAGAGCATCTGCCCCAGAAAGAGAAGGACATAATAAGGATGTACCTGCTCGAGGAACTTTCCTACGAAGAAATGGAGGCATGCACGGGCATGAAACAGGGCAACCTGCGACAGATAGTGCTGAGGACGAGAAACAAACTGAAAGAACAATTCACAAAAATATCACAATCATGGAAGAACTGAAATACTTAAATCTGAAAAGAACAGGAGAAGCAGAAGTTCCAGAGGGGTTGGAAGAAAGGCTTTCCATGAATATAGACCTTTGGGCAGAGGAGGAGAAGAGGGCAAAATCTGCACTCGGGGCTAACACGACAGTCCTTTCCGTGAGTTTCCTTGCCAGATTCCGTCCCTACAGAAACATTGCCGTGGCAGCATGCATCTCCCTAATAATAGGAATAGGCAGCCTTATGGGTGTCCTTGGCCAAGGGAATAATGCACACAAGGATACCTTCGACAATCCCGAACTTGCACGCATAGAGGCAGAAAAGGCGCTATACCTGCTTGCATACAATATGGAGAAAGGTACAAAGCATCTGAAACAGGCCAAAGACATTGCGGCACAGACGGAAACATCACTTAACAACACATTAAAGCATTTAAAATAAAATGAAAAGATACATAAGACAAATAATAGCAATCCTTGTGCTGACAATGGCAAGTCTGAATGCCAGGGCACAGGCAAACCCATTTGACAAGTTCGCCGATTCAAAGGACATAACATACGTCTACATATCCGAAGCAATGCTAAAACTCATCGGTACAGAGGCTATACCAAGCATCAACGGAGTGGACATTGACGAGATAAGCGGCAAACTAAAAAGCATACAGATCATCACCTCAGAGAAAACAACAAAGGAATCACTAAAATCCGAGGCCATGAGTATAGTAAAGAAGGAGGCCTATGAAAAGTTGCTACAAATATCTGAGCCGGACAACAAGGTGGACATCTACTTCAAGGACGGAAAGAAGAACTCCATAATAGTGATGGTGAACGGAGAAAAGAACCAAACTGTACTGATAGTATTCTCCGGCACATTCAGCACATCAAGCATCGCCAAAATCTTTCAAGATACAAAATAAAAGGTATAAGCACATGAGGGAGGAAGCATCAAACTTTCTCCCTCGTTTTGTATGTATTCTTAAGTCTATTGTGCATATTTGAGATAAACTCTAATATACTTTCACTCGTTGGGAGAAAATATTCAAGCGAGCTTGATATCTTTTCACTCGTTTATTCGTATATTTGCGTATGATACAAACGAATTCTTGCTATGAATAGACGCTTTAAACTATTTACCATCGTTGCTACGATAGCAATGACCGTGTTTGGCACAATGGTTTGCCGTGCAGAGGCAAGTGCCAAGACTAATGTGCAAAATGAATGTTGCTCGGCCGAGAAAGACGATGACAACAAGGTACATCTGGTTGTGGAGAATCTGCCCCAATTCCCTGGCGGCATGCCTGCCATGGGAGATTATCTGAGGAATGAAATCCGCTATCCCAAGAAGTGCGTGGAGCAAAAGATAGAGGGACGCTCCATCATCACCTTTGTTGTAGGAAAGAACGGCAAGATAAGCAAGGTGAAGGTACTACGCAGTGCTGGCAACAAACTCCTCGACAAGGAGGCTAAACGAGCAGTAAAGAGCATGCCACGCTGGCAACCCGGCACTCACAAGGGCAAGATGGTGAAAGTTCAAATGACATTGCCCGTCCTCTTCAAACTACAAAAAAAGTAAGCCACTTTGGCTTAAAACGGACAACACGTCAGCGCCTGTGTTAAACACGTTAACACAACTGACAGAATGTTGTCCGTTTTTCAATCTCCTTAACACTCAGTGCCTTGGCATGACAATTGCGGATATAATGGTGTAGGCCCACAACACATAACGACAGGCCTGCAAAGAGAAAAACACACATTATATTATTAACCAAAAGGTAAAAGGAGATTAAGTTATGTTACCAATGATGATTAACAACCGCAATTGGATGCCAACAATGTTTGACGAGTTATTTGGCAAGAACTGGATGCACAGAGTGAACGACACCACACCTGCCATAAACGTGAAGGAGGATGCAAAGGGCTATACCATGGAAGTGGCCGCACCGGGCATAAGAAAGGAGTTCTGCCGTGTGCACGTGACCAACGACGGCAACCTGCAGATAACCATCGAAAACAAGATGGAGCATAAGCAGGATGAAAGAGAGGAGGGCCACAAGGAGCGTTACCTGCGCCGCGAGTTCTACTACAGCAACTACCAGCAGACTTTCCGTCTTCCCGAAAATGTGGATGCTGACAATATCTCTGCACAGGTATCAGACGGCATACTGAGCATAGCACTACCCAAACGCAACAAAGAAGCAGAGGAGAAGGCACACCGCGCCATTGAGGTCAAATGACCTTATATACATAGCAAATAACAAGATGCATAATCCCACGAGGTTTGCACCTCGTGGGATTATCTTTATATATATAAAAATATGGTATAGGTATACAAAGACTACCCTACCACCACATCGCTATTGCCACCATACATACCACGGCAATGCCATAGAAGAACTTCAGGCCTGTGGTGAGGATAAAGGCAAGGAAAGAGTAAAAGGCTACTTTAAAAGCCTGGTGAGCGGGTGTCTTGGCAAGCAATTCGCCCAGCAATGCACCTACGAAGGGGCCTACTATCATTCCTACTGGACCACAGAACAAACCCACAAGCAATCCGGCCGTGGCACCACGCATACCATGCTTGGAACCTCCTCCTATACGAGTGAGCCATACCGGTGCCAAATAATCAATGATGGTCAACACCAGCATCAATATGCCCATTACCCATAGACTCGTACTGGAAACACATTGCTTGTCGTACAGATACATCATCCACAATGCCACATAACTGACGGGAGGGCCCGGCAACATGGGCAACAAAGCACCAGCAATCCCCACCAGGGCACTGATAACAGCTAAAGTGAGCCAAACATATTCCATAACGTATTACTTATTTAAACCCAATTACTATTAGGGGGGGGAGAGATGACTTTCAGCCTGTTTTAGAATTTGTAATATAGAAATGGTTGAACCTCGTTGGTGCTAAATTCAATTGCCATTTGTACAACAAAAAGCAGTAGCAACATCTTGAATGGCCAGGGAAGTAAAATGAATCGCTCCTGAATACGATAAAACCAGCTTTCGCGAATAGAGTGTAGCAATATGGACAACAACAGTATTGTTATCCATAAAGGTCGTTGTGAAATGAATGCCTGCAAGCAATCTATACTGAAATGTGAGAAAATCCTATGTATAAAGGAAATAGCAGAGGTGAAATTTGTACATCGGAAGAAAACCCATGTTATTAAAATAAAGATCTGGCATATTAACCAACATGAAGTCTTAACCCACCACTTGCCTGATGGAAGGCGATGAAGAAACAGCCTTTGAGAAAACTTATGCACTACAAGACCTACACCATGCATGGTACCCCACAAGACAAACATCAGTGTACTACCATGCCACAACCCAGCAACCACCATGGTGATGAAATTGTTGAGATACATACGAAAACGAGTTACCCTATTTCCTCCCAATGGTATATAAAGATAATCTCTAAACCATGTGGAAAGAGATATGTGCCAACGACGCCAAAACTCTGATATATTTGCAGATTGATATGGAAAATTGAAGTTTTCCCTCAACCGGAAACCCATCATGGCGGCTATGCCTATACTCATATCACTATAACCAGAGAAATCACAATAGATTTGTATGCTAAAGCCCACTAATCCCATGAGCAGTTCAAAACCATCATACAGTTCTGGTGAGTCAAAAACCCAGTTATTGAATTGTGCAAGATAATCTGCAATGACACATTTCTTGACAATACCCATCATCACAAGCCAAAGACCAGTATAAAGCAAACGGGGATTTATCTGCTCATTGTTGCGTAATTGCTGGAGCATGGTTGCAGGACGAGTGATGGGACCCGATAGAAGAAGTGGAAAAAAACTCAAATAGAAAAGATACTCCAAGAAATCCATCTTCAGGCGTAGACGCCGACGATAAACATCAACTGTATGAGCTATGCTTTGGAAGGTGTAGAACGATATGCCCACAGGCAGGATGATGTCCTGGATGGGGAAGTTTTCGCGAAGCAGGGTGTTGAGCAGGTCGATGCCGAAGTTGGTGTACTTGAAATAGAGCAACGGCAAGAGTTCCAGCACCACTATGAACGCCAGCCAGCGCTTGCGCAGAGCGCCCTTACACTCGTTCATGCGACGGGTCATGGCCCAACTGAGCAGTGCGGTCAGTGGCAGGAGCATGCTCACCTCGGGGTTCATCCTGGAAAAGAAATACAGGGAGAAGAGCACCACATAGAGTTTCATCAGCGTACGGCTGGTACGATGAAGTATGGCGTATATCGCCAGGAAGACGATAAATACGGCGTAGAAGGATATGGTGTTGAATAGCATGAGCAATTAGCGATTAGCGGGTGAGCGGTGAATGTTTAACGTTTAAAGTTTAACGAAAGTTTTCCGTTTTCACATTTCCGTTTTATTCACTTTTTCGGGAACATGAATTTCTTCTTCCACTTGCGGGGCTGGGTTGCCTGGGGGAAGTTCATCTGTATGGGGTGTGCCGTTTGCGGCGAGGACATCCACACGGCTATGCTGTCCATCCATCTGGAGGCAGAGCCGAAAGTGGGGTGCATCTTGTCGGAGCCTCGGGTATAGGTGAGGCGGGTACTGTCAAAATAGCGCTTGTCGCCCACCACGTTACGAATTACCTCGGTGATAGTGGGGTTCTTGATCCAACTGGGAGGTGCCACCCATACGGTGGGTCTGGTGCCAAGAGCCTTTTGTATGATGCGGATGTTCTCGGCACGATTGTCAAGGTCCTTTACCTTCAGTTCATTGCCGCCAAGGGAGACCACAACATAATCAGCCTCGGACCAGCGGAGAAAACTCTGCAAAGTGTCCAAGTTGTTGGCCCATCCGGTGGTAGTGGAGCCATACCAGCATACGGTGTAGAGCAGGTGCCCGTTCTCTCTGGCATAGTCGGCAAAACGCATGGACAATCCCTCTATCATGGAATCGCCAAAGAAGAGTATGCGTTTGCCAGTGGTATCTGGAACCATAGGCACCGGGGCTTCTGTCAAGGTATCTACGGCAAGGACCTCTACGGTATCTGCAGGAATGGTGTCGGGAGAAAGTTCGGAAGGCTGAAGCTCAGGAAGAAACCTATTCCAGAAATGAATCTTGCTCATAGTCCACCCGCCCAACACAAGCCTGTGCCCGCTGACAGAATACACCGACACCAAAAGCAATGGTATCGCAAGTATTAACAGAAGACGCAGATAATCTTTCATAAATCCTTATTTCATGCAGAGACAACACCATCCTTGTACCCCATTCTTCACACTTATATGGGCACATTCCATCGCAAATATAACAATTATTACATGAAAACGAAACGTCAGGAAACACCAAAAGGCGAATTTGCCCTATTTTAATAAAGACTTTGTAACATACATTATTATTTTTTGTATATTTGCACCGACGTATGTACACTGAGCAAATAATTTTAACCTAATAATAACAATGAAGAAAAATCTGCTTAAAGTCAGTGCACTCACTCTGGCATTGGCATTGCCCTGCTTCTCAGCATGGGCAGAAAAGTACGAGATCTACCCCGTGCCGCACTCCATCACCATGAACGATGGAACATTGGCATTGACAAAGAAAGTGAATGTGCAATGCGAGAGCACCATCGACAAGATTACACGTAACCGCCTTGCTTCTCTGCTTCAGGCACATGGCATGGAGGCAGTGTTCGGTGCTGGCGAGGAAGGTGCCATCAGCATGCGCCTGGGTACCGTGGGTAGCGGCGAAGAGGTTGAAACATGGGCTTTCGGCGAACTGGGGCTTGCCAAGGCGAAGATCATGGTGAGCAATAAGTTCGACCGCCATGCCATCAGCGTTTCCGACAAGGGCATCACCATTCTGGGCGAGCACACCAATGCTGTGTTCTGCGGTCTGGCTTCGCTGGAGCAGATGCTGGAACAGCAGATGGAGGGTGCACTGGAACATACCACCATCTACGACCGTGCCGACCAGCAGAACCGCGGTCTGGTGGAGGGTTACTATGGCTACCCATATAGCGTGGAGGTGAAGAAGGAACTGATGCGCTACATGATGCGCTACAAGATGAACACCTACATGTTCGGCGCCAAGAGCGACCCCTACCACTCACAGATGTGGAAGGACGCCTACCCCACCACCATCAGTGCCGAGCAGAAGAAGAACGGCTGGCTCACCCAGGATATGCTCCGCGACCTTGCCAAGGTAAGCGAGGATACGAAGGTGAACTTCATCTGGGCCATACACCCCGGCAACGAGTTCCTGGGCAGCAGCACCGTCATAAGCGACATCATGAGCAAGTTTGAGAAGATGCACAATCTGGGCATACGCCACTTCGGTGTCTTCGTGGACGACGTTAGTATTCCCTCAAGCGATGCCGACATGAAGAAGAATGCCGACCGACTGACCGAACTTCAGCAGAAGATAGAAGCCAAGTGGAACTACGAGGGTGCTGCCGCCGAGGACACCGTGCGCCCCCTGCATTTCGTGCCACAGATATACTGTAACAGTTTTGCAAGCAGCGTTGACCAGCGACAGCGCTTCATGTCGGCACTGAGCAAGGTGCCTTCCTACATCACCGTATACTCCACTGGCCAGGGCGTTTGGTCGGTTCCCAACAACGACCACACACAGACGGTGGTGAACGAGTTTGGACGTGCCATGGCATGGTGGTGGAACTATCCCTGCAACGACAATGCCGACGGGCAACTCTATCCCATGGACATGTACAGCAACTTCGTGGACATGCCTTCGGTGGGTGCCGGCGACCGCCTGCCCTCAACGCTGAACAATTGCCAGGGCCTAATTGCCAACCCCATGCAGCAGGGTTCGATGGCCAGAACTGCCCTCTTCTCCATTGCCGACTATGCATGGAACAATGCAGGATTCAAGAACGAGCAGAGCTGGGAGGCAAGTTTCAAGAGTCTCATCAAGGACGAGGAGATGCGCCAGGCATATCACGACATCACCTACTACCTGCGCTGGAACGAGCCCGACAAGATGAAGAACCTAATCACCTCATACAAGAATTCTCTCAACTCGGGCAAACCCAATTCAACAAATATCCTTAGCGTTATCCAGAAAATCAAACAGGATTGCGAGAAGGTGATGACCATGAAGGATTCAGAGAATGCCAGCGACCGTATGCTCTACACCGACATCAACCCATGGCTGCAGACACTCCACACCTATGCTATCGTAACCGAAAATATGGTAAAGATACTGGATGCGCCAGAGGAGCATGCACAGAACTGGCCTTTGGTGAAGGAGGTTTGCGACAGTCTTTATGCTTTGGAAAACAGCACACTCTACACGGCCTATGCACTGGAGGGAATGGGCAACGGCATCAGCGTGAGCTATCGTCAGGCACAGTTGTCAAGGCTCTATCTTTATCCCTTCATCTCATTTTTGAAAGAGAGAACAGTGGATACATACTTCAAGGATTATACCACCATCAGCAAACCCACTGCCATCAGCAATTCTCCATTGCTGAAAGCGACCGTAGCCCAAAAGGGAAGCAAAATATTCCTGAACATGCCGACAAGCAACTTGGACGTAAACAAGTACGTAGGCATACAACTCATTGAACCCATCCTTTTGGACAACATCAACATTACCGAAGACCTCCTGCCTTATGCCAGATATAGCACCAACGGCAAGGAGTGGAAGAAGTTATCCTCTGCCACCGAGATTCCTCAGGAACATGTAGCATACTTAATTTTCCTGAATGATACCGACAAGGGTCTCAAGGAGTTTACCCTCTCCGAGGATGTTTTCTCACTAAACATTGCCATCCAGGCCAAAGCCGAAAAGGTTACTATACCAGACGGAAACATCTGGGAAGGACATACTGGCAATCTCATTGTGGATGGAAACTACGAAACCTTCACTTGTTTGAATCGTTGCCAGTTGGCTTCAGACAAATATGTATTGGACCTTGGCGAGGTTATCACCCTTCATGACGTACGTATGTGCATGGGTACTGTAAACGGTGATCATCCCAACAAGGCTAAGATCCAATATTCAGAAAATGGCGCTATATGGAAAGACCTTAATATTATGGGTACAAACACCAAGGAATGGACCATTTCCACCACTCAAAACGTGAAGTATAGCAACGAAATGGTGTATTGCGACTTTGATGGTGCAAACAACAAGGCCCGCTTCATTCGCCTTACTCTTACCGGAGCAAGGACTGACAAATGGTTGCGCCTATATGAAATAGAAGTAAACCGCCAATTTGCAAATCAAAGCACCTTGCCTGCATGCAAAGATGGAAACAATGCGTCCATCAAGGAACTTACCGACCTAAATGCTCAAACAGGCATAAAGGACAACACCAATGCCCCCATTACATTCTCCTTCAACAAGCAATACGACACAAAGAGCCTTACAATATATTCTATTCCTACCGACGTTGCAATGTCCATTAGCGTGACTACAGATAATGCGGAATGGAAGACCATAGGCACCCTTACCGAAGCATGCCAGAAAATTGACCTTGAGGCTTACCCTAAAGCTCTTGCCCTTCGCATAGAATGGACTGGCGACAAAGCACCGCAAATCTACGAAATGATTGCCGAGTACGACACCAACACCTCCTCCCTGCCAAACGAGGAGAGCGAACTGGCACAAGCTTTTGCCAACCTCAAGGCATTGGCACAGCATGCACTGGACTCTTGCGGACAAGGCGACAAACTGATTACCCAGAACAGCCAGTTTTCTTCTCCATACACAGAAACCAATCAAGGTTCGTTGAACAACCTGCTGGATGGCAACCAGAGTACATTCTGGCATTCTGCATGGAGTGCTGGCAGTGTACAGGATGGCGTGCACTACCTGGAGATAAAACTGCCCGAGGGGACAATGGGCGACGTAATAATGCACTACGGCCGTAGAAGCGATACCGATGGACACCACCTGATCAAGGCAAACATCCTGGGTGTTGTGAGCGGTAGCGGAACCTCTGCACAAACAGAAGTAGTATGCGAACTTGACATGCCCTTCAAGAGCCAGACGGAGACCATCAAGCGTACCTTCACCCTGGACAAGGCCTATCCCTCCATCCGTCTGCTGGAGATTCAGACAAGCGGCAGCATGAACGGAGGCAGTGCCGGATTCTTCCACATTGGCGAGATGCAGCTCTATAGCACCAAGCGATACTACATCATAAAGAACGCACAAGCCGAGGCCGAGGCTCTGATAGCAGCCATGACCCCACTTCCATCAGAGGCTACCGAAGAGGAGCTGAAGGCCCTACAAACTGCCTACAACATATTTATGTACAAGGTATTCGGTATCGTTTACGACAACATAGACGAAGTCCAAGGCACAACACCAAACAACAAGGTTAGTAGCATCTACGACTTGAGCGGACGTCGTTTACACAACCCTTCCGACAAGGGTGTGTACATCGTGGATGGCAAGAAAATTATCCGATGAACCAAATTACAGGTTAATCTGAGCTCCCGGAAAGCAAGATAATGAAATACGAGAACTCCTAAAAACATCTACCACTCCTACAAATAGAAGAATACATACCTAATTTAATCTATAACACATTATGAGAAAACACTTCTTTTCCATCCTGTGCATGATATTGGCTTCGGCCTATGCCATGGCACAGGGTTTCCCAACGGTTAGCACCGATGAGGAGACAAAGTGGTACCTGATCCAGTTTATGAACGGAGGCAATGCCCTCACGGCAGAGACCGACGGTGCCAACATCACCACGAGTACCGGCAAGGGCAGCGATGCCCAGTTGTGGAAGATTACGGGTTCGAAGACCCAGGGTTATGTCCTCACCAACAAGAAGGGCTACACCCTCAGTGTGGCATCCTCGGAGAAGAACCAGATGGTGCGTGCACAGTCTTCTGTTTCTGGTTCATATAAATTTGCTATCAATACAAGTAGCGCCAGCGGTTATAGCGACGGCTATGAGATTCAGCCTAGCGGCAACACCGCCATCTCCATGAACCTGTGGGGCGGTCCCGCGGAAAACCGTGGCGTGGGACTTTGGGACAAGGGCGACAAGAACAATGCGGTACAGTTTGTAGACGCAGAGACCTTTGAGCGCCTGGGCAAGATATCCATCATCCCCTACCCCAGTTCTCTGGAGGTGGCAGAGGGCAACCTGCCTCTCTCTTCACTCTCTGCCATTGCCTACAAGGGTGCTGAGATGAAGGAGCACGTGGAGACATTTGCCCAGCAGCTGGCCACCAGTACCGGCATTGCCGTGGAGGTGAAGGAGGCTGGCGATGCTCCCTCAAAGGGCGAGATATGGTTTGGCACCGACGAGGCTCTTGCCAAGGAAGCATACACCATGAGCATCACCACTGAAGGCATCACCATCAAGGCTTCAGAGTTTGGCGGCTGGTTCTATGCCTTGCAGACACTGAAGCAGCTCCTTCCCCGAGAATACTTTGCCAGCGAAAAGCAGAGCGGCGCCGAGGCCTGGAGCCTTCCCTGCCTGAACATAGAGGACCGTCCTCATCTGGGACACCGCGGCTATATGCTGGACATTGCACGCCATTTCTTCAACAAGGACGAGGTGAAGAAGGTGCTGGACATCATGGCCCTGTACAAGATGAACCGTTTCCATTGGCACCTGACCGACGACCAGGGCTGGCGCGTGCATATCCCCGAGTATCCCAAGCTCACCGAGGTGGGTGCCATCCGCAAGGGTTCGTTTGCCAACAATGGTGACGGTCAGAAGTTCTTCGACGACACCGAGTATGGCCGTGGCATGTTCTACACCCTGGAGGAGTTAGGCGAAATTGTTGCCTATGCCAAGGCTCGCAACATAGAGATTATCCCCGAGTTGGATCTCCCCGGTCACATGGTAGCTGCCGTGGCATCATATCCCGAGTTCAGTTGTGACCCCACCAAGAAATACGAGGTGCGCATTGATGGCGGTATCTCGCACGATGTGCTGAACATTGGCGACGAACGTGTAATCGAGTTCCTCAAGTGCGTGCTTGGCCATCTGGCAGAAGTCTTCCCCTACGACTACATTCACATCGGCGGTGACGAATGTCCTACCGAGCAGTGGGCAACAAACCAGCAGTGCCTTGACCTCGTGCAGAAACTTGGTCTTGACGGCGTACATCAACTGCAATCATGGCTCGTAGAGGAACTTGGTATTTTCCTCAAGGAGAAGGGTAAGGACATTATCGTATGGGACGAACTACTGAAGAACTGGAACGACAACAACAAGACCAAACCCGTCATCATGGCATGGAACGGCATGGGATACAGCACCCAGGCAGCCGACCGTGGCATGAAGTCCATCATCGTGCCCTATCAGTACCTCTACATCGACTTCATGCAGGGCGAAGAAAGCGACCTCTTCGTGGACGAGCCATATCATGGCGGATGGGGCGTAAATACCGTGGACGAGATCTATGGCCTCAATCCCTTGAGCGCACTCAGCGGCAAGGAAGAGTTTGCCCTGGGCGTGCAGTGCAACATGTGGACAGAGACCTGTAACAACATCGACGAGGTGGAATACTGTCTCTTGCCTCGCATGCTGGCGGTTTCCGAGATTGGCTGGCTGCCAACAAGCAAGAAGAACTGGACATCATTCTACCGTCGTCTGCAGACACACGATGAAATCTTTGACCTTCTCGACTATCAGTATGCCAAGCACTTCATCGAACCCAAGGAGTACACCGAGCAGGAAAGCACCATCATGGAAGCAGAGGATATTCTTGCCAAGAGCGTACGCGGCGGTGTTGGCTATCCCTCTGCCGAGGTGTACGATGCCCTGAAGAGCGCCCTGGAAAGCACCGACGGCGAGGATGTAAGCGCCCTTGCCCAGGCAATCAGCGATTACAAGTCAGCCGAAGTTGTCCAGCCTCAGGAGGGCAAGATCTACCAGATAGTATCTGCCTCAACCTACTACAAGCGCCAGTACGAGGGTTCAACCATGTACCAGAAGGGTAATGGCGTGCGCTTCCACTTCACTCCTCAGACAGAACCCGAGGAACTTTGGCAGTTCGTTGCCACCGATGGCGGCTACCTGCTCAAGAACCTTTGCACTGGCAAGTTCGTGAAGATGGGCAGCTACAACACCGCATTGGAAATGGTAGAGAACGGTGGCACCCCCATCCGCGTGGACAAGGCTACCATCGCCACCAAGAACTTCACATACATCCCTGGTGTTGTCACACTGTCTTCCGTAAGTGGTTACAATGCCCAGATGACAGGTAGCGTCAAGCGCTTCAGTGCCGAACTCTCTGGCGATGTTTATGCTAAGGACGAGGCTGCCCTGTGCTACAACGGCACCTGGAAGGTAGTGGAGATAACCGACTTCAGCGCCCAGTTGAAGGGTATCGTAAACAAGTGCGAACTCATCCTCATCACCGCCAAGCCAGGCGAAATGGGCAACTACACCCAGGAGGCTCTGGACTTTGCCGAGCAGAACATTATCCTCCCTGCCCAGAAGGCATTGGCAGAGGGTATCGTCTCCGAGGAGAAGTACAACGAGTTCCTGGCTCTATACAACCAGTTCATTCAGATGCCCAAGGTGTCCATCAGCCAGTCACTGAGCGAGAACTGCTATTACTATATCAGAAATGTTTGGTTCGACAGATATGCCAAGTACAATACCGCAGACAAGAGCATTACACCTGCCAGTGGAAAGAACACCGACGACACTTATCTGTGGCGCATCAAGAAGAACACCGACGGCACCGTCTGCATCTATAGCAAGAAGACACAGACCGCAGCATACCTCACCTCCAACGCTGTTGATGCCAAGGTGCTGGTAGGCAAGGATTATGCATGGACTCTGGAAGAGCGTACCCTGGATGGCAAGGACGGCATCTGCATCATAGACGGAAGCGGCAGCTTCAGCTGGTACACCAATCCCAACTCATGGGGTTACATACTCATGAAACCCTTCTGGGGAGCATGCACATGGGAATTCCAGGACAGCGGTATCGAAGTGTCCACAGGTATTACTGATATTGTTGATGAGGAAGAGAAGACTGCAAAGCAGATCTACGATCTTAGCGGACGTCATGTAATCAAACCCGCAAGTGGAATCTACGTTGTCAACGGACAAAAGCAGATTATCAAGTAATCCTACGCACTTAATTCCTAAACTTATTCTTCAAAAACGGACTGTTTCCTTTATGGTTTCAGTCCGTTTTACATTATTGGAGGGTCTTTCTATATATTATATTTATAATGTACAAAGTCAGAACTCGTTAATGCCCAGTGTGGCAAGATGATTTAATAAATCTTAAAACAGATGTATAAAAAGGGGGCTCTTATTTGCAATATCACTTTATTTTTGTATCTTTGCAATGCATGAATGAAAGAAACAGAGGTTTCATACAAAGATGACGTTCCGCAATACGTAAAGACAGAAAGAAACACAGACATTGCCGCACTGGTTTGATCGGGATACTCATCAATTAAATTAAGAAACCGAGACAAGTTCTGTCCGCCAATGGCGTGCCACCCCATTATGGTCAGGTGGATTACAAAAGCGAGACAGACCCTCAAATCCTATCATCAGGAGTTTCATCACATCATCGGTGCGGCACCCTATATCAAGAACCCCAGGCTGAATTACTATTCCAACTGGGGTTCTTCTTTAAAGAGAATTTGCCTAACACATTAAATACTTAAACAACTATGAAGAACCTTATCAAAATAGCCCTTGTGGCAATTTTCCTCAGCTCTGCATCTGCAATCAGCGCCCAGTGCCCACAAAAGCAAGGTTGCGACAAAAAGCAAAAGTGCGAAAAGAAATGCGAGAAGAAGGACAAGTGCGAAAAAAAGAATTGCGCTACCTGCGAAAAAAAAGCTGAATGCAAGAAACAATGCAACAAGCAGCAGAAGTGCGAGAAGAAGCAAAACTGTTCTAAAAAGCAGAACTGTTCCAAGAAAAAACAGTGCCCCAACAATAAGTAGGGATTTCGGTTAGATAGAAGAATTATGGCAGATAGTTGTTCACCATAGACAACTATCTGCCATAATTCTATTATCGACTTTACATCTTATCCTCAAAATCCACCCTATTAGGTCCTCCCGAGGACCGACCTGAGAGTTCCCGGTTCTTTCGGTTCGGTCCTCCCGAGGACCGAGGCTTGGCATCCCGAGGGATAGGGTTGACGCATCCTTTAATGGAAACAGCAGATTATTCTGCTAAAATTCTGTTTGCGAAACTCCCTCATACGTCAATTCCGATTTTCTACTTTCAGTTCGCTAATACCGCTCTCCTTCGTTGGGGAAGTCCTCGGTCTTCACGTCGGTAATATACTGACCAATGGCCTCAGTCATGATACTGAAGAGGTCGGCATAGCGGCGAAGGAACTTGGGAGAAAATCCTTGGTTCATGCCCAGCATATCATGAATTACAAGCACCTGACCATCAGCAGGACCTGCACCTATGCCTATGACGGGGATGGTCAGCTCCTGACACACGCGCTGACACAAAGCCGCGGGTATCTTCTCCAGCACCAATGCAAAGCATCCTGCTTCCTCCAGGGCATGAGCGTCAGCGATAAGTTTCTCCGCCTCTGCCTCCTCCTTGGCACGCACGCTATAGGTGCCGTACTTGTTGATGCTCTGGGGCATAAGACCCAGATGTCCCATTACAGGGATACCTGCATCCAGGATGGCACGCACAGTGTCCAGTATCTCTACCCCACCCTCAAGCTTGAGGGCATCGGCATGCGTCTCCTTCATGATGCGGATAGCATTGGTAACACCCTCGGTACGACCTATCTGATATGAACCGAAGGGCATGTCGCACACCACCAGCGAGCGCCTTACACCACGCACAACACTCTTGGCATGATAAATCATCTGCTCCACGCTGATGGGCAGCGTGGTTACGTTGCCCGCCATTACATTAGAAGCACTGTCGCCTACCAGAATTATGTCCATACCAGCCTGGTCCACAATCTGTGCCATGGTATAGTCGTAAGCCGTGAGCATAGCAATCTTTTTGCCCTGCTCCTTCATCTCAATGAGTCGGTGAGTAGTCACCTTTCGTGTATCCTCAACTAAATATCCAGCCATTTCTTTATGCTTTTTCCTTAAAAACGGGTGCAAAGGTACGACAATTTACCCAATCGTGCAAGAGAATAATAGCACTCTATAGAGAGTTGCAAGAAACTGACAATACGTCTCTCGGAAGTAATTCAAATAAAAAAGGCACAGAAACTTATATAACAGTTCAGTGCCATAATCTTTCACCATTATTCGCACAAGCGAATAAAAGGAAGTAAATTAATCATCTATACGAACAAAGTCGCCTTTTCCATTAAAGATGAGTTCCAAATCAATGTTAAGTTCTACCACCTGAGAATTCTTTCTCATCTTCCATTCAATAATCTTAGCATTAGGATAATTAGTCTTAACGTATTGGGAAATCTTCAATGGCAAAACAGATTTGGGAAGAGGTGTCTTGTCGTCCAAAGATTCAATGTCCTTGATATCACCACTCTTGTTGAAATCCAATTTGAACGATACTGCCTGTTTGGACACATATACCTTATGTTCTACATCCAATATTTCAGAGTCCTTCTCGTAGTGACTGATGATGTATCCACTGAAATGTTTAGTGATGTAATCATTGGCTTTTTGTGGAAGTCCCTTGTAGGTTTGCGCCTGAGATGTGAAGATAGCGAACAATGCCACTAACATGCTAAGGAAATACTTCTTCATAGTTTTCATGTGTTATTAGTTTATAAATAATGTATGTCTTATGCGTTTGGGTGCATGGATATGCTATTTATTTCCCTTTTGCTGTTCAAAAGTATGGTAAAATACAATAACATGCAAATGTATTTTTGGGTTTATAAAGAGATGAACCATAATATTAATGTTTTTTTAGATATAAGCATGGATACTTTACGTTTATAGACACGGACATCAATTTTAGCAAGAATTAAGGGATTTAGCTTTGCCATTTGCACAAAAAAGCGTAACTTTGGGTCGTAATAACAGTAATTTCTAAAATACAACTGACTATGTACGGAAAAATGAAAGAGCATCTTTGCCAGACCTTGGCAGAGATTAAGGAAGCAGGACTTTACAAGAACGAGCGTTTGATAGAGAGCCCCCAGCAGGCAGAAATCCAGGTGGCAGGCAAGGAAGTGCTGAACTTCTGTGCCAACAACTATCTGGGCCTTTCCAACCATCCCCGTCTCATCGAGGCAGCCAAGAAGGCACTGGACAGCCGTGGTTTCGGTATGTCAAGTGTTCGCTTCATCTGCGGTACTGCTGACATCCACAAGGTCTTGGAGGCAGAGATCAGCGAGTACTTCAAGACTGAGGACACCATCCTCTATGCCGCTTGCTTTGATGCCAACGGTGGTGTGTTCGAACCTCTTCTGACCGACGAGGACGCTATCATTTCCGATGCCCTGAACCATGCATCCATCATCGACGGTGTGCGCCTGTGCAAGGCCAAGCGCTATCGCTATGCCAATGCCAACATGGAGGAACTGGAGAAGTGCCTTCAGGAGGCTCAGGCTCAGCGCTTCCGCATTATCGTGACCGACGGTGTGTTCTCTATGGACGGCAACGTGGCTCCCATGGACAAGATCTGTGACCTGGCAGAGAAGTACGATGCACTGGTTATGGTGGACGAGAGCCACTCTGCAGGTGTTGTGGGTGCTACCGGCCATGGCGTGAGCGAGTTCTTCAACACATACGACCGTGTTGACATCTACACCGGCACACTGGGCAAGAGCTTCGGCGGTGCTATGGGTGGTTTCACCACTGGCAAGAAGGAGATTATCGACCTGTTGCGTCAGCGCAGCCGTCCCTACCTCTTCTCCAACTCTCTGGCTCCCTCACTCGTGGGCGCAGGCATAGAGATGTTCCGCATGCTCAAGGAGAGCAACGCCATCCACGACAAGCTGGTGGAGAACGTAAACTACTTCCGCGACAAGATGATTGCTGCCGGCTTTGACATCAAGCCCACCCAGAGCGCCATCTGTGCCGTTATGCTCTACGATGCAAAGTTGAGCCAGGACTTCGCCGCACGTCTGCAGGACGAGGGTATCTACGTGACAGGTTTCTACTATCCCGTTGTTCCTAAGGGCCAGGCACGTATCCGCGTGCAGGTTTCTGCCGGTCACGAGCGCGAGCACCTCGACAAGTGTATCGCTGCCTTCACCAAGATCGGTAAGGAAATGGGCGTGCTGAAGTAAAAACACTTCTCTGAACTTAAATACCAGCAATCCCCCATCCAACATAAATGCCTCACGAGGCGATGGACTCGACAATACGAGGCATTTTACATAGGGAAACTTTGCTGGAAATGTAAAGAATAGAAATACCGTCCCCGATTCCGCAATGCGACGGTTTCGGGGACATCTTTTTAAAGACCTATTGGCGGTAAACGATATAGGAATATTGCCAAAAGTACAAAAAGAACCATATATAGATATGAACGTAGGAGACAGAATACCCGAATACCTTGGCAAGGACCAGGACGGCAACGAGATAAAGGCCAGCGACTACAAGGGGCGCAAGATAGTGCTCTACTCCTATCCCAAGGCCAACACCAGCGGTTGCACCGCCGAGGCTTGTTCCCTGCAAGCTCACAAGGCAGAGCTGGAGGCGGCTGGCTACAGCATCATCGGTGTGAGTAAGGACAGGGAAGGCCTGCAGAAGAAGTTTGCCGAGGCACAGGGACTTGAATTCCCCCTGATTGCCGACACCGACACCACGCTGCTCCAGCTCCTCGGATGCTGGGGCGAGAAGGTGGCTTGCGGACGACGCACCATAGGCACACTGCGCACCACCTACCTTGTCAGCGAGGACGGAGTAATAGAGAAGATTTTCACTCCCAAGGAGATAAAGACCAAGATTCACGCCGAGCAGATACTTTCTTATATAAATGGAAATAATTAAGACAGGCATTGAGGGACTTCTCATCCTGGAGCCACGCATCTTCAAGGATGCACGCGGCTATTTCTTTGAATCCTTCTCCCAGCGAGAATTTGAGGAAAAGGTTGGTCCTGTACATTTCGTTCAGGACAACGAAAGCATGAGTTCATATGGTGTGATGCGAGGGTTGCACTTCCAGCGTCCGCCCTACACGCAGAGCAAACTGGTGCGTTGCGTAAAGGGTGCCGTGCTCGATGTGGCCGTGGACCTTCGCCAGGGTTCGCCCACCTATGGCCAGCATGTTGCCGTGGAGCTCACCGCCGAGAACCATCGCCAGTTCTTCATCCCCAAGGGCTTTGCCCACGGGTTTGCCGTGCTCAGCGAGACGGCCATCTTCCAGTACAAGTGCGACGAGTTCTACCACCCCGAGGCAGACGACGGCATCAGCATTCTGGACAAAAGTCTGGGCATAGATTGGCGCATACCCATGGACAAGGCCATACTGTCCGACAAGGACACGCGCCACGGCATGCTCGCCGATTTCCAGAGCCCCTTCACCTATCACATAAACCAATAACAACGAGGCACAAATGAAGAGAAGCATAGTCATCACCGGCGGAGCCGGATTCATAGGCAGCCATGTGGTACGCCTGTTCGTGAACAAGTACCCCGACTACAATATCATCAATCTGGACAAACTCACCTATGCAGGCAATCTTGCCAACCTGAAGGACGTGGAGAACTGCCCCAACTACAAGTTCGTGCGCATGGACATCTGCGACTTCGAGGCCTTCTATGCCCTCATGCAGGAGGAGAAGGTGGATGGCATCATTCACCTGGCGGCCGAGAGCCATGTGGACCGTAGCATCAAGGACCCCTTCACCTTTGCCCGTACCAATGTGATGGGCACGCTGAGCCTCCTGCAGGCGGCAAAGCTCTACTGGGAGTCCCTGCCCGAGAAGTACGAGGGCAAGCGCTTCTACCACATCTCCACCGACGAGGTGTACGGTGCGCTGGAACTCACCCATCCCGAGGGCATCGAGCCTCCCTTCACAACCACCGCCTCGTCCTCGGAGCACCACCTGGCATACGGTACGGACTTCTTCTACGAAACCACCAAGTACAACCCCCATTCGCCATATTCTGCCGCCAAGGCAAGCAGCGACCACTTCGTGCGTGCATATCACGACACCTATGGCATGCCCACCGTGGTGACCAACTGCTCCAACAACTATGGTCCCTACCAGTTCCCCGAGAAACTGATACCTCTGTTCATCAACAACATCCGCCATCGCCGTCCCCTTCCCGTCTATGGCAAGGGCGAGAACGTGCGCGACTGGCTCTATGTGGAGGACCATGCACGTGCCATAGACCTGATTTTCCACGAGGGCAAGACGGCCGAGACATACAACATCGGCGGCTTCAACGAGTGGAAGAACATAGATTTGATCAAGGTGATGATAAAGACCGTGGACCGTCTGCTGGGCAATCCCGAGGGTTCGTCGCTCGAACTGATTACCTACGTTACCGACCGTGCCGGTCACGACCTCCGCTATGCCATCGATTCAACCAAACTCCAGAAGGAACTCGGATGGGAACCAAGCCTGCAGTTCGAGGAGGGCATAGAAAAGACGGTAAGATGGTACCTCGACAACCAGGAATGGATGGACAACATCACCTCTGGCGAGTACGAGAAGTACTACGAGAGCATGTATGCCGGCAGATAGCTTAACATTTCTGTCTTATCAAATCTTTGATGAGACCCTCCACCACAGATTGCTTTACACCAAAACGAGGAGCAACAAGCATTCCCTTAGGAGCTGTGGAAACGTAACGTTCTATATGTATGTCCTTCCTAAGTAGAGTCACAAAATCTGCAACAAGTTGCACATAAGACTCTAAGGTAAAAGCAATAAAATCTGATTGTCTATCTATCCACTCCATGGCCATTCGTGTGCCATGGAGTATTTGTAATTGATGTATTTTCAGTGAACAAATGGGCAGAGAGTTAATAATCTTTGCCTCAGCAAGGATATCTTCCCTGCACTCTCCAGGCAAACCAAACATAAGGTGTACCGTAACTGGGATAGCAGACTTATGGCAAAGATGTATAGCATCTATAGATTGTTGGCTGGTGTGCCCTCTGTTCACCCGTGAAAGGGTACGGTCGTAAAATGTTTCGCATCCCAGTTCTACCGCCACCGAAAAACCTCTATTGCGAATACACACCAATAAATCAATCACCTGCTCATCTATACAATCAGGTCTTGTTGCAACCACAATTCCCACCACATCCTTTACAGAAAGAGCCTCTTCATACCGTTGGCGCAAAACATCCAATGGAGCATAAGTGGAAGAATATGCCTGAAAATATGCTACATAACGCATATCTGGATACTTATCCTTGAAGAATTGTTTCCCGGCCTCCATCTGTGCGGCAATGGAAGACTGACGTCTGCAATAATCAGGATTGAACGATTCGCACAAACAAAAGGTGCAGCCTCCATGCCCTACCCTACCATCACGATTGGGACACGTAAATCCTCCATCCAGCATTATCTTCTGTATCTTCATTACCGTAAAAATATGATTGTTGGTCCTCCCGAGGACGAGCATAAGAGTTCTGAGTACTCTTGTCTTGACCATCGGGAGGAGAAAGGTTTGTCCTCCTTATGAAGTAAAGGACAATGAATTTATATCAAGAGATGAGATGGTTGCAAGACTATAGTTATACTTTCCATCCCTATTATGACATCTAATCACATACAACATGTAAGATTACTCTGAAATAATCTCCACCGTCATGCTTATGTCCTGCTTGGGGCGGTCGCCACGCATGGTTTCGCAGGATTGGATGCGCTCCACCACATCGAGACCTTCAAGGACTTCGCCAAAGACGGTGTACTGGCCGTCCAGATGCGGAGTGCCACCTATGGTGGTGTAGGCTTCTGTCTGCTCGGGAGTGAGGTGTGGCTTTTCCATTTCCTGACAGATGGCATGCGTTTCTGCATTCAGCTGGTCCTGCAATTCCTGAAGACCTGCCCTATCGCGATTCTTGCGCATCTGCATAATCTCTGCCCGGTGTTCGGCCACAAGACGGTCAAAGACGGCCTGCTCCTGCTGCATCTGCATCTGGCGCTCCATCTGCTTCAACTGGCCGGCATTGTACTCCTGTCCCCATACGATGTAGAACTGGCTACCGCTACTCTCTCGCTCGGGGTTCATGTCGTCGCCCAGACGTGCTGCACTCAGCGCACCACGCTTGTGGAAGAGTTTAGGATAGACAATCTCAGCTGGTATGGTATAGTCGGGTCCTCCCGTGCCAAGCATCTTGCCAGCAGGTGCACCGATGCTGTCTGGGTCGCCTCCCTGTATCATAAAGTCCTTGATGACGCGATGGAAGAGCGTACCATTATAGTATCCCTCTGTGGCCAGCTTGATGAAATTATCCCTGTGCTTGGGAGTCTCGTCGTAGAGGCGCACAATGATATCGCCCATTGTGGTGCTTATCTTTACTTTTGTAGACATATACTATAGTATTCGTTTATGTTGTTGAAAAAATGGATGTAGCGAGCAGGCACTACATCCATTCTATTATATTACCTTAATATATTTAATAAGGTTACTTCTTCTCGGCAGCCTTCTTAGCGGTAGCTTTCTTTGCAGGTGCCTTCTTGGCTGGAGCTTCCTCTGCTACGGGAGCCTCTTCCTTGGCAGGAGCAGCCTTCTTGGCAGGTGCCTTCTTGGCGGGAGCCTTCTTTGCAGGAGCGGGTTCCTCGGCCTTCTCTGCCTTGCCCTCAAACTTCTCCAGACGTGCACGCAGAACGCTGATTTCATTCTCCTTCACGGTCAGCTCATCGCCCAGGTTGGCGATCTGTGTGTAGAGTGCGTTCAGCTCGTCGTTCTCCACGTTCTCAGAGAAGAGGTCGTTCACTCTCTTCAGGAAGTCGCCCAGGATGTTCATGTAGTTGGTGAAGGCATCGAATGCGCTATCGTAGAAGCTACGCAGCATGGGCACAGCCTGAGGCTTGGTGGTCATGTACTGGAAGTTGTTGGTTGCCTGCAGACGGTCCCAATCCTGCTTGATACGGCGGTCCTTGCATGCCAGGATACGGCCAACGAGCTTCTCCTCGTACATCTTGGCAAATGCCTCGCGCTGCATGGTGTTACCCAACCAGCCAGAAATGTCGCGCTCCTCGTCGTTCCAAGACATGGGGTAAGGAACTTCGATAGAGTCAACTGCCTTGCGGTTCTCAACCAGCTCTGCGGGAGTGGCGAAACCTATGCCACGCTGTGCTGCGCATACGGGCAGAGCCTTGATGAAGTCCAGAATGTTGCTGCTCAGGGGCTGGAACATACCGATGGCACACAGTTCCATACCGATGGTGATAACCTCCTCGCTCTGGGGCAGGTTTGCAATCCAATCGATGTACTTGTCAGCCATGAGGGGATACTCGTTCCAGCTGCTATCAGAGAAGCGCAGACAGATATCGTCGCTCAGCTTATAGTCACGCATGAGGACAGAAATGCGGTTGTCTACAGCGCATGAATATACATAGTGGGGGCTCTTCCAACCGAGGATGTGCTTGGCACCCTCTACGATGATACCCTTGTAGCCCATATCGGCAGCCATGCTACCAATCTCGTCGCTATAGATAAGGTTGGAGTTGCGCATCACCTTGGGTTCTACACCGAAGAGTTCCTTCACGCGGCCAGCCAGACGGGCAACCTCGTTCTTGAAGCTCTCCTCGCTACCCAGAGAAGCCAAACCATGGCTATAGGGCTCTGCCAGGAAGTCTGCCTTGCCAGTCTCCGCAATCTGCTGCAGGAGGTCGATAACCTCGGGAGCATACTGCTCGAGCATCTCGATGGCTACACCAGAGAGAGAGAAACAGCACTTGAAGTTATCGTTCTGCTTGCACATCTCCAGCAGTGTGGTCAGTGCGGGAACGTAGCTGTTGTCGGCTGTATCGCGGATGGCGCGCTCGTTCTCATAGTCATCGTAGTAGTAGTGGTCCTTGCCGATTTCAAAGAAACGATAGCGCTTCAGATGAACAGGCTGATGTATCTCGAAATATAAACAAATCTGTTTCATAACTTGAATTATTAATCTTTGATTTCTAATATGTTTAGCGTAATCGCTTCTTTTATTACTTTATGTTCTTTACCGCGTTGAGGTAGTCATCGTTGTTGAAGTATCCGCGTCCGCAGAGCTGGTTGTAGCACTCGCGTATGCGCAGGCCCACCTTCTCCCATGTGATGCGGTCCACTTCCTTGATGCCCTCTTCGGAGAGGTAGTTGTACAGAGCTTCGTTGGTGCAGACGCTGTACATGGCATCGGCCATGGCATCGATGTCCCAGTAGTCCACCTTTATCACGTTGTCCAGAATCTCACCGCAACCTGACTGCTTGGAGATAATTGAAGGACAGCCGCACTGCATAGCCTCGAGCGGTGCAATACCGAAGGGCTCGGATACGGAAGGCATCACGAACACGTCTGAGTTCTTGTAAGACTCGTAAACCTGCTTGCCCTTCTGGAAACCGGGGAAGTGGAAACGGTCTGCAATGCCACGCTCTGCGGCCAACTGAATCATGGCGTTCATCATATCACCGCTACCTGCCATGCAGAAGCGTATGTTGCGTGTACGCTGAAGAACCTTGGCAGCAGCCTCCACGAAGTATTCGGGACCCTTCTGCATAGTTATGCGGCCCAGATATGTAACCACCTTTTCGCCTGGAGTCTTGTTGGGAACGATGTCCAGCAGGTCCTGGCTGAGGGGATATACGGCATTGTGCATGGCCACACACTTGCGGGGATCCTGGTGATACTGGTGTATTACGGTCTGGCGAGTATGCTCTGATACGCACATGATGCAGTCAGCATGGTCCATACCGTTCTTCTCTATGCTGTATACGGTGGGGTTCACCTTGCCGCGAGAGCGGTCGAAGTCGGTAGCATGCACGTGTATGCAGAGAGGCTTGCCGCTTACCATCTTGGCATGTACGCCAGCGGGGTAAGTGAGCCAGTCGTGTGCGTGAATCAGGTCAAAGTCCTCGCTACGTGCGAGCACGCCTGAGATGATGCTGAAGTTATTGATTTCGTCGTGCAGATTGCTGGGATAGCCACCGGCAAACTGGATGCAGCCCAGGTCGTCCAAACCCTGCAGATAGTTGAAATCTGCATAGAGGTGGTCGCGGAAGCGATAGTAGTCCTCTGCGGTATGGCCGACAAAGCGGTCCTTAATCCAGTCGTAGTTGGCATCGCGCCATACTACGGGCACCTGGCTCATGTTGATAATCTTCAGGAACTTCTCCTCCTCGCCAGTGGGCTTGGGGAGACAGAAGGTGGTTTCTACGTCGCCCTGAAGGTCCAGTCCTCTTGCTATACCATAACTGGCAACTGCGAGACCTCCATAAATCTTAGGAGGAAACTCCCAACCGAACATTAGTACTTTCATGTATGTGTCCTCCTTATTTAATATTCGTTATACTGGTCCAAAAGTTTCACTACGCGCATGATTTCTGCCACGTTCATGGCGAATGATATTGCACCGCGTCCGTGGAATGGTGGGTTGCCGTCGAAGAGTTCGGGTATAGTACCGATGCAGTGGTAGAAGAGCTCCTCTTCGTAACCAACGAGCAGACGGTCCACGAAGCTTGCACGAGACATCTTGTGCACCTTCAGGCATGCCTCCATGTAGAAGCCAGCCAGCCAAGGCCATGCTGTACCCTGGTGGTATGCATAGTCGCGCTGTACCTGAGGACCTACGTACATGGGGTTGTAGCCAGAGCTCTTTGGCGAGAGGCTGCGCAGACCCTTGGGTGTGAGCAGTTCCTTGGTACAGAAGTCGAGTACGGACTTCTGCTGCTTCTTGTCCAGAGGAGTGTAGTCGAATGCTACGGCGAAAATCATGTTGGGGCGAACCAGATAGTCGCGGTATCCGTCCACGCAGTAGTCGCAGAGGTATCCATGCTCGTTCCAGAACATGCTCACGAAGCTCTTGCTCACCTCTTCTGCCAGCTCAGAGAACATCTTCACGTTCTTGGCATCGCCAGTGTGTGTGCAGAGGTCGATGGCAAACTTCAGTGCGTTGTACCACAGAGCGTTGAACTCTACGATGTAGCCTGTACGTGGCACGATGGGTCGTCCGTTGGCGGTGGAGTTCATCCATGTGATAGCCTTGTCGCGACCCTCGCTGTAGACGAGCTTGTTGTCCATGACCTTGAGGTTGGGATGGTTGTTGCCCAGAATCCATGTCATGATGTCACGAACAAGTGCATAGTATTTCTGCACGCAGGTGTCCATGCTCTCGAACTTGCCGTACTGCTGTATACACCATACTGCCCAGAGGAGCACGTCGGGCTGGTCTATTTCCTGAATGCTGACCTTGATGTCCTCGCCGTTCATGAATGCGCGGATGGCCTTCTCGGCGGTCTCCATCACATCGTCGTACTTGGTGAGCTCGTTGTTGGTCAGTGTGAGACCGGGCAGTGCTATGAACTGGTCGCGTGCACGGCACTTGAACCAGGGGTAGCCTGCCAGCACATAGTCTTCATGCTCACGATGAACGATGAACTGGTGTGCGCTGTTTACCAGTGTGTTGTAGAAGTTGTCGCGTGGTGTGCGGATGTTCACCTCAAACTCAGCCAGCTCGGCCAGTGTCTTGGTGTCAATCTCGCTGAGGCCAGCGCTGAACACTACGCTCTCGCCCTTCTTGATGTTGAATTCGAAGTAGCCGGGCACGTAGAGGTCCTCGTTGCTTGCATAGCCGCGCTCCTGTTCCTTGGGGTATTCCACGCCCTTGTACCAGTTGGGATTATATACGAAGTTGTTCTCCTTGTCCAACTGCATAAACAATTCGGGATAACCTTCGTACATACAGGTACGGATACCGCCCTGCACCTCATGGTACTCGCGAGAGGCGAGGCTGTTCTCGTGTGTGTACTCGCGTACGCTGCGGAAGGCCAGGAAGGGCTGCAGGCGCAGTGTGGTGTCGCTGTGCGCGTCCACCAGAGTGTAGCGGATGATGATGCGGTCCTCGAAGTGCTGGAACATCTGTTCCTTCTTTAGGACAACACCACCCACACGATAGATGGTTGTTGGCACCTTTAGCGAGTCAAACTCGCGGATGTACTTGTGACCACGTGGTGAGAAGTTGTCGCCAGAATACTTGTGAAGACCGAGGTTAAACTCTGCTCCATGCTGTATTACCGTAGCATCCAAACTGGAAAGCAGGACGTGATTCTCCTGATCCAGCTCTGGTACGGGAACAACCAACAAGCCGTGGTACTTACGAGTGTTGCAATCAACGATTGTTGAGCAAGAATAGGCTCCTGAACGATTTGAGCGAAGGACTTCCTTTGGCAGACTGTCCTCAAGATTCGTCATCAGAGTCTTGTCAAAACGTAAATAACTCATAGGTATTTTATAAATAGGTTAGTCTTTAGCACCTCAAAGTTAGCAATTTTATTTAAGATACTTTTGCAAATATGGATATTTGTCGTAATTTTGTGCCAAAGAACATATATAGCGCACATTAAATGCCTAAGAAGAGGATTCCATGGGAAGAATATCTTGAGAAAATCAGCGATATGCTTGACACTCTCACTAACGAGCAACGCACAGAATTGCTCAATCACGTTTCTGTTGTAAAATTCAAGAAGAATGAAATCATATACAAGGAAGGCGATTTGCCCACAAATCTCTTGTGTCTGGTCAGTGGCAAGGTCAAGATTTACAAGGAAGGCGTAGGAGGACGTCCTCAGATTATGCGCGTACTGGGCGAAACAGAGTTATTTGCCTATCGTGCCTATATGGCCAACGAACCCTTTGTTACGGCAGCGGCTGCCTTTGAACCTTGTGTGTTACTGAAAGTGCCATTGGGCATTGTTACTAACATGATTCAAGAGAATGCCACATTGGGGTGGTTCTTTATCCAGAAACTTGCACACGATCTGGGACAAAGCGACGAGCGCACCGTGAACCTGACACAGAAGCACATACGTGGACGATTGGCAGAAAGTCTTCTTTTCCTGAAGGATTCCTATGGCCTGGAGGAAGATGGTTCCACCTTATCTATATATATGTCGCGCGAGGACCTGGCCAACCTCTCCAACATGACCACCTCCAATGCAATACGTACCCTCTCAGCCTTTGCCAGCGAGAAACTGATTGCCTTGGACGGACGCAAGATAAAGTTCATAAACTTGAAGGAACTGGAGAAAATCTCCCGAATAGGCTGATTTATCCGCACCTCACTACCGCAACAAACAAGCACTGCACGTATGAGCAAATATCCCGTAGACCTAATTACCATCCTTGGCCCTACGGCCAGTGGCAAAACGCCCTTTGCCGCACACCTGGCGCATACCCTGAGCGATGCAGAGATAATCTCTGCCGACTCGCGCATGGTGTACCGTGGCATGACTATTGGCAGCGGCAAGGATCTTGATGACTATATAGTGCAGGGGCAGCAGGTGCCTTACCACCTTATAGACATTTGCGAACCAGGATACCGCTTCAATGTGTACGAATTTCAGTGCGCCTTCCAGAATGCCTACATGGACATCACTGCCCGCCAGCGCATGCCCATAATGTGCGGAGGCACTGGCCTCTACATAGAGAGCGTGCTCAAGTCCTATGAATTGGGACAAGTCCGTTTTCCGGAACGCAAGAGCCTTACCATCGGATTGAAGATAGACCGCGACCTCAGGCGCGAAAAGATAACACGACGACTGAAGGCACGTCTGGAGGAAGGCATGATAGAGGAGGTGCAGAGCCTCTTGCAGACAGTTTCTGCCGAACGTCTCATACGCTATGGCCTGGAGTACAAATTCGTTACCCTATACTGCACTAGCCAGTTGTCATACGACGAGATGTTCCGCCAACTGGAAATTGCCATCCACCAGTTTGCCAAGCGCCAGATGACCTGGTTCCGTGGCATGGAAGAACGCCGAGGCATACCCATCCATTGGATAGATGCAACTTTGCCTCACGAAGAAAAGGTCAGTATGGTATTGGACATGCTCCAGAAGCAATGAAATCCACCAGGGCACCCCATCATCTAAACTTCCTTATCCTTAAACCCCAACCGGTCATTAGAAATGTTACACGCTAATGAACGATTTCGGGTTAAATATCCAAAACAAGCATTGGCAGTTCTCCCTAAATGAAGTACCGCCAATGCTTTGTTATTGATTCACGTTGCACGAGAGAAATCAATTCTCGTGACAACGCTGGGGGGAGGTGATAGGGTTTATTCGTCCAACTTGCGATAGCGGATGCGCTTGGGCTCCTCTATGCCAAGGCGCTTGCAACGGTTCTGTTCGTACTCGGAGTATGAACCCTCGAAGAAGAACACCTCACCGTTGCCCTCGTAGGCAAGGATGTGGGTGCAGATGCGGTCCAGGAACCAACGGTCGTGGCTGATTACTACGGCACAGCCGGCAAAGGCCTCGAGACCTTCCTCCAAGGCACGGAGTGTGTTTACGTCAATATCGTTGGTGGGCTCGTCAAGCAGGAGCACATTGCCTTCCTCCTTCAGTGCCATGGCCAAGTGCAGACGGTTGCGCTCACCACCGGAGAGCACGCCGCACTTCTTCTCCTGGTCGGCACCGGTGAAGTTGAAACGTGACAGATAGGCACGTGTGTTGATGTCGCGGCCGCCCATGCGGATGAGTTCATTGCCTTGGCTGACAACCTGGAAGACGCTGGCATCGGCGGTGATGTCCTTGTGGCTCTGGTCAACATAAGCCAACTTGACGGTATCGCCCACCTCGAAGGTACCTGCATCTGGTGTTTCCAAACCCATAATCATGCGGAACAGGGTGGTCTTGCCTGCACCGTTGGGACCTATTACACCTACGATGCCGTTGGGGGGAAGCATGAAGTCGAGGTCCTTGATGAGGGTCTTGTCGCCATAGGCCTTGCACAGACCGTGAGCCTCTATGACCTTGTTGCCCAGACGGGGACCGTTGGGGATGAAGATTTCCAGTTTCTCCTCGCGTTCGCGCTGCTCCTGGTTGAGCATGCTCTCGTATGACTTCAAACGAGCCTTGCCCTTGGCCTGGCGGGCCTTGGGAGCCATGCGCACCCATTCCAGCTCGCGCTCCAAGGTCTTGCGGCGCTTGCTTGCCACCTTCTCCTCCTGAGCCATGCGCTTGGTCTTCTGGTCGAGCCAAGAGCTGTAGTTGCCCTGCCAGGGTATGCCTTCGCCACGGTCGAGTTCCAGAATCCAGCCAGCCACGTCGTCCAGGAAGTAGCGGTCGTGGGTAACGCAGATGACGGTACCCTCGTATTGCTGCAGGTGCTGCTCCAGCCAGTCAATGCTCTCTGCATCGAGGTGGTTGGTGGGCTCGTCAAGCAGGAGCACGTCGGGCTTTTGCAGAAGCAGGCGGCACAGTGCCACACGGCGGCGCTCACCACCGGAGAGCACGGCACACTTCTGGTCGGCAGGAGGACAGCGGAGTGCATCCATGGCACGCTCCAGACGGCTGTCCAGGTTCCATGCGTCGGTGGCATCAAGGATGTCCTGAAGCTCTCCCTGGCGTGCAAAGAGTTCGTTCATCTTGTCCTCGTTCTCGTAGTATTCGGGCAGACCAAACTTGTCGTTGATGGCGTTATATTCGTTCAGGGCATCCACCACGTTCTGCACGCCTTCCTTAACTACCTCCAGCACGGTCTTCTCGTCGTCCAGATAGGGTTCCTGTTCCAGGTATCCCACGCTGTAGCCGGGGCTCCACACCACTTCGCCTTGCGAGGGCTGCTCCAATCCGGCGATAATCTTCATCAGAGTGGTCTTACCCGAACCGTTCAGACCTATGATGCCTATCTTGGCGCCATAGAAGAAACTCAGGTAGATGTTCTTCAATACTTGTTTCTGGTTCTGTGTGATGGTCTTGCTCACACCAACCATGGAGAAAATGATTTTCTTGTCGTCTACTGTTGCCATGTATAAACTTATTGTTGTATATGTTGTTACTTTCCTTAATTACAAAATCAGTCTGGACACACAAACGGCCGCTTATCGGCGTATAGGTTCGATGATGGTCTTCTGCCCCTTTATCTTCTGCCCTCCGATGCGTGCCATGAGCGAGCGCATGCAAGAGCGGTCCACGGCGGCAAAGGACCAATGGGGGAATACGGTGACCATGCCCAATTGCTCGCGCTCCAGGCCTCCCGTCTTGCTGAGGAAGCCAACGATGTCCACCTTGTTGACCTTGTCCTTCTTGCCTCGGCCTATGTATAGTGTTTCCCATTTGGAAGAGGGAACCTGACATGTTGTGGGCACATCCATCTCGGCAATATCGGTGAGGCAATCCAGTTTGTCCAGATTTTCCTCGGGCCCCAGGATTAGGTAAGATGCCCCTGCCCTGTCCCATCGGGCGGTACGTCCGTTGCGGTGGATGTATGCCTCGCTGTTCATGGGCAGATGATAGTGTATGATGTTCCCGACGTCGGCTATGTCCAAGCCTCGGGCAGCAAGGTCGGTGCTTACAAGCACGTTGGCGCATCCGCTCTGGAAACGGAACAAAGCCCTTTCCCTGTCCTTCTGCTCCATGGCACCGTGGAAGGCGGAGACGCAGAAACCTGCCTTTAGCAGGAACTGGTACACGCGGTCCACCGCCTCGCGATAGTTCAGGAACACTATGCTGGGAGTGCTTCCCAGGGAGCACAGCAGGTGGCCGAGTGTCTCCAGCTTGTCCTTCTGGGGAGAGCGAAGCAGGTACTGGCTGATGCGGTCGGAGTAATCCGTATCGGTATCGGCAAGGTAATTCATGCGGTGAACCCTTTCTGCACCCACAAAGGATGGTATCTCAGGGCTGTCCGTGGCAGATAGCAGGATACGCTTCCTGAGTGATGGCAGGAGGGCAAGAATGTCGGCCATCTGCTGGCGGAAGCCCAGTTCCAGGGACTTGTCGAACTCGTCTATCACCAAAGTGTCTATGTGGGAATAGTTGAAATTCTCCTTCTGCATGTGGTCAAGGACACGGCCGGGTGTGCCAACTATCATCTGTGGCGAGAGATTGCGCATGGCACGGTGCTCGTCCATGGCAGGGCGTCCGCCATAGCAGGCATAGGGTTTGGCATCGCGGCAGAGCCTCGTGGCCACACTCTGCGTCTGTATGGCAAGTTCGCGGCTTGGCACAAGCACAAGAACGGTGGGGTGCACCTGAGGCTGCATCGCCTCCAGAATGGGGAGCATGTAGCCCAGAGTCTTGCCGCTGCCAGTGGGAGAAAGCAGCACAAGAGAGTCGTGCCGGCGCACTTCGCCGAGCATCTCCTCCTGCATGGGATTAAGGGCCTCGATACCTAAGGCACTAAGGTCGTATGTCATATCGGTATGTAAATATCGTCGTAATTATCTCAAGAAGGAATCTACCAAAAAGTATGTTCCAACAGATGTGGCCAAACCCAGCAAAACAAAGAGCGAGATGCGACGGAAATACCACCAGACGCTCACACCCTCGGCACGCATCAGTGCAAAGCCAGCAACACTGCCTATGGGCAGAAGGCATCCGCCTACATTGCCGCAAAGGGTGATAAGATGCCAGTACTGGCCGTTCTGCATGAAACTGGCCTGATAGCCTTCCTGTACGGCCTCGCCTACGGAATAGATGTTGATGCCCGCCATCACCAGGGCTATATTATCCAGCACACTGCTCAACAAGCCCATAAAGGCACTGGCCAGGTATATGCTGTGTATGTTGTTGTCCAGCCATTCGGCAGCACTTCGCATAGCACCGATTTCCACAAGCACGTCCACGCAGAGGCAAACGCCCACACAATACATTATGACCTGCAGTACCTCGTATTGCAGACGCCGTCCCAATGATATGCTCTGAGGCTGCTCCGTGCGTATGCGGTTGGCATTGATAATCTCATTGAGCACCCAAACCACACCAAGGCAACAGAGGGCGCCAAGGAACGGAGGCAACAGTGTTATTCTATGGAAAGAAGGTACGAACCACAAGCCGCCTATGCCGAAGAACAGGAGCAGTCCCTTCTGCCACCAGGCAAGGATGCTGTCATCGCCTCGGAAGGTGTAGGTGGGACGGTCAAGGTCCAGATGCTCTGGCAACTGGCGCTGGATGAGTGCAGTAGGAATTATCGTGGCAACAATTGCTGGCAAAACCAGGGCTGCACTGAAGTTGGTGGCACTAACGGCACCCTTGCCCCATACCATAAGGCTGGTAACGTCGCCTATCACCGTCCAGCATCCGCCAGCACTGGCTGCTATCACTATGGCAGAACCTATGTACATCCTCTGCTTGGCATTGCGGATAGTCTTGCGCAAAATCATGAGCATGAGCACGGTGATGGTGAGGTTGTCTATGCAGGTGCTCAACAAAAAAGTTATCAGCACCGTCAGCCACAGCATCTGGGCGGTGCTCCTGCGCCGCAGCCACTTCTCTATGAAGGAAAAGCACTCGTTGTTGGTAAGAACCTCCACTATAGACATGGTGGCAAGCAGGTAAAGTACCAGTTCGCCTACCTGACCCACATAGCGCAGGAAAATATTCTTGGAAATAAACTCCTGGCTGGACAAAAGCGTATGTGGCGCTCCACCAAGAAATTCCAGGTACTCTTCAGCATGCATTACATTGATGAACGATGTGCCTGTACACATGAACAGGACCCACCCTATCGTACCACAGAAAATGGCCACCATGGCCTTGTTGATGTGGGTTACATGCTCCATGGCTATGAACAGATAACCCAAGAGAATCACTATAACTATAGCTATCGTCATGTGAGAAACTTTTAATTGAGAAGTATGTCTATCTGGCTACAAAATTACTTAAAAAAAACAAATTCCACAAGTAGCGCCCATTGTTATTCCAGGAAAATGCGTAACTTTGTCTCATCATGAAGAAAAGACATCCCATAACCATACTTGCCAGCGCCTTGCTAATGCTGAACACCCCAGAATTGCGGGCACAGACCGTGAGTCTCTTTTCCGATGGCAAAACTCTGGAAATAGAGCACGTGCAAACACAGACGGAGATAAAACCGGGATGGAAAATTGTGGACATACAACTGAAAAGCAAGATGCTCAGATACCTTTGGGGCGCAAAGGCCAAACAATATGCCGACACGCCAAGGCCAAAGTTCGTTGTGGACACAGACACCCTGCTGCTCAGCGACATGGCGCTTATCAGGCTCAAGACAAAGAGAGAATACCGCGCCATACCTAAACCACAGGTTCATGACAACAAACGTATCATGGTGGATTTAAGCACATTTGCCATAGAGGCATACCAGGACGATTCCTTCCTGATACAACCATTGCAAGACCTCCAGCCAGGAGAGTACATATTCACATGGAGCACCAGAGCCACCGTGGGAGAATTGGAGGATTGGATTGTATGGCCATTCAGCATCCAGTAATCAAAAATCTGCCACACCTTATTTATATTATATAATATAGTACACACACACCCTCTCTCAAAACATCCGTGTAGTGGCTATATGTCTCACGCAAAGAGCGCAGAGAACACGTTTATCGTTTAACGATTAACGGTGAGCGGTGAGCGGTGAGCGAGGAATGTTTAACGTTTAACGTTTAACGATGAACGTAAACATCCAACAGTAGGGACCGTCCGAGAGCGACAAACAAAGCGTCCGAGAGCGACAAACAAAGCGTCCGAGAGCGACAAACAAAGCGTCCGAGAGCGATAAAACAAAGAGGACGCTGCACGCAGCGTCCCTAATTTGCCAGTCAACTTTAAACGTTAATCGTTAAACGTTAAACTTTCAACGTTCATTACGCCTCTGCGCTCTCTTGTCGTAGCGTAGCTTGCGACCTCTCCAGCGATGACTTTAATAGTAAAATCTTTGCATCCTTTGAGTGCGGAAACAAAACATCCGTGTGTGGTAGTTATATATCTCACACAAAGGACGCAGAACGCGGAGATTATCGTCATTACGCTAATGACCGGTTTGAGTTTAAAACTATCAACTATAGTTATTAAATCGTATTAGAACAAGGAAACAAACATACGAAAAACGCGTTTTATAAAATATACTGCGTGTTCAGGACAATTGTACTCAATGTTCAGTACAATTGTCCTGAACATTGAGTACAATGCTCCACAATATTGAGTTTATTTTATACAAAGTACTCTTTCTGCTTATGGATCTCATTCTTATTAGCTTTGTATAGTGTCGTCTTGACAAATCTACTGGCAAAGGCAAGAACTACAAAACCGCCCCCAAGGCCTTCAGCCAGGAAATCCGAGAACCCCGAGGCGTATACCAAGCCCTCGCCGACCTCGGTTACCGAGGCAACGAGCGCATCCTTACACCCCGACAGGTGCAGGTGATAGAGGAGTTTCTGGGGGAGGCGTGAGGAACACAAAACATCAATCCGCAGACACTCTCCATCACTGGGGTGCCTGCGGACTGTATTATTACTTAAATTGCTAAACGCTAATCGTTAGTCATTTATCACTTTAGCACTACCTTGCCATTCTGGATGAAGATACCCTTCTGTCCCTTCTGCACACGACGGCCAGAGAGGTCATAGACGGCAGAGTTTTCCTTTTTCACAGCTCCGATTTCTGACTTCAGTTCATCAATACCAGTCTCATCGTCAGGAAGGACACGGGTCATCTTTACACCAGTTTCGTTGAACCAGCCTCCTGCAAATTCATTGCTTGAAGTGAACACTGCGCCATAGAAAGAATTTGCTCCAAAATCCAGTGTTTTTCCATCAGAAGAAACTTCTGCAACCATATCATTAGGGACAAGGTTAGAACCATCAATATTGTACAGATATACATTACAAACGCCCAAACCAGCGAAGTTGACACCTTCTGCAAACAATTCACCGGCCTTAATGTATACCTCAGGCTTGCCTTCCTCGTAGTTATAACTGTAATTCATAGTTAGCACAGTCCAGTCATAACCCATCATACCGGTTACATACAGAACTTTGTTATAGTCGGGATCGCCCTCTGTTGCAGCATGAACTCTCACATTCCACTTCTTACCAGAAGCTGTGGTCATTGCCCACTTACCTGCCATAGCCTCGTAAGGATTAGTATTTTCTGTGCTACCGGTCTCATCGTCAGGAAGGACACGGGTCATCTTTACACCAGTTTCGTTAAACCAGCCTCCTGCAAATTCATTGTTTGAAGTGAACACTGCGCCATAGAAAGAATTTGCTCCAAAATCCAGTGTATTTCCATCAGAAGAAACTTCTGCAACCATATCATTCAGGACAAGGTTAGAACCATCAATATTGTACAGATATACATTACAAACGCCCAAACCACCGAAGTTGACATCTTCTGCAAACAATTCACCGGCCTTAATGTATACCTCAGGCTTGCCTTCCTCGTTGTTATAGCTGTAATGCATAGTCAGCACAGTCCAGTCATAACCCATCATACCGGTTACATACAGAACTTTGTTATAGTCGGGATCGCCCTCTGTTGCAGCAAGAACTCTCACATTCCACTTCTTACCAGAAGCTGTGGTCATTGTCCACTTACCTGCCATAGCCTCGTAAGGATTGGTATTTTCTGTGCTACTATGAGCTTTCATTGCCTGGTTATTGACTACATGTCTTGCGGGCGCAGGAACAGCTATATCACCCAGGCCTTCATTTAGAGACAACTCACGTACGTTGTCAGTAAGTCTTACCTCTTTTAAGTTGAGTTTTTGTGCCAACATTGGCAAAGACAACAGCACTGCCAGTGACAGGAACAGTGTGCGCAAGGAATTGTGTAGATGTTTTTTCATCTTTCATTTGTTTTTGTGCCTCTCAATTCCCAGAAGAAAGCGAATTATATAAAATAAAGGTGTGGGAACTATATCTGCTTTGTTATCCATGAAGATAATTTCAATAACACCTTTTTGGGGTAAAGTCCTTCCTCACACCACCCCAGTGGTGACGGAATTGGTGCAAATTTAACACAAAATAACCAAACAACAAAGCAAACAACAACATATAATCCCCACAAATCGCACAAGGAATAACATCAACGGGGGCGATGACGATAACTTACCGTTCAACTCTCTGCGCACTCTTGTCGTAACGAAGTTTGCGACCCTCCAGCGCAAGCGCGGAATACAAGAGGTAATAAATCTCGGCGCTCTTTGCGCACTCTGCGTGCAAAACAAAAACGCTATTGTCTTTTATCTCACGCAAAGGGCGCAAAGGACGCAGAATCCCTATGCAAATACGCTGTCGCTGGAGTAGTCGCTGGCTACGCGCGACAGAGAACGCAAAGGCGAGCGAATTATCCTCCCCCTCCGCTTAATGAACGGAAAACGGAAAAGTGAAAACGGAAAACTATCCACCCCCTCCGTCGCTTCGCTCTTTACCCAGCGTCGCAATGGGAATTGCGACCCTCAGAGGGACAATCAGTTACAACTGAGTAACGCAAATCACACTTAGCAACAAAACATCAATCCGCAGACACTTGCCATCACTGGGGTGCCTGCGGATTGTATATATATAATGTATAAGGGTCGGGGGACCTTGTTCGGTTACACTACCGATACCTTGGCGGCGGCGGCCTTGCACTTGTCGCGCAATGCCTGCTGGTCGGCATCCAGGGCATCCCAGCATACGACAACACCCATGCGACGGCCTACGTGGGCCTCGGGCTTGCCAAAGATGCGGAGATAGGTGCGCTCCTGGGCACATGCGTCTTCCATGCCTGTGTAGTCGGGATTGTGCTTCTCTATGCCTGAGAGGATGACAGCACTGGCGCCCTGGCGCTCCTGGGTAATCTCGGGAATGGGCAAACCAAGCACGGCACGGCAATGGAGTTCAAACTCGCTGAGGTTCTGTGTACCGGCAAGGGTTACCATGCCTGTATCGTGCGGACGAGGAGAGAGTTCGCTGAAGATGACACCGTCCTTCTCGCTAACGAAGAACTCCACACCCCAGATGCCTGCACCGGTGAGGGCTTCCGTCACCTTGGCAGCCATTTCCTGTGCCTGTACAAGGTGCTCGGGCTTCATCTGTCGTGGCTGGAAACTCTCCTGATAGTCGCCGCCCTTCTGCACATGGCCGATGGGGGCGCAGAACAGGGTGGGACCATTCTTCTGCGTAACGGTGAGCAGGGTTATCTCGTAGTCAAAGGGGATGAACTGCTCCACGATGACCTCCATGATGTCGCCACGCGAACCCTCGCATGCACACTCCCAAGCAGCAGGCAGTTCCTCGGCACTGTCCACCTTGCTCTGGCCATGTCCGCTGGAGGACATGAGAGGCTTGATGATGCAGGGGAAGCCTATCACGTCGGCTGCCTGAGTGAGTTCGTCGTAGGTGGTGGCGTAGCGGTAGTTGGCGGTCTTCAGTCCCAACTCGGTGTGTGCCAGTTCGCGTATGGCCTTGCGGTTCATGGTGAAGTTCACGGCACGGGCACTGGGTACAACCTGTATGCCCATCTCCTCGCACTCGTAGAGTTTCTCGGTGCGGATGGCCTCTATCTCGGGCACGATGATGTCGGGACGAACCTCCTCCACAACCTTCATGAGGGCATCGCCGTCCAGCATGCTGAACACGCGGCGCTCGTCGGCCACCTGCATGGCAGGAGCATTGTCGTACTTGTCGCAAGCGACCACATACTGACCCTTTCTCTGACAGGCAATGACGAATTCCTTACCGAGTTCGCCTGAGCCTAAAAGCAAAATCTTCTTCATATATCAACTCAATCCTTCTATTTCTCCGTTTACTATGTCTATCTTCTCTGCCTGGGGCACCTTGGGAAGGCCTGGCATGCGAAGTATCTCTCCTGCTATGAGCACGATGAACTCGCTTCCCTGGTTTATGACCACATCGCGGATGGCAATGTTGAAACCCTCGGGCACACCGTATGCCTTCTGGTCGGCAGAGAACGAGAACTGTGTCTTGGCTATGCAGATGGGGAAGTGCGACAAACCCAGTTCCTCTATCTTCTGAAGCATCTTCTTGGCCGCAGGGGTGAATGTTACGCCCTTGCCGCCATACACCTTCTGCACCACGGAGAGAGCCTTCTGCTCTATGGTGTCCTCGTCGGCATAGGCGAACTTCAGCGGCTCGCTTGGCTTGTTCTCTATGGTATCCACCACAAGGCGTGCCAACTCCTCGGCACCGGCACCACCCTCGTTGAAGGCATTGTTCACGGCAAAGCCTATGCCCATCTCGGCACAATGCTCGCGGCAGAAGTTGATTTCCTCGTCGGTATCCGTGGCAAAGCGGTTGAAGCACACCACCACCGTCTGACCGAAGCCCTGCAGGTTGCGGATGTGGCGGTCAAGGTTCTTCACACCTTCCTTCAAACCCTCCATGTTGGGTTCCTTGATGGCCTCCACGGGCACACCGCCGTGCATCTTCAGGCCCTGTGTGGTGGCAACCAGTACGGTGAGTGCAGGTTGCAGGCCCGACTTGCGGCACTTGATGTCGTAGAACTTCTCTGCACCCAGGTCGGCACCGAAACCGCCCTCTGTAACCACGTACGGAGCCAGGCTCATGGCCATGCGTGTGGCAAGTACAGAGTTACAGCCATGTGCAATGTTGGCAAACGGACCGCCATGCACCACGGCAGGAGTGTTCTCGGTTGTCTGCACCAGGTTGGGCTTTATGGCATCGCGCAGGAGCACGCAGATGGCACCAGCCACACCAAGGTCCTTCACGGTGAAGGGCTTGCCCTCGATGGTGGTACCCAGAAGGATATTCTCTATGCGTCGGCGCAGGTCAGCCTCGTCCTGTGCAAGGCAGAGGATGGCCATAATCTCGGAGGCAGGAGTGATGTCGAAACCGCTCTCGCCGGTTACGCCATTGGTCTTGGCGCCAAGACCCGTAACGATGTAGCGCAGGTTGCGGTCGTTCACGTCCAGCACGCGCTTCCACAACACCTCGCGCATGGCAAAGCCCTCGGCCTGATGCTGGTAGATGTAGTTGTCCAGCAGGGCGGCAATCATGTTGTGTGCAGAGGTGATGGCGTGGAAGTCGCCAGTAAAGTGCAGGTTAATCTTGTCCATGGGCAGAACCTGTGCGTATCCGCCACCGGCAGCACCGCCCTTCATGCCAAAGCAGGGACCCAAAGAGGGTTCGCGCAGAGCCACCATGGTCTTCTTGCCAATGCGGTTCATACCCAGAGCCAGGCCCACGCTGACGGTGGTCTTGCCTATGCCAGCCTTGGTGGGAGTGATGGCCGTAACCAGTATCAGGCGGCTCTTTTTTATCTTCTCCTCGTCGATGAGCGAGAGGGGCAGTTTGGCTATGTATCGGCCATAGGGTTCCATCACCTCATCGCTGATACCGAGCCCCTGTGCAATCTCTGCGATTGGCTTCAAAGGGGTCTCGCGTGCAATTTCAATGTCGCTTTTCATGTCCTTATATAGTGTTTTGTTTTTTGTTCTTTATACCAGAGTTTTCTTATCTCTTCTGTACCTTGTCTGTCTCCGCCGGGGTGAAGAAGGCCGTACCCCTGAGTTCGTCGGGCATGTACTGCTGCTTCACGTAGTGCCCGGGATAGTCGTGCGGGTACTTGTATCCGTCGCTGTATCCCAGTTCCGACATCAGTTGTGTGGGTGCATTCCTCAGATGCAGGGGCACAGGCAGGTTGCCCGTTTGGCGCACGTTCTGCAGGGCTGCGTTTATGGCGTTGTAGGCACTGTTGCTCTTTGGCGAGGTGGCCAGGTAGACGGTTGCCTCGGCCAGTGGTATGCGACCCTCGGGCCATCCTATCTTCTGCACGGCATCGAAGGCGGCATTTGCCAGGAGCAGGGCATTGGGGTTTGCCAAGCCAATGTCCTCCGAGGCAGAGATTACCAGGCGGCGTGCTATGAAGGCAGGGTCTTCCCCACCCTCTATCATGCGAGCCAGCCAGTAGATGGCGGCATCGGGGTCGCTGCCTCGTATGCTCTTGATAAAGGCCGAGATGATGTCGTAGTGCATCTCTCCGTCCTTGTCGTATGCCAAGGGGTTCTGCTGAAGGCGCTCCGCCACCAGCGTGTCAGTCACTTCCAGCGTTTCGCCCTCCTGCACGCTCTCGGACAGGAGTTCCAGGATATTGAGCAACTTGCGTGCATCGCCTCCGCTATACCTGAGCAGGGCATCGGTCTGCTTCAGTTCTATACTTTGCTTCCTGAGCACCGTGTCCTTCTCCATGACACGGCGGCACAGGGCAAGCAGGTCGTCCTTCGTGAGGGAGTTAAGCGTGTACACCTGGCATCGGCTCAACAGGGGCCTTATCACCTCGAACGAGGGGTTCTCCGTGGTGGCGCCTATCAGAGTGAACACGCCCTGCTCCACTGCACCCAGGAGTGAGTCCTGCTGACTCTTGCTGAAGCGGTGTATTTCGTCTATGAAGAGTATGGGGCGTGCCGTGTTGAAGAAGTTGGTTCCCTTGGCCTTTTCTATGACATCGCGCACATCCTTCACTCCGCTTGTCACGGCAGAGAGGGTGAAGAAGGGCACATCCAGCGTACTGGCTATGATGGTGGCCAGTGTGGTCTTTCCCACGCCTGGAGGTCCCCAGAGGATGAAACTGGACACCCTGCCGATGGTTATCATCCTGCGCAATACACCATTGGGGCCAACAAGGTGCTGCTGTCCTATGTAGTCCTCCAAAGTGCGGGGACGCATTCTTTCTGCCAATGGTTGCATAGTGGTTACAAAGATAGCAAAATTAGGACATATTACGGGTACACGGCATAAGAATTTGGCCACTTGCGGGGAAAAAGCAACATATACATGCCTCTTTAGTGCGTATTTTGCGCTATTTTTACTAAATTTGCCTTGATAAACCTTTATACCAAAACGTAGCAGACACACGCACGAATGACCTTATCCATACTGATACCATCATACAACTGGGATTGCACCCGGCTCGTTTGCGACCTACTGGAGCAGATTCCACAGGATGCAGAAATCATCGTGGGCAACGACAAGAGCACCTCGGAGGATGCCATAAGGGCATTCCAGCGAATAGCCGGCATGAAGCAGTGCCGTGTATTCGAACCCAGCGAGAACCTGGGGCGCTCGCGCATCCGCAACAGGCTCTTCGAACTCTCCTCGGGCGAGTGGATTCTCTTCATAGATAGCGACACGCAGGTGGACAGCCCTCACTTCATCAGCAACTATCTCAATGCCACAAAGGAGCATCCTGCCGACGTCTACTACGGTGGCATGAAGAACACCACGGAATGCCCAAAGGGGTGCGAACTCAGATGGACCTACGAGACGGTGGCCGCCAGGCGCCTCACCGTGCCTTACCGCCAGGCACATCCCTTCGACTCGCTCACCACACAGAACTTCATGATACGGCGCGATGCCTTCGTGCAGACGGGGTTCGACGAGAACATCAGGCAATACGGCTACGAGGACACGCTGCTCTTTGCCAACCTCGAGCGCCTGTGCAAGAGCGTCTGCCACCTGGAGAACCGACTCGTGCATCTGGACATAGACACCAACCGCTCCTTCCTTGCCAAGACACGCGAAGCACTTCGTACCTTGCACTCCCTACCCCAGAACATCCGCCCCAAGACGCGCATGACGGAGATGCACCGCCTGCTCTGCAAATACCGCCTGCACCGCATCTTTGCCCTCATGCACATCTTCCTGCTGCCTGTAACCCGCAGGATACTGTGCTCACGCTTCGTGTCGCTCCAACTGTTCCAACTCTACAAACTGGGGTATTATTGCGGACTATGAAGGGTGAGAGGTTGTAGAAGAGGATGCCATCCTCAAATTTTATTTACCCTTATCGTCCATCATAATAAACGCATTTATCCTCATAAAGATACAAAATTATTTTAGGATGGGGAGGGGTCCTTCTAATCACTATGTCAATACCTTATTCATTAGTACTATGCCACAACCAGCCTGGCGATGACTCCCCGAGGACGACGGAGAGGGCGGAAGCAACCTGGGAGATTGAAGGGATGAGCGTCTAACGATGAACGAATAAAGTTTAACGCCTGATGAAGCGACAAACGGTGAGCGGTGAGCGGATTAGTTTCCGTTCACCGTTTTCCTTAATCCATTTGGGTTATTTCCCACCACACTGCTCCATCCTTTGGACAATGTGAGCGGGTAAGTCCCTACCCTATTCCGATTCGCCCGTCGCCTCTATCCCAGATAATATTTGTAAACATTTTATAATGTCAAGTATACCACACAACTCATGGTTTGCAACCGTTCCCTTCCGCATGAAAGTACAAGAATCTGTGGATGTTCCTACATTATCTCGGAAAGACCTTTCCGTCAGAAGCGGTCGGTCTGTTTGAGGAGGAATGTACAAGGAAATCACATCCTCTTTCAATAGTACGACACATCACCTCATAAACGCCGTTCTCCTTATCGTCAACCATTGTCTTGCAGGCAAAGACACAAAAAAAACATTTATACACTAAGGTATTTTATTAATTATCAGATGGATAATACTAAGCAAATCTACACAAAGATTAAGTGTTTTAGGGAGTACTGCCGGCAGGGCATCAGAGATAGAAATCCTTGCACAATTCGGCATACTCACGACTACGTCCACCGCCAGGCTCCTGCAAGACAAGGGAAGATAGTATCACATCCATATGCGACTGGAAACCAAATTCTAACAACACTCTCTTTGGAGTTTTACTTGAAACTGTAACAACCCGACACTCCCTGTGCAGATGAAGTCCATGCAGCATAGCCTGACCCACAAAAACATCCCTTGCCTGCATGGGTATTACTACAGAAAAGGCACCGTCGGCGGCAAGCAGTGCAGAGACGGAGCGGAGCAACTGGGCAAAGGAAAGGGAGGAGGTATTGCGCGCCCTGCTCCTGCGCTCATCAGGCGGAAGCGTGTCCTCGGTGTAGTAAGGAGGGTTGCACAGGATGAGTTCGTATTTTTCCACATCACGAAAGGCAAAATCACAGACATCAGCCAGAAGGAACCCAACCCTGTCAGCGAAGGGACTCTGCAAGGCATTCTCATTTGCCTCCTCTATGCTGGGGGGATCTATGTCAATACCCACAACAGTAACAGAAGGGCATCTCTGCGCAACCATCAGCGCAATGAGGCCGCAACCACACCCTACGTCCAGAACGCGAGCCTGCGGATGGGACAGGCACACCCCCGTATCTGCCCATGCCCCAAGCAGCACCGCATCGGTGCCCACAGGCATGGAACTCCTGTGGTGGCTGACCTGGAATTTCCTGAACCTAAATGCTTCTCTTGCCATAATCGGGAGACAAATTTACTGCTTTTCGCCCAACAAGGCACTATTTTACGGGAGAAAAGAGACAAAGCCGGGAGTTTATTTCGCTTTTAACGTGTTTTTTCGTAACTTTGCACGCCAATATATAGAGATTGTATTACGCAAACACACACACCCAGTATATAAATCCTATGCGAAAGAACTCCTCCTTTTCATTCGTAACAGAAATAGATGCCGACGTAGAGAAAATCATCCGCCAGTGCAACGATGGCGACATGGGCATCCTGGCATTGCGCGACAACATACTGTTCCCTGGCACCGTAACACCCGTGACCATAGGCAGGAAAAAGAGCCTGACCGTGCTTAAGAAGGCAGAAAAGAGCGGCAAGTACGTGGCGGCCTTCGTGCAGAAGGCACCGGAAACCGATGATCCCGCCATGGACGACCTGTACCACGTGGGCACGGTATGCCGTATAGTGCACCTCATGAAACTGCCCGACGGAAACCACAACGCCCTGCTCCAGGCAATAAACCGAGTGGGCCTTGACTCGCTGGAAGACACGCACGAGGGGATGAAGGGCCACGTTACCGCCATACCCGAGATAAAGAGCCCCGACAAGGAGGCAGAACTGGACATCACCGTGGAGATGATAAGGGAGCGCATCAAACGCCTCTCCTCCATGACCGAAGACATACCCATGGAGGTGATAGAGTTCATCAAGAAAATGCCCACGGGCGTCTTCTTCGTGAACTTCATATGCACAAGCTTCCCCTTCCCTACGGAAAAGAAGGCACAACTCATCTGCGAGGACACCGACCTTGGACGCGCCACACTGCTGCTGAAGTTCCTGAACTTTGAGATACAACTGGCAAAGATGCGCCAGGACGTGGAAGCCAAGACACATGCCGACCTGAACCGCCAGCAGCGCGAATATTTCGTAAACCAGGAGATACGCAACCTGCAGGCAGAACTGGGCAATACGGACGAATTCTCCAGCAAGTTCGACGACCTGAACCAGCTGCGCTCTCAGGCAAGGGACAAGAAGTGGAACGGCACAATTGCAGAGACTTTTGAAAAAGAACTGACAAAGCTTTCGCGCATAAACGCACAAAGCCCCGACTACAACGTACAGCTCAACTACCTGCAAACCATGCTGCAACTGCCCTGGGGAGAATACACCCAGGACAACCTGGACCTCAAGCGCGCACAGCGCTTCCTGGACGAAGACCACTACGGCATGGAGAAGGTCAAGGAACGCATACTGGAGCACTTGGCGGTACTGAAACTGAAGGCCGACAAGAAAAGCCCCATCATCTGCCTGTACGGACCTCCGGGAGTGGGAAAGACAAGCCTGTGCCGCAGCATAGCCAACGCACTGAAACGCAATTACGTGAGAATATCCCTGGGCGGCATGCACGACGAGAGCGAGATACGAGGACACCGCCGCACCTACATCGGAGCCATGCCCGGACGTATTGTCAAAAGCATCATCAAGGCGGGTAGTTCCAACCCCGTATTCGTGCTTGACGAGATAGACAAGGTGACACAGGCCACCGTGCACGGCGACCCCTCCAGCGCCCTGCTCGAGGTGCTCGACCCCGAGCAGAACACAGCCTTCCACGACAACTTCCTGGACGTAGACTACGACCTGTCGCACGTAATGTTCATAGCCACCGCCAACGACATACACACCATACCACGCCCCCTGCTCGACCGCATGGAACTCATCGAGGTGGGAGGATACATCACCGAGGAGAAGATAGAGATAGCCAAACGTCACCTCTTCCCCAAGGAGAAAGAAAATAACGGCCTGGACAAGCAGAAAGGACTGAAGATAAAGAAGGGCGCCATAGAGAAGATAATAGAAAACTACACCCGCGAAAGCGGTGTGCGCTCGCTGGAGAAGCAGATTAACAAGATGCTGCGCAAGGTGGCACTGGAGTTTGCACGCCAGCAAACCGAGGACGGAGCGGGCATCAGCATAGAAAAGAACATTGACGACAAGGAAGTGGAACGCCTGCTGGGCAAACCGCTCTTCTCGCGAGACACATACCAGGGCAACGGCTTTGCCGGAGTGGTAACCGGACTTGCCTGGACAAGCGTGGGAGGCGAAATACTCTTCATAGAGACAAGCGTGTCCGAAGGCAAGGGAGGAAGACTCACACTGACCGGCAATCTGGGCGACGTGATGAAGGAGTCGGCAACCATAGCCTTGGAGTACATCCGATGCCACACACGAGACCTAGGTATAGACCCCAGAATCTTCGAGAACTACAACCTGCACATCCATGTGCCCGAAGGTGCAGTGCCCAAGGATGGTCCCTCGGCCGGCATCACCATGGCAACGAGCATCGCATCAGCACTAACACAAAGGAAAGTACGCAAGGAGGTGGCCATGACAGGCGAGATAACCCTGCGAGGCAAGGTACTGCCCGTGGGCGGAATACGCGAAAAGATACTGGCCGCAAAGCGCGCCGGCATAAAGCACATCATCCTGTGCCAGGACAACAGGAAGGACATAGAGGAAATACCAGCCATTTACCTCAACGGACTTGAGTTCCACTACGTAAGCACCGTAATGGACGTTCTCGACTATGCCCTGCTGAAGGAGAAGGTAGAAAACCCCGTTGAGTTCCGTTTCGAGGACAACAAGTCCACAAAGGACTCTGCCAACTGACAACCACATACAAAAAGAAGAACGACACAAAGACAAAGGAAGGATGACATTCGAACTTCAACATACCGACCCCAAGACCAATGCCCGTGCAGGCGTGCTGACCACCGACCACGGACAGATAGAGACACCCATCTTCATGCCCGTAGGCACCGTGGGAAGCGTGAAGGGCCTAACCGTGCGCGACCTTAAAGAGGAGGTGAAGGCACAAATCATATTGGGCAACACATACCACCTCTACCTGAGACCAGGCACCGAGATTCTGGAAAAGGCCGGAGGACTGCACAAATTCAACGGATGGGACAAGCCCATACTGACCGACTCCGGAGGCTTCCAGGTCTTCTCGCTGACCGGCATACGCAAACTTACTGAAGAAGGTTGCACCTTCCGCAGCCACCTAGACGGCTCAAAACACATGTTCACACCAGAACGCGTGATGGACATAGAACGAAGCATCGGCGCAGACATCATCATGGCTCTGGACGAGTGCCCCCCTGGCACAAGCGACTATGCCTATGCCAAGAAAAGCCTGGGACTCACACACCGTTGGCTGGACCGCTGTTTCAAGCGATTCAACGAAACGGAACCACTCTACGGATACAGCCAGAGCCTCTTCCCCATTGTACAAGGTTGCACTTTCAAGGACCTTAGACGTGAGAGCGCTGAATTCATAGCCTCCAAGAATGCCGACGGAAATGCCATAGGCGGCCTGGCCGTTGGCGAACCCGCAGAGGTGATGTACGAGATGATAGAGGTGGTGAACGAAATCCTGCCCAAGGAGAAGCCCCGCTATCTGATGGGAGTGGGCACACCGGCAAACCTGCTTGAAGGCATAGAACGAGGCATAGACATGTTCGACTGCGTTATGCCAACACGCAACGGACGCAACGCATGCCTCTTCACCAGCGAGGGAATCATGAACATGCGCAACCGCAAATGGGCAGACGACTTCTCCCCTATAGACCCCAACGGCACAGCATCCATGGACCTGTTCTACACAAAGGCATACCTGCACCACCTGTTCAAGGCACAGGAACTCCTTGCCCTGGAGATAGCCTCAATACACAACCTGGCATTCTACCTGTGGCTCGTGGGAGAAGCAAGAAAGCATATCATTGCCGGCGACTTCAGCTCATGGAAGGAAATAATGGTGAAGCGCGTGACAAACCGTCTGTAAGAACTCTGAACAAGCATGAAAATATTCACCCGACTGGACAGGTACATCATAGGAAAGTTCCTGGGGACGTACATCTTCAGCATACTGCTCATCATCAGCATTGCCGTGGTCTTTGACTTCAACGACAATGTGGACAAGTTCACCACGAACAATGCCCCATGGGAAGGGATATTCTTTACATACTATGCCAACTTCATACCCTTCTACTCCAACCTGTTCTCGTCACTCTTCGTATTCATATCAGTAATCTTCTTCACGGTAAAACTGGCTGACAACAGCGAAATCATTGCCATGCTGGCGGCCGGGGTAAGTTTCCGCCGCCTCATGTGGCCATACATGTTCAGCGCCGCACTCATTGCCGCACTGAACTTCTACCTCGGTACTGACGTAATACCCAAGGGAGGGGTGAAAAGAATCGCCTTTGAAAACCAGTACAAGAAACGTATCAAGGCAAAAGTGTGGGCAGACAACATACACCTGCAGGTGGATAGTGGCGTAGTTGCCTTCATGGAACACTACGACGGCTCCAACCACACCGGATACCACTTCTCGCTAGACAAGTTCGAAGACAAAAAACTCGTCTCACACCTCACAGCCACCTCAGTACAATACGACACAATCTCCGACGTGCGCTTCAAGTGGACATTGCGCAACGTCAATATCCGGGAACTGAGCGGCCCCAAGGAAAAAATAACGCACTACAACCAGATAGACAGCATCATAAAACTGGAACCCCAGGACTTCCTGCTTACCAATAAAATGCAGGAAACGATGACATCGGCACAACTGAACGACTTCATAGAACGCCAGCGCATCCGCGGCATAGCAGGACTTAAAGACTTCGAAGTGGAATACCACAAGCGCATAGCATCACCCTTCGCCGCCTTTATCCTGAGCATCATAGGAGCAAGCCTTTCTGCACGCAAACGCAAAGGAGGCATGGGCACCGCCCTCGGCATAGGCCTGACCCTCAGCGCCACCTATATCCTGCTGCAAGGCATATGCGCCACCTTCAGCACACAGGCGGGCATGCAACCCTGGCTGGCGGCATGGTTGCCAAACCTGATGTATCTGCCTATCGCAGCATATCTCTACAAAAATGCACCAAGATAACACAGGAGCAACACCTTGTATATATAAATACATCCCCAAAAAGGGAAATAGAACACACAACTACATCTCTTGATATATGACATTCTACGAACTCGACCTTAGTGAGCCTGTGCTTGACGCACTGGATGACATGAACTTCCAAGAAACAACACCCATACAGGAACATGCCATACCTCCAATTTTAGAAGGTCACGACGTACTCGGAGTTGCACAGACGGGCACAGGCAAAACTGCAGCATACCTTTTGCCTGTACTTTCTGAACTATCATACGGCGACTACCCAACAGATGCAATCAACTGCATTATCATGTCACCAACAAGAGAACTGGCACAACAGATTGACCAGGCACTACAAGGGTTTTCATATCATTTGCCATACATAAGCTCCGTGGCCGTATATGGAGGCAACGATGGCATACGATATGAGCAAGAGAAACGCAGTATGCAACAAGGTGCAGATATAATCATTGCCACCCCAGGACGACTGATAAGCCACCTCTCACTTGGCAACATAGACCTCTCACAAGTCTCATTCTTCATCCTGGACGAAGCCGACCGTATGCTTGATATGGGATTTGCAGAAGACATACTACAAATAGCAAAACACCTGCCAGCAAAGCACCAGACGATAATGTTCTCTGCAACCATGCCTGAAAAAATAAGGCAACTGGCCAAGACACTATTGCACAAACCTGTTGAAATCAGCCTTGCAATAAGCAGACCTGCAGATAAAATACACCAAATGGCATATATCTGCTATGAGGCACAAAAGATAGGAATTATTAAGGAACTTTTCAAAAGCAACAAACCCGAACGTGTTATAATCTTCACTGGGAGCAAAATAAAAACAAAGGACCTGGCTATATCATTGACCAAAGCCAAATTCAATTGCAGAGCCATGCATAGCGACCTGTCACAACAGGAACGCGACGAAGTAATGTTCCTCTTCCGCAGCGCACAAATAGACATATTAGTTGCAACCGACATAGTTGCCCGAGGAATAGACATTGACGATATAACATTAGTAGTAAACTTTGATGTCCCACACGACGCCGAAGACTATGTTCATCGCATAGGACGCACAGCAAGAGCAGGAGCAGGAGGAAGCGCAATCACCCTTGTCTCAGAGAAAGACCAGCCAGAATTCAAGAAAATAGAGCAATTCCTTGAAAAAGATGTAGAGAAATTGCCAATACCGGAAGAACTTGGAAGAGGCCCAGAATATACAGGAAACTTCAAGGACAGAAAAAGAAGTGGCAGAAAACACCAACATGGAGCCAGGAAAAAGAACAGACACAAACATAGCGACGAAACTAACCACAAACAAGAAGCCAAGAAGAATCACGACAAAAGAAAAGCACAACATTCTGAAACTCAAAAGAAAGGAAAGGCTCAAACGCAGGAAGGTTCCAAGACACAAGCCTGAATGCTGTAAAAATATTAAATAAAAATACCTCAACAAAGCACATTTATTACATTTAAAAGTCGTATCTTTGCCAACGTGAAAGATTTGAGCAGACATATAGAATACCTGCTTTGCAACCATAACTCGGTAGCAATCCCAGGCATAGGCGTATTCACGACTGAAGACCTTCAGGCGACATACTATGCCGAGGAATGTCTGTACCTTCCACCCGTTCGAAGTGTCAGATTGAGCACAGAGAACACAGACGATGACGGCAAACTGGAAAACTGCCTGGTACAATTGCACAGAATAACATGCAATGTTGCCAAGAAGTGGATTGCAGAATACACACAAGACATAAACCAATCTCTCATGGACATGGGATACATGGACATGGGAACTATTGGCCGCCTTGTAATGAAAAACGGACAAATTCTCTTTGAAGTATGTGATGCAGGTGTAAATACACCAGAACTATATGGACTGGACTCATTCCACATGCCTAAACTGCCTGTACAAGTTCACAGAAAACAGATTTTCAAGGATTCTACGCATGTCACTATACGACTGCGCAAAACTACTGTACACCGCATTATGACAGCAGCAGCAATGCTTATCATTGCACTGACGGTTATTCTTCCAAACTATAGCACATTTCATTCCTTGGGAGGACATCAAGCACAAATAGCCTCTACCGAAAGCTTAAAAGCATTCTTTGCAAGCAATCCCTGCCCCATAGCCACGCCTCTGCCAAAACAGATAGAGTCCATTGAACCTATAGAAGAGGCAAATAAAAATACCGTTGTTTGCGATATGGTTCCGCTGTCTCCTGCTATCCCTGCAAAATCAGCATTAGAAAACACAGGCTTAACATCAGAAATCGACAAAAACATAGAGCAGGAAAATCAGGAAAGCATAGAAGAGAACACACAAATGTCCTCAATTACGCCATCAAATACTTCAAGCACCAATACTGCACAGGAAGAGGAAAATCATAACGTGTCCAAAGAGGAACCAGAGGAACTTGTAGTACAGGGATATTGTGTAGTGATGGCTAGTGCCATAACCAACAAGGGCGCAGAACATTTGATAAACAAGCTGAACAAGGAAGGCTTCAAGAATGCCGTCAAGCACAAAGACAACGGCATGCTACGAGTCCTGCTTATTGGATATGCTAACGAGCAAGCAGCTCGTGCAGACATGGCTGTTGTACGTGCTACGGATAGCCTTTATTCGGGTTCATGGCTTAAGCATTTCTAATTCTACAATAAACACATACATGTCTATCTAAGACATTCATTTGCTATACATTTTTTAATCATGAAGCGCGTACGCTGCCCAAAGTGTGATAGTTATATCACATTTGACGAAACAAAATACCAACCTGGTCAACAATTGGTATTCCAATGTCCCGACTGTTCAAAACAATTCGGAATTCGCATGGGTACCAGTAATGTACGTGACACTCGGAAAAACGAAGTTCTTGACGAAGAGGCCAATAAAGACCAATGCGGAAGTATTGTTGTTGTAGAAAACGTCTTTCACTACAAGCAGGTTCTGCCTCTCGTAATGGGAGACAATGTACTGGGAAGATATGTCAAAGGCACAAATATCAACCTACCTATTGAAACGGTAGATCCCAGTGTGGACACCAAGCATTGCATCATACGAGTACAACGCAATAAGCACGGAGAATTACAGTATATATTGTGGGATGCCCCCTCCAACACCGGCACTTTTTATATGAACGACATCCTTGGAAACAACGAAAAGGTAACACTCTCGGATGGAGACATAATTACCATTGGGGCTACAACATTAATCCTACGCACAGCAAAAGATGATAAGGAGCAGTAATCAATCCTTATCAAAGATACATACATGTATCCTATAGCACCATTGACTTCTTAGAAAATAGACATATACAGATATCTTTAAGAAGTCCCCGCCCTGTTCTATCATTGGAAAAGAATGCAGTATATATATATGTATATACCAGTTAAACAAGCATTCTTACATTTTAACCCTGTATCATCAAATTGACTTCACCAATATAATGGAGCAATTCCTGACGACCAAGTCTGTTTTCACTGCTGGTCACAAAATGAACAGGCAACTCTTCCCATTGCTTTGAAAGTTCCTTTAGATAGTGCTGTACATTACCTCCGAGACGCCCCTTGCTCACTTTATCTGCCTTGGTAAAGATAATGGCAAACGGCACACCATTCTCCCCAAGCCATTCAATGAACTCGAGATCTATCTTCTGAGGTTCTAATCTCACATCTATCAGCAAAAAAAGCAACGTCATTTGCTCTCGCTCTAAAATATATGACGTTATCATTTGCTCAAACTTCTCCTGTTCCTTCTTACCTCGCTTGGCATAACCATACCCTGGCAAATCAACCAAATACCAAGGTCGTTCTGTTAGATTTGATGGTTGTTTTCCATCCAATGCCTTGTTGATGAGGAAGTGATTTATGAGTATAGTCTTTCCAGGCATTGAGGAAGTTTTTGCCAACTTGCTATTATCAGTAAGCATATTTATCAAAGAACTTTTGCCTACATTACTTCTGCCTATAAATGCATATTCTGGATAATTGCCCTGAGGACATTGGTCTACACGTGCACTTGATATGAGATATTCAGCTGTCTTGATATTCATGATTAAATAAATGTATGTAACTAAATAGACTTACCATTCATAGCTTACCCCTAAAGATAACAATTCCTTAAACATCATGTAATTTTGCTTTTCTTTGTCGGATTTGCTATTACTGTCATCAAACCGCGGATAAACAAATAGTTTGGCAGACAAGTACTTGTTAATCGTGAAATTAAATGTATTCTCCCATTCAATATTAGTATATGAGAAGTCACTTATCCAATACATACGAGTGCTCCACGAAACATTCTTGACTATCTGCCACTTTGCATTTACAGTTATACTGGGACCAAAGTTATGAAAAGCATGATGCCCCTCCTCTATACCATGATTTTTGGCCAGTTCCAATCTGTTTACATACTTCATATTATAGGCACAGGGTGCTAAGTAGACATTTCCCTTAAATTTCTGGTTTCTGGTTTCAAACTTGTAATCCAAACCGACAGAAACTGTTAGATTCAAAGGTGAGAGGAAATCAGTCTTAATATCATCTGTATTGGCAGCATAGAGTGGCACTATTTGGGTATAAGCTTGAACCTGCGTAGTATAGAATAGTTTCTTATATGCTTTGTAGCCGAATTTTGTAGTCAGACGCAATAGATTATCTGTAGGTTTAAGAGAATGGTAATCGTCAGACTCGCCTGTAGTTTGAAATCCTAAACGCCCCTCAAGTGTATTCTCCCATTGAATATTCTTTTTGTTATCATAAATGGCTTTCAGCGTAAGCAAACCAAGAAAAGAGTAATTGTCCTCACCTCCTTGGTACCAGTTTTCCGAAAAATAGTTTTGAGTGAAATGTAAAGACCCAGAACCGGATAATTTCCAAAAGTTAGGTCTACGAGTAACAAGCTCCACCTCTTCATCTAATTCGGCACCAAGATCCACCGTAACAACCTTGTCAGAAAGTTTACTATCTGTGGTCAAGGTCGTATTTACATCCGAACGCAATGTTCCAGCCTGCATTATATCATCCTCAGTCTGCTCCACTATCCCAGGATTGTTGACATACATTTTTGCAAAAGCATCGTTAAGCATAGTCAGGCGCATCAGCTTAGGGTCGTTATTACATTGCGTTGTATCAACCACAAACTGTTGGAGCACGGATGAGGAAAAGAAAGTTGGCGGCATCAACAAACGTATGCTATATGCATCAGGAACAACGTTTTTAGGTTCTTTCTGCAAAAGACTGTTTCTTTGCTTAACCAACGCTATAAGCTTACTGTTGTAAACATCTGAAATTGAATCCAAACTGCTTTTTAGTTCAGTCTCTTCATAAACAAAGACGCTATCCGCCTTTATTGCAGGAAAAACCAATAACGGGAACAATACCAAAAGGGTAAAAAGCAAGTTTCTATGCATAGTAGTAACATTATTGTACTTCAGCACAAAGATACTACTTTATTTTAACTTTCACATATATAAATGAATTAAAAGACATTTTTGCTTGTTTATTCGCTCACTTAATCGTAACTTTGCACGCGTTTTATGCGAAATTCAAATATAAAATTATGGATAAAAACACTATTACGGGCTTTGTGCTCATTGCACTTGTGCTGATTGGATTCAGCTGGTACAGCCAGCCTTCTGCCGAGGAAATTGCACAGATGCAGGAGACCGCCCGACAGGACAGCATCCTGCAGGCACAGCAGGCAGAGGCTGTAAAAAAGGCTGAAGAGCAGAAGGCTCTGGAACTGGCCATGAAGGCACAGGACAGCACTGCCCTTTTCTTTGAAGCACGCAATGCTCAGGGCGAAGAAGTTACCATTGGCAATGGTCTTGTCGACATCACACTGAACACCAAGGGTGGCAGCATCCAGAGTGCAAGCCTTACCCAGTACAAGAACCAGCAGAAAGAGGACGTACAGCTCCTGCGCAAGGGAATGAACAGCCTTAGCTATCAGTTGGTGGGCAAGGATGACAACATCGACACCCGCGACTACACCTTCCAGGCTATCAACCGTACGGACAGCACCGTTACCATGCGTCTGGGCAATGAGACATCGCACCTCGACATCAACTACCATCTGGTGGCAAACAGCTATCTGGTGAAGATAAGCATGCAGGCCACAGGAATGGGCTCTGTACTGCACCCCGGCACCGAGAGCATGACCATCAACTGGCAGGACGTGGCTGCCCAGCAGGAAAAGGGCTTTGACTTTGAGCAGCAATTCTCTTCCCTGACCTTCAAGGAGAAGAACGACGATACCGACAATCTGTCTGAAGGCGGCGAAGATAGCGAAACCATGGAGAAGCCTTTGGAGTGGGTAGCTTTCAAGAACCAGTTCTTCAGCTGCGTTCTTATCGCTCCCGAACAGTTCGACAATGCGACCTTGAAGAGCAGTCCATGTCAAAAGGGTTCTGGTGACCTGAAGAAATACTCAGCACACATGACTTGTGGCTTTGACCCACGAGGTGCACAGCCAACAGAACTCAGCCTCTACCTCGGTCCCAACGATTTTCATCTGCTCAAGGAACACGACGACCTCATTGCATCCGGCAAGGACCTCGAACTGGAGAACCTCGTATATCTGGGTTGGCCTCTGTTCCGCATCATCAACCGTTGGATTATCCTGCCCTTGTTCGACTTCCTCTCCGGTTTCGGCATGAACATGGGCATTGTACTGCTTCTGCTCACCATCATAGTTAAGATATTTGTCTACCCCACCACCAAGAAGAGCTACCTGAGCAGTGCTCGCATGCGAGTTCTCAAGCCCCAGGTGGATGCTCTGAATGCCAAGTATCCCAAGCCAGAGGATGCCATGAAGAAGCAGACAGAGATGATGCAGCTTTACCGCGAATACGGCGTAAGCCCCATGGGCGGCTGCTTGCCTATGCTCATTCAGATGCCCATCTGGATTGCCCTCTTCAACTTCGTTCCCAACGCCATTGCCCTGCGTGGCGAGAAGTTCCTTTGGGCAGACGACCTTTCTGCCTACGACGAACTTATCAGTTGGGATGCCGACCTGTGGCTCATTGGCGACCACCTGAGCATCTTCTGCATACTGTTCTGCGCCACCAACATCATCAACACATGGATTTCCATGCGCCAGCAGAATGCACAGATGTCCAGCGAGCAGGCACAGCAGATGAAGATGATGCAGTACATGATGTACATCATGCCCCTGATGTTCTTCTTCATGTTCAACAACTACTCAAGCGGCCTTTGCTACTACTACTTCCTTTCTGGCCTGACCAGCATCCTCATCATGTGGTTCCTGCGCAAGACCACCGACGACAAGAAACTTCTTGCCAAGTTGGAAGAGTACCGTGCCAAGCACAAGAACGACCCCAAGAAGACAACTGGCATGGCTGCCCGTCTGGAGGCTCTGCAGAAGCAGATGGAAGAGCAGCAGAAGAACAGGAAGTAAACCTATATTATATATAAGGTATAGGAACATTCCTACCCTGTACACTCTCATACAATTCTGAAATTGGGAATTAGAGCATCAAGCCTTCGGACTTCATCCTCTGGTTCCTGATTTCTGCTTATCAAAGCACCTGACATAACAATAAACCTACAAATATGAACAAACTCTTAACCTCAACCCTTATGTCGCTCTCACTTGTGGCATGCACTCCCTCCGGAGAGAACACTTCGGACGTTGCCAACATCGGACGCACCTCCGAGTTTGCAGACTCTTCACATCAGTTCACCCCCGAGGTAATGTGGCAAATGGGCCGCATAGGCGCTTACCATCTGTCTGCCGATGCACAGAAGTCGGTCTACAGTGTCACATACTATAGCGTGGAGAAGAACCGCAGCCGCTCCGTCATCTATGCCTCAACACCATCGGCAGAAGGCGAGCCTTCAATGCTCACTGCCCTGTCTGCTTCAGAGTATGCCCCTTCATTCATTCCCGGTACCGACAAAGTTGCCTTCCTTGCAAGCGCCAATGATGGTTCCGGCACCATGCAGCTGTGGATGATGAATGCCGACGGAACTGGTCGCCAGCAGATTTCATTCGAGGCAAACGGTGTGGATGACTACCTTTTCTCGCCATGCGGAAAGAAGGTTGTACTGGTAGAGACCGTTGCACACGAGACAAGTGTGCAGAAGAACGACGACGACCTTGGCCTGTCCACTGGTATCGTTGCCAACGACCTGATGTACAAGCATTGGGACCACTATACCAAGTCTGCCCCCCACCCCTTCATTGCTTCGTTCGATGGCAACAAGGTTAGTGAGGGCAAGGACCTTCTCGAAGGCACTCCCTACGAAAGCCCCATGCTTCCCTTTGGCGGCACAGAGCAGTTTGCATGGAGCCCCGACGGCAAGCAGCTGGCATACACCTGCCGCAAACTCTCTGGCATTGACTATGCCATCAGTACCGATAGCGATATTTTCCTTTATGACCTGGAGAGCGGAGAGACAAAGAACCTCTGCAAGCCCGAGGGATATGTGCGCCCTGCATGCGACCCCACACGCTCGCTCAAGCACCAGGCCGTGAACCAGTTCCAGGAGGATGTGAATGCAGGTTACGACCAGAATCCCCAGTTCTCTCCCGATGGCAAATACATTGCATGGAGCAGCATGGAGCGCGACGGATACGAGAGCGACCGCACACGCCTCTGCATCTACGAGTTTGCTACTGGCAAGAAGTCATACGTTACCGAGAGTTTTGAAAGCGGTGTAAACGAGTTTGCCTGGGCAAGCGACAACAGCACCCTGTACTTCTCTGGCGTATGGCATGGCAAGACCAACCTCTACTCTACCAACCTTTCAGGCGAGGTAAAGCAGATTACCGACGAGGTGGCAGACTTTGTTCTACTGGGTGTTCATCCCCAGGGTGAGAAACTCCTTGCCAAGCGCCACTCCATGAGCCGTGCCGACGAGGTGTTCTTCGTAAACATCAGCGACGGCAAGACAGAGCAGATTACCAAGGAGAACGAACCCTTCTATGACCACTTCCAGTTCGGTGAGGTGCGCGAGCGCTGGATAAAGACCACCGACAACAAGGACATGCTGGCATGGGTAATCCTGCCTCCCAATTTCGACGAGACAAAGAAATACCCCACCCTGCTTTTCTGCGAAGGCGGTCCTCAGTCGCCCGTTAGCCAGTTCTGGAGTTTCCGTTGGAACTTCCAGGTGATGGCCTCTCAGGGATATGTTGTCATCGCTCCCAACCGCCGTGGCCTTCCCGGTTTCGGCATGGAGTGGCTGGAGCAAATCAGCGGCGACTACTCCGGTCAGTGCATGAAGGACTACCTTTCTGCCATCGACGACATAGCCAAGGAGCCTTGGGTTGATGCCGAGCGCCTTGGTGCCGTGGGTGCAAGTTTCGGCGGATATAGCGTTTACTGGCTTGCCGGCAACCACGACAAGCGCTTCAAGGCCTTCATTGCCCACGACGGTATCTTCAATACCCAGCAGCAGTACATGGAAACCGAGGAACTCTGGTTCCCCAACTGGGATATGGGTCAGGCTCCCTGGTACAAGGACGCCCAGGGCAAGCGTGCCAAGGTATTTGAGACATCTCCTCATCTGTATGTCGACCGTTGGGACACTCCCATTCTCTGCATCCACGGACAGAAGGACTTCCGCATCGAGTACACCCAGGCAGAGAGCGCCTTTACCGCAGCCCGCGTGCGTGGCATACCTGCCCAGCTGCTCCTCTTCCCCGACGAGAACCACTGGGTGCTCAAGCCCCAGAACGGCATCCTCTGGCAGCGCACCTTCTTCCGCTGGCTGGACAAGTGGCTGAAGGCAGAATAATATTTCCTAAATATAGAAGACATAGAGGTTCTATAACAACTATAACAACTATAACAACTATAACAACTAAAATCATCTAACACAAAACATAATGACAACAGCATTAAAACAAACTCTGCGCGATTCATGGGTAGCACGTTGGACGGCACTCATCATCGTGAGCTTCACCATGATGTGGGGCTACTTCCTGACCGATGCCATGTCTCCCCTGATGGACATGCTCGGCATTTCCGTTGAACAGGGCGGTATGGGTTGGAGTGCCAGCGACTTCGGCAACTTCAACTGGGCCTACATGTGGTTCAACGTGTTCTTCTTTGCCCTCCTTTTCGGTGGCATCATTCTGGACAAGATTGGCGTGCGTCTAACCGGTGTGGTTACCTGCCTGTTCATGGTAGCAGGTGCCGGCATCAAGTACTATGCCATCGAATACATCCAGCCTGGTGGCGAAGCCATCTTCCTTGGCCTTAACAAGCAGGTACTGGTTGCATGCCTTGGCTATGCTGTGTTTGCCGTAGGCACCGAGAACTGCGGTATCACCGTTACCAAGGTAATTGCACGCTGGTTCCGTGGCTATGAGACAGCCCTGGCAATGGGTATTCAGGTGGCCGTAGCACGTTTGGGCACAGCTCTGGCTCTGGCCGTAAGCCCCATCCTTGCCAAGAACTTCGAGGTGTCTACTCCTCTGCTCATGGCATGGGTTCTCCTTGTTATCGGTCTTTTGGCATACCTCGTATTCTGCGTAATGGACAGCCGTCTGGACAAACAGGAAGGCGCATTCGTTGCAGATGATGCCGACGACGAGACCTTCAAGATTGGCGACCTCACCATCATCCTAAAGAGCAAGGGTTTCTGGCTTATAGCATTGCTCTGCCTCTGCTTCTACTCTGCCGTATTCCCCTTCCTGAAGTATGCAACCTCGTTGATGATTAACAAGTACAATGTAGATCCCACTTTGGCCGGTTTCCTTCCCTCTATACTCCCCTTCGGCAACCTGCTCATGACCCCCATCTTCGGTGGTATTTATGACAAGTATGGCAAGGGTGCCACCATCATGGTCATAGGTTCAGTGCTTCTCATTATCGTGCACCTGCTCTTTGCCATGCCCATGCTCAACTACTGGTGGTTTGCAGCCCTGATCATGGTATTGCTTGGCGTAGCCTTCTCTCTGGTGCCCAGTGCCATGTGGCCCTCTGTGCCCAAGATTATCCCCTTGCGCCTTCTGGGTTCTGCCTATGCACTCATCTTCTGGGTGCAAAACATCGGTTTGGGTAGCGTGCCCCTGCTCATCGGCAATGTGCTGAGCGACTATTGTATCGTTGGCACCGTAGTTCGCGACGGCAACGAGGTTATCCAGTACGACTACACCCTGCCCATGCTCATCTTCGCAGTATTCGGTGTTGTTGCTCTCGGCCTGGCTCTGTGGCTGAAAGCCGAGGATAGCAAGAAGGGCTATGGCCTTGAGAAGCCCAATATCGTTAAGCAATAATCCCCGAATTGACATAAACCTTTTTATCAAGACTCGCATTCGCCTACAATGGCGTTTGCGAGTCTTTTCTTTTTCCACTCAAACACAGTTGCAGAACAGACAATAAGCCTCTCGGGAGAACGGAGGCCGGTCCTCCCGAGGACCGAGGCGAGAGTTCCCGGTTCTTTCAGGTCGGTCCTCGGGAGGACCAAAACAGGACGTCTGATTGACAGAATCCGAGGTACTAAAATATAAATAATGTATAACACCAACTTTGGCATGAATTTTGCATAAGAATAGATGTAACCATGCGGTGAAATGCTAAAATTCGACCGTACATCACATATATACGCTTATGGACAACAAGTTCTCTAATGATATGGCATCAGTTTTCAACTTCTCCAGAGAAGAGGCACAACGTACGGAGTGTGACAATGTGTCACCCGAGCATCTCTTGTTGGGAATGTTGAGACAAAATGTCAGCAAGACCACACGCCTCATGCACGAGATCCAGCCAGACCTGCTCTCATTAAAGCGTCACCTTGAGAAAAGGGTAGGCGAAAGAAAGGTTGCCGTTGTGCCAGACAAAAATGCCATAGAAATGAACCGAGAAGCAACTAGACTCATGCGCTTGAGCATATTGGAGGCAAGAGCCCAACATGCAGACGAAGTTGATACCGAACACCTTCTGAAAGCTATGCTCAAGGATCAGGGCAGCCCCATTCAGCAAATACTGGAAGAACATGGCCTCACACGTGAAAATCTGTTTGGCGACGTAAGGAACGGGTACAGTCACACAAACGACGAAGACGACGAAAATGAAAACGGCAGCACAGATGATGGCTTTGAACTGAGCGGCGCTGCCGACAACGACTCTCCCATACTCACAAAGAAAAAGACATCCAAGACAGGAACTCCTGTGTTGGACAACTTCTGTACCGATCTTACCGAAAAGGCCCGCAAGGGAGAATTGGACCCAGTTGTGGGCAGAGAAAAGGAAATGGAGCGTGTAGCACAGATACTGTCCAGAAGAAAGAAGAACAACCCCATCCTCATAGGCGAACCCGGTGTGGGCAAAAGTGCCATAGTAGAGGGATTGGCCCAGCGCATAATTGAACGTAAAGTAGCTCGCCAGCTTTGGGGCAAGCGTGTGCTCACACTGGATATGGCAGCCCTGGTGGCTGGCACCAAATTCCGCGGCCAGTTTGAGGAACGTGTACGCAACTTGCTTATGGAGCTGGAGAAGAATCCAGACATCATCATATACATAGACGAGATACATACCATCATCGGAGCCGGAGGCTCGCAAGGTAGCATGGATGCAGCCAACATGCTAAAACCTGCCCTGGCACGTGGCCAGATGCAATGCATCGGTGCCACCACTATAGACGAGTTCCGCAAAACCATTGAAAAGGATGGTGCACTGGACCGCCGCTTCCAGAAGATAATGGTATCCCCCACCACTGCCGAGGAAACTCTGCAAATATTGCACCGTCTGAAATCTGCCTACGAAAAACATCACAAGGTACAGTACACCGATGAAGCCCTTGAGGCATGTGTACAACTCACCCAACGCTATATCAGCGACCGGGCCTTTCCAGACAAAGCCATAGATGCTATGGACGAAAGCGGAGCCAGGATGCACATCTCCAACATACCCACAAGCACAGAAATGGACAAGCTGGAAGAAGAGCTTCGTAGCATAGAGGAACGCAAGAACATGGCCATCAAGGCACAAAATTACGAGGCTGCGGCAGACCTGCGCGACGAACTGCAGATGAAATCCGAACAGTTGGAGAGACTCCAGCAGGCATGGGTGGAACAACAGGAACAGAATCGCTCGGAAGTAACGAGCGAGACCGTTGCGCAGATCGTGAGCATAATGACAGGTATTCCCGCTCACCGCATAGGCAGTGAGGAAAATCAACGTCTGAGAATGCTGGACAAGAACCTGCAGGGCAATGTCATCGGACAGGACGAGGCCGTACGCAAGGTGGTGCGTGCCATTCAACGCAGTCGTGTGGGACTGAAAGATCCCAATCGCCCCATAGGCACATTCCTCTTTGTTGGTCCCACGGGTGTGGGCAAGACCTACCTGACCAAGCGTCTGGCTCTGGAAATGTTTGGCAGCGAAGCCTCCTTGATACGCATAGACATGAGCGAGTACGGCGAGAAACATACAGTCAGCCGCATGATGGGTGCACCTCCGGGATATGTGGGTTACGAGGAAGGCGGCCAGCTCACCGAACGTGTACGTCGCAAGCCCTACTCTATCGTATTGCTTGACGAGATAGAAAAGGCTCACCCCGATGTCTTCAACATTCTGTTGCAGGTTATGGACGAAGGCAGACTGACCGACGGCAATGGCACAACCATAGACTTCCGCAACACCATTATAATAATGACAAGCAATACGGGTACACGACAGATCAAGGACTTCGGCACAGGCATCGGTTTCCAGACTGCCCCATCCGATGAGGAACGAAAGCAACAGACTCGCGCCATTGTAGAGAAAGCTCTGAAGAAACAGTTTGCTCCTGAATTTCTCAACCGCCTGGACGATATTATATATTTCGACCAATTATCACGTCAGGACATACAGAAGATTGCCGAAATAGAACTGAAACCTCTTGTACGCCGTATCTCTGAAATGGGCTATACGCTTGAGATTTCCGAGAAGACAAAAGACAGGATTGTAGCGGAGGGATACGACCTCCAATATGGCGCACGCCCACTACGCCGCGCCATACAGCGCCTCATAGAAGACCCAATATGTGAGATGCTGCTTGCCAATCAGATTGAAGGCCAAGTAATCAAACTCTAATACACAACTCAATAAGTACAAGCCAAATAGCAACATTATAACAAAACCAACATACAACATGAAACAAGGCAACATTGGGGTAACAACTGAAAACATTTTCCCCGTAATCAAGAAATTCCTTTATAGCGACCACGAAATTTTCCTCCGCGAAATCGTGAGCAATGCCGTAGATGCTACTCAGAAGCTGAAGGCTCTTTCAGGCAAAGGAGAATTCAAAGGCGAATTGGGAGAACTGAAGGTTAGCGTTTCCGTGAACAAGGAGGCAAAAACTATCACCGTTAGCGACAACGGCATAGGCATGACAGCCGAGGAGATAGAGAAGTACATCAACCAGATTGCCTTCTCTGGCGCCAACGACTTCCTGGACAAATACAAGGACGACGCTCCTCAGATTATCGGTCACTTTGGTCTTGGTTTCTACTCCAGCTTCATGGTCAGCGACCGTGTTGACATCATTACCAAGAGCTATAAAGAAGGAGAACCCGCACAGAAGTGGTCATGCGATGGTAGTCCCGAATTCACATTGGAAGAAGTAGAGAAAGAAAACAGAGGTACCGACATCGTAATGCACATCAGCGAGGATTGCGAGGAGTTCCTGGAAAAACACAAGGTAGAATCCCTGCTCAAGAAATACTGTCACTTCCTGCCCGTTGCTATCGCCTTTGGCAAGAAAAGCGAATGGAACGAAGAGAAAAAAGAGATGCAGGAAACAGAAGAGGACAATATCATTAACGACACAGAGCCACTGTGGACACGCAAACCCAATGAACTGAAGGATGAGGACTACAAGGAATTCTACCGTAAGCTCTACCCCATGGCAGACGAGCCCCTCTTCTGGATCCACCTTAATGTAGACTATCCCTTCAACCTCACCGGCATACTTTACTTCCCCAAGATAAAGAACCAGCTGGACATCCAGCGAAACAAAATTCAGCTCTACTGCAATCAGGTGTTCGTTACCGACCAGGTTGAGGGCATCGTACCAGAATTCCTTACCCTGCTTCATGGTGTCATCGACTCTCCAGACATCCCTCTGAACGTTAGCCGCAGCTATCTGCAGAGCGACCAGAATGTAAAGAAAATCAGTCAGTACATCACCAAGAAGGTAGCTGATCGCCTCAGCAGCATATTCAAGAACGAACGTAAGGAATTTGAAGATAAGTGGAACGACATAAGCATCTTCATAAACTATGGCATGCTCAGCGAAGAACAGTTCTACGACAAGGCCAAGCAGTTCTTCCTGCTGAAGGACACAGAGGGCAAATTCTTCACCCTGGACGAATACAAAACACTCATAGAGAGCAGCCAAACCGACAAGGACGGCCAACTCATCTATCTCTACGCACAAGATTCTGAAAGCCAGTACACATATATCGAGGCAGCAAAACAGAAAGGTTACAGCGTACTGATGATGAACGGCCAGTTGGACACTCCTCTTATCAACATGCTTGAGCAGAAGTTGGAGAAGACCCACTTCACACGCGTAGATGCCGACATCGTAGACAATCTGATAAAGCGCGACGATAACGAGAAGGAACAACTGGACAAGGAACAGGCCGAGAAACTTCAAAACCAGTTCAAGGAACTCCTTCCCAAGATGGACAAAGTAGAGTTCACGCTACAGACACAAGCCATGGGCGAGGAACAACTGCCAGTCATCATCACACAGAGCGAATATATGCGCCGTATGAAGGACATGGCTCGCTTGCAACCTGGTATGCAGTTCTATGGCGAGATGCCCGACATGTACAATATGGTACTTAATACCGACTCTCCCTTAGTCAAGGAACTCCTTGAAACAGAGAATACAGAGCGCATCAGTCAGCTCATAGACCTTGCCCTTCTTCAGAATGGCATGCTTTCTGGCGAAGCACTGACAAAATTTGTCAAGCGCTCGGTAAACATGATAAAGTAAAGTTCATTGTTCATACCCACAACTAACTTCAAGGCTCTGAATCCACCTTCGGATTTGGAGCCTTGAGCGTTTCATGTTCTGTACCACCTAAAGAGCAAGCCTCCTCATGGACCGCCTTCTGACTCTCCTTAATTGGCAAGCATGCAAGAAGAAGTCTACTCATATTCTTATATATAAGGAGAGGACCCTGCTTCACAGCAGAGTCCTCTTGTATGTTTGTTTGGAATTTGTCTTGGAAAATGTTTTGAACTTTGATTATGCCTCAGCAGGAGCCTCAGTGGTTTCTGTTTCAGCAGTCTCTACGGCCTCAGCCTCAGCCTTTGCTGCAGCCTCGGCAGCCTTCTTGTCAGCTACCTTCTGAGCGATTGCCTCAGCGGTCTTCTTCTCGGCAGCCAGTCTCTCAGCAGCAGCCTGCTTCTTAGCAGCGGCCTCCTTGGCAGCGAATGCAGCCAGACCCTTCTGCTTGTCAGCCTTCCAAGCGTCGAACTTAGCCTGTGCAGCAGCCTCATCAAACGCACCCTTCTTGACGCCACCACGGAGGTGCTTCATCAGGTACACACCCTCGTCAGAGAGAATGTTGCGTACGGTGTCGGTGGGCTGTGCGCCGCTCTCTACCCAGTACAATGCACGGTCGAATTTCAAATCTACAGTGGCAGGATTGGTGTTGGGGTTGTAGGTACCAATCTTTTCTGTAAACTTACCATCACGTGGTGCTCTTACATCAGCGATCACGATGCTGTAGAAAGCATAGCTCTTACGACCGTGGCGCTGTAAACGAATTTTTGTTGCCATAATGTTTAATTAATGGTTTTATAGGTTTGAAATATGCAATTAACTCGTAATTGCGGGTGCAAAGTTACATCTTTTTACTGAAAGATAAGGTATATCATATCAACAAAATGAGGATAACGGACGTTTTTTATTCTTTTTAGAATACTCAACAAGCCTCAAATGCAGAAAATGAATGAATATTCTCAATAGAAGACGACCTCTTGTATGACTTGAGCCTTTACATAATCATTCATCTTTCTGGCTATTTCTGTTCGCATCATCAACAGATTTTGCCTCAGAGCAGGGCTTTTGATTTGCACTCTAAGCGTATTGCCGAAGATAGAGATATTTCCCGTATATTGTGCTACGGTTTCTCCCATCACTATCGGCCATCCCTTTATCATACGATGCTGAAGAAGGGGTGTCTCCAAACCCTCGTTACGAAGCCAAACATCCAAAAGACTATTCAGGGGTAAACTTTTGTGCCTTTCCATATTGTCATCTCAAACCGTTTACCTACACGTTGCCTATCTCCTTAAATGTACCATTCTCACAATGGAACAACTTGTAATCCTGAGACGTCAGTCTGAGTATCTTGTCCAGATGATCACGATTTGTATCTGTCACAAAAGTCTGGCCAAAAGAATCCCCACTTACTAAATTTACGATACGTTCCACTCTCTGCGCATCAAGACGATCAAAGATGTCATCCAGCAACAATATGGGACGAGTACCGTTGCCAGCACGATGCAGAAACTCATATTGAGCCAATTTCAAAGCCACAAGCATGGTTTTGTTCTGGCCTTGGCTGCCTTCCCTCTTTATAGGATAGCCGTTTATCAGCATTTCCAGATCATCTCTATGAATCCCATGCAGAGAATATCCAACAGCCAAGTCCTTGTGACGGTCGCGTTGTATAATATCTATCAAAGCACCTCTCTGGCAATGGCTTGTATAAGACAGGGTTACTGCTTCATGATTCTGTGCAATTAAATTGTAATAGTGTTGGAAAATGGGGGTAAATGACTCTATATACTCCTGTCGGCGCCTATATATGAGTTCCCCTTCCTTTGCCATTTGCTCTTCCCAAAGCATCAACATTTCCACATCACATGGCGGGTCCATCTTCAGCAGAGCATTACGCTGTTGAAGGGCCTTGTTATATCGTGCCAATGCATCCAGATAAGGCAGGTCCTTCTGCGATATTACAATGTCCATGAAACGTCTGCGTTCCTCGCCTCCTCCATCTATGAGCATTCCATCCATGGGCGACACGAGGACAATTGGTATCAAGCCGATATGCTCGGCCAAACGCTTGTATGGTTTGCCCTGGCGTCGCATGATTTTCTTTTGGCCCCGCTTCAAAGAGCAGTGTATCTCCTCCAGGGTGCTATCCTCGTGCTCGTACATTCCCTTCAACATGAAAAAATCCTCATCATGTCTGATACACAATGAATCCTGAGTAACCCCCAGGCTCTTGCATAGAGAAAGGAAACGGATAGCATCCAAGAGGTTTGTCTTTCCCTCACCGTTGCTTCCTATTATACAATTCAGGCCTGGCGAGAAGTCCAGTTCCGCCTCGGCAATGTTCTTGTAGTTGAGTATTGAGAGATGTTTCAAAGTCATATCATTCGCAAAATTAGGCAAAAATGGCCGCATTGCCAAAATATAGATGTATAAATTTCGGTATATTGAGGAAAAAGACTATCTTTGCATCTTGAATTGACCTATAGCAAATATTAAAAACAAGAACAAATAAACATTATGAGCAAGAAGACAACACAAGCTCCTGTAAACGAGATTGACGAAACAATAGCCGCTGGCACAAGTTTCGTGGAAAAAAAGTTCAAGACCCTGTCCATCATTACAGGTAGTGCCATTGCAGTTATTATCATTGCTTTGCTGCTGAACCAGTACTACATCCAGCCTCAAAAAGCCAAGGCTGCAGACAACATTGCAGTTGCCGAGCAACTGTTTGCCGCAGGTAACTACGAACAGGCCCTGAATGGTGATGGCGTTAATGCTGGTTTCCTACAGATTATTGACGAGTTCAGTTGCACCCCCAGTGGCAATCTTGCACGTCTGTATGCCGGTCTTTGCTATGCACATACCGACAAGGCAGAAGAAGCTGTTAAGTATTTGGAGGACTTCGATGCATGCGACGATGCTATGGTTAGCAATGCTGCCATTGCTGCCCTGGGCAACTGCTATGCACAATTGGGCCAGAACGAGAAGGCTGCATCTACATTGCTTGAGGCTGCAAAGCGTGCCGACAACACCACACTCTCTCCTCTCTTCTACCTTCAGGCTGGACAGCTCTTCGAGGCTTTGGGCAACAAGGACAAGGCTCTTGAGTGCTATGAAACCATCAAGAACGATTATCCCCAGAGTTTCCAGCGCAATGACATCGACAAGTACATCGAGCGTCTGAAGTAATTATCTCAAACAATTAAAGTATATGGCAAGTGCTTTGCACAACCTGAGCAGTTACGACCCCACTACCGTGCCCAACGGCGAGGGATGGAAGATTGGTATCGTCGTGAGCGAGTGGAACGAGGAAGTTACCGGTGCACTCTTGGAAGGCGCATACAACACTCTGCTTAGACATGGTGTAAATGTGGACGACATCATCGTGAAGACCGTACCGGGCAGTTTTGAACTCATCTATGGTTCTTCTGCCATGATGGATTATACCGACGTGGATGCCATCATTGCTATCGGTTGTGTAATACGGGGCGACACTCCTCATTTTGACTATATCTGCCAGGGTACAACACAGGGATTAGCAGAACTGAACCGTATGGCAGAGGTTCCCGTAATATATGGCCTACTAACCTGCAATACAATGCAGCAGGCTCTGGATCGTTGCGGAGGAGCATTGGGCAACAAAGGCGACGAGTGTGCCATCACAGCCCTGAAGATGATACAGTTCCGCAACGGGCTCTAAACTTTGTCATAATACATGTAACAAGTAGGAGGAAAACGAAGCAGTTTTCCTCCTACTTTCGTTTTCCGACCTCTCACACCACGTATGCCCTACAACGTCTTGAGCAAGCCAGTGCACCCTTCCATGCAATCGCGCCATGTGGCGTCGAAGTTGCCTGTGTACCATGGGTCGGCAACATCGCCGGGGCGCGAGGTGTAATCCAGGAGCAGGTTTATCTTCCCCTCGGGGTCGCCGCCAAAGAAGCGGTGCATGTTGCGCAGGTTGCTGGAGTCCATGCCTATGATAAGGTCGTAGTAGCCGTAATCTCTCATCGTTATCTGGCGTGCCGTCTTTCCCTTGCAACTGATGCCGTGCTCAGCCATCTTGCGCCGTGCTGGCGGATATACAGGATTGCCCAGTTCCTCTGTACTGGTAGCCGCCGAGGCTATCTCAAACTCCCCTGCCCTGCCAGCCTCTTCCACCAGACGCTTCATCACAAACTCTGCCATCGGGCTTCGGCATATATTGCCCAGGCACACGAAAAGTATTTTCTTCATCTTTCCTTACATTATATATTATATTATGTGAGGACAAAGATACTATTTCCCGTCCTAATATCCGTGGCAAAGGGGTGCTGACAGGGCAACATTCCGCCCTTTCCGCCAATATTTCCCTTTGCCTTACCTTTATTAGACAATTATTTCGTAACTTTACGCATGTAACTAACCAATACCTACCTATATGAGAATGAACCTGAGAACGGCATTGATATCATTGGCATTGTGCCTTGCCACGAATATGGCAAATGCGCAGACACCCAAAGTGTACGAGATAAACAGGAACATCACCTATCAGGTGATAGACAACTTCAGTGCTTCGGATGCATGGAGGTGCGACTTCATAGGCAAATACTGGCCCAAAGAGAAGAAGGAACGGATAGCCGACCTGCTGTTCAAGCGTGAGTTCGATGATAAGGGCAACCCCGTGGGCATGGCTCTCACCAACTGGCGCGTGAACATAGGTGCGGGCAGTTATGAGAACCGCGAGACAAAGGGTGTGGACAATAGCTGGAACAGGACGGAATGTTTCCTTTCTGCCAACGGCACGTGGGACTTCACAAAACAGGCAGGACAACGATGGTTCATGGAGGCTGCCAGGCGGAGGGGAATGAACAACTTCCTGTTCTTCACGAACTCTGCCCCATACTTCATGACACGGAGCGGTGCCACCGTGGCGGCAGATAGCAAATGCGTGAACCTGAGAGAGGACAAGTTTGACGACTTTGCCCGTTTCCTCGTGTCATGTGCCAAGCATTTCCGCAAGAAGGGCTATGGGGTGAACTACATCAGTCCTCTGAACGAACCCAACGGCGAGTGGCATTCAAACTCGTTCCAGGAGGGTACGTTCGCCACAAAGGCCGACATCTTCCGAATGGTGAAGGAACTGGACAAGGCCATAGAGGATGAGAAACTGAACACCAAGATAATCATCCCCGAGATAGGCGAAATGAAGTACCTCTTCGAGATAGACAAGAACGAGCGAGTGCCCGACGACATCATACATTCCATGTTCTACGAAAATGGCGAATACAGTGTGCTTGGCATGAAGAACCTGTACAACTGTGTGGCTGCACACGACTATTGGACGGCATACCCTGCAGAACTGCTGGTGGACATGCGCAACAGAGTGCACGAGGCTATCTCTAAGAACGGGCACGATACCAAATTCTGGGCTTCGGAATACTGCATCCTAGAGAAGAACGAGGAGATAACCATGCCTTCGTCTCCCACAAAGAGCATCAACCTGGGACTTTACACGGCACGCATAATACACAACGACCTGGTACTTGCCAATGCCTCGGCATGGCAATGGTGGACGGCAGTATCACTGGGCGAGGACGTGCCCATACAACTCTTGCCCATGAAGAACTCGAAGCAAGAGACGGTGAAATACGACGGCATAATCTCCCCCACAAAGATGTTCTGGACAACGGCTAACTACAGTTTCTTCGTCCGCCCGGGAATGAAGCGCATAGACGTGAAACCCGTGGGACAGAAGGTTTCCGATGTAGAAGCCGCAACATCGCTGATGGTGTCCTCGTTTACCGACGGCAAGGAGGTGGTGAGCGTCATAATCAACTACACGAAACAGGATGCTCCCCTGGAACTACGACTGGACGAATGCCGAAAGGGCAAGGTGTATGTAACCTCCATAGACAAGAACCTGGAGTACACTGGAGAGCACGGCCTGAACACCCTCTCCATACCAGCACGCTCGGTAGTAACGGTGGTGGCGGACCTTAAAGCAAAGAACTGACCCTCCTACAATTCCTCCAGCAAGAGCATTGACATGAAACCAAGAAGCAAGGCATAGGTGGCTTGCTTTTGATAGCCGTGGGCATGGGTTTCGGGTATCATTTCGTCGGAGGTGACGTAGAGCATGGCTCCACCAGCAAAGCCCAGCATGACGGGAAGCAGTGACGTGGAAATAGTGCCAAGACCATAACCCACTAATACACCTACCACCTCCAGCAGACCAATAGCGAGAGATATTATAAAGGTACGCGCGTGCGATACACCAGCCAACAGCAGGGGGGCAATGATTACCATGCCCTCTGGAATGTTGTGGAAGGCTATGCCCAGCGTTACTGCCCACGATGCCGTTTCTCCCCCATTCATGCTCACACCTGCGGCAATGCCTTCGGGAAACTTGTGTATGGCTATGGCCAGAATGAACAGCATCACCTTGTTCAGTGAGGCATTGTTGATGTGCTCCTCACTGTCCAGACCCGTCAGTGTGTGCATGTGCGGAGTAACAAGGTCTATGACATTCAGGAAAAAGGCTCCAGCCATCACCCCGACAACAATAAGCCACCAGGGCATACCTTCGCCAGCGGTCTCAAAGGCAGGTACTATCAGTCCTATGGTGGAAGCCGCCAGCATTATACCGGCGCAATAGCCCAGTATGGTGTCGTTCCACTTGTGTGGCAGTTCCTTTATGAAGAAGCCGATAACGGAACCCAACATAGTGGCTCCGCAAAGACCGGCTGCACTAATCAGTACTTGTTGCATAGTGTATTGTGTTTTTTAGAGAATTTGAGAGGACTATAGAGGAGTGGAGCCTTTATGGTTTAGTCCTCTTGTTTCCTATTCCTTCCTATTGCCTCCTCTTGCTTTCTCTTGCCTCCTCTTGTTTCCTATTGCTTCCTATTGCTTCCTATTGCTTTCTCTTGTTTCCTATTGTTTCCTATTGTTTCCTATTGCGTCCTATTCCTTACTCTCCTCTTTCTTCTTCCTTGCCAGTTCGGCCTCGAGTTCCTTTATTCTCTCTGCCTGGCGCTGGATTGTGGCTTCCATCTCGCGCATTTTGCGGTCCTGCTCTGCACGGTAGCCAGTGCGCACGCGGTACATACGCTCTTTTATACCACCCTCCTTGCGGAAGCGGTCGTCCAGGGTGGCAAGGTAGCCGTTCATCATCACATCTATCTGGCAACACATAGTGTATCCTATGTTGGCCATTTCCTCGCTGGTCCACCTGGCGAAGTAAGGTTCATAGTCCTTGAGCCTATTGTGCGCTTTTGTAAAGTCGTGCATCTTTGCATAGCGAGGGTGATGCTTGTCCCACAAGGCAAGTTTGCGCGAGAGCAGATAGTCCTTGAAGTCCTCCCTCAGTTCGTGAATGCTGGAGCGTGCCACATTGAGCAGCTGTAATTCCATCTGTGTAGAGGTCTTGCCATCCTCCGAACCCTCGATGATGTTCTGCTTTCCCGAGCGAGCCGCCTGCACCATCTGGTCCACCGTACGGTCGCCGTGCTTGGGTAGGAAACGATCGCAGAAGACGAAGGTCATCTGGTACAATGCCTCCGACTTCTGATAGAAGCGCAACTCTTTCCAGTTCGCCCCCTCAAGCAATACCCTCTCTATGTCGTCTGGTCCGTTCATGCAACACAAAGGTACGCTTTTCCAAGCGATCTACCAAATAAATTGATGAAATACGAAGGTATGCCCCCGATAGCAGCATGCCAAACATTAAGCGTTTTCCCCTAAACACAGAGGAATTTCCTCCATAGTATTCTGCTTTTCCCCTCTGATTGCATGCTGGGATAAATGTATCTTTGCATCAGAAAAAAGACAAAAGAACCTAAAAACATAAGATGGAGGACAAGGATATGAAAAGAAGAAATCTACTCAAGAACATCTGCATAATGCTGGTGGTTATGCTTGGCATGAACTCGTGCGGAATGGTAATCGGTTGGGAAGAGGATATGGACGTGAAGCAATCCATAAAGTTTGCCGGACAGTGGACGGGCGACTTTGGCATGTACTACACCTACCGCCACCACGGACGCCTGTACACCTTCGACTCCTACGACACTGACATAGTCTTCTACCCCGAACAGGATGGTGCAACATGGGGATATGGCAAGCAGGTGGACTACTACGAGCACGGTCCCTACTCGCACATCTACAACCGTTTCAACTGGGAAATACGCAACGGCATAGTCTACCTCCAGTACCATAGCGACCCAAGTCTGGATTGTGCCATATATGACTACACTATGACCTCCGACCATTTTCAGGGGCGTTTCGGTAGCAGCAACGACAAGTTCTATCTGACAAAGATTGCCGACTACTACGACTGGACGGTCTACATGGATTACTATTACTACTATCCCAATAGCAACTGGTACTGGTCACCCAGATATGCCATGGAAAACGGACTTGCAGAGCTTGATGAGCAAAAGCGAATAAATCTCGAAACAGAACCCGAATTAAAGGAAGCGGACGGTATAGTGTCCTATGGAAAGAGAATGTGATGCTGATAGAATAGCGGACGCTGCCGCAGCATCCCTACCCGCTCACCGCTCAACATTCAACGTTATTTGCCTGCGCTCATCAAGCGAAAGCAAGTCAACGTTCATCGGGGATTTCCTTTATGAGCAGGTGTTCCAGTTCTGCACGGGTGCCGTGAAAGACGTTGCAATCCACTGGGCCACGGATACCGGAGAGTTTGCCACAATCGGTATGTTGCCAGAAATGCCACTTCACACTCTTTGCAGGTTCGGAAACATAGTAGTGCGCCATCCAGAAGGGATATTCGTCGAAGCGCTTGTCGGTGAGTATGTCGCGGCGGAAACGATAGCTGCTATAGATGATGGGCTTCACGCCATAGTGCTTCTCCACCACCTTGAGCCACTCCAGGGCCATGCGCTGTATCTGCTTCTTGTTCTTGCCCGAGGCCAACCATTTGCGCTCGTCCTCGATATCGAGCACCGGAGGCAAGTCGCCCTCTTCAAGATGTGCCTGACGAAGGAAGAACTCTGCCTGCTTCTTGGCAGATACGTCTGGAGTAAGGAAATGGTAAGCACCTCTTATCAAGCCGTTTCTGCGTGCCTGATAGAAGTTTTCATTAAAGTAGTCGTCCATCAGGGAGACACCCTCCGTAGCCTTGATGATAACGAAGGAGACGGGGTCGTTGCCCATGTTGGCATTGCGTAGCCGTTCCCAGTCTATTTTCTCCTGATAGTGGCTCACGTCTATGCCTCGGACGGTGTATTCCGCAGGATATGTTGTCTCGCCATAAATGGCCTTCCACTGGAAACTGTAGGGGTCTACAAAGAAATGGAATAGCACGAAGCAGTACAACGCCACCACTCCCACGCCGCCAAGCACGAAGCCCCACATGGGTACGCTGCGCAACCAGCGGAACAGGAAAAACCCACCGGTCTTCTTCCCCTTCTTGCGGGGAGAAGTCCGGCGGGCGGATGTATTTGTCTTCCTTTGCTGAGGCATCAGGAATTACTTAGCCTGCTCCAAAGCAAGAGTCTTTGTGCACTGGTCGCAAACCTCTGTGGGACCCCAGTACTGGATAGGACCGGGATATACGTATGCGGTCTGCTTTGCCCACTCCTCGCGATGAGCAGCGAAGAACTTGAAGGGAGCACCCTCGAGTTCAACGAGAGCCTTGCGGATAACGGGCTTGTTGGCACCGTTGCGACGCTCGATGTTCATCATCATGGTGATGGGCACACCACCTGCAATCCACTCAGCGGCAGGTGCGGTTGTGTTCTTGATAACGCTCATGTAGCCGGTCTTGCCATTAGCAATCAGGCGGCTGGCGTTGTAGCCGAGGCTGTAGCAGTAGTCAGCATCGTAGTTAGAGGGAGCAGCGCAACGGCCTTCGTAGCCGAAGAAATGGTGCTGAGCACTGAACTTGCCAGTGTACTTGCCCTCCTGCTTCCAGGCAGCGAGCTTGCCCTCTACCATGCGGCTGAGCAGCTTCTCGGTCTCGATGAGAGAAACCTGTACGTTGCCGTGGGGGTCGCGGTCCAGACAGAGCTGACGAGCCACGTCGGCGGGAAGAGACTCCAGGATAGCCAGGTTCTCGGGAGCGATGTTGCCCTTAACGAATGCAATTTGCTCCTCAGCACCAGCGAACTCGCGAGACTCGCCAGTAGCGGGATCGGTGAGAACCTCGTTCAGCTGCTGGATGAGCTTCTTGATAGCGGGGATGAACTCGATAAGGCCCTCGGGGATGAGGACGGTACCGAAGTTGTTGCCATCAGCGGCACGGTCGGCAACGATCTGAGCGATGTAGGTAACTACGTCGTCCAGAGACATTTCCTTCTGCTCGATCTCCTCAGAGATAAGACATGCGTTGGGCTGGGTCTCCAGAGCGCACTCCAGTGCGATGTGAGAAGCGCTGCGGCCCATGAGCTTGATGAAGTGCCAGTACTTGCGGGCACTGTTACAGTCGCGCTGGATGTTGCCGATGAGCTCAGAGTAGGTCTTACAAGCGGTGTCGAAACCGAAAGAGGTCTCAATCTGCTCGTTCTTCAGGTCGCCGTCGATGGTCTTGGGGCAACCGATAACCTGTACGCCATACTGCTTGGCAGCATAGTACTCGGCCAGGACGCAAGCGTTGGTGTTAGAGTCGTCACCACCGATGATAACCAGAGCCTTGATGCCCAGCTCCTTCAGGATTTCATAGCCTGCCTCGAACTGGCTCTCCTTCTCCAGCTTGGTACGGCCAGAACCGATGATGTCGAAACCGCCAGTGTTGCGGTACTCGTCGATGAGCTCGTCGGTGAACTCAACGTACTTGTGGTCAACCAGACCGCCGGGACCCATAAGGAAGCCATAGAGCTTGCTGTCCTTGTTCAGAGACTTCACACCGTCGTAAAGACCGCTGATAACGTTGTGGCCGCCAGGAGCCTGACCGCCAGAGAGGATGATACCCACGTTGATGGCGGTGTTGTTCTCGCTCTCGGCAGAAACGAACTCCACTACGGGCATGCCATAGGTGTTGGGGAAGAGGGCCTTGATCTCCTCCTGGTTGCCTACACTCTGGGTAGCAGCACCTTCCTGAGCCTTTACAGCACCCTGGAGGGCCTTGGGCAGCTTAGGCTGGTAAGCTGCTCTTGCAATCTGCAATGCACTTTTTTCCATTTGTCTTTTGAGTTTATTTAATTGTTATACAATATTTGCTTGTCAAAGATACGGATATTTCTGTTAATAACAGGAAACCAACGGCAACAAAAGACCAAAAATACAGGAAAAAGCCGTAAAAAGACTGCTCCTGCTTGCCTATTTATAAATAATTGTGTACCTTAGCAACTGGAAAACATGCTCCGTGCTGTGCGCTTCACAAGACAACGCACAACGCCTCACGAGACAATAAGCATCGGAACACGAAGCGAGAGACATCGCTTCACGAGGCGATGGACAACGGAATGCCAAGCATCCAAAAGACAATAACAAGACATAATCATAAACAAAACGCCACCCTTAGAACTATGAAAAGACGTGAACTGAAAAAGAGCATCAACAACCTCTGTAGCGAACTCTTTGCCGAGTGCATAGCACTGAACTACTATGAGAACGTGGACAAGGATGCCGTGGCAAATATCATGGAGAGCATCCTCATGATGCAGGCAGACATAGTAAGCCGCATATCTCACGTTCAGCCTGGTGCTGGCAAGAACTTCTTCAAGAAACTTCGCGAGGACCTGGTTGCCAGAACCGAAGAAATCATTGACGACATTCAAGCCTTGGCATAAGACACGCCGATGCTCAGAATTATTTTCCTCATAGTTGTAGCCATCATGACTACAACAGTATCTGCCCAACCTGCCAGAAACGTAAAGAAAAGGCTGGGCACATACTTTAATACCTACGAGAACTCTGCCTACTCCAGCAAGGACAAGGCCAAAGTGGAGCACCTATATATACGCACACAGAAGAAGGAGGTGGAAATAGACGTAAGCGAGGTGTTCCTGGGCCAACCCTTTACCAACGAACTTGTTGCCACCATATATCAGGATGTAAGGGAATATCTGCCTCAGGCCTACAGGCGATGGAAACTAATCATCAGCGTAAACGGATATCCCATAGAACAACTTGTCCCTGCCAACACCCTGCCAAGCCTAGACCCCCTCAGGTACTGGGGAAACACCATGCACAACGACAATGCCTGGACCTTCCAGATGGACCGCCCGTACAGCATCCCCAACGGACTGGAAGGCAGACATATAGCCTTGTGGGCAAGTCACGGTAGATATTACGACTTCAAGACCGACCAATGGCGCTGGCAACGTCCTGGTCTCTTTGGTACCTGCGAAGACATACTCACGCAGACCTTCGTAGTACCTTTCCTTATGCCCATGCTGGAGAATGCCGGTGCTGTGGTTTTCTCTCCACGTGAACGCGACACACAGACAAACGAGGTGATAGTGGACAACGACCGCCCATCCATAGGCGGTGCCTATCGCGAAGATAACGGCAACATGAAATGGGTGGATTGCGGAACAGGTTTTGCACACTGGCGCGATTTCTATCGCGACAGGCAAAACCCATTTGAGGAGGGAACAGCACGAGTAACTGATGCCCAATCCGATAACTCCCGACTTTCCACCATCACCTGGGTGCCCAACATTCCCGAGGACGGCGAATATGCCGTCTACGTTTCCTACAAGACCTTGCCCACCAGCGTACCAGATGCCATCTACAACATACGCCACCAAGGAGTTAGCACCCAGGTGCGTGTAAACCAGCGCATGGGAGGTGGAACATGGGTGTACCTGGGCACATTTGCTTTTTCCAAAGGACAAACTCTAGATGGCTCCGTCTCGCTGAACAATTTCAGCCAACACCGAGGGCACATCACTGCCGATGCCGTTCGCTTTGGCGGAGGCATGGGCAACATAGAACGTGGCAACCCTGGCGAAGAATACCAGAAAATCAGCGGTTTGCCTCGCTACCTCGAGGGAGCAAGGTACTATATGCAATGGGCAGGCGCACCTTACTCCGTTTACAGCACCAAGGAGGGCAGTAACGACTATGCCGACGACATAAATGCACGAAGCCATGGCCTCAACCACCTGGCTCGCGGCTCTGCCTTCATGCCATGCGACACATTGCCCGGACTTAACGTCCCCATAGAACTTGCACTTGGTATACACACCGATGCCGGACTTCGCAACAACATGGACATCATAGGCACCCTGGGCGTCTATACCACACAATACTACGACAAGCGTCTGGCCACAGGAATGTCCCGACTATGCAGCCGCGACTTTGCCGACGCTATGCTCGCTCGTATCCACAAGGACATGACCTTCCATCTGGGCGGATGGAACAGGCGCTCACTCTATGACCGCAACTATTCCGAGAGCCGCGAGCCTCAGGTTCCTTCCATGATACTAGAACTTCTCTCGCACCAGAACTATGCAGACATGCTCGTGGCTCACGACCCATATTGCAAGTTCATCCTTTCCAGAGCTATCTACAAGACCATTCTGGAATACAATGCCCAGATACACCAAAGACCCGCGCCATGCGTACAGCCTTTGCCTGTCCAGAACCTTGCCGCCGTGGCAAACGCCAAGGACAAACAGATAACCCTGTCCTGGACACCGCAGGAGGATCCTCTGGAACCAACCGCTACACCAACATCATACATTATATATATTAAGCAGAACGACCGCGGTTGGGACAATGGCATCGTGGTAAACACCAACAGGGTGAACATCAATGCCACTCCAGGCATACTGTACCGGTTCCGTGTGGCTGCCGTCAACGACGGCGGCAGCAGCTTGAAGAGCGAGGAAGTGTGTGCCCGTGTGCCATATAGCAAGAATGCTACGGAGGTAATGATTGTCAACGGATTTGAACGTCTTGCAGCAGCACAAGCCCTGGATACAGACTCTGTCCGTGGATTCGACATGACCAAGGACCCCGGTGTGGCTTACATGCAGAATACCAGCGTGTACGACCTCAACGGCATGCCCATGGCAGGAAACACCTTCAACTATCCCGCCATGCATGCCTCCGACCTGCTGCTTGCCGACCAGGACTATTCGGCACGCCGAGACCTGGCCATCTCATCGTGCATGGTTTCTGCCATTCCTCAGATGGACCTCTCTCCATATGCCATGATAGACCTCATCCTTGGCGCACAACGCTTCGACGGGTACTCGCACCGCAACTACCAGACCTTCCCCGAATACCTGCAACAGGCACTCACGGCATACACAGCCACCGGCGGCAGCCTCATGGTCAGCGGAGCATATCTAGGCGAAGACCTTCGCACGGCAGAGCAACGGGATTTTGCCTACAAGATACTCAAATACCTGTATACCAACAATGTGCGCACCGACAGCATGCAGGTACGGGGCATGGGCACAGAGTTTGGCATAGCCTCCCTGCCCAACCCTCACATCTACCACACAACGCGCGTCAATGCCATACAGCCCACCGAAGGGGCTTTTGCTACATTGCTATTCAACGAGAGCCACACTTCCTACCGCACGGAGATAGCCATTGCCGAGGATAGCACCGAGGTAATCCAACAAATCCCTCAGGTTACCGTCAAGCAAACTCCAGGAGCCGTTGCATACCAGGGCAACGATTACAGATCCATCACCTATGGTTTCCCGCTGGAAATGATTTTCGACAAGGAAATCAGGCGTGCTATCATAAATGCCTCGTTCACGTTCCTTTGCAACAAGTAGTCACTAAGAGACGTACACACCGCATAGAATTATGTACCAGAAGTTTATAATCACACAGGATGGCATCCTTCGCTTTGGCAAGGTATATCTTCATCACGACCTGCTGAACTTTGGAGAAGATGCCACCGGGGGCGGAGGACTTTGGAAAAGAGATCCTCTGCGTGGAGCAATACTTCTATATGGACGCTCTTTCGAGTTTGGCTTGCCCAACTTCGCTTCACTCAGAAAAATTGAATGGGACGGTGCAGGTGGCACTCCCTCTCCCCTGCTCTACCTTCCCCTATGGCCCGACGAATCTGTGGCAGAACCAGTCTTCATCAAATAAGAACCAAAACACTCAGAAATACTACTATGATTAAAGTATATGTAATGCAAACGTGTCCCGATTGTACCACTGCAAAGCAGCAGTTATCGGGCGACCCTCGAATTCAACTCATTGACATTGGCGAACATGCCAGAAACTTGAAGGAGTTCCTTGCCTTGCGCGACAATCACCCCGCTTTTGCACCTGTGCTTAAACGTGGCACCATTGGCATTCCATGTTTCCTTTTTGAGGATGGCACCATCACCTTCTCCATGGAAAAGGCTATGCCAATAATTGAAGCCGCAACCGTTTCTCAGGTGGATGATGGAATGGAAGATGGCGCATCGTGCAGTCTGGATGGCAAAGGATGCTAAGTACATCTTCAAATGCCCCTGAACCTCCCTCCCTACAACGGCATGCACTATGGCAGAACATCTTTCTATCATCGGAAACAACAAGCAGGAACTCTACGAAAACCTCTTTCCACAGATAGAGGCACTCGTTCAGGACGAAGATGATGTCATAGCCAATATGGCAAACATCTCAGCCTGCCTCTACGAAACCTTCCACTTCTGGTGGGTAGGATTTTATCGTGTCGCAAGTAACGAACTGGTGCTCGGTCCCTTCCAAGGCCCTGTGGCATGCACCCGTATTGCCAAGGGACGGGGCGTCTGTGGCACTACATGGCAACTCGGACATACTATCATAGTCCCCGATGTAGAGAAATTCCCAGGACACATAGCATGCAGCAGTGCTTCGCGCTCGGAAATCGTAGTCCCAGTACACTCCGGCAATGACATCGTAGCAGTTCTCGACATAGACAGCGAACACCTCTCCACCTTTGACCACACCGACCAGCTTTGGCTTGAAAGAATCGTTGCCTTGCTGTCATTCCACCAATAACTTTTCCTCCTAACCTCATTTTCCTTTCCTTAAATTTTCATAAAAGAAAAAAAAGAAGTACATTTGCAACGTGACCTCATTATTTTACCAAAGGAAAGTCACACACTTCCATTATGCAACTCAGTCGTGGGTAGCAAAGGAATAAAACAAATATCTGTGTCCACAGATGACTTCATACCAGGAATGGCAAGTGCCAATCCTCGCACCGGGGTTGCTCCCGATGCCCCCCTCAAAGCAACTGAATCAGCATTGCTGAATAACAGTTATTATAATGAGGTGTCCACCAAAAACACCCTTTTCCCTAATACCACGAACGATGATTGCTTAACGATCAAAGAGCATGGCGAATTATCTCCGCTCACCCCTCCCCCTTCACCTCTCACCGTTCCAGAACCTCCTTCCTCGTCCGACGTTCCTCATTCAACGTTAAACCTTCAACGTTCCTCGTTAAACGTTCCCCCTTCAACGTTCAACGTTAAAAACTGGTACACGCTCCGAACAACATACGGACGCGAGCAGTTGGCATACGACTACATCACCTCTCACGGGGGCACCGCCTACTGGCCCACTATAAAACAGATAAAGGAAGTAGACGGAAAGCGAAGCAAAGTACGCATATCACGAATTCCCAACATCCTTTTCGCCCACGGCACTTTACAAGAGGTACAGCACTTTGTCTATGACAATGCCAACCTACCCTTCCTGCGTTTCTACTATACCAAGGAAACCATCGGGCGCGAGATCTGGCGTCGTCCCCTTATAGTACCGGACAGACAAATGGAAAGCCTGCGCATCCTCTGTGCCGTAGAAGATGGCAATATTGCCCTCGTTCCGCCATCAGATACGCATTTCACAAAAGGCCAGATGGTACGCATCACCCAGGGACGTTTTGCAGGCATCACTGGACGTGTCGCACGTTACCAAGGCCAGCAACGTGTCGCCGTCATCATCGACGGGCTCATCACCATTGCCACCGCCTACATCCCCACCGCCTTCCTTGAACTGGTAAATGATAACGGTGAGAGGTGAGAGATGAGAGATGAGAGATGAAAGATGAAAGATGAGAGGTGAGAGGAAAAGCCCACAGACACCACAGATACAACAGATTTACATAGATATTATACAAATGCAGGGACGCTGCGTGCAGCGTCAGCCATAGTCTTCAGCTACATTAATCAACACAATCATACATACTTTAGACGAGATCTTGGGAACGTTTAACGTTGATGGTTTAACGATTAACGTAGACATAATCTAACATCAACAAGATCTTAAACGAATCCCCAAATCTCTAATATTCTGTGTAAATCCGTATCCTCGCGTTGATAATATAATTTCGTTCAACTTTAAACGTTATACTTTCAACATGTTATATTGGAGATTTTAATGTGCAACGCACCAGAGACCTTGTCCCAGATTAGTTTCACTTAGAAGAATCCAAACCGATTTGAGTTATTCAAAGAAAAATTAATCCCAAACCTCTGATAATCTGCGCTCTCCGTGTATTATTCGTCTATGCTCATCAAGCTAAAGCAGTCTGTGTGCGATAAAAATAATTCTATACAATCAGTGCCATCACGTTGACAAAACAAATTCGTTCAACCTTCAACGTTCAACCTTCAACCTTCAACGTTTTCCGTTCATCAACTCTGCGCCCTCCTTTAGATTTGCGAAGAAAAAGAAAGGTAAGCAAAAAGTGCTATCTTTGTAAAAAGTTAACCAAAGGAGAGAGGTGAACTAGTGCGTCCTCCAGCAAAAAGAGCTATACGCAGAAACAGTCCTCTTCTCCTTTCCGTTGAACGGAAGAGCCAACTATATTTGTAGGTACAGAGACCTAATAAAGGATGTAGTTAGTTCAACTCCCGGTTAACCTATGTACAATTTAACATCGCAAAGGTATGAAAAAAGATCATTACATCGGAGTGGACATCTCGAAAAAAACTATTGATGTGGCAATTTTTGTCAAGGATACTCATAGAAGCACCTCTTTGCCCCATGAGTCTTTTCAGAATTCCGAAGAAGGATTTAAAGACATGAAAAGGTGGTTACGCAAGCAGAACGTCGCTCTTTCCAAGTCACTCGTCTGTATGGAAGCAACAGGAACCTATACCTACGAACTGTGTCTTTTTCTTGAACGGCAGAGCGTTTCCTACTCTGTCCAGAGTCCTCTTCACCTGAAACGTTCATTCGGCTTGACACATGGCAAGAATGACAAGGTTGATGCCGCTCGTATTGCATACTATGCATACCTTCATCGTGATGACATTAAACTTAGCAGGCTGGCTGCTGAAAGCATACGCAAGCTAAAGTCCTTGATAGCAGAGAGAAAAAGCCTTGTAGTGGAGATAGCACGCTGTAAGACCCAGCTCAAAGAGGCCGGAGAACATGCCCCCAGTCTTGGCACCATAAAGCGTACTGAGTCTCTGCAGAAGTTTCTTGAAGAGCAGGTTGGGGCCATAGAAGAGGAAATGGACCAGACTATAGAGACTGACGAGAGTATGAACACCAACTATCATCTGCTGCTCTCTGTTGATGGGATAGGTACGGTAAATGCTATCAATACAATCATAGCTACACATAACTTCGAGATGTTTGATAATGCCAGGCAATACGCCAGCTATATCGGTGTAGCACCATTTGAGCACACATCAGGAACAAGCGTAAGAGGAAGGACACATGTAGAACCTGGTGCCAAAATGCTTAAGGCAGACCTGACAGGTGCTGTGAGAACATGCATAAACCATGACAAGGAAATTAAAAAAT